>ERZ1066135.13-NODE-13-length-190954-cov-10.444680_pt1 | contig 190954 bp, 174 predicted proteins | sample MGYA00382782_ERZ1066135 | MGnify/ENA primary metagenome ERZ1066135 (study PRJEB33369, sample SAMEA5778365) | biofilm metagenome | biome: Industrial cooling water; feature: Water cooling tower basin; material: Biofilm | place: United Arab Emirates | collected... | reverse complement strand
CTGAAGAAGATCTGGAACATATTTGCGATGAAACAGAAATTGTGGGTATTAACAACCGGGATTTAAAAACATTTAAAGTAGACATTGAACGGAGCTTGCGCATGGCAGCACAAATTCCGGATGATAAAATTAAAGTGGCGGAGAGCGGCATCAGTTCGGTTGAAAATATTTTGCTGTTTCAGCAAAACGGGTTTAAAGGATTTTTGATTGGAGAAAACTTCATGAAAGAAGAAAATCCCGCTAAAGCATTTAAAGATTTTGTAATTCAATTAAAAAAATCCCTCCCCTTGGGGGAGGATAGGAGGGGCTTATGAACATTAAAGTTTGCGGCATTACACAGATAAAACAGTTGCAGCAGTTGGAAAGTCTGAATATTGACTTTGTCGGTTTCATCTTTGACCCCAACTCGCCACGCTTTGTTGGTGATAAGCTGGATAAAAAACAAATCAAAGGTGCTGATTATGATTTGAAAAAAGTGGGTGTATTTGTAAACCCTTCTTATTCTGATTTGCTGGATGCAATTGAAGATTATGGTTTGGATGTGGTACAGTTGCATGGCGAAGAAAGCCCTGAGATGTGTGAAGATTTAAGCGACAGTGTGGAAGTGATTAAAGTATTTCATGTGGATGAAACAGTTACATCCGTTGATGAATTGGTAGCACCTTATGATATGGCATGTGATTATTATTTGTTTGACACCAAAACTTCAACTGCCAAAGGCGGAACAGGAAAGCAATTTGACTGGAATGTTATTGCAAAAGCAAAAATTGAAAAACCCTTTTTCCTGAGTGGTGGTATTGGATTGGAAGATGTTGCAAAAATCAAAGCATTTAAGCATCCTGATTTTTACGGCATTGATGTGAACAGTAAATTTGAAACAGAGCCGGGTGTAAAAGACATGGCGAAGGTGTTACAGTTGAAAGTGGGGTTGAAGCCCCCATCCCCTAAAGGGGGGTAAGGCAAGTCTCCTAAAGTAAATACTTAAGTTGTTGTAATGATACTGCTTGCCGGTTTAAATTTAAACTGGTAGAATATGAAAGAACTTGAAACTAATAGTGAGGCTACTGGCTCCCCCTTCAGGGGGCGGGGGGGGCTTCGACTTAAAGTTTGCGGCATGACCGACCTCCAGCAAATGCATCAGTTGGGAACAATGGGTGTGGAGTTTGCAGGAATGATTTTTTATCATAAGAGTCCACGCTTTGTATTGAAGCACTTGAATGGTGAAATGGTGAAACGTGCTAAACTGAAAGTGTATAAGGTGGGTGTGTTTGTTAATGCATCTTATGATGAAATTCTCAACCACGTAGAGAATTTTGGGCTCGATATGGTGCAGTTGCACGGTGATGAAACGCCGAGGTTTTGTGAGCAGGTGAGCAATTATATTCAAACCATAAAAGCATTCAGGATTGGCGAAGATGAAAACATACCATGGAAGGTGAAGGATTATTATGAGAGCTGTGATATGTATTTGTTTGATACGCTCGGTGCCGGTTACGGAGGAACAGGTAAAAAATTTAATTGGGAGATGCTGAAAGAAGTGGCTATCAACAAACCCTACTTTTTAAGCGGTGGTATTGAACCAACAGATGCAGCAGCCATAAAAGCATTTGCCAGTGAAGAAGCGGCAAAGAATTTATTTGCCTTGGATGTGAACAGCAAGTTTGAAGTTTCGCCAGGAGTGAAGGATATGGGAATGGTGCGGAAATTTGTGGAGGAGGTAAAAAAGTAGGTAGCCGATAGTAGTTAGTCGTTAGTTAATAAAATTACCACAAAGAAGTGAAGGCATGAAGGTGGATGGAGGGATTCACAGCCGTGAAAAAGTGAAGACGGGAAGATTTGAGAAAAGGAGTGATAGAAGAAAAAAGCACGCCACGTCTGACGCCCTCGTCTGACGGAAAACAAAAAAGGAAATTATTAAACGAATTAATATGGAACGAAGCCAATCTATTAAACTCTTAATTGAAGATGTTGATTCTGGAAAAATTGTCTTGCCAGAATTTCAAAGAGACTTCGTATGGGAAACAAGTAAAACGTACGATTTATTCGATTCATTAGTTAAGGATATTTTTGTTGGTTCTATTATATATGGTATTCCTTCATTTGAGATAATGATAAGAGACGTTGATAATAGAAAGAAAATTACCAAAAATAAAAAACGACCCTCATTAAATCCGAGAAAACTAAGTAAAGAGGAGATTGAACAAAGTAGAAAAATTGATAAGCCGATACGATTAGTATTAGACGGCCAGCAAAGAACGACTGCAATATATAGAGCAATTAAGGGGACAGATGAAGTGTATTTTGTTTCAAAACATGAAGATGAATTAGAAAAAGCGTTTGATAAATGTAACTTAGAGGAACTTTTATTTGAGTTTTCTGGAACTGATGATGTAAACAGAATTTGTTTAAAACTTTCTGATGTTTGGAAGATGGACACAGAAGACCCAGATGAAGATGAAATAAAAGAAAAATACTTTTTTCAAACTGATTATTATAAAAATTACTCGCACGAGGAAGATTTTGATGAAAGGGGAGAGTTCAAGAAGTTTCGTTTTCTTAGAAAGAAAATTACAGAACTTATTAAGGCAGAAAAACTTTTAAATTACTATTTACTTGATATGAGCCTCGAAAAGTTTGTTGTATTTTTTGAACGTAGCAATACTAAAGGCGTTCAGTTAAACTTCATTGATATTTTAGCTGCAAAACTTTACATAGGAAATTTTAATTTAAAGGCAAAAATTAAAAGTTTCTCAGATTCTTATCCAAATTATGAACTCGTTCCTGAAATAATCGTTCGAGCAATTGCTTATATTAAAAGCTCTCCAAAAGAGATTAACAGAAATTATATTCTTACTGGCTTGAAAGCCGAACATTTTATTGAACTGTGGGATAATATTTGTGATTTATATAAAAAGTCTTTAGACTTTCTTTATGAAAATAATTATATCATTTCGCAATCATGGATGCCTTATGATAATATATTAATCCCAACCATGATGTTTTTAAATGAGATTGGAGGGGATTTCCACAAGATGACCCAAAAGCAGAAAGAGTTTTATTCATTTTGGTATTGGAATTCAGTTTTTTCATTGCGCTACTCAGGTTCATCAAACGAGAGGATTATTGAAGATTCTACTGTTTTGATTAACATAGCAAACGGCAAAAAAATTACCTCAATTGCATTTTTTAACAAGTTGACAAAAACTCAAGTGCTTAATCCTGATGATATTTTTTCATTTACTAAAAAAGCAAACGCTGTTTATAAAGGCGTGCTTAATTTAATCAATTTTCATTCTTCTGGCTTAAGTGATTGGAAAAATGATAGTAAGCTATCATTAAATTCAGAATTAGAAGACCATCATATCTTTCCAAAAGCTTATTTGGAGGTATTACTTAAGAATGAAAGTGAGAAAGATTTTATTGATTGTGTTGCCAATAGAACTTTAGTTCCTAAAAGTTTAAATATCAAGATAAGCGATAAAAAACCTTCTGAATACTTAAGTGAAATAAACAAAGTTAATCATGAGTTTAAGACTACGCTTCAAAATCATTTAATACCTGATGAATTATTAACAGGCGAATTAGACAATGATTATCAGTTTTTCATACAAATACGAGCATCTGAAATATTTGATAAGATTAATAAATATGTAATTCAGCCATTGGAAAAAGTAAAACAGGAGTTTTTTGAGGAGCAAAAGATTGACGAAACCTCCAACGTTTCAATTTTTGCAAAATATAAAGGGTCTCCTGCTGAAGCAACATTTAATCCACTAAGTCATAAAGTTTTCTATAAAGGAAAATTATTTGATAGTCCTAGCATGGCTGCAATTGAAATGAAAATTGACAACGGAGCTAGTGCTGACACAACTGAAAATGGTTGGACATTTTGGCGGTTCATAGACGCTAATGGAAATGAAAAGAAAATTGATGAGTTTCGAAAAAATGCTCAATAGAATTCAAATCGTACAAGACATGCCTTCGCTCAACAGTGCTATGCACAATAAAGCTTCGGCAGTTGAAGAGTGCGACGCAACAGCAGCTCAATAGTAGCAAAAACGACGACTACAAAAACAAAAAACTATGACAACAACATATCAACAACCCACCGCACAAGGCTACTATGGCAAGTTTGGCGGGGCGTATATTCCTGAAATGCTGCATCGGAATGTGGAAGAACTGCAGCACCGCTACCTCGACATTATGAGTGAGGCATCGTTTCAACAGGAATTTCGTGCATTGCTCAAAGATTTTGTAGGTCGGCCCACACCGTTGTATTATGCCAAGCGGTTGAGTGCGCAATTCAACACTAATATCTGGCTCAAGCGGGAAGACCTGTGCCATACAGGTGCACATAAAATCAACAACACTGTCGGACAAATTTTATTGGCTGAGCGATTGGGTAAAAAACGCATCATTGCGGAAACGGGTGCGGGTCAGCATGGAGTAGCAACGGCAACAGTGTGTGCGTTGAAAGGTGTGGAGTGCATTGTGTACATGGGCGAAAAAGATATTGAACGGCAAGCGCCCAATGTGGCACGTATGAAAATGCTGGGTGCAAAAGTGGTGCCTGCAACAAGTGGCAGCAAAACATTGAAGGATGCAACCAATGAAGCCATTCGTGACTGGATTAATAACCCTAACGATACGCATTACATCATTGGCAGTGTGGTGGGGCCGCATCCGTATCCGGATATGGTGGCACGTTTTCAAAGTGTGATTAGCGAAGAGATGCGTTGGCAGTTGAAAGAACATACAGGACATGAATTGCCTACACATGTGATGGCTTGTGTGGGTGGTGGCAGTAATGCGGCAGGTGCGTTTTATCATTTTTTAGATGAGTTAAGTGTGCAGTTGATTGCAGTAGAAGCAGCAGGGCATGGCGTGAACAGTGGTATGAGTGCTGCTACAACACAGCTTGGAAAGCCCGGTATTTTGCACGGAAGTAAAAGTTTACTGATGCAAACAGATGATGGACAGGTAGTGGAGCCGCATAGTATTTCGGCTGGGTTGGATTATCCCGGTATTGGTCCGCTGCATGCACATTTGTTTGATAGTGGCCGAGGTGTGTTTCTAAGTGCAACAGATGAGGAAGCATTACAAGCAGCTTTTGAAGTGAGCAGACTGGAAGGAATTATTCCGGCATTGGAAACAGCGCATGCGTTTGCAGTGTTACACAATTATACATTTAAAGAAGACGACCAGGTGATTATTTGTTTAAGTGGAAGAGGAGATAAGGATTTGGGAACGTATATGAAGCATTTATAATGCGGTGGTGATACCAGCAGATGTGCATGTGGCATCGTTCCTTGCGTCGCATACATCATAGCATGTGCAAAAATGAGCATTTGTTGTGAGAGTTTGATGAATAGTGGGCAGAATGAATTTCGATAGTTCACCTCACCCCAGCCCTCTCCTATAGGAGAGGGAGTGGAGAGCCTCCGAAATTTTTTGAACCATGAGTGATTCGTATAATGATAGTTTACACAGCCATGCAACAGGTAAATTGTATGAGTATGCTCGTGGTATGCGTAAAGAACCCACCATCGCAGAAAAATTTTTATGGAAGTTTTTGCGAAATAAAAAGTTAGATGAATTGAAGTTTCGGCGGCAGCATCCGTTGGATAAGTTTATTGCCGATTTTTATTGTCATGAAAAAAGATTGGTAGTTGAAGTGGATGGCGGCGTTCATAATGAAAAAGAAGTAAAAGAAAGTGATGCAGGAAGAACTTATGAGTTAAAAGAATTGGGAATTACAGTTATACGATTTACAAATGAGGAAGTGCAGCATAAGATTGACCGGGTGTTACAAACAATCAGCAATGTTGCATCTAAAATTGATGATAAGAAATAAAATGCTGAAGTAATTTTTACAACAGCATATTTAAAAAACAAAAGCCCATCCTTCCGAAGACGAATGATCGTTGAACAGCCTTCTCCTGAAGGAGAAGGTGCCGAAGGCGGATGAGGTGAATTAAATTTTATAACGAAAATGAATCAGATTTTGCAGCAATGACTCAAAACGAAAAAATATCAATAGAAAAAAAGTTAGAATTATATTCTATAGCAAGAGACCTATTTAATAGTGGAAAATCTTTTCCTCAGGTTCTAGAATTACTTTCTGAATCATGCAGTAAAGAAGAAGCTGAATATATCGCTCAAAAAGGATTAGATGAAGAATGGGATAAACTTTATGAAAAAGCCAAGAATCTTTTTGGTGAGGGGAAAACGTATGCTGAAGTAGTTGATAATTTACGGATAAATGAAAAGGATGAAGAACTTATTAGTTATGTTGCCAACAGATGGTATGAATTAAAGTCGATAGAAGTAGAAAGTATAATAGATGGAAATCGAAATGTTACGGATGGGTTACTTTGGGTTGTCATTGGTGGTATTGGAGTTGTTGCGGTATTTTATTTCAATGCTTCAATTTTCAATAAGATTATATGGAGTATTGCATTTGTTGGTGCAGCGGCACAATATTTTTTTGGAAGACTTCAGAACAGCAATGCAAAAAGAATTAATAAACTAATGAAGAAAGATGAGCGGGATTAAATTATTGTTTGAAAAAAAGAGCACACGTATTCTCAACGTCTACTGCACGGCAGGCTATCCCCAACTGCACAGCACAGTAGAGGTGATGAGCGCCTTACAACAAAACGGTGCTGATTTAATTGAACTCGGCATGCCGTACAGCGACCCATTGGCTGATGGTCCCGTGATTCAGCAGAGCAGCAGCATGGCAATTGCCAACGGTATGACCATTGAAAAACTGTTTGAGCAACTAAAAGATTTCAGAAACCAAATTCATGTTCCCGTTGTGTTGATGGGCTATATGAATCCGGTGTTGCAATATGGTTTTGAACAATTTTGCAAAGATGCAGCTGCGGTTGGTGTGGATGGATTAATACTGCCCGACTTACCTGAGTTTGAATTTGAAACAGAATACGGCGCCATCATTAAACAATACGAACTGGATTTTATTTTTCTGGTAACACCGGAAACAAGTGATGAGCGCATCAAAAAACTTGATAGTCTAAGTACAGGATTTTTATACGCCGTTTCTTCTTCATCAACAACAGGCAGTGATAAAAACATGCCGGATGTAAATGCATACTTACAAAAGCTAAAATCCTTGCAGTTGAGAAATCCGGTGCTGGTGGGTTTTGGAATAAAAGATAAACAAACATTTGATGCTGCTTGTGCACATGCCAATGGAGCAATCATCGGAAGTGCATATATCAAAGCATTGGAAGGGACAGCTGATGTTACAAAAACAACAAAAGAGTTTTTAGAAGGAGTATTGAAATGAATCTGGCAATCGTAAAATACAACGCAGGCAATATCCAATCCGTTCTCTTTGCATTGGAACGTCTCGGCGTTAATGCAAAAGTGACGGATGATAAAGATGAGTTGGCTTCAGCAGATAAAGTGATCTTTCCGGGTGTAGGTGCTGCACGAAGTGCCATGGATAGTTTGAAAGAGAAAGGTTTGGATAAAGTGATTCAGGAGTTGAAACAACCGGTACTTGGTATTTGTGTGGGTATGCAGTTGTTATTTGAGCATTCAGAAGAAAATGATACCGAATGTTTGGGAATTATTCCTGCTAAGGTGCGGCTGTTTCGTCCCCCAGTGGATAAGGGCATTAAAGTACCGCAGATTGGCTGGAACAATTTGTACAACCTCAAAACAAACCTGTTCAAAGATGTTCCCGAACAAAGTTTTGTTTATTATGTACACAGCTATTTTGCAGAGATGAATCCGTATTGCATTGGTACATCCAATTATGGTATTGACTATTGCGGAGCCGTGCAGAAAGACAATTTTTACGGCGTGCAGTTTCATACGGAGAAAAGTGCACAGGTAGGAGAACAGATACTTTCTAATTTCCTATGCTTATAAAGCGTTTATTTGAATTGATAATTTTTTAATTGATAATTGAAAATGCAAATCATTCCGGCTATCGATATTATTGATGGAAAGTGCGTAAGACTAACAGAAGGCGATTATGCTCAAAAGAAAATTTACAATGAACATCCACTTGAGGTAGCCAAACAATTTGAAGATGCAGGGCTTATGCGTTTACATCTTGTTGACTTAGATGGTGCTAAAGCAGGAGCCGTAAAAAACTGGAAAGTATTAGAAATCATTGCTGCAAAAACTTCATTGATCATTGATTTTGGCGGCGGTATTAAGCAGGAAGAAGATGTACGCATCGTTTTCAACTCCGGTGCTGCATTGGCTACGGTAGGAAGCGTAGCAGTAAAAGAAGAAGAAAAATTTGTGAGCTGGTTACAGCAATTTGGAGCAGATAAATTTTTGCTGGGCGCTGATGTAAAGAACGAAAAAATTGCCGTGGGTGGTTGGCTGGAAACAACCGACATCTGGATTTATGATTTCATCGAAAAATACATTACTCACGGTGTACAACAAATCTTTTGCACTGATGTAAGTAAGGATGGAAGGCTGGAAGGCCCGTCAACCGAACTTTATAAAAACATTCTCCAGAAATTTCCGCAACTCCATTTTATTGCCAGCGGTGGTGTGAGTAATCTGCAGGATTTAGATGCGTTGCAACACATTGGATGCAGCGGTGCCATTGTAGGCAAAGCCATTTATGAAGGAAGAATTACATTGGAAGCTTTGAAACGGTTCTGATTATTTTATCTTTTTAGCTTCAATGATGAGGCGTGGTGAGTTCTTCACATCGTATGCGCCAAATTGATAATCGCCATACACATTTTGAATCTGCAAGCCGTTAAAAGCAAACATATCATTAAAATCACCTAATGAAAACTTGGCTACTTTTTCAGTAAACACCAATGGCTCTTCCAGTTGCGCTTCATCTTCTACCACAATCTTTTTATAGAAATGCGTTTCATCCAGCCAGCGGGTGATATCAAATAAAACACCTTCTTTTTCCACTTCACTTTTATAAACCAGATGCGTTTCTACATAATGGGCATTCAGATAATCAATAACAAAGGTGCCGCCCTTTTTTAATGATTGAGCAATGGTACGTATGGAGTTATCGTGCTCTCTTCTTGTGCGGAAATAACCAAAGCTGGTAAAAAAATTAAAGGCATAATCATAATAGTTCATGCGAAAGGGTAACCGCATGTCATGTACAAAAAACTCCAGTTGGCTGGTTTGATGTGTTAATGCATCTTCTATACTTTCAGGACTGATGTCAATACCTGTTACAAAAAAACCTTTGGAGGCAAGTTGTATGCTGTGTCTTCCTCTGCCACACGCTACATCCAGCATTTTAGAACCGGCAGCCGGATTGAGTTTGTGAACCAATTGATCAATAAAAAAAGCGGCTTCCTGCTCATCACGTTTAAAATACAATAAATGATAATAAGGCGAGTTAAACCAATTCCGGTACCATGATTTTTGTTTCACCGCTGTGTCCATAAATTTAAAAGTAGTAAAGAGAGTTAAGAATACATGCAAATTTATGCACGTATTATTTATTAGTAATAAACATGGCGTTCAATTCTTCTGTTTCCACCACACCATTTTTGCGCCATGTCTCCGTTCCGTTCTTTAAAAATAAAAGGGTGGGAATACCTTCTACATTTAACTGCTTCATCAGTTCCGTATGTATACCGGCATCAATTTTCAACAATGTAATCTGCGGATTCGCAGCAATAAAAGATAAAAGGTAAGGTTCCATCTTTTTACAGGGCGGACACCATTCTGCTCCAAAATCAACCAACACATATTCTTTTCCTGCTATTTGCTTTTGATAGTCTGTTAAGGTCAACTGCTTTTGGTCCGGTGTACCTTCCACAGGTTTGCCCTTGCGTTTCCAGCTGCTGAAACCACCATTCAGCTCTACTATAGTTGTATAGCCATTACTGCGTAACCAATCTGCTGCAGCACTGCTGCGTGGCCCGGAAAGACAATACACATAAACGGGTCTGTTTTTATCCAAAGCTGAAGTACGGCTTACAAACTCTGTTTGATTATTCCAGTTTGCCTGCAATGCGCCTTTTAAATGACCGGTTCTGTACTCACCTGCAGTACGTACATCCAGCAACTGAACCGTTTTATCCGCAATTCCTTTTTCAAATTCATCAGCAGAAACAGACGTACTGGTTTGTGCAGCAGTATTACATCCAAGTATAAATGAAATGAATATGATATATATACAACGCATGAATTTGTTTTTGTAAAGGTAAAGCCACCCGCTGTATTTTTTGTGATGAAAGGCACAAAAATGCACAGCCTTCATTTTTTTCTTGCTTATATTCGGCGCACTAAATCAACTGTATGAACCGTTTGCTTTTTGCTACATTCTTTTTTTGTGCATCCCTGAGTAATGCACAGCAATTATCTTACTACTTACCTGCATCAGTTACATACAACCCCTCTGTTCCCACACCCAAACAAGTGGTGGGGCATGAAGTGGGAGAGTGGCATATTACCCACGACCGTCTTGTAACGTATATGAAAACAATTGACGCAGTAAGTGACCGTGTAAGTTCGGTTGTTACCGGTACCACACATGAAGGCCGTCAGCAATTGGCTTTATTTATTACATCGCCTGCCAATCATGCAAAGCTGGAAGACATCAGAAAACAACATTTACAGTTAAGCAATACCGAGCAAAGTGCTTCCTTAAACACTACCGATATGCCATTGGTGGTTTGGATTGGCTGCAGCATTCATGGTAATGAACCAAGCGGTGCAAACATGAGTTTGCTGCTGGCTTATTATTTAGCAGCAGCACAAGGACAGCAAATTGATGATTTACTAAACAATACAGTGATCATATTGGATCCATCTTTTAATCCGGATGGGCTTAATCGTTTTGCCAACTGGGTAAACACCAATAAAAGCGCTGTACAAATTACAGACATCAACAACCGTGAACTGAATGAACCCTGGCCCGGCGGCAGAACCAATCACTATCTGTTTGATCTCAACCGTGACTGGTTGCCCGCACAACAGCCCGAAAGTCAGAACCGGTTAAAAATATTTCATGACTGGCGCCCCAATATCTTAACCGATCATCATGAAATGGGAAGTAATGCTACCTTCTTTTTTCAGCCCGGTGTGCCCAGCCGTGTTAACCCCAATACACCTAAAAGGAATCAGCAACTCACAGGTGAAATTGCAAAGTATCATGCAAAATTCTTAGACAGCATCGGCTCCATGTATTTTACCAAAGAAGGATATGATGATTTTTATTACGGAAAAGGAAGTACGTTTCCTGATATACACGGAAGCGTAGGTATTTTGTTTGAGCAGGCCAGCAGTCGTGGTCATGCACAGCAAACGGAAAATGGCATACTCACCTTTCCGTTTACCATCCGCAACCAGTTTACAACAGCGCTCTCCACTTTAGAAGCAGGCAGAAATCTGCGCAAAGATTTACTCAACTATCAGCGTGAGTTTTATAACAATGTAAAAACAGAAGCAGCAGCCTTTCCGGTAAAAGCCTATGTGTTTGGTGATGTGTATGACCAGAGCCGCAATGCATTATTTGTAGAAATGATGAAACGGCATCGCATTGAAATTTATGAAAACAAACAAACGATGGATGCTGAAGGAAAAACATTTGCAGCAGGCAGTAGCTGGATAGTACCCACCAATCAAAGTCAATTCAAACTGATTAAAACAATTTTTGAAAAAACACTCAACTATGAAGACAGTTTGTTTTATGATATCACCAGTTGGACGTTTCCACTCGCCGTGGGCTTACCCAGTGCAGAATTAAAAACGTTACCTGCATTAGGTGAGGCGGTAAATGAAGTGAAGAAACCTTTAGGAAAAATCATTGGTAACAGCAATTATGCATTTGCATTTGAGTGGGATGATTTTTATGCACCAAAAGTGTTATACGCTTTGCAGAGCAGGGGAGTGATTACCAAAGTGGCTTCACAGGTTTTTGAAAGTGCAACGGCTAATGGCAATAAAAAATTCACTTATGGCACGATTGTCATTCCTGTAAAAGTTCAAAACAGAACTGCAGAGGAGTTAGTTAAACTCATTGAAAATTCAATAGCAGGCACAGGCGTACAGGTATATGGCTTAACCAGCGGTTTAAGTGTAAGCGGTATTGATTTGGGCAGCGGCAGTTTGATTAACAACCGCACACCCAGGATTTTATTACTGGGAGGAAATGGCACCAGCAGTAATGATGCGGGTGAAATATGGCACATGCTGGATCAACGGATGAAAATTCCTGCAACAATTATAGAAGTAGACCGCTTTGCAACAGCCAATGTAAATAACTACAATGTAATTATTATGCCGGAAGGTAATTACAACAATATGGATAAACCTTCCCAGGATAAACTGCGTGCATGGGTAGCAGCAGGCGGCACTTTGCTGGCATTTGAAGGCGCAGGAAAATTTTTAAGCAGTACCGGCATTACTAAAACCATTTATAAAAGTGATGAAGCAAAGTATGACAGCACTGCTATGTATCCTTACTTTTTAAGAAGTGATGAACAGCGGGCCAGAGACATGCCGGGCTCCATTTTTGAAGCAAGGATTGACAACACACATCCCCTTTGTTATGGTTATCGCAGTAAGACCATGAGTATTTTTAAAGCCAATATCTTGTTTATGGATCAAAACAATAATCCTTACGATTCGCCGGTATTACTCACAGATAATCCATTGCAGAGTGGTTACCTGTTCAGAGAACATAGAGACAAGTTGAAAGGAAGTGCAGTGGCCAATATTGAAAACATAGGCCGTGGTAAAGTGATTACGTATAGTGACAATATGAACTTCCGTGCATTTTGGTTTGGTACCAGTAAATTATTTTTGAACGGTGTATTTTTTTGATAAGGTAAAAGGTATCAGTCTTAAGTCATAGGGTCAAATTCCGCCACGCTTTCCTGATACCTTATACCTTAAACCATCTACCTTGGAACGATGACGAATACCATTGTACATTTCATAAACAGCATTATTGACTGGTTTTATCCGCCATTCAAAAAGTTGATTCCTATTCAAACATTTCGATATGCTGCCTGTGGTGGCGGTAATACGCTTCTGGATATCAGTTTGTTTTTTGTGAGTTATAATTTCATTCTTAAAAAGCAAATGGTAGAAACGCCCTTTTTTACTCTCAGTCCGCATATTGCAGCTTTTCTCATGGCTTTTGCAGTTACCTTTCCCATTGGATATTTTCTGAGCAGGTATGTTGTATTTGAAGGAGCCGCCGTACGTAAGCGTGAACAACTGCCCAAATATATGGCCGTTGTATTTGGAGCCATTGTACTCAATTATTTTTTTCTGAAAATATTTGTAGAAGGTTTTAATATTTATCCTACGCCTGCAAAAATTCTAACTACTTTTTTTGTAGTGGCATTCAGTTACATTTCACAAAAGTATTTTACGTTTAAAGTAAAATAGTTCAGATAGATGCAATGATATAATACAGCATAAAAAAACAAACCACCAGTTTTAAAAAACTTCCCAGCAAAAAGCCAACAAACGATCCCAGCGCTGCACGCATAGCAGCTGATGAATTATTTTGTGCAATCATTTCGCCAATGAATGCTCCAATGAGGGGGCCAATGATCACACCCCACGGTCCCAGCCAAAACGCTGCAATAAAACCAAGTGTACAACCCCATACACCATACTTTGTGCCGCCAAACTTTTTGGTACCCCAGATGGGAATAAGATAATCCAGCAGCAGTGATACAACAACAATCGCCAACCAAAACAATAGGAAATTAGTTGTAAACGGTTTTTCAGTCCGCAGTTGCTGTACTAATAAACCGGCATAAGCAATGGGCGGGCCGGGCAGCAGGGGTAAAACACTCCCGGCAATTGCTACAATACACAATACAATGCCCAGTATAATCCATAACCATTCCATGATTTAAAGATAACAAGTTGAAGTGTGAAGCTAATGAATACATCTAATCGAACTTGTTAAAGAGAGTTTTTATGTTTTTTAGAGGTATGATTAAAAAGATCAAGCTGTCAATCCCCTCCCTGGAGGGGTGGCGGATTGTAACACATAAACGATGATTAAAGGGGGTTGGTGCTGCTGAAGTGAATTTAAAACATTTCAACGCCTCTGGTGAGTTGCTGCCGAAACATTCAGTTGAATAGTGTTAATCCGTCACAAGTGAGTGACACAACACCGCTGCCATAAGCACAACAGCCCGTAACATCATCTGTCTTAAACCCTTACTTTTGCTGCAACGATTTGCTTAAAACAACTATATGAGTTTTGATAGAAAAATTTTAACGCTGGATGAGTTTACTATACAGCAGTTACGGGCATTTCCGCAGGCTACAGGTGAGTTAAGTAGTTTGTTGCGTGATTTAGGATTGGCGGCCAAGCGGGTGAATGTAGAGGTGAACAAAGCCGGACTTGTAGATATATTGGGCGATGCCGGCACCACCAATATTCAGGGTGAAGATGTAAAAAAGCTGGATGTATTTGCCAATAATCAGTTTGTAAAAGTGCTGCAGCACGGCATCAGTTGTGCAGGTATTGCCAGTGAAGAATTGGATGAACTTGTAGTATTTGATGATACCATCAGCAAAAATGCAAAGTATGTGGTGATGTTTGATCCGCTGGATGGTAGTGGCAATATTGATGTAAATATTTCCATCGGTACCATATTTGGCGTTTATCGCAGAGTAAGTGAAAGAGGAACTGTTTGTACCAAAAAAGATTTTTTACAGAAAGGAAGAAATCAGGTAGCGGCAGGTTATATAGTATATGGCAGCAGTACCATGATGGTGTATGCAACCAAGCGGGGCGTAAATGGTTTTACTCTGGATCCGAGTATTGGAGAGTTTTGTTTGAGTCATCCAAACATTAAATGTCCTGATTTTGGGAATATTTACAGTGTGAATCATGGAAACTTTTTCCGTTATGAAAAAGGTGTGCAGGATTACATCACTGCCTGTCAAAAGAAAGATAAAACAAATGGCGGGCCGTATACACAACGATACATTGGAAGCATGGTGGCTGATGTGCACCGGAGTTTAATTAAAGGCGGCATCTTTATGTATCCGGGCACTACTGATAAACCAAAGGGCAAACTGAGGTTGATGTATGAGTGTAATCCATTTGCCTATTTAGTGGAAATGGCAGGCGGTAAAGCAACCAACGGAAAAATTCCTATACTGGATGTACAACCAACAGAGTTACATCAGCGTGAGCCTTTGTTTATTGGCAGTAAAGAAATGATGGAAGAACTGGAGAGCTATCATAAACCGGAATAGAGGAGAGAAGGATGTTTAATGATGAATGAGTAACTGACAATTTCAATGAATCAGATGAAAAATATTATCGTTGTAAAAAACCTGGTTAAAAACTACGGCAGCTTTGAAGCAGTAAAAGGCATCAGCTTTGAAGTGAAGGAAGGGGAGATATTTGGATTGCTCGGTCCTAATGGTGCCGGCAAAAGCACCACGCTTGAAATTATTGAAACACTCCGCAGTAAAACAAGTGGTGAAGTGTTGGTAGATGGTTTGAGTATTGATACAAATGCCGGCGACATAAAAAAAATCATCGGTGTACAATTACAAACCAGTGGTTTTTATCCCGGTTTGAACTTAACAGAGTTGATTCATCTCTTTGCGGGTTTGTACAACAGAACAGTTGATGCCATGAGCCTGCTCAAAACCGTAAACCTGGAAGAAAAAGCCAAAGCCAAATACAAAGAACTGAGCGGCGGCCAAAAACAACGTTTCTCTGTAGCCACTACATTGATTAATGAACCTAAACTTGTTTTTTTAGATGAACCTACTACAGGTCTTGACCCTCAGGCAAGAAGAAACTTATGGGAACTGGTGCGCAATATTCAGCAACGTGGTGCTACTGTAATCATTACTACCCATTACATGGATGAAGCGGAATATCTTTGCGACCGTGTGGCCATTATTGACAGCGGAAAAATCGTAGCCTTAGATACACCCGGCAATCTGATTGATCATTTACTGGCTACAGGTTTTGAACGGCCCAAGCAAATGAAACAGGCCAACCTTGAAGACGTATTTATTTCATTAACCGGTCATGCATTGCGTGACGAATAAATTTTAATTTTTATACACATGCAAAAACTAATGATGATTGTAGCAGTATTTTTATTTACTGCATCTGTGAAAAGCCAAACAAAAAAACCCGCACCCAAACCTTCCACTGCAAAACCAACAGTAGCGGTAGCTCCCAAACCATTATTAAAAACAGGATTGGATAGCTTGAGCTATGCAATTGGTGTAAACATTGGTGGAAATATGAAAATGCAGGGTATTGAAAACATCAGCTACATAGCTTTGAATAAAGGAGTGGCTGATGCGCTAAAGGGCAACAAACCATTAATGGACGAAAATCAATGTAATATGACCATACAACAAAAATTGCAGGAGTACATGACTAAAAAATCGGGTGCCGTAAAAGAAGAGGGACGTAAGTTTCTCGAAAAAAATAAAACCCAGCCCGGCGTTGTAGTGTTACCCAGCGGTATTCAATACAAAATCATTACTCAGGGCAATGGTATAAAACCAACATTAGAAGACACCATTAAAGTACATTACAAAGGCACTACGATTGACGGAAATATTTTTGATGATTCCTACAGTCGTGGCGAGCCTATTGAATTTCCACTGGGCGGATTAATTGAAGGATGGAAACAGGCCTTGGTATTAATGCCGGTGGGCAGCAAATGGCAACTCTTTATTCCGAGTGAGTTTGCTTATGGCGACAGAGGTGCCGGTGCAAATATTCCCGGAGGCGCCACATTGATTTTTGAATTGGAACTGTTAGATGTAAAACCAGCGAAGAAATAAAAGTGATAGCCTGCAATTGATAGTAATAAGTGAATACAGCCTGACAGTAAATGAATCATACTGTCAGGCTTTTTTAATCAGATATAAAATTGAAAAAGATGCAAGATCTGCGTTATCCCATCGGTCAATATGAACCTAAACCATATAGTGAAGAATTGTATGCCGAACGATTGTCCGACATAAAATTTTTGCCCGGACTTTTAGAAAAAGCAATAGAGAATTTAGATGCACATCAGTTAAATACACCTTATCGTGATGGCGGGTGGACAGTAAAACAAGTAATACATCATGTTGCAGACAGTCACATGAATGCACTCAGTCGTGTAAAGTTTACATTAACAGAAGACAATCCTACCATCATGGGTTATGATGAAGAAGCGTGGGCTAAAACAGCGGAGTATGAACAGTTGCCCATCAATATATCATTAACCATGATTCATACCATACAAGCCAAACTGCATTGTTTGTTTGCCAATGCAAAAGGTGCAGACTGGGAAAGAACTTATATACACTCACACAGTAAGAAACAATTCAATCTGTGGTATCTTATGGGCATGTATGCATGGCATGGAAAACATCATGCAGCACATATTACCAGCTTAAGGGAGCGGATGGGGTGGTGAACTTGGTCGATAGTCCACAGACCACTGTCAACAGTACCTGCTTATTTTTCCGTCGTCTATGGACTGTGGTCCGTGGACTTTTCATTAATTCAATTCAATAATCTCATATTTATGAACTGGAAACTTCTTTCTTCAAAATATCTCTTTAAAGACACATGGCTTACCATGCGTGCAGACAGGTGTGAGAAGCCCGATGGCAAAATCATTGATCCCTATTATGTGTATGAATTTCCCAATTGGGTTACAGCAGTAGCACTTACAAAAGAAAACAAAATCATCATGGTGCGGCAGTACCGGCATGCCTTAGGCGAAACATTGATGGAAATTCCGGGTGGTTGTGTGGATGCAACGGATGTCAACGATGAACAGGCAATTGCCCGTGAACTGCTGGAAGAAACAGGTTATACTTTTGATTCGTATGAATTGCTGGGTAAAACCTCTGCCAATCCATCTACCAATAACAACATCATGCACATGTACCTGGCAAAAGGTGGCGTGAAAGTTAAAGAACAACAGTTAGATGATGGGGAAGATATTGAAGTACATCTGTTATCCATTGAAGAGGTAAAACAACTCATCAGAGAAAATAAGCTGATGCAGAGCATGCACATTACCGCTTTATTGTATGCATTTGAAAGGCTGGGAGAGTTGAAGTATTAAGAAGTGGTAACACTGTTCACTGATTCTCAAAAAATTCAATCATTACTATTTTATACCCTGCATACAATAGCAGCAAAAACAAACAAAAGCAAATAAAACGATTTAGCCGTTGTAATCGTTGCTGATATTTCATATAAACACTGTAACTCTCAGGAAATGGCGGCAACTTTTTAACCAATAAGTAGCGTTGAATATTTAATGATACAAAACCACCAAATACAGATTGAAAAGCTGCACTTCCTTTTGCATCTTTATCACCTTTAAGTTTGCGATAATATACATCAACTGAACTCACCTTAGCAATAACAGCTATAACAATCAATACAATTAATATAGTAGCAACTATAGGCAAGTGTTACAGTTTAAACCCCTGTGCTCCGGGCTTTTTATTCGCCTCGCTCATTAGCACGGTTTGAGCCACCCGTTTATTCCGGGTTTCTTCAGTTTTAGCACTCTCAATCCAAAACATAAATTGCCGGCGAATGGAAGGAGAGAAGGCCTTGAAATTTTTCAGCGCTGCTGTTTTGCCTTTAAAAGCTTTGAGTAAATCGTTTGGAAGTTTATTTGTATCTGCCGCATAGTTGGAAGCGCTTAAGGTATCCCAACTTCCGTTTTGCTTGGCTATTTCAACCGCATTTATTCCTGAAGAAGTCATGAGTTTGGCAGCAGTTAATTTTTCAATCCGCTGCTTGTTCACATCACTCCACACACTTTTAGGCTTTCGGGGAGTCATTAAAATCATACTTCGTTCCTCGTCCAGTTTTCGGGGTAAGCTATCAATCCAGCCATAACACAAAGCTTCTTCCACCATCTCATCATACAGAAGCCGTGGTTTGCTCTTGCCTTTTTTGTAATAAATGAGCCAGATGCCGGGAGATTTGTCAAAATTTCTGGAAAGCCAGTTACGCCAGGCTTTCCGGTCCTTGGGATAAAATTGTTGGTAGCTGTCAATGGCCCTTGTCATGCACGGGATTAACCTTCGTTTTTACGGTTGAGCACCCAAATCATAAAGGCGCCCAAAAACAAACATATACCAAGACCGCCAAACAAAAGTGCTGTGAGCACTTTTTGTGCACCGGGAAACAGCGACATAGAAACGGCTGTTACAAAGTAAATAATGAAAATAGTGAGGAGTGTATAAATCTTCTTATCCATGCTGTAAAGATTGTGCTGCGAAATTGCGGAATAATTGGTTACAGGCCAAAAATTATTCACATAGGTGTGAACAATTATTACCATTGGATGGGGTGAGGGTTGCTTTATATTTGCCGGTTAACGAATTGATATTCTATGGCTGAAGAAAAAAAGAACCTGTTTAACTACGATGAAGATTCCATCCGTACGCTGGACTGGCAGGAGCATATACGTCTGCGTCCCGGTATGTACATCGGAAAGCTGGGCGATGGTTCAAGTCCCGACGACGGCATTTATGTACTGCTCAAGGAAGTGATTGATAACTGTATTGATGAACACACCATGGGCTACGGCAAACAGATTGATGTAACTATTGAAAAAGGTGTGGCTACAGTTCGTGATTATGGCCGTGGTATTCCATTGGGTAAAGTGGTGGATGTGGTGAGTAAAATCAACACCGGTGCCAAGTACGACAGCAATGTGTTTCAGAAAAGTGTGGGCTTGAATGGTGTGGGTACCAAAGCCGTAAATGCATTGAGTAATTATTTTAAAGTAACCGCTTACCGTGATGGAAAACAAAAAACTGCCGAGTTCGAAAAGGGAATTTTAAAGAAAGAATACAAAGAAGAAAAAACTTCGGAGAGCAACGGAACAGAAGTAACTTTTATTCCAGATGATACGGTGTTCAAAAATTATCATTACATCCATGAGTATATGGATAACCAGTTCTGGAATTATTGTTATCTCAACGCAGGTTTAATCATCAACTTCAACGGAAAAAAATATGTGTCTAAAAACGGGTTACTTGATTTGCTGCAACGCAAAACCAATGCAGATGAAATCCGTTACCCCATCATTCATTTAAAAGGGGATGATATTGAAGTGGCCATCACCCATGAAAACCAATATGGCGAAGAATATTACTCTTTTGTAAACGGACAATTCACTACACAAGGCGGTACACACCTGGCTGCTTTTAAAGAAGGCTTTGTAAAAACCATCCGTGATTTTTATAAAAAAGATTATGATGCGAGTGATATAAGGGGAAGTATTTCAGCAGCAATCAGTGTACGTGTGCAGGAGCCAGTGTTTGAAAGTCAAACCAAAACAAAGTTGGGCTCAACCGTGGTGTACCCTGATGGGCCTACAATGAAAAACTTTGTAGGTGATTTTTTGGGAAGAGATTTGGAATTATTTCTGCATAAAAATCCATCTGTTGCTGAGGCTTTAAAAAAACGCATTGAGCAAAACGAAAAAGAACGGAAGGAACTGGCAGGTATTAAAAAGCTGGCGAATGAACGTGCCAAGAAAGCCAACCTGCATAATAAGAAATTGAGAGACTGCCGTTTTCATTACAATGATGAAGCAACAGGCAAAGACAAAGATGCTATTCTTGAAAAGCAAAAAGAAACAACCATTTTTATTACTGAAGGTGATAGTGCCAGCGGAAGTATTACCAAGAGCCGAAATGTAGAAACACAGGCGGTATTCAGTTTGCGTGGTAAACCGCTCAACTGTTTTGGATTGACCAAGAAAGTGGTGTATGAAAACGAAGAGTTCAACCTGCTGCAGCATGCGTTAAACATTGAAGACAGTTATGAAGACCTGCGTTACAACAATATTGTAATTGCTACGGATGCTGATGTGGACGGGATGCACATACGTTTGTTGCTGATGACCTTCTTCCTGCAGTTCTTTCCCGATTTGGTGAAGAATGGTCATGTGTACATTCTGGAGACACCTTTGTTCCGTGTGCGTAACAAACAGGAAACAATATATTGTTATGATGAAAGTGAGAAACAGGCAGCTATTAAAAAGCTGGGCAGTAAACCGGAGATTACACGTTTCAAAGGTTTGGGCGAAATCAGTCCGGATGAGTTTGCACGGTTCATTGGTCCTGAAATGCGTAAACAACCGGTGATGTTATTGCCTGAAACGCACATTCAGCAGGTGCTGGAATATTACATGGGTAAGAACACACAGGAGCGTCAGGAGTTTATTATCGGGAATTTGAAAGTGGAGCTGGATTTAGTGGAAGAAAATGCCTGATAAAAAGGGATAACTTTGAAAAAATAATTTATATGACACAACCTCATTTTGTAAACGACCAAAAAGGAAATCTTACTGCTGTGCAAATCCCAATAAAACAATGGGATGCTTTACAGAAAAAACTTTCGAAATACGAGCAGGCTTTAAAAATAAAGTCTGATTTAAAGATTGCATTTTCAGAGGTTAAAAAAATGCAAAAGGGTAAAATGAAAAAACAAACACTTTCAGAGGCATTGAATGAATTATAAAGTACTTCCAACAAAAAAGTTTCTGCAGCAGGCTAAAAGACTTTTAAAAAAATATAAGTCTTTAAGAACTGAATTACTTCAATTAGAAAGTGAATTGAAAAATAATCCTGTATTGGGTATAAGTTTAGGGCATCAAGTCTTTAAAATCAGAGTCGGTGTAAAAAGTAAGGGTGGCGGTAAAAGCGGTGGTATGAGAGTCCTTACTTATGTTATTACGAAAGACAAAGAGGTGTATTTATTGACAATTTATGATAAATCTGAACAGGATTCGGTAGATAATAAAACAATCCAAGTATTGATTAAGGATTTTATAGGAAAATAGAAAAATATGACGCACATTGTATTTAACGAACCGGATGTTGCCATTCTGCAACAGGCAATTGAAATGGATGAAACACTTACAGGTAAAGTGATGCTGGTTAGAGATGATTATGCCGTGGGGCCCATCAAAGATATTTATACCGAAGAAGGGATTGAAGCCCGTAAAAACTGGTGGAGAGAAGTTCTGGCGGGTGGTGATGGTGATGGCGGTGTTGATAAAGGCATTGTAGATGATAACAAGCTTGTAGCTGAGTTGATTGAGAAACTCAATGCTGATGAAGAAGAGAAAGTATGGATATGGGCGGCACAAAACAAACATGATGTGAGCGGTTATTATTGGCTGATGAGTCAGTTGAAAGTTTTTCAGGGGCGGATTTATATTCTGTACCTCAACAATCTTCCGTTCATTAATGAGAAAGGAAATATTTTTTATCCTGAGTGGATTTCACACATTCAGCCCAAAGAAATGCTGAAAGCAAAGAAGCTTTCACGTTTAATCACAACCAGTGAGTTTGAAGTAGACCCTGATGAATGGACAAAACTGTGCAATGAAGAAAAAGGAGTTCGCTTGCTGGAAGGAGGGAAGAAACTGATTCAGAAAGAAATGAATTTTTATGACAGTGAATTGAAAAGCTTTATCACCGGCGATTGGCAAAAAGCCAGTAAAATCATTCATACATTTTTAAATAAAGCCAAACACACGACGGGGGATATGTTTTTGTTATGGCGGTTGAAGCAGTTGATTGCAACCGATGTGTATGATGTGCAGGGTAATGTAAAAAACATGAAAGATTTTGAAGTGAAGAAGAAGGCAGGGGTGTTGTTTGAAGAATGACCACCTCACCCTTAATCCCTCTCCAAAGGAGAGGGAAATCAGCACACAGCCCTTTCTAATTTAAGATGATGATTAAAATTGGAGAGTTTGAAGTGTGATGAGTAATGGACGAAAAACGATGTGGTAATTAAAATGCTTGAGAAAGAAACACAGCACCGCTCCCTCGCCTTTGGAGAGGGAGAAGGAGGGTGAGGTTAAAAATCAAACAACATGAAACTTATCTTAAAATTAGAAGAATTGGCGCTATGGATTGGTTGCGTCACTTTGCTTTATGTATCACAAGCAGACTGGTGGTGGTATGCATTGATGTTTCTTGGGCCAGATGTGAGCATGCTGGGTTATTTGGTGAATACTAAAGTGGGAGCGTGGAGTTATAATTTGTTTCACCATAAAGCTATAGCAATACTTGTAATCTTATCTGGATTAATTTTGCATTACAACTACATTTTCGGTGATTCATGGTTGGTACATACTGGATTTGTTTTATTCGGTCACTCCAGTATGGATCGATTCTTTGGTTATGGTTTGAAATATGAAAACGGATTTAAGTTTACGCATTTAGAAGAAATAGGAAAAAGGCCCCTCTAAATCTCCCCCGAAGGGAGACTTGCCAAGCACAGCCCTTGCTTCTAAAAGATGTCGATAATTTGCAGCGTGTTTGAAACATGATGAGTAGAATTAAAGAGAGAATGTGGTAGTTAAATAGTTTAAGCAAGAGATAAAGCACCGCCTCCTCTGCCTTTGGCGAGGAGGAAGGGAGGGGAGGCTTAATAGAATTACAGAACGTACAAGCGAGCGTGGCAACAAAAGCTTAATAGCAGTACAAAAGCTAAGTACATAAAATTGATTTTTAAAAAATGAGTGCAGCAAAAAAGAAAGAAAGTGTTTTTGAGCAGGACGGTGGTATTCAGGGCCAATATAAAACATGGTTCCTTGATTATGCATCGTATGTAATTCTCGAACGTGCCGTGCCGGCGATTGAAGACGGTTTGAAACCGGTGCAACGCCGCATCCTGCATGCCATGAAAGAAATGGATGATGGACGTTACAATAAAGTGGCTAATATCATTGGCCAGGCTATGCAATACCATCCTCATGGTGATGCAAGTATTGGTGATGCATTGGTAAACCTGGGTCAAAAAGATTTATTAATTGACACACAGGGAAACTGGGGCGATGTACGTACAGGTGATGATGCAGCAGCGCCACGTTACATTGAAGCACGTCTGAGCAAGTTCGCATTGGAAGTAGCGTTCAACAATAAAACTACAGACTGGCAATTGAGCTATGACGGTCGTAAGAATGAACCCGTGGTATTGCCGATGAAATTTCCATTATTGCTAGCGCAGGGTGCTGATGGTATTGCAGTGGGTCTGTCTACCAAAATTCTACCGCATAACTTTTGTGAACTTATTGAAGCCTCTATCAAATATTTAAGAGGCAAGCGTTTTGAACTGCTTCCTGATTTTCAGACAGGTGGTATGCTTGATGCAGAAAATTACAATGATGGAAAGCGTGGCGGCAAAGTGCGTGTGCGTGCACACATTGAAGAACTGGATAAGAAAACATTATTGATTAAAGATGTTCCATACGGTGTTACTACTACACAACTCATGGAGAGTATTGTAAAGGCCAACGACCAGGGAAAAATAAAAATCAAAAAGGTAACAGACAACACCGCAGCCAATGTAGAAATACAGGTAGACTTAGCACCCGGTATTTCACCTGATATCACCATTGACGCCTTGTATGCATTTACAGATTGTGAAATTTCGATTTCGCCAAACGCCTGTGTAATTGTGGATCAAAAACCACAGTTCCTCGGTGTGAGTGAATTGCTTAAGTACAGTGCCGACCAGACTAAAGAACTGCTGAAGAAAGAACTGGAAATCAAGCTGGGTGAATTGCAGGAGAAATGGCATTACACTTCACTTGAAAAAATATTCTTTGAAGAAAAGATATACAAAGAGCTGGAGAAGAAGCATGAAACATGGGATAAAGTAATTGAAGCGATTGACAAAGCATTTGTACCATTTAAGAAACAATTGCGGAGGGATATTACAAGAGAAGATATTTTAAAACTCACTGAAAAACCTGTACGCCGCATCTACCGTTTGGATATTGATGAGCTGAATGAACAGATCAAAGGACTGGAAGCAGACATTAAACAGGTGAAACATGATTTGGATAACCTGGTTGACTTTGCCGTAGCCTATTATGAAAATCTGTTAAAGAAATACGGAAAGGGCCGTGAGCGTAAAACAGAAATCAAACCGTTTGAAACCATCCAGGTGAAACAGGTAGCTATCGCCAATACCAAACTGTATGTAAACCGAGAAGATGGTTTTATCGGTACCAGCATTAAGAAAGATGAATACCTGTTTGACTGCAGTGATTATGATGACATAATCGTCTTCACCAAGCGTGGCATCATGAAAGTGGTGAAAGTGGGGGATAAAGTGTATATCGGTAAAGATATTATTCATGCGGCGGTATTCCAGAAGAATGATGAACGCACTACCTACAATATGATTTATGCTGATGGTAAAACCGGTGTGATTTATGCCAAGCGTTTTAATGTAACAGGTGTTACCCGTGATAAAGAATATGATTTAACCAAAGGGGATCCCAAAAGCAAGGTGCATTATTTCAGCGTAAACCCCAATGGTGAAGCAGAGGTAGTGAAAGTTGTATTGAGTCCTTCAAGTCCGGCACGTATTAAAGAATTTGATTTTTACTTTGAAGAACTGGATATAAAAGGCAGGAGCAGCATGGGCAACCAGGTAACGAAGTATCAGGTAAAAACAATCAAGTTTAAAGAGAAAGGAAAAGCAACACTGAGCGGCAAGAAGATGTGGTTTGATGATAAGTTCGGGCGTTTGAATACGGAAGAGAAAGGCATGTACCTTGGTATGTTTGAAGCAGATGACAGAATCCTGGTAATTTATAAAGATGGTAACTATGAAATTACTGACCAGGAATTAACACAACGCTTCGACTCTGAGAATGTATTGCTCATTGAGCGTTTCAAACCTGAAAGTATTGTTACAGCTGTGTATCTGGATAATGATAAGTACCAGTACAATGTAAAGCGCTTCAAGATTGAAACCACTACATTGAAAAATAAATTCTTTTTTATTAAAGAAGGTGATGGCAATTATGTAGAAGCAGTAACTACGGATGAAGAACCTGTGTTGGCTATGCAAAGCGGCCGTGGCACACAGGTGCGTAAAGCAAAAATCAAAATGGCTAAGGTTGCAGAAGTGATGGGCTGGAAAGCAGTAGGAGCCAAGCTTACTGATTTTAATAAGAGTATAGAAATGGAATGGGTGAAGGAAGAGAAGACGAATCAGGGGGAGTTGTTTGACTAGAAAAAGCTTCTCGTAAAGGTGCAAAGAAGCAAAGACGCAACGTTGTGTTCGTTGTACCCGTTATTGCTTTAAGTGAAAATTCTTCTTAACAAAATCTTTTCAACCTTGCTGAAACCATCAGCAAGGTTTTTACTTCTTGGTTGGTAACGGGTAATAAATAACCTGTTGCCAATGATATGAAAGCGAAATTTTTACCAACTGTACTTGCACTTACACTTTTTAGTTCTGCAGGCTTTGCACAAATTAAACCCATACTAAAAGCGGGCATTATCAATTCCAGCTGGAAAGGTGAAGCCCAGCAAACCTTAATATCACTTACCGATAAAGCAGAAGGTTTTATTGATACACGTAACCGCACAGGCTTCTATGCAGGCGGTGCAGTTGATATACCTGTTGCCGATGGTTTCAGCATAGAACCCGGCTTAATTTATACACAAAGAGGTTATGGCTTACGAGGAAACCTTACCATAAATGCCTTAAAGATTAATGCACTCAATGCAAGAGCTACTTCACAAATGCATTATGTTGATATGCCTGTGCTCTTCAAAGTAAAACCTGCAGGAGGAGGCTTTACTGTTTTTGCCGGTCCGCAGGTTTCATATTTGGTCAATAACAATTTAAGAGCGGATGTAAATGTGTTGGGCTTTTCACTCCTCAATACCAATCTGGATATTACCAATCAGTTCAACCGTTTGGATGTAGGTGTAACGGGTGGTATTGGTTATGAATCACAAAGCGGCATCGGTGTGAGTGCGGCTTTTGAAAAAGGATTCAACCGATTGGATAAAAATCAAAGTTTCCGTGTGTTTAATCAGGGTGTGAAAGTGGGGATGACGTATAAATTCTAATGTTCTGTAAACCGTCACCTCGACCGAAGGGAGAGGTCTCATAAAATGGAAGCAGCTTGAATTTTTGGAGATTTCTCCTTCGTCGAAATGACGAACTCTATACTTAAACTTTTCCCTATGACCGACAGTTGACATATACCATTTAGACAATCCACAATGTGAAAACAAGAACGGCGGCCAGTGGCCGCCGTTTCCTTTATTTCAAATATCGCTTCATCTCCCGTTGCACATCCCTGCTCTTAATCGTTTCCCGTTTGTCGTAAAGTTTTTTACCACGACCCAAACCGATTTCCATTTTAGCAAGATTTTTTTCGGTAAAGAAAATTTTTAAAGGGATGATTGTATAACCTTTTTCTTTCAGCTTGGCTTCCCACTTTTTTAATTCCCGTTTATTGAGTAATAATTTACGGTCGTGTACAGCCATATGGTTATTGGCAGTACCAAATTTGTACTCAGCAATATGCAAACCCTTTATCCATAGTTCACCTTTATGAAAAAAGCAATACGCATCTGCAAAACTTACTTTTCCTTCACGAATGGATTTTACTTCCGTACCGGCCAATACCATTCCTGCAACGAGTGTATCGTCGAAAAAATATTCATGAAAGGCAGAACGGTTTTTTAGTTCCATTTTATAAAAATAAAAAAGCAATCAGCCATGTGCAAAGCAAAAGCTGATTGCAGTACATCAGTTTTCAATTTAACTTCTGAACAGCACCAATATCTTACTCAGCTTTTCTTTCAATTCTTTTCGGTCAATAATCATATCCAGAAATCCATGCTCCAGCAAAAATTCACTCCGTTGGAAGCCTTCGGGTAAATCTTTTTTGATGGTTTCTTTAATTACACGTGGTCCTGCAAAGCCAATCAATGCACCGGGCTCACCAATATTTAAATCGCCCAGCATACCAAAGCTGGCAGTAACACCACCAAAGGTAGGATCAGTTAACAATGTGAGATAGGGGAGTTGTGCATCACTCATCTGTGTAAGTTTGCCACTGATTTTTGCCAATTGCATTAAGGAAAATGCACTTTCCATCATACGGGCACCACCACTCTTGCAAATCATAAGCATGGGCAATTTATATTGCAGACAATAATCAACCCCTCTTGCAATTTTTTCGCCCATCACACTGCCGAGTGAACCGCCAATGAAATCAAAATCCATACAGCACACCACCAGTTCTTCACCATTGGCTTTGCCTGCCGCCACACGAATGGAATCATGCAAATCACTTTTTTTCCAGATTTCTTCCAGACGTTTACCATACGGTTTCAAATCTGTAAAACCGAGATAATCTTTAGAGCGAATATTATCAAACAACTCTGTGTATTCATCTCCATCAAACAAAATATCAAAATACTCAGCACTGCCAATACGGTGATGGTAATTACATTGCGGGCACACAAATTTATTCTCAGCCAGTTCCTGTGTTGTACAGGTGTACTTGCATTCAGGGCATTTGCTCCACAATCCTTCCTGAATTTCCTTTTTATCTTCTGATTGTGTTAAGATGCCTTTTTGAACACGTTTAAACCAACTGGATTTCAATTCATGTTCCGGCAAATCTTCACCTGTTAAATTCTTTTCAATATCGTCTTCTCTTTTTGCCATTCGTTATTTTTTTTGAATGAAAAGAAATGATTAAGCGTTACGATTTACACAATTCAAATCTTCAAATGCCACTTCCAGGCGCTTGATAAAACTTTCTTCACCTTTACGCAACCACACACGTGGATCGTAATATTTTTTATTGGGACTATCCGGTCCTTCAGGATTTCCTAATTGTCCCTTCAGGTAGCCTTCATTCTTTTTATAGTTGTTGAGTACACCTTCCCAAAACGCCCATTGCAAATCTGTATCAATATTCATTTTGATAGCACCATAACTTATAGCTTCACGAATCTGATGTTGTGGTGAACCGCTGCCTCCATGAAATACGAAGTAAACAGGTTTAGGACCTGTACCTAATTTTTTCTCAATATGTACCTGGCTGTTGTGCAAAATAATAGGCGTTAACTGCACATTTCCTGATTTATAAACACCATGCACATTACCAAATGCCGCTGCTACAGTAAAGAGTTTACCCACTTTGCTTAACTCCGTATAAGCATATTCTACGTGTGCAGGTTGTGTATAAAGCTTTTCATTTTCAATATCGCTGTTATCAACACCATCTTCTTCACCACCTGTTACACCCAATTCAATTTCAATACCCATGCCCAATGGTTGCATACGTTTAAAGAATTCTACACTGGTATGGATGTTTTCTTCCAGTGGCTCTTCACTTAAGTCCAGCATATGTGATGAAAATAAAGGCTGACCTTTTTCTTTATTGAATTCCACACCCGCATCAATCAATCCGCTAATCCAGGGCAACCATTTTTTGGCAGCATGGTCTGTGTGCAACACCACAGGTACGCCATAATACTTTGCTACGTTATGGATGTGTAAAGCACCACTGATGGCACCACGAATATTTCCCTGCAACTGATCATTTGGCATTCCTTTGCCGGCAATAAACTGTGCGCCGCCGTTAGAAAATTGTATAATCACAGGAGAGTTTACTTTTGCTGCTGTTTCCAGTGTGGCATTAATAGTATTGGTGCCAATGGTGTTTACTGCAGGCAATGCAAACTGATTGTCCTTAGCATCTGTTAATAAAGCTTCGAGTTCTGCACCGTATAAAACGCCTGCTCTGTATTTACCCATGGTTGTAAGTTTTAAGTATGATTGATTTAAGAATAAGAGCCGCTAAGATAGTTAATTACAACATATTTTAGTTACCATTTTAGGGTAGGGGCATCCCTTAAAAAGAACGAAGAATCAGGAACAAATTGAATATGCTGGCCGTATGCAGCATTTAAAACATTTGGAAAAACATTGATAAAACTGATGCTGTCTTTTTTCAATTTTTCACGGTAGGGGGCAGGCAAATAAATAGCTGTAAAATTTTCAAACATTTCATCTTTTGTACCGGGTTCCCTGTTACCATGATCTCCGGCAATAATAATTACAGCGTTACCTTTTTCTGCAAGCATAATTTTTTGAATCGTTTCCTTTATTTTTTTATTGGTATAAACAAGGTGCGGCAGGTAATTGGAATCAACACCTGCTTCATTTCGCAGTTCCTTATACACAACTGAAACAGGTCTATCTTTTCCTGTGCTGTCAAAAAAATATGGTGGATGCGGCATGTTATAATGCGCATAAATAAAACGTGGTTGATTTAAAGGCTCCTGTAAAAGGTGATCGATTTCCTTTTCAATTATTTGATTGCTCCTCTTTTGCTTATTGAGTTTGAAGTAAACAAATTGTTGCAGTCGTGGATTTTCAGGGTCAAACAATTGCCATCCGATATCTTCAAAAACGTGATTTAAAAAAGTAAACCGGTTAAAAAGTGACATGCCTTTTGGCAAGTAATCAGAATTAATAAATGCAGGATAGTTGTCTATATCAAATATTGACAGATTTATGATTTGAAATCCATTGACCTCAAAAATCTTTACTATTCTGTTTTTACTTATAGCCTCGAGTGCATGGGTATAATCTGCTTTGGATATGGAATCAAACCTGAGTCCATTAAAGTATTTCATATTTAATGCAGATGCAATGGAAAAATGTGTGAAATTATAATTTGACCTGCTTTTACTGTAAACATAAAATCCCTCTTTGGTTAAGAAGGAATCCAGCGGATTTATAAATCCAAATCGTTTATTAAGGTAAGCGGAGTTTGCGTAAGCATCATAGATTAGAAAGTAAAAGTTTCGCTTTAAACTATCCGGAATTCTGAACTGTAACTGATTGTCAAGTTTCAACGGGTTAATTTTATTGCGACCCAGGTGATTTACAGCAAATAAAAAAATATCTGAAAGGAGTAATAAAATAACAACTGTATTGATTTGCAGATACTTCGACTCAAAATTACCTTTCGTTTTTTTAAGCCAAATGATGAACAAAAAGAATACAACAAACAGAAACGGTAATAAAAATATATACCGGCTTACAAAACTGTGATTAGTAATATTTTTTAAACCCGAATGAAAATTACTGAAGAAAAAAAAGACACACTGCACAGCAAAAATCAGCAGTACTGCTTTACGTTTTTGTTTAAAGAATAACTGAACAATAAAATACATTAAGGCAAAACACGAACTATATAATAATGCGGCAAGCAGTACATCTTTAAATGATATGTAATAGTAGTTGGAAAATGTTATATGAAGTACATATAAGAGCGGTGTAAGAAAAATAAAGAAACCATTTTGCTGTAATAATCTTTTCATTTGCTCAGGTTATTGCTTTTGCTGCATGACTGATTCATATTCCCAAATGCTGTTTCAAATATCTGAAATAGGCAGCAGCTCTGAGCATTTTACTGCCATACCAGCTAAATATTTCACCATCAACAAGTAAAATTTGTTCAACCCCGGTTTCTTTTTTTAAAGTTACCATATGTTTTTCCCTGAAAGGGTAGGGTTCTGATGAAAGAAAAATAAATTGGGGTCGCAGATGCCGTATGTCTTCAGTTGTAACTGCCGGGTATCTTATTTGGTGTTCCAATACATTTCTAAAACCGGCAGCATTAAGCATGCTGTTAATAAATGTATCACCCCCAACACTCATGTAGGGCTTTTGCCAGATAAGATAAAGTACATTGTAGGTGTCATTGATCTGAATCTGAGATAAATCATTTTGAATTTGCTCCACCATTGCTGCACCTGTTCTGTCTTTACCAGTAAGCCTTGCCACATCCTTTATCATTTGCAGGGCATCATCAACAGTGGCGATATTACTTAAATACACCGGTGCAATCTGCGCCAGCGCCTCCACCTGTTCTTTTACATTTTCTTCCTTGTTGGCAAAAATTAAATCCGGAGCTAAAGCACTTATTTTTTTCAATGAAATATTTTTTGTTCCACCAACACGCTCTTTGGTTTTATACCATTCATGCGGATGCACACAGAATTTAGTAATGCCTGTTACTTCTTCTCTTAATCCTAAATCAAACAATAATTCTGTAATTGAAGGAACGAGGGAAACAATCCGCACAGCAGGGCGGGATATAAATACTAAATTGCCTGTTTGGTCCTGAACGCTGATGCTCATTTCAAAACAGGCAAATTAATAATTTAAAGCGGTTCCGGGTGTTAAGGTAAAAAACAGTTATCAGGTATAGCTCAGTAATGAACCGGATTTTATTTCTTTTTTTCAGTTTATTCAGGATTATTGGACGTTGGTTTGAATAAATAGAAAAAAAGATCTGGATTTCACGGACATGGATTTTCAGGTCTTAGGTTTTTCTTAGGATCCAGATCTTTTTTTTAGCCTTTTAGTTCTCTTGGTTCCGTTTTCAGAAGAATCTGATGCGGTCGGCTTTGGTTTGGTTTTTCAGGATGTTGGTTTCAGTGTTTCTTTTGGTTTCGCAACTGGTTTTTTAGGTTCTCTTGGATTTTTCAACGAACTCTGGCTTTCTTATAGGTACGGATTCAAAAGTCTTTTAAAAAATTGGAAGTTGAGAGATATTGGATTTTTCAATTTGATTTTTCAATGGTTTTGGATATTTCTACTAAGTGTTTTTCTCAGGTTAGTTGTTGACTGTGTTATCAATCAACTTCCGACACAAAAGTATCATGGGCTCAGTAACTGAACAAGAGCACTAATTCTCAATTTTGATGCATCAGTATTTACACAAGGTCACGTAAGCTTTCGTTACTATACATCGTAGTTCTACGTTTTTCGACTATCTTTTAATTGATTTTATGAGTGAGAATACAATAAATACAAAAGCCTTCAGCTGTAAACGGAAGGCTTTTGTATTTAGATTGCATTATGTTTTATTTTGTTAAAGACTGTATGAGATCATATTTTGTAACAATATGGTAGTTGCCTGCTTCATCTTTACTCATTACTGCTCCGTTTTCTTTAGTAATCATACTGCTTAAACGCTCCACAGGCGTATCAAACGCCACTAAGGGGAAGGCGTGCTCCATTACACTGCTTATCTTTTCATTCTTTAATTCAGGATTTGAAAAAAGCTTTCCAAACAATCCGCTTTCAGATATAGAACCCGCCATTGCGCCACCATTCAAAACAGGTATTTGATCAATATCATATTTCTTCATTAATTCAACTGCCTCTGCTACAGTATGTTGGGGTTCTACTGTTACCAATCTGTTATGTGCCCGGCTTGAAACAATATCCTTAAATGTTTTTACTTCTAAAAAGCCACGTTCCATCATCCACTGATCATTATATACTTTTCCTACATATCGGCTGCCATGATCATGCAGAATGCATACCACCAAATCATCTTTTTTCAAACTGCCTTTTCCACCGGGGCCTGCGGCCAATTGCATGAGTCCCTGTAAACAGCTACCTGCACTGTATCCGCAAAACAAACCTTCTTCCTTAGCCAATCTGCGGGCCATTACAGCACCATCCTTATCTGTAACCTGTACAAAATCATCTATAAAGCTCATGTCATAATTCTTAGGCACAAAATCTTCTCCAAAGCCTTCGCTGATGTAAGGGTGTACTTCATTCATATCAATTTCACCCGTTTTAAAATATTTGGTAAGCAATGACCCGTATACATCCACGGCCCATATTTTAATATCCGGATTTTTTTCTTTGAGATACATGGCTGTACCTGTTATAGTACCACCGGTACCCGCAGTACAAACAAGATGCGTAATCTTTCCATCGGTTTGATTCCAGATTTCCGGGCCTGTAGTTTCATAATGTGCCAATCGATTGGCTAGGTTATCATACTGGTTCATGTGCATAGAGTTGGGTACTTCCTTTGCCAATCTTGCGGCTACACTGTAATAACTTCTGGGATCTTCAGGCATTACATTGGTAGGGCAAACAATTACTTCTGCACCTACGGCCTTGAGTATATCAACTTTTTCCTTGGATTGTTTATCAGTAGTTACAAATATGCATTTATAACCTTTTACTACAGCAGCCAGTGCCAGCCCCATGCCTGTATTGCCACTTGTACCTTCAATGATAGTACCGCCGGGTTTAAGTTTACCTTCCTTTTCAGCTACTTCCACCATCTTGAGTGCCATGCGATCTTTAATGGAGTTACCCGGATTGAAATAATCCACCTTAGCAGCCACTGTGCATGGTACATCTTTAGTGATTTTATTTAAACGGATGAGTGGCGTGTTGCCAATTGTTTCAAGAATGTTGTTTTTGATATCCATATTGCATATTGTAACGCAAAGTTACGGTTTCAAAACAAGCGTTAGGTTATACCATTTGTTTTTGTTGTTAAGTTTCAACTAAATTGGCATAATACCAATATACATTGGATTATCACTTTCTTAAGGGGAATCGGTAACGTATTGTTGTTATTATGCAGCTGACTTTTTCTGTCTTAAAAAACTGTCAAAAAACATGAGTCCCAGTACAAGTGTCACCATGAGTGTAGCATTAAGAACGGTGGAATTAAAATATTTAGCAATGGACAATTGAGGTACACTAATTTGATTTAAATCGAAGGGCAGAAGATTTGTATTTCCACCATCTGTATTCCAGTTTACTTGCGTTAAAGCATATATTAGTGTAGCGGCAATGGTAAGGATAAAGAAGGCGGCAATACTTCGAATGATATATTTATTGACGTATGTTTTGGTAGCGGGTTTAGGGGTTATACCGGCTAAACTATCCATTACATTTTTACTGAAACGCATTGAAGGCTGTTCTAAATCCGTTTCGTTTGTGAGAAGCTGATGCAACTCTGATTGCTTGTGGTAAGCCGATCTCCATTCTTCACTTGCTGAAAGCATTTTTTCAACATAAATTATTTCAGCAGCAGTGGCGCTACCGTCAATGTAGTTCCAGATTTGTTCCTGTATAGATGATTGTTGCATAAAATGAAATTTAAAGTTAAAAGATTTCCTGTACCTCCCGTGCAAAATGTTTTTCCATTGTTTCTTTTAAACGCTGCCGGGCACGATGCAGTTTTACTTTGGCGTTATTGGGCTCAATATGTAAAATCTGTGCTATCTCATCCAGACTTTGCTCGGCTTTGTAAAAAAGGGTGAGCACTTTAGCATCATCCGGATGTAAAAGAGTTAAGGCTTTATTAAGCAGTTGCACTTTTGAGTGTTGCTCCACAACATCAGCTTTCATGGCGCTTTCATGTGCATCTGCCCGTTCAAACACTGCTTCATTATCCAACGAGTGAATTTCCAGTTTCTTCTTTCTTAAAAAACTCAAACACAAAGAACTTACAATGGTATAAAGCCAGGTGCTGAATTTGGCATCGCCTCTGAAATCTCTGAGGTTTAAATAGGCCTTTACAAATGCACTTTGCGCCAGTTCTTCCGCATCTTCCCTGTTTTTTGTGTAACGCAGGGCGATGGTAAAGGCAAAAGCCTGGTATTTATGTACCAAATGCTCGTACTTCTGTTGCTGGCCTTTTAAAACCAAATCAATCACTTCAATGTCAGATGGAACAGTCTGCTTCATTCGTTTATTGAGACTACATATATGTGTACCGGGTTACAAGTTGAAAAGAATTTCTGAAAAAAAAGATTTTTTAATAAAACATGTAACCTCCTGCTTTCAGCCGTAGTCATAGGTTGCAGAAACAATTTTAAACAACAATAAAAATCTACAGTTATGGGCGGAGAATTTTTAATAGCCATTTTAGTACCTCTTGGTGCATTTGCTGCCATTTTTGGATTATTTTATCTCAGAAACAAAGAAAACATGGCCTTGATTGAAAAAGGCATTAACCCCAAAGAATACACACAGCGTCCGGCACCATACCGCAGTTTGAAATGGGGATTGCTGTTGATGGGAGCTGGTTTGGGGCTTTTATTAGGTTATATCTTATCACAACAATTGATGCATGTTGATGACGATAATCCTGTGATGTATTTCTCCATGCTTGCTATTTGCGGCGGTGCAGGATTATTTCTTTCCTACAAAATTGAAAAGAAAGAAACCATAGACAATAAGATTCAGGAATAATTGTAACTATTTAAACCTTAGCATCAAAACCGGTTTTTAACTAAACCGGTTTGTTTTTTTATCTGTTCTAAAGCTGTAAGTACTAATTTATCTGTGATGTTGGCCAGTTTAAAATAGCCTTCATTGCCCCATAACATGCGTGCAACCATGGCATAAATATTTTCTTTAATTACCTGCTGCTGTGCAGTTGAAAATAGTTCTGATTTGAGATTGATTTTTGCCGTTTGTATTTGCAGCAATGCGGGTATAGCTTCATCTGCCGCAAGCAACTGATGTAATTGTAAAGGAGATTGTGCTGCTTTAATTTTTGCCTGATGGGCAAGAAAATATTTAAACGCCACTTCTTCAATGACCGTTTTTAACTCTGAATGATTTTTAAATAATAAAAATTCAGCAGAATCTGCAGGTACAAACACATCGGGGCTGATACCGCCGGCTCCATAAACTTTTCTGCCACCCTTTGTTTTAAATACCTTGCCAATATGCCTTGATGTATCGTTTATAAACAGCTCACCATCATTAAAGCGGTTCATGATCTCATCTTTGTACACTTCAGTTTGGCCCCGTTTGTAAGGTTTCTGAATACTGCGGCCTATGGGTGTAAAATAGCGGCTGATAGTCAATCGCAACGCACTGCCATCACTTAACTGAAACTGCTCCTGTACTAAACCTTTACCATAGGAACGGCGACCCACAATGGTTGCCCTGTCCCAATCCTGCAACGCACCTGTTAATACTTCACTGGCGCTGGCACTTCCTTCATCAATTAACACCACTAAATCGCCATCTTCAAACAAACCGGGGCGGCGGGCAGTGTACACTTGTTTTGTTGATGCTTTTCCCTCCGTATAAACAATGTCTTTATTATCACTCAAAAATTCATCTGCTATCTGAATGGCATCATCCAGCATACCGCCTCCATTATCACGGAGGTCAAGTATCAATTGCTTCATTCCTTCTTTCTGCAAACGCTCCAGGTTTTGCATAAAATCTTCATAGGTATTGGCCGAAAATTTATTTAACCGTATAAATGCAATACCCGGCTCAATGAGGTAAGCTGCATCCACTGATTTTACAGGAATTACACCACGCTGAATGGTTATTTCTTTAGCTGTACCGTTACGTACTAATTTTACTCTCACATCAGTTCCACGGGGGCCTCTGAAAAAACTTCGGATACGTTCGCCGTTTGATTGAACACCTGAAATGATAGAGTCATTAGCACTCATCAACTGATCTGCCACTCGTATGCCTGCTGTTTCTGCCGGGCCGCCGGTTATTGTTTTTAAAACTGTAACAGTATCATTAATAAAACCAAATTCAATACCTACGCCTTCAAAACTGCCCTTCATATCATCATTCACAGACTGAACATTTTTTGCAGTTATATAAACGGAATGAGGATCAAGCTGATTAATTACATTTTGTACCGCCATCATGCCTAATGAATCTGTATTAACAGTATCAACATATTTAGTGCGTACAAGCTCCAGTATTTCTTCAAGTGATGTTTTCTTTTTACTGCTGAAAAAAGAAGGAGCATAGGAACCCATGTTACCTCTGAGCTTGTAACCAAAAATCATTCCTGTAAAAACGGCTGCCGCTAATAGTAAGGGTAACCAGATTTGTAGTTTCTTTTGACTCATGATTGGATTTTATGGTAAACCGCTGCGAATGTCATGAAAAAAAGCCATATTGTGAAGGGGAGGCATCTAAAAAGTTAGTTTACTTTTAGCGGTTTTTATCAGAATAAATATTTGTCTTTTGATTAATCGATATTTCTTTAACAAAACCACAAAGAAACTACATTTGAGCATTGAAACGATTAAACAGTATGGCTACAGTAAAACTCATAGCTGATAGTGGCGCTACAAAGGCTGAATGGTGTTTGATGAAAGGGAAAAAAAAGAAAATCTTTTTCACCACCGGTATCAGCCCTTACTTAATGAACAGTGAGCAGATAATAAAGATGCTCAATAAAGAACTGAAGCCGGCACTTAAAAAAGAAGTCATTTCTGAAATTTATTATTACGGAACCGGTTGTGGTAATCCTGAAAATGTAAAAAGCATCCGCAAAGCGTTAAAGGAAGTGTTTCCCACTTCAAAAAAAATAAATGTAGATACTGATATTATGGCAGCGGCACGTGCCGTGTGCGGTAAGAAAAAAGGCATTGCCTGTATACTGGGTACTGGTTCCAATGCCTGTTTTTTTAGCGGTTCACGAATTACAAAAAGCAGCCCGGGGCTTGGTTATGTGCTGGGTGATGAAGGCAGCGGCGCTTATCTGGGCCGTAAAGTGATTCAGCATTTCCTGTACAATACGTTTGAAGGGGAACTTATGACCAGGTTTGAAAATAAATTCAAAACCAATCGTGTTGAAATACTGGATAGAATCTACCGACAGCCTTTGCCCAATAAATACATGGCCTCATTTGCTTTATTTTTATCTGAAAACCGGGGACATTATATGATTGAAAACATTATTGAAGACAGCTTTAATGATTTCTTTTTTAATCATATTTACAAGTTTAAAGAAAGCTGGTTATATCCGGTAAATTTTGTGGGTGGTGTTGCATTTGCTTTCAAAGATGTTTTAAAGGAACTTTGCAGCAGTTACGGATTACAGTTGGGAAGAATTATGAAAAATCCTATGGAAGGATTAGTGGAGTATCACAGTTAAATCACCATTATGAACGATTTCGTACGCATTACAGAGCAGGAGTCAAAGTACCATCACCTGGAAGAAATGAGTGTGGCAGAATTACTGCACAACATCAATAAAGAAGACAATACCGTGCCCGATGCTGTTGCCAGAGCCATTCCCCAAATAGAACCATTGGTAAGCATCATCAGCGATAAAATGCTTATGGGCGGAAGGCTGTTTTATATTGGCGCAGGTACCAGCGGCAGACTGGGTATTGTAGATGCCAGCGAGTGCCCGCCCACCTATGGCGTACCTTACGGATTGGTAGTAGGTATTATTGCCGGTGGTGAAAAAGCCATAACCAGTGCGGTGGAGTTTGCTGAAGATAGTAAAGAACAGGGCTGGGCCGATCTGGAAGCCTATAATGTGAGTGATAAAGACGTCGTTATAGGTATTGCCGCCAGCGGTACTACGCCGTATGTGATTGGTGCATTGGAAGAATGCAGAAAACGAAACATCGTTACCGGCAGCATCAGTTGCAATCCAAATTCACCTGTATCGCAGGCTGCTGATTTTCCCATTGAAGTGGTAGTAGGTCCTGAGTTTGTTACCGGAAGTACACGTATGAAAAGCGGTACCGCACAAAAATTAGTACTCAATATGATTTCTACCTCTGTTATGATTCAGTTGGGCAGGGTAGAAGACAACCGTATGGTGAATATGCAGTTGAGCAATGAAAAACTGGTTGATCGTGGTGTAAAAATGCTCATGCTCCGCAGCGGACTTACAGACTATGAAAAAGCTAAAGACCTCTTGCTGCAGCACGGCAGTGTGAAGAAAGCATTGGTGAGTCTGGGCTGATGGGATAACAACATAGATGAAACAGATGCAAATGATGAGCGCAGATCTCCATTTTTTACTTTTGACTTTTTATTTTTCATTTTTCTAAGATGCACAACAATATTGAAATTAAAGCACGCTGTGCGGATGCTTCTTTTATCAGAAATTATTTACAACAACACAACGCTGCGTTTAAAGGAACCGATTTTCAAACCGATACTTATTTTAATGTAAACAACGGCCGTTTAAAATTACGGCAGGGCAATATTGAAAATTCTCTCATTTATTACAACCGTGAAAACAAGGCAGGCCCCAAGCTGAGTGAAGTAACACTGTACCCTGTAAGCAACAACAGCGATGTATTGAAAAAAGCATTAACACAAGCCAATGGCATTAAAGTGGAAGTAAAAAAGAAACGGGAGATTTATTTTATTGACAATGTTAAGTTTCATATTGATGAAGTGGAAGGGCTGGGAAGCTTTGTAGAGATAGAAGCAATTGATGCAGATGGCAGCAAAGGCCTTGAGTTGATTCAACAGCAATGTGATTTTTATATGAATGCTTTGCAAATAAAAGAAGAAGATTTATTGACGATGAGTTATAGTGATATGCTGTTGCAGAGGATTAAATAAATTCATATCTGTATGATATTGTTAAAAAGGTGTATTGCATATTCTGTTGACGTTTGTATAATAAGTCTGATTCTTTATCCGTACTTTGAAACGTATGGTGTAGAAACAAGTGAAAATACATTGAAACTGACAGGAGTAAATTATTTGCCACCCATACTTATTTGGTATTTGTATTTCATTATTTCTGAAATTAAATGGCAAACTACTATTGGTAAGAAAATATTTTCTTTATATGTTAGAAGAATTGATAATTCACCAATACAATTCCCGGTCATTATCAAACGAAGAGCATTAGATTTAGCCGAACTCTTTTTTATGCCGATCATTGCACTTGTATCTGTACTTGTTACCTCAAAAAATCAAAGGTTGGGAGATTTGATTGCAAAAACAAAAGTCGTTTATCTTCCAAAAAAGTAAATAATCTCGCCGCAACACGCTACTAACTTGAACACACTTATGGCTCCGTTCGAAATGACGGCGTGTTTTTTTTCGTTTACAGAATTCAATTTAAAAGTTAACGACCGGGTGATGTTTGTAATTCACGAATCTGACTGAACCGTCATGTCGAGGCACGAGACATCTCCAAAATTTGAAGTTGATAGTTAAAGAAGCACGCTACGTCAGACGCCCTCGTCGGACGGAATAATTACCCCAGTTTCACCGTCCCCCAAACTCTTCACCAATTCCGTATCCATTTGTTTTTATTGCGGTGGGGTTGGCAGGTATTTAAGTATTGAAAACATCCTTCAACTCCTTAATGCACGAACACCTTTTGCGAAGCTCTGCTTTTTCCTGTACTTATTTCTACAATGTAAATTCCTGAACTTAGTTTTTCAGTTGTAATACTTTGCTGATGATCTCCCGCAGGCAAGCGTTGCTGTACCGTTGACTGAATTCGTTTTCCCGAGGCATCATACACAGTGAATGAAACGGTTGTAGCTGTTGTGAGCTTATACAACACAGTAATTCCCGCTGTGCCGGGTGTGTTCAGCACTTTCCATTCCTGCACACCGGCGATGGGTTCATTAACAGAAGTGGGAGTAAGCGTTACTGTACGTGTAGCAGTATATATAAAATCACCTGAGTTATCATCATTGGCATCAGCAGCATTGCCTGCTACATAAAATGTAACGGCTTGTTGTTGCGAAGTGGGATTTGCAGGAGCCGTCCAGCGAAGATTGGTAAACGTAAAACTGCTGCCCGGTGCTGTGGAAGGAGCAATCAAATGAGAAAGCTCTGCACCGTTTATAGCAGCATTGCTTGGAGCTACTGCTGAAAAAGTACCAACATCATTATTATTGGTGCCCACTGCTTTAATGGAAAATCCCCAGCGCAATCTGTTAGCAGATCCATGTGTAATCGTTACCGTAAATGGATATTGTGTGCCCGGTGTATAATTTGCAGGCAATCCGTTTATAACAACAGAACCACCTGCGGCATTTAATGGGTTACCTCCGTGGCAGGCTGTACAGTTTGTACCTGCTGTTGCACCTGTATAACCTTGCGGAGGCTGACCTGAATTAATGATGCCTGCTGAAACAAAAATGAACATTAAAAGAATAAGGGCTACTGCTACCGGTACATTTTTGATTTTCATAAATCTGAAAGTTTGGTCTGCTGAAAATACAGATTTTTCTGCTTGCACAGCTATTGTGTTTAGAGAGATACCTCCTGTGATAAGAATAGCATTACCTCACTATCACCGTTCCCAAACTCTTTACCAGCTCTGTTTCCATTTGTTTTAAATGCTGGTGGGTTTTGATGAGTGTAATCAACTCTTCATCTGTGTGCGGCTGTTCAAGGTCCCGTTGATTTTCATCAATCATCGCCTTGATTTTGCGGAGCTTCAAATAAGTGAGTACCGAATTGATTTCTTCTTTGTACAAATCTTCACGGGTAGGTACAATAACTTCATAGGGTGCTTCACGCCAGTTGGCACTTATCTCGTGTTTAATATCAGTTAAGGCAACAACTGTTTTGCTGATATTTTGATTTTCATGAAACAGAAAGTTTTTCATCACCGGTTCAAGCCCGTCTTTATACCATTGCCTGTACTGATTTACAATTTCAAGCAGGTCGGCATTTTCAATCATACTCCAGTCATCAGCATCAGCTAAAATATACTGGGCTACAGTTTGGGTTTCATCCCATGGTTGCAAACCAAAATCCAGTAAGCAACGTACCAATGCACGCTCATGCTGCTCATCTCGGTTAAAAAATTCCGTAAGCTCATCCTGAGGTGCAGTTGCCTGTTCATTAGCAGGTAAAGGCTCTGCCGGTTGCTTTTGCTCCAGTTTGTTTACCCGCTCACGAATAAACTTGTTCACCAACGCATGCAAGCCGCCTTCATCAATCTTGAGCAACTGTGCACTTTGCTTGATGTAATCTTCCTGCCTTGTAAAATCTTCAACCTTATTGATTCTGCTGATGCTTTCTGCAATGGTATTCACCGCAGCAGCTTTCTTCGTAGAATCATTCCCTGCATCTTTCAGCATCACCTCCAGCTGAAAGAGGATCACATCTTTTTTATTTTGCTTGATAAACGCTGTAAAACCGCTAGCGCCTACTTTGTTTACATAACTGTCCGGGTCTTCATTATCAGGAATCAACACCAGCTGCACATTCAATCCTTCTTCCAATGCCAAATCCAAACCACGCATAGCCGCTTTTACACCTGCCGCATCACCATCATACAAAATGGTAAGATTGTTACTGTATTTTTTGATGAGACGTAGTTGATCCGGTGTTAATGCAGTACCACCACTCGCCACTACATTTTCAATGCCTGCCTGATGCAATGAAACAACATCCGTATAACCTTCAACTAAAAAACATTCATCATTCTTATCAATGGCCTGCCGGGCGAAATAGGTACCATAAAGAATTTTACTCTTTACATAAATTTCATTTTCCGGTGTATTGATGTACTTGGGTGCATTGTCTTTTTTACCAATGACACGTGCACCAAAGCCAATCACTTTGCCGGTAGCATTGTGTATGGGAAAGATGATACGTTCACGGTAGTTATCAACCAATTCACCATTACGTTCTACAACAATTCCTGTTTTGGTTAACAGTTCAGGATTGTATTGCTGCTTAATAGCTTCAACGGCAAAAGCCGTTCTGTTTTGCGGTGAATAACCAATTTGAAATTTTTTAATAATGTCTTCACGAAAGCCACGCTCTTTTAAATAGCTCAAACCAATGGCTTGTCCTTCATCCGTGTCAAACAACTGTTTGCTGAAAAACTGCTGTGCAAAATTGTTGATGATGTACAGACTGTCGGCCGTTTGCTTTACCTGTACTTGCTCAGGCGATGAATAGGTTTCTTCAACCTCTACATTGTACTTGGCCGCCAGCCATTTCAACGCATCCACATAGGAATATTTTTCATGCTCCATTAAAAAACTAATGGTGTTGCCGCTGCGGCCGCAACCGAAACACTTGTAAATTTCTTTGGATGATGAAACGGTGAAGGAAGGCGTTTTTTCATTATGAAACGGGCAGTTACCCAGGTAATTGGCACCACGTTTTTTTAATTTCACAAATCCGCCAATCACTTCAATAATATCAGAGCGGTTGAGAATTTGCTGTATGGTATCCTGACTAATCACGGGCGGGCAAATTACAAAGAAAGAAGATAAGAGATGATAACTTATTATTTCGGTTGGCGGGCACACCAACCGAGGCATGAATAGCAATAAATACGATTCCTCAAAAACATCCGTTAGCGCTATTTCATATTATATTTGAAACCTATTGATTACGACATGAAACGACTATTAACTACCTGCCTGCTGGCAATCTTTTGCCTTACACGAACATATGCTCAAACTGATTTCCGCAGTGAAACCATTTACTTTTTACTCACCACCCGCTTTTTTGATGGCGATACCAGCAACAGTGCACCTACTGAATGGTGTTCGTATATACCCGGTGTAAACAATCCCAACATCACAGATCCAAAAGATGTAACATGGCGTGGCGATTTTAAAGGGCTGGTGCAGCAACTGGATTATATCAAAGGCATGGGCTTCACTGCCATCTGGATTACACCAGTGGTTCAAAACCGTGGCCCGCTGGACTATCATGGTTATCATGCATGGGACTTTACAAAAGTGGATCCACGTTTGGAATCAATAGGTGTAACGTTTAAAGACTTGTGTGATGCTGCACATGCTAAAGGCATGAAAATTATCCTTGATATTGTTACCAATCATGCAGGACGTTTTGGCATAAAAAATCTGGCTGAATTAAAATACAATACCGATCCCACTAAACCATGGGGGCAGAATTCACTTGGTCAGCCATTAACAGATAATCCCAACTGGGAGTATGATGGATTAACTGCAAATCCTGATGATAATAAAATCTGGAGCCGGGCAAATTTGGCTAAGATGCCGCCGCCTTTCAATCAAAACTTATCCTTGTACAATTGGCCATCAACTGAAAGTTTTTTAACTACATCAGACCCTAACTGGTACAATCAGGTGGGTAATGGATTTGTTCAGGGATGGGATGATACACTCAATTGTTACTACGGTGCCATTGCAGGTGATTGTGCTGATTTAAAAACATCTTCCCCAACCGTGCGTGATTATTTTTTTAATGTGTACAAAACTTATATTGACATGGGTGTTGATGGTTTTCGATGGGATACCTGGAAGCACATGCCCAAGCGTGACATCATTCATCTCTACGATCGTTTTAAAGCATACAAGCCTGATTTGTTTGTGTTTGGTGAAGTAGCACAAAAACGTTTTGAACTCCATCCGGTATTAGAGTTAAATCCGCATTGGTATACGTGGCGGGATGGAGTAGGCTCGCAACCATTAGGGCTGGGTGTACTTGATTTTTATGCACAAGCTACGTTTCATAACATCTTTGAAGATGGTGGTGCTTTCAGCGGTGTTACGGATGCTGCACGGTATGATAACTTGTATGGCGACCCATCTTTATTGGTTACATGGCTCGACAATCATGATTTTGGTCCCAACAATGATTGGAACAGAAGATATGGAGGCAGTGAACAAAACCTGGCAGCCTGTATGAATTTTATGTTTACATGGCGGGGCATTCCATCCGTTTACTATGGCACAGAAATGCAATTCATGAAAGGCGCTTATACTGATATTCACGAAGCAGCTTCTATTCAAAAAAGTTTGGATTTAACAGGTCGTGCTTATTATGGCAACAATGTAAACACAGCCGTGAATCATAAACTCTACAAGCATCTTGCAAAACTCAATGCCATTCGCAGAGCCATTCCTGCTTTGCAAAAAGGCACGTGGAACTGGGGAGGCAATTATCCGGGCAATGGGATTGGTTATACAAGAACCTTTGGCGGACAAACAGTTTGCGTAGGTTTAGCAAAAGATGGTGATGCCAATTTTAATTTTACATCCATTCCCAATGGTATATACAGAGATGCTGTTACGGGAAGAGAATTGAATGTAACCAATGGTATGTTGCAGTTTAGTGTGAAATCTGTTTCAGCAGGTATCTATGTGCAGAATGGCCCGGGTATGATAGGAGAGAGTGGTGCCGGCTACTTTGAAGCTTGTGTTACCGGTTGTGCATCCGCACCAGTTACTACTATTTCACCTAAAAGTGACAATTACACATCAGCAGTAACTGTAACTATGAATGCAAACGGCGGTACAGGCGCAACCACCATTTATTATACGACTGATGGAAGCACACCTACTACAGCCAGCACGGTTTACACAGGTTCATTTTCTGTAAATACATTAACCGTTGTAAAAGCGATTGCCAGAGATGCCAATGGAAAAATAAGTGAAGTGGCTGCACAGCGTTATTCATTTGTTCAACCCAAACCAAAAATAGCCATTTCACCCGCAGCCGGTAATTATTTTAACCCGGTGAATGTCACACTTACAGCAAGTAATGGTACTGCACCTTATACAATTTACTTTACAACAAACGGAAGTACACCCACAACTTCAAGCACAGTTTATACAACGCCTGTTAATGTGAGTACGGCAACAACTGTAAGAGCTATTGCTGTTGATGCCAATGCACAAACTTCAAACATTACATCGGCAGCTTATACATTTAATATTCCTGCTCCATCAGTAACTGCAAATCCTGCCGGTGGAAATTTTCCAACACCGCCCGTTAATGTAACATTGAGCGCATCAACACCCAGACCACCAGCTACGATTTATTACACAACAGATGGAAGTACGCCCACAACAGGCAGTGCAGTTTATACATCACCGCTTGCATTTAACGGTTCATCAAGTGTTACATTGAAATACATTGCAAGAGATAATGAAGGAAGAATAGCGAATGTTGACTCGCAACGCTACACGTTTAATCCCATACCTGATATATGGGTGTACTTTAAACGTCCTGCTACATGGGGTACATCCATTCGTTGTTATTACTGGAATGCAGTACCTACAGGTGCTATGCCCAACGTTGCATGGCCGGGTGTGCTGATGGAACCTGTATGTACCGGAGGCAGTTGGTATAAATTTAAATTCAATGGTATTACAAGTACAAATATCATTTTTACAGATGGTGCAGGCAGACAAACTCCAGACTTAACCAATGTAAATTCATCACGTGCCTATGATGATGGTTGGTTACCTGCAATACCAAACATGACAAAACCTGTTGCCAATTTCACTATGACACCCTCAACGGGCAACGCACCACTTACTGTAAACTTTAACGCACAAAGTTCAAGCGGTTGTGGCAATCTCATTTATTTCTGGGATTTTGGAAATGGTAATACTTCCAGCGCAACGTTTAATGAAAGCAGCAACTATCCCAATCCCGGAGTATATACTGTTAAGTTAGTAGTAAGAGATCCAAATGGTGAAAGTGACAGTGTTACAAAAACATTAACCGTAAATGCCGCTGCAACAGGAATGGCCATTCATTTCAAACGACCGAATACATGGACAAACGTTCCAAGACTTTATTATTGGAATACACAACCTGCAGCTGCAAACATTGCCTGGCCCGGTGTGGAAATGACAGATATTGGTAACGGATGGTGGCGGTATGTATTGAATGGTGTGAATTGCAGCAATATTATTTTTAACAATAATGCCTCACCACAAACACCGGATTTAAACCGTTGTGGCGACTGCTGGTATGATGGCGGATGGGTAAATGCGCCCACTTCAGTAACTGACCTGTTAGCGCCGGCGAATGCTGTAAAAATTTATCCCAATCCTGTAAGTAACATGGTAGGGTTAAAAAATGATTTACTTGCAAACGGCAATTATACTTTGCGTATTACAGATATAACAGGAAGAATTATTTCTACTCAGGTTATACGGCTTGAACAAAAACAAACGTATTGGTTTACGAGAGAACGATTACAGTTGAATAGTGGAACTATGATTTTGCAGTTGATTGATAGCAAGGGGGTGATAAAGTGGAATGGGAAGGTAGTAGCACAATAATTTAAGCTATATGGGATTAGACATCAGACATGTAAAACCCTGCACTCGAGATGAAGCAAGTGAAGTGCTTGATTATTTTGTATTTGAAGAAATAAATGCGAATCAGGCTTTTTTTCAAAAATTTCTTCATCTTCTTACTGAAATTGAAGGTGAAGAAGCACCCGTACTGTTTTTTTCAGAGCTTGGATATCAAAGAAAAGGAATGAGGAGAAGATTCTTTGAGGTATTTGAAAATGACAAACTATATTTTGATAAGCAGGATGTAATGAAGGCATATGAGTTTGTTGAGGGCGATTCAAACTATGCTTTAGAAGAAGTTCAATTTAATTTTCGAAAGCACTTTGTTGAAAATTTTATTGAAGGAGAATCCGTGGTTTTTGCAAGCTGGTAACTGCTGCCATGAAAAACTGAAAGTACAAGTGTGCGACGCAAAACCGCCACCATAAAATACAAAAGCCCGTTCAACAATACTTCTTCAACAAAATCGCTGCAAAGCAGCATTTGATTTTCCCTTACATTTGCATCCGTTATGACAGCTGAAAAATTAAACGATATAAGACACGCCATGGGCGTGTTGAGGAGGTTTCTTTGACGTCGAGAACCGACTATATAAAATCTCTGAAGACAAACAACTCTCTCTAAGCCCCGGTTTCTGGGATGATAACAAGCGGGCAACAGAAATTCTGAAAGAAATTAAGAACAACGAGTACTGGATCAACCTGTATGAACAAACCAATACAGCGGTGGAAGATTTTGCTGTATTGTTTGAGTTCTGGAAGGCAGGCGATGCTACGGAGGAAGAAACAAAAGAAGCATATGAAAAAGCCATTGCTTACATTGAAGATGCAGAATTCAAGAGTACATTGAATCAGCCGGAAGATGAGTTGAGCGCTGTATTGCAAATCAACTCCGGTGCAGGTGGTACAGAAAGTCAGGACTGGGCACAGATTCTTGCCCGCATGTACCGCATGTATGGCGAAAAGCAGGGCTGGAAAGTAACGGAAGTGGATTGGCAGGATGGTGATGGTGCCGGTATTAAAACCTGTACCTATCAGTTTGACGGCCCGTTTGCTTATGGCTTTTTAAAAGCGGAAAGCGGTGTGCATCGTTTGGTGCGTATTTCACCGTTTGACAGTAATGCACGCAGGCATACTTCCTTTGCCAGTGTGTATGTGTATCCGTTGGTAGATGACAGTATTGATATTGAAATAAAAGACGCCGATGTAAAAATGGAAACGGCACGAAGCGGCGGTGCAGGCGGACAAAACGTAAACAAAGTAGAAACAAAAGTTTTCTTAACGCATATTCCTACAGGTATCACCGTAGTTTGTCAAACAGAGCGTTCACAGTTGGGCAACCGTGAAAAAGCGATGACGATGCTGAAGAGCCGTTTGTATGAAGAAGAACTCCGCAAACGCAACGAAATACGTGATGCCAACAATGCCAATAAGAAAAAGATAGAGTGGGGCAGCCAGATACGTTCGTATGTATTTCATCCTTACAAGATGATTAAAGACCACCGTACAGAGTTTGAAGTGGGCAATGTGCAACCGGTAATGGATGGTGAACTGGATGGATTTATTAAAGCGTATTTGATGAGTGAGAAAGAAGCGGAAGCGAAGTAGATAGTTTCTGTTCTTAAACGATTATCTGTAATTTCAAATATGGAAAAATCAATTCCAAAATTACAAAAACGCATTTTTTGGGATGTTGATTTCAACAGCATCAATTACAACCAATCGCAACGGTTTGTAATAGAACGTGTATTTGAAAGAGGTGATGTGGAAGATATACGTGAAGTGCGGAGATATTATGGGGATGATGCTGTTAAGGAAGCGCTGATGAATGCAAAATGGCTCAGGTATGATGTATTTGTTTTTTGTAAAAATTTATTTGGACTAAAATCAGACAACTTCAGATGCTACACATCGAAACAGTTGAACCAGATACCCTGGCATTATTGAAGCAACTGATGAGTTTGAAAGAACTGAATCATTTTGTTTTAGTAGGTGGAACAGCTTTGTCTTTAAAATTCGGTCATCGGAAATCAGTTGATATCGACCTCTTTGCAAATAGACTATTTGACAACCAGGAACTAAAAGACTTTTTATTGGTAACATATCCTTCTTTTATATCAACCAGTAGTAATCAGGCTCCCGGAGTATTTGGATATGTAAATGATATTAAGATTGATTTTGTGCGTTATCATCACTATAACTACATAAGACCTGTTGAAGTAATGGACGGTATTCGTTTTATCAGTACAGAGGATATAGCTGCCATGAAAATTTTTGCAATTCTTCAACGGGCTAAAAAGAAAGACTTTTGGGATTTAAGTTTTCTTCTGGATAAGTTTGGTTTAGAAAATATTATAAAATTCTATTTCGAAAAGTTTCCAAATAATCAAACACTCATCACTATTCCACAGGCTATCCTGTTTTTTGATGAAGCAGAAGAAGATGCAGAGCCAGTAAGTCTAAGAGGACAAACATGGAGTGCTGTAAAAAAGAATATTCAGCAACATGTAAACATTTTTTTAAAATAAAAACCTGCTATATGAACCTCGGATATTTCAATTACCCCATGCCTGTTAATGAGCCCGTGCTCAACTATGCACCCGGTTCGTCTGAACGTAAGCGTTTGAAAGAAGTGTTGGCTGAATTAAAAAGCACAACCGTTGATGTGCCCATGTACATCGGCAATAAAGAAGTGCGTACCAATAAAAAAGTAGCCATGCATCCGCCGCATGAAATTGCTCATACACTGGGTCATTTTCATGCAGGTGAAGAAAAACATGTGCATCAGGCCATTGAAGCGGCATTGGCCGCCAAAGAAAGCTGGGCCAACATGAGTTGGGAAAGCCGTGCTAATATTTTTCTCCGTGCTGCTGATTTGATTGCTACCAAGTATCGTCCGTACATGAACGGTACTACCATGCTGGGTCAAAGTAAGAATGCTTACCAGGCGGAGATTGATGCGGCCTGTGAAATCATTGACTTCCTCCGTTTCAATGTGCATTTCTTAAGTGAAATTTATCGTCAGCAGCCCATCAGCGGTGCAGGTATGCACAACAGAATGGAGTATCGTCCACTGGAAGGATTTGTGCTGGCTGTAACACCATTCAACTTTACAGCTATTGGTGGTAACCTTCCCACAAGCGCCGCCATGTGCGGTAACGTAGTAGTATGGAAGCCCGCCAACACACAGGTGTACAGTGCACAGATGTTCATGCGCATTTTGAAAGAAGCAGGTTTGCCTGATGGTGTCATCAATCTGATTTATGTAGACGGCCCAACTATTGGCCGTGTATGTTTCAATCACAGGGAATTTGCAGGTGTACATTTTACAGGAAGTACCGGTGTATTCAATAATATGTGGGAAACCATAGGTAAGAACATGAGCATGTACAAATCCTATCCACGCATTGTAGGTGAAACAGGTGGTAAAGATTTTGTACTGGCACATAAAAGTGCCAATCCTGATGTAGTAGTAACAGCATTACTGCGTGGTGCGTTTGAATTCCAGGGACAAAAATGTTCTGCCGCATCACGTGCTTATATTCCATCAAACATGGCTGAAGAAGTAAAGAAGAAATTAATCGCCGGTATAAAGAGTTTTAAGATGGGCACGGTGGAAGATTTTTCCAACTTCATTAACGCCGTAATTGATGAAAAGAGTTTTAATAACATCAAGAATTATATTGATAATGCCAGGAAAGATCCCAAGGCTGAAATATGGGTAGGAGGTAAGTGTGATAAGAAAGAAGGATACTTTATACAACCTACCATTATTGAAGCTAAAAAGCCGGATTATGTAACGATGTGTGAAGAAATTTTTGGTCCGGTTTTAACCGTGTATGTGTATCCTGCCAACAGCTTTGAAAAAGCATTGGAACTGGTTGACACTACTTCACCTTATGCACTTACTGGTTCTATTCTAGCACAGGACAGAGATGCGGTTGAACTGGCCACAGCAAAACTTCGCAACAGTGCCGGTAATTTTTATATCAACGATAAACCAACCGGAGCAGTTGTTGGTCAGCAGCCATTTGGTGGAGCAAGAGCCAGCGGCACCAATGATAAAGCAGGAAGTATTCTGAATTTATACCGCTGGTTAAGTGCAAGAACGATTAAAGAAACATTCAATCCTCCAACGGATTACAGGTATCCGTTTATGGGAGAGGAGTAAGCAACCTCACCCTTAACCCCTCTCCAAAGGAGTGGGAAACAACGCACAGCCCTCGCATCTTTGGAGGGCTTTATTATTGAAATCAGAACATAGCAGAAAAAAGCTTTAATAGAAGATACAATTTCTAAAGATAGGTTGATGCCACGGAGAACGGAACAATGAAGTGAGTGACCACGGAGCCACTTCGTTGCGTGGCAGGCACAATAGCGCTGCCTCGTATGCACCGGCGACAGCAACCTGAATCCTGCATTTTCAATGCAACAACGTAGTAAACTCATCTAACGTTCTGATGCCCGTCATTTATTAACAACTGTTTGCTTGCCAACTTAGTTGCAAAATTTATACTATGGCAACCCGCAGACAATTTGTAAAAGATGGCTTGCTGAGTACGGCAGGCATTTTGGTAGCAACAGAAGGAATTGGTGCATTTAGTATTGGAGCACAGCCAAAAGTGATTGTAATAGGCGCAGGTTTTTCAGGACTTGCAGCAGCTTATCAATTGAAAAAAAGAGGAATTGATGTGGTGGTGCTGGAAGCACGCAATCGGGTTGGAGGTCGTGTGTTTACCTATAATATGGATGCTAAAGAAAATCTGAATGTAGAACTGGGCGGTGAATGGATTTCCAAATCGCAAAAACGCATTTTAGGATTGTGTGATGAAATGGGATTACTCTTGCAGGATAATTTATTACAGGCACATCTGCATTATAAAAATCAATACTTCAAACCTTATGAATGGAGTCAAAGTCCGGAGTGGCAAAAGAAACTGTCAAAATTGAAAATGGATTTCGTGGATTTAAGTGTTGAAGATCAAAACGAACTGGACAAGCTTGATTGGTGGCGCTATTTATTGAATAATGGATGTGATGGCAGAGACTTGGATATTCAAAACCTGGTTGACAGTATTGACTTTGGTGAAAGTATTCGTCAGGTATCAGCTTATGCAGCTATGCAGCATTTTACTACGGTGGCACAGCGTAAAGAACTGCCTTATAAAATTGTGGGAGGTAATGGAAAACTGGCTGATGCATTAGCAGTAAAAATTGGAGTAACCAATATAAAACTCAATCATAAAGTTTTAAGGATTGAACAAAATGCTAAAGTAAAAGTTACCTGTACCAATGGTTCAGTATTTGAAGCAGATAAACTTATTTGTACAGCACCTACGCAAGCCATGAAAAATATAGAGTGGCTTCCAAAATTACCCATTGATAAAGTGGATGCCATTAATGAACTGCAGTACGGAAGAGTGAATAAGAATCTGATGCTCTTTACCAATCGCTTCTGGAAAGATGAGCGGTTTGATATTGTAACTGATTCAACAGCACATTTTATTTATCATGGCAGTAAAGATCAGAAGTCAAACAAAGGCGTATTAATTTCTTATGCAGCAGGTGATAAAGGTGATGTAGTAGCCAAACAAAATGATACAGGCAGAGCAGTACTGATGCAGCAGGCACTACTTCCTGTGTTTGGAAATATTCGTCCGCTTATGGAAAAACAGTTCAATTACTACTGGGGTGATGATGAGTTTTCAAAAGGTGCTTATAGTGTTTACCGGCCCGGACAATGGTTTAGATTAAGACCTGTGTTACAAAAGCCATTTATCAATACTTATTTTGCAGGTGAACATATAGCAGACCTGCAGGCAAGTATGGAAGGTGCAGTTGTTACCGGTGAAAATGCCGCTGCAATGATCTAGAGGTATGAGTAAAAAATAGAACCCTCTGCATACATTATGCAGAGGGTTTGTTATTAACAGGCCGCTATTGTAGTCTATTGTATCAGTATTTGTTTTTTTAATGTGCCTTCCGGTGTGCGCATAAGTAAGAAATAAGTTCCTTTTTGCAAATGAACTGCACGGAAAGGAATAGTTATCTCACCTGCTTCCATTATTCTATCAAGTACCTGCTCTACCATTCGTCCGTTAACATCATACATGGCAATAGTTGTTTTGCCGGCTTTCTTCAGGCTGATATTTAATTGTGAATTACTGTTAACAGGGTTGGGAAATACAGTGAAGTTGAAATTACGGATTCTGTTTTCTGCTACTGATGCAACCACGTTAACTGAAATAGTTCCTTTCATGCCGGAAAATGCATGCGCAGAACAAAGATAATAGATAGTAGTACCGGCCATAGCTGCAGTAATATTTAATATGCCGGAACTGCCGGAACCGAAATTAAAACCTCCAGGCACCTGGGTAGGGTCATTATTATTCCACGACGTTTGGGAAACCTGTATTGTGGGATGAAAGAGAAAATCAACATTAAACGTAACAACATCGCCCACGTTTACAACAAGTGTACTGGGCGTGTACGTGAGACCGGCATTGGTAATGGTAAAATTGGCGGCATTTGTTTTTAACAGTATAAAACTTAAACTGAGAACAATAGGTAGAATTTTTCTCATAGCTGTGTTTGTTTGTGAAAAGTTACAACTTATATCCTGAAGACCGCTTTTTTTTTACTGATATGTAAATTTTGATGATTGAACGGGAAATGTTTAATAATTTACTGCCCTAAAAATTTGATTATGACCATACAACGAATTTTATGTTCAGCCGCAGTTACTGCCCTGCTCCTGAGTGCCTGTAAACTGATGCCTAAAGAAGAAAATAAACAAACTGAAACAACTGGTAGTTATCCATCTTTTATAACTCAATCAAATATATATGAGGTGAATGTGCGTCAGTACACACCGGAAGGAACGTTTAAAGCCTTTGAAGCCCATTTGCCCCGCTTAAAAGAAATGGGCGTGGAGATATTGTGGTTTATGCCCATTACACCCATCAGTGAAGTGGACCGTAAAGGAAAGCTGGGCAGTTACTATGCTGTGCAGGATTATACTGCCGTGAATCCTGAATTCGGAACATTAGATGATTGGAAAAATCTGGTGAACAAAGCACATGAGCTGGGTTTTAAAGTGATAACCGATTGGGTGGCCAATCATACCGGTGCTGATAACCGCTGGATAAAAAGTAATCCTGATTTTTTTGTAAAGAAAGCAGATGGCACATTGGCCTTTGCATTTGACTGGAGTGATACAAGAGATCTGAATTTTGCAAACCCCTTGTTACACGACAGTATGATCAATGCCATGAAGTATTGGTTAACGGAAACAAAGATTGATGGTTTCCGTTGCGATGTGGCCGGTGAAGTACCACGCAGTTTTTGGCAGCATTGTATTGCAGAATTGAAAAAAACAAAGCCAGATATCTTTATGCTGGCGGAAGCAGATGTAGCATGGATTCATGATGCCGGCTTTAATGCCAGCTATGGCTGGGATGGTTTTGCCAAGATGAAAAAAGTTGCAAACGGCGAAGCCAGTGCCAAACTGCTCGATACTTCATTGATGAAACTGGAAGAAACTTTTGTACCCGGTGCCATCAAAATGTATTTCACCAGCAATCATGATGAAAACAGCTGGAACAAAGCTGACTATGCTACCATGCCCGGCGCTGTGCATGCGCCGTTTGCTGTGTTGAGCCAAACATGGAAAAATACATTGCCATTAATTTATAGCGGACAGGAAGAACCATTCCTTGATTCAATTTCTTTCTTTTATAAGGACACCATTGCATTTGCAAAATTTGAACGTGCTGCTTTTTATAAAACCTTATTAACGCTCCGTAAAAACAATCCGGCGTTGGCAGTAGATGCTTCGTATCAAAAATTAGTATCTTCCAATGATGATGCAGTCTACTCTTACCTGCGTGAAAAAAATGGCAGAAAAGTATTCGTGGTACTTAATTTATCAGGCGCTCCTCAAACAGTAACCATCAAAGGAAATTTTGGTGGTGAAGCAGATAATATATTTGCAGGGAAGAAAGAGAAATTAAATGATGGTCAGCAGTTTGCATTGGCACCTTGGGGATATGCGGTGTATAGTTATTGAGCTAAGAGTTTAAAGAGGAAAAGAGAGGTGTGAAAATTTTATGTCCTCTCTTTTTCTTCTTAGTAACTTCTTCTCTGAAGGGTTTTGTAAATAAAAGTATTTGAGTGCAATAAAAAAGATTGATGTAGAGGAGTAGTCAGCACAAAAATTAAATTAGATATTTGTAACAACGCTTATAAATGATTAGAAGTAAAACTATAATCATTGCAATTTTAATAACTTCAATTACTAGTTGTTATAAAAATTATAAAGTAACAGCGAGGGTTTGTAATAGTAACTTATATGAAGAGATTTATGAGGTAACTGCAGCAGGAGTTTACGCTAGTTACTTAACTGATTCAATAAGCTTTAGAATTTATATAGGGAAATATGACCCTGAAAGTGGGTATTATAATTTTATATGCAAGGGCGATAGTTTGTATATTGAAAAACTTTCGCATAGAGATAGTTTTAGAGGAGATACAGTAAATATTGTTGTAAGTAGAAGGACTCTTAATTTAAAGAGCCTAAAAAAGAAATAATCAGCCTAAACAAGGTATTCAAAAAATATAAAGCTAATAGTAGTGGATGTAAACAGAGAAGAAAAAATTGGACATTATCTACTAAAGACAATTCAAAGGACAAAAACTTCTATTCCCTTTTTTTTCTCCTTTTACCTCTTAGCTCACAAACCCCAATACCTTCACCAACTCCTCCGGCAACTTTGGCAATTTTCTGCGTTCAATCAAATACGTTGAAAGCGAAGCCAATTCTTTAAAAATATAATGTTGCTGCACAGCACCATCTAAATACCCGGCACCGCTGGTGTTACCCGTACCTACACGCATGCCAATCATTCGTCGCACCATCACATAATGTTTATGGCGCCAGCCCGCCAGCCAGTGATCAATTTCAATGAGTGTGTCTAATATTTGAAACGAAGTTTGAAACACAGGGAAATCACGATACAGCATAATGAATAATGCACTCCGCATGGCCTTATCACTCATAGCGCCTTCAATATGCAACTCATCCAGAAACTGCGTATCAAAATCTTTGAGTTTGTGCAATTCCCTTTCTGTTAAACTTTGTTCATACAAATGTCTGTAATCACTCCAGAAAGGATGAGGATTTGCTTTTTGATCAGTAACCGGTTGATAATCGTTCCAGAATTTTTCATCAAAGAAGGGCATACGCTCCAGCCAGCGGTTAACCAATTGTAATATACTATCAGCATGCTCAGTTGATTCAATGGCTTCAAAATCCTGTTGTGTAAATCCACCTTCATTGGTTCGTTTGTAATAATCATGATGATGACGTTTTTCCATTTGTAAACCCAATGTTGCTTCTATCAGCCTGAACTGCTTGCTTTGAAAACCGGAAGCAGGTGTGAGCAGATTTCGAAACTCCAAAAAGTCGAGCGGCGTCATGGTATTGAGCACCGTTATTTGCTGATTAAGCAATTCTAAAATGCGTACCACACGTTGCAAGCGGTGACGGCACAGGTTGAGGTCTTCACTGTTGTCATCTACCTTTTCCTTACTAAACACTTTTTTTACAAAGTCCAGCTCAAATAAAATTTGCTTGAACCATAATTCATATGCCTGATGGATAATGATAAACAGCATTTCATCATGGGCCTGCTTTTGTCCTTCTTCAAAACTTAAAGGAGCTTGCGCATTTAATATTTTTTCTAATTGTAAATAAGAAGGATAGTATTGTCCGTTTCCTGTATTCATATAGCCAAGTTTATAATTAAGCAATGTATATCATTTTTTAAAGTTCGTTTGTACAAATAGTTATTGATTGCTGTTATGGCTTTATTTTTGCTAAACTCACAGCATGAAAAAGAACGTACTCATACTTATTACGCTTGTTTCTTTTTTTAACGCAGGTGCGCAGGACGTGCATCTTTCTTTATTTGGTGGCGCTGCTAATTATGCGGGTGATTTGCAAAGCAAACGCTTTACACTTGACCAGTCTTTGTTTACAGTTGGTTTTTGGGGAAGTTATGAATACAGCAATAAATTGATGCTGCGTGCCGGGCTGCACTATGCACAGGTAAATGCACAGGATAAATACCAAAGCAATACATTAAGAAGATTAAGAAATCTCAGCTTTGCCTCCAATATCTGGGAAGGACACCTGGCTGGTGAATTTCATTTTCTGGGTATGCAGGATCGGGTTTTTTCACCCTATGTGATGGGTGGTGTAGCAGTGTTTCATTTCAATCCCTATGCTTATGCACCGGTAAGTGCAGGCGGGAGAAAAACCTTTCTTCGTCCGCTATCTACAGAGGGGCAGGGGCTTACCGGCTTTCCCGATCGTAAACCCTATCAACTCACACAGGTTGCTATTCCACTCGGCGCTGGTGTTCGTATGAAATTAAATGACAAGTTCAGCGTGGGTGCTGAAATCAGTTACCGCATCACATTTACAGATTACATTGACGATGTAAGCGGACGTTATGTGGATCAAACTGCTTTGCTCACACAGCGTGGACCCTTAGCCATGCAAATGGCCTTTCGCACACCGGAGCTACCGGGACATACAACTGACCCTTATCCCGTTAATAATACCATACGAGGTGGTAATGCCAAAGACAATTATTATTTCATGGGCTTCAGCATCAGCTATCGTTTAGGGCAGGGAAGTGGAAGTAATTTTGGTGGTGGAGGCGCTGGCAAAAAGTATCGTTCCAAAATGGGTTGTCCTGTAAATGTGTGGTAACAGAAACCCCGAGCTATTTTCAACAATTAAGCCCTCAACAATCATCTGAAAACTTATCAAATTTCCTGTTTTCTCTTCTTAATTTCATAGCCCCATCTCTTTTCCACAAACCCTGATTTTTTGTTGAAAAAACAGTGCAAATAAACCGCAGTTTTAAACGGTTTTAGCTGCTCATTTCGGTATCTTTGGCGGCCTTTAAAAATATATATGGATCAAACTGAAAATACAATGGAAAACGGTCAGGGTAATCAGGGCCGTATCATTCCCGTAAACATTGAAGAGCAAATGAAAACGGCTTATATCGATTACTCTATGAGTGTGATTGTGGGCCGTGCCTTACCCGATGTAAGAGATGGTTTAAAACCCGTACATCGCCGCATTTTATTTGCCATGAATGAACTGGGACTTCAATACAATAAAGCTTACAAAAAGAGTGCAAGAGTTGTAGGAGAGGTGCTGGGTAAATACCACCCGCATGGTGATAGCTCGGTGTATGATGCTATGGTGCGTATGGCACAGGAGTGGAGCATGCGTTATACGCTCATTGACGGACAGGGTAACTTTGGTAACCAGGATGGTGATGGCCCGGCGGCAATGCGTTATACAGAGGTGCGCATGGATCGTATTGCGGAGAGTATGATGGATGATATTGACAAAGAAACAGTAGACTTTCAGCTCAACTTTGATGATTCAGAAAAAGAACCAACTGTATTACCTACACGCATTCCCCAGCTTTTAATCAATGGCTCCAGTGGTATTGCAGTAGGTATGGCCACCAGTATGATGCCGCATAACATCAGTGAAGTATTGGATGGTTGTGTTGCTTATATCGACAATAAAGACATTACCATTGATGAATTAATGACGCATGTAAAAGCCCCCGACTTCCCAACTGCAGGCACCATTTACGGAATGGAAGGTATCAAAGCCGGCTATCATTTTGGACGTGGCAGGGTAGTACTTCGTGGTAAAATGCAGGTGGAAACAAAAACCAGCGGCCGGGAGCAAATCATCATTACAGAAGTACCTTACCAGGTTAACAGGGATGCGTTGACAGATAAAATCGGTCAACTGGTCAATGATAAAGTGATTGATGGCATTGTGCATGTAAACAATGAGAGCAACCAAAAAGAAGGCACCCGTATTGTAGTGGATTTGAGACGTGATGCTGTTGCCAATGTTATCATCAATCAATTGTATAAATACACGGAGTTACAAACCTCGTTTGGTATTAACAACGTGGCTTTGGTAAAAGGCAGGCCAAGAACACTCAATCTGAAAGACATGATTTCAGAGTTTGTTGAGTTCCGTCATGAAGTGGTGGTGCGCCGTACCAAATTTGAATTACGAAAAGCACAGGAGCGTGCGCATATATTACAAGGTTATTTAATTGCACTGGATCATCTTGATGAAGTGATAGCACTCATCCGCAGTTCAGCAACACCTGAAATTGCGAAAGAGAATTTGATCAACGCCGGCTGGGGGCTGGATGAAATACAGGCCAAAGCCATTCTGGAATTACGTCTTCAGCGTCTTACAGGCATGGAGCGTGAAAAAATTAAGCAGGAGTACGATGAACTCATGCAGTTAATTGCTCACCTCAATGAATTGCTGGGCAATGAGCAGATGCGTTTTGATTTGATTAAAAAAGAATTGCTCGAAATCAAAGCCAAGTTTGGCGATGAACGCAAAACAGAGATTACGTATCTGGATGATGAAGTACGCATTGAAGATCTCATCAAAGAAGAAGATGTAGTAATCACCATATCACATCATGGTTATATAAAACGTACGTCTTTAACGGAATATCGTCAACAGCGCCGTGGTGGCAGAGGAGCTGTGGGCAGCAAAACAAGAGAAGAAGATTTTATTGAACACTTATTTGTAGCATCTACCCATCATACCCTTTTATTCTTTACAGAGAAAGGAAGATGTTATTGGTTGAAGAGCTACGAAATTCCGGAAGGCGATAAAACAAGCAAAGGCAGAGCTATCCAGAATCTCATGCAATTAGCTCCGGATGATAAGGTAAGAGCCATTATTGATGTAGCCAACCTGGATGATGAAGAATTTGTAAAGAATCATTACATTGTACTTTGTACAAGGAAAGGCATCATCAAAAAAACAAGTTTGGAAGATTTTAGCAGACGTCGTGCAACCGGAGTGAATGCTATCACCATCGTAGAAGGCGATCAATTGCTGGAAGCGAAGTTGACGGATGGAAAAAGTGAAATCATGATGGCTGTAAAAAGCGGACGTGCTATCCGTTTCCCAGAAGAAAAAGTAAGACCTACCGGTCGTGGTGCCATTGGCGTGGCAGGTATTGAAGTGGATGATGCCAATGATGAAGTGGTTGGAATGATTTGTGTAAAAGTAGAAGACACGTCAAGAACCGTGCTTGTAGTGAGTGAAAAAGGATATGGTAAACGTACCGCCGTGAGTGAATACCGCTTTACCAACCGTGGCGGTAAAGGAGTAAAAACAATTAGTGTTACGGAAAAAACCGGCGCTTTAGTGGGCATTCTGGATGTGACCGAAAAAGAAGATTTGATGATAAGCAGCCGAAATGGAATTACCATTCGCATGAGTGTAGGTCAAATCAGTGAACAGGGAAGAGCCACACAGGGTGTAAAGTTGATACGTGTGGATGATGGTGATGAAATTGCAGCCATCACAAAAGTGGCCGAAGAAGAAGCAGTTGAAACCTTAGGTGAAGCCATTGTGCCTGAGGCCCCGGCTGATGGAACTGCTCCTAAAAGTGAAGCAAATGATAATGCTGATGAAGCAAGCGAAGGAAACGAACCAGTTGAAAATCAATAAATAAAAATTATTCTTTTACATTAAAAAACAGAGATGAAACAGATTTTTTTATTAGCGATTGTTATTGCAGGTACACTCAGTGTTTCAGCACAGGACATTAAAAAGGTGCGAAATTTTGTTGACAAAAAAGATTGGGTAAAAGCCAGAGAGGCAGTGGATTTAATGCTGGCCAACGAAAAGGAGCAGAAAAACTGGGAAGGCTGGTTTTACAAAGGCTATATCTATAACCAAATTGGTAAAGATGCAGCTTTGAAAAGTACAGTGCCTGATGTTTGGAATGTTGCATTTGATGCTTATGTGAAAGCGATGGAACTTGATGCGAAGCAAACTGAAGGATATTTTGCATTACGCAGTTATCCTATTTTTGATAACTACCTTGAATTGCAACGTGAAGGAAATGATTTCTATAACAAGCAGGATTACAATAATGCTTTGGATAAATACAAGCAGGCAGATAAAGTAGGCCGCTTTATCTTCAAATATAAATGGGCTTTGTCAGAAGTAGATACTGTGTTGTATTACTATGCAGGGGCTGCAGCCATGCAGGCCGAAAAAATGGATGACGCCATCAGCTTTTTCCAGAAAATATGTGATGCCAATATTGGCGGTGAAGGTTATGATGTATGTTACCGTTATGTAACTTATTATTATGATGATAAGAAAGACTTTGCTACTGCAGAAAAGTATGCTGCTATGGGCCGTAAACTGTACCCTAATGATGCCTATTATGACAAACTGGATTTAGATAAAGAACGTAAAAAAGGAGTAGGCCCGGAACTGTTTAATAAATATGAAGCTGTTTTGGCTAAAACACCCAAAGACTATGACATGCGTTTTGATTATGCTGCCGAAATGTTCAACTACATTTTTATGGATCAAAAAGCAGGTGACCAGCGTTTTGCCATTTTTGATAAAATTATTTCTGAGTTAAAGATGTGTATTGAAATGGATGGTTCAAAAACTGATGCACATGTACTTCTTGGTAAAACTTATTTTAATGAAGCTGCGGCCATTCAGGATGAAATAAAAACAGTAAAAGGAACAGCACCGGCCGAAACACAAAAAAGAACTGATTTAAAAGCAAAAATGGAAGGTCGATTGAAAGAAGCAATTACGCCTTTGGAGAATGGTATTAAACTATTTGAAGGAATGAATCAGGGTGAATTGATGAAAGACAGGAGAATGAAGAACGAATATAAGAACTCACTGTATTTATTGACTGAAGCATATAAAGTGCTGGGCAATACTGAAAAGGAAAAATTCTATCAAAAGAAATACGATGTGTTGAATCAATAATGCAACCTCTGCGGAAAAAGAAAAGCTGTCTCCATAAAAGACAGCTTTTCTTTTTTTAATTAAATTGAAACCTGAACGAATAATTTCATCTTTCTATGTCATTACAATTAAACAGAACGGAGTTTGGACATCCTGCCAACAAAGGAAATGTATTGAGCAGGGAGGAAGCTTATCTTTTATTTACAGATTGGGTGAAGAACGAACGGCTGCAGTTGCACATGCGGCAGGTAGCACATTTAATGAAAAGCTGGGCAGCTGAAAAAGAAGGTCTGGATGATGCCGGACAGTGGCGCTGGGAAATGGCCGGGCTGTTGCACGATGCGGATTGGGATCAGTGGCCGGAACTGCATTGCAAAAAGATTATTGAAGAACTGGAAGCCCGAAATGTAGACCCTGAAATCATCCGTGCCATTGCCAGCCACGGACCAAATCATTTTGGCGTAGAGCCAGTTACCAGGATGGACCAGATGCTGTATGCCTTTGATGAACTGAGCGGACTCATTCACGCTTATAGTTTGATGCGTCCTGAAGGTTATGCCGGCATGGAATTGAAAGGGGTAAAGAAACGGTTTAAAGAAAAAAGCTTTGCTGCAGGCGTGAATCGGGAAGAAGTGATGGATGCATTGCAAAGAGCCGGACTTCTTTTTGATGAGTTGGTGCCGTTTATCATAGCCAAGCAGCGGGTTACAGTTTAAAATTGTCTATTTAACATAATATTAATTATACGAATTTTATTCACTAAAATATTCCAGCTCAGCAGTCCAATCCAAATGCGGATGTGCTGTAGCCAGAGACACAGTCTTTTCATACTGCTGTTTTAAAAACTGACGATGCTGATTCGATTCCGGATGAAATGGCTTATGATTTCTTGCTGTAACCAGCTGTTTGATTTCTTTCATCAAATCCTGGGTGGCTTTATCAAATGCAAACTCAGCAAAATGTTCCATCACAAACTGTGTAGCGGCATAATTAGGATGCGCCAAATCAATATCATAAAAACGGTAATCCCGCAGCACATCAATCACCAGCTCATAAGCCGGGAAATAATACAGCCGGTCAAACTTGTTAACCAGATGATGCACCGTTTCTATGAGCCTGGCTTTGCTGCGGTTATTATCTACCACGCCATCTCTTAGATGCCTCACCGGACTGATGGTGAAAATGATTTTAAGTTTAGGATTGCTGTAAAACAGGCGGTGAATGGTATTGTCCAGCAATTCAATTTGTTCGGAAATCGTTATCAAATACTTTTCAAACCAGGTGCCGGGCGCTTTATGACAGTTAGCCACAAAGGAATTGCTTTCTTTTAATCGGTATACAAAAGATGAGCCCAGTGTAATAATGAGCCAGTCAGCTTCCTTTATATATGTGTGTGCTTGCTGCTGTGATTCATTAATGCCCTTTAGTGCCAGCGTTGGGTTTGGATTGCTGAACCGGCTGTGATGATCCCAACTGAACCATAGCTCATTCAACTGCTGCAATTCCTCAGCTTTATACTGCTTATTATCAAGATAATGATTCAAACTGCTGCAGACACTGGCTGTTTCAAATAAAATACCGTTTGGATTTTGTAATACGTTGAATTTCAAATCATGGAGATTGTTTCCGATATGCTCTGTAAAGCAACTTCCCATAAGCAGTATCTTATCCTTATAGCTGATGGATTGGGGTAAAGGCTTAATATCTATGTTAGAAAAGAAGTTCATGAAGCAAAGATACGGGCTGCCAGTTGCAGGCTTTCGGCCAGGGCTTCTTTATTGATATGCTCAAGGAGATTTTGTTCTTCAAAATAACCAATCATTATTTCAGTGTTCATATTACCTACCAGTTCATCATCAGCCATGGGGCAACCACCAATGCCTTTTAAAGCTCCATCAAACCGCAAACAACCGCTGTTGTGTGCGGCCTCTAATTTCTGAATGCGGTTGGCAGCCGTGGAATGCAAATGCACCCCAACTTCTATTCCTGGTAATTCCTTCACCAGATATGTGGTGATTTCTTTTACCTGTTGAGATGTGGCCAAGCCAACAGTATCAGCCAAAGAAATGATTTTAATATGCATGGCAGAAATTTTTTTCGCCCAATCAAAAACAATCTCTTTGGACCACTCATCGCCATACGGATTACCAAAACCCATGGATAGATACACAACCAATTGCTTTTGATTTTTGATGCAGAGCTCCTGTATACTTTCCACCCGCTTCAAAGATTCAGCAATGCTGCTGTTGGTATTGCGTTGCTGAAAGGTTTCAGAAACTGAAAATGGAAAGCCGAGATAGGTAATTTCATCATATACTACTGCATCCGCTGCCCCTCTTTCATTGGCAATGATGGCCAGTAGTTTTGATTTGGAATTTGCAATTTGGATTTTGGAAATTACTTCCTTGGTATCTGCCATTTGCGGAATGGCTTTGGCAGAAACAAAACTGCCAAAGTCAATGGTATCAAACCCCACCTTAAGAAGTGAGTTGATGTATTCAATCTTTTGCGCTGTGGGAATAAATGTTTTCCAGCCCTGCATGGCATCACGAGGGCATTCAATCAATTTAATAGCCCCCCCACCCCCCAAAGAGGGGATATGAGATACTGAATGTTCATGAGGTTTATTAAAATCGCTTATCATAAATAAATAAAGATGGAGTAGTGTTTATTATTTCGGGTGTTTAAGCCCCTCCTTTGGAGGGGTTTGGGAGGCCCGCTGTTTCATTGCTTCATACAAAATCATGCCCGTTGCTACGGATACATTCAAACTCTCAAAATCTCCTTTCATGGGTATTTTGATTTTATCGTCACATATTTTCATGAGTGCAGGATATATGCCATTCTCCTCCCCTCCCATAACAATGCAACAAGGTTCGGCAAAATCTGCTTTATCTATGGTTGTAACTGCAGTCATTTCACTGGCATACACTTTTATGCCGTTCAGGTGTAAATCATCCACTGCCTTCATTAAACTGTTAACCCTGCACACAGCAATTTTTTCCAGTGCACCTGCACTGGTGAGCAGCGCATCTTCATTTAAAGCCCCCACTCCTTTTTCAGGAATGATAATGGCATGCACACCACAGCAATAAGCTGTACGGGCAATACCGCCAATATTTCTGATATCAGTAATCCCATCCAGCATCAATAATAATGGTACTTCTCCTTTTTCTGTAATAAATGAAATTACATTTTGCAAATCCTGGTATTGCACTTTAGAAATAATAGCTATAATACCTTCATGGCCGGGTACATTAAAAGAATTGAGTTTTTCAACCGGTACTTTATTTACAGGCACATTGTTTTTTGCAGCCAAACGTTTTATTTCTTCTGCCACATCACCATATAAATTGGATTGCATAAAAATGCGTTCCAGTTCTTTATCTTCCTGTAATGCAACAAGCACATTGATTTTGCCAATGATGAGTGATGATTTTTTGGGACGTATTTGTTTTTGTCTGAACGGCTTCATTGCTGCAAAGAAACACAAAAAAGAAAACCCATACTTTAGTACGGGTTTCTTTCTCTCTCATGCTCGGTTTTATTTCAAACCAAATGCTTTTTTAATCTTATTTACATAGTCCAGTTTTTCCCATGTAAACAATTCTACTTTTACTTTCTTTTGTTTACCATCAGGACTGGTGAATGTTTTTTCAACAAATTCAGGTACACGACCCATATGTCCGTATGCAGCAGTTTCGCTGTAAATGGGATTGCGGAGTTTTAAACGCTGCTCAATAAAGTAAGGACGCATATCAAATACACCTTCTATAATCTTTGCGATTTCGCCATCCTTTAAATCTACTTTGGCAGTACCGTATGTATTTACGTTGATAGATGTAGGTTTAGCCACACCAATAGCGTAAGAAACCTGTACCAATACTTCATCACACAAACCGGCAGCAACCATATTCTTGGCGATGTGACGGGTAGCATAAGCAGCAGAACGATCCACTTTAGAAGGATCTTTACCGCTAAAAGCGCCACCGCCATGTGCTCCTTTTCCGCCATACGTATCTACGATGATTTTACGGCCTGTTAAACCGGTATCGCCATGCGGCCCGCCTATTACAAACTTACCTGTAGGGTTTACATGGTAGGTAATATTATCGTTGAACAGTTTTGCGTATTTCTTATATTTTGATTTGATGCGTGGAATCAGGATGTTGATAACATCTGCTTTGATTTTGGCAAGCATTTTTGTTTCTGTATCAAAATCATCATGCTGTGTAGAAATTACAATAGCATCAATACGCACAGGACGATTGTTATCATCGTATTCCAATGTTACCTGGCTCTTGGCATCTGGACGCAGGTAAGGCATTTTTGAATTCTTTTCACGACGGATAGCTGCAAGTTCAATTAAGAGGTTATGTGCTAAGTCCAGCGCCAATGGCATATAATGTTCTGTTTCATTGGTTGCATAACCAAACATCATACCCTGGTCGCCTGCACCTTGTTCTTCTTTCTTTTTACGGTCAACACCCTGGTTAATATCAGCGCTCTGCTCATGAATAGCGCTTAATACACCACAGGAGTTTGCTTCAAACATGTATTCACTCTTGGTATATCCGATTTTCTTAATTACGCCACGTGCTATATCCTGAACATCCAGATAAGCTTTTGATTTTACTTCACCTGCCAGTACCACCTGACCGGTAGTAACAAGGGTTTCACAAGCTACTTTTGACTGCGGATCAAACGCAAGAAAATTGTCTATTAATGCATCACTGATCTGGTCGGCTACTTTATCAGGATGTCCTTCAGAAACACTTTCTGATGTAAATAAGTAAGGCATAAAAATGAATTAGATTTTTTTTGAACAGGCGCAAAGATAAGGGTGTAACCAATTCAACACTTATTGCCTTGAATAATAAATACGCACAAACATAGGATAAGTGGGGTGAGAACCACCTCCTACCTGAATCCTCCCATCCCCAATTCTGTTGAAAATAGCAGTGCTTGAGATATTTAAATCAAATCCCAACGGGGCGGTAAAGTTTGCATAGTAAGGCGCCTCTAATTTAAAATCTCTCAGAGTTGCTTTGCCGTTAATGATATTTTGAACATAGCGGGTTATATTCAGCCGGTATTCGTAAACAGTATTATTATTAATATCAATAAACGTTGAGGGTCTTGCACCGGTATATACTTCATTGATATTATAATTATAAGTAAACCGGGAGAAATTTACCGGTCGGCTAAAGTCAGGCGCAAAATAGGCGGTACTGTCAAAGGGAATGGGGGCATTATTACCTGCATTATCAAAAGTAAATAAGTGTACTAATGGTGGTAGTAGTTGTCTTTCAAGTGTTGCAGGGCCCTGAAAAATCTGACGAACTACTATTTCTGCACGGTGAATAATATAACGTTGTCCTGTAAGACCGGTTAAAGCAGGTGCTTTTATGCGAACAGAAGTTCCGGGTGCAGTTTGAATAAATGCCAACGAAGAAGGTGTGTTGTTATTTAGAAAAGGAGCAGCTATACTTCCTGTATGATTGCGATGCACCTTATTGGCACTGGCACTTACCCTATCGAGATTTGCATTGGTTGATGGCTGATTAAAAAAGAAGAACAATGTAGATAGCGTATCAAAAGATGCAGGTGATGCAGGAGCTGCTCTCCGTGCACGGTAATACAAATTAATTTTTGTCGCCGTATCAATCAATCCGAAATAATGAATGGCATTACCGCTTAATGTAGAATCCGGTACAATAGTAAGCCCGTTTAAAAAAGCTTTAAATACGGAGTCTTCATTAATACTTGAAGATGTATCAATTCTTTTATCAAGTAACTTTCTTCCCCAAACCGGGTCAAGCGTAATTCGTAACTGATTTACAACAGTAAAAGTGTCCTTGTTTCTTGCAATCTGATAAGGCTTTCTTAAGTCAGTTGCTTTAAATGTTTTGGTACCCAAAAGTTGTGCATTGTCTTTGAAACCTCTTGTTACCGGAAAACGTACTCCTCTTTTAAAAGAAGTATCCGTTATTTCATAAACATTTACTTTACTTAACGCATTAGTATCACCATAGGAAGAAAAATAGGAAAGAGAAAGCACAACCGAGTCAAGTTCAAGGCTGTCTTTTACTTTGGGATACATCGGGTAACCTAAAGGTAGAAACTGAGCGTAGGCAGTAGCGGTGGTTGTACCAAAAACAGGATCATTCAAATAACCGATGGCATTAAACTCATCATTACTTATTACTGTTGTATCATTATTAGTAAAAGAACTGGTTAGCACAGGCAGTAATAATGTATCCGTAGCCAATCGGTCAGAACCGGGGATTAAATCACCACCCAAAGTAGTTGTGTCAAGTTTGGTACAGCTGTTTAAAATAAAAACAGAGATAAAAATAAACAGAATAGTCTTAGTGTTGCTCTTCATTTCCTTGCTGAAACAATTCATCATGCGTTCGCAATATTATTTTGACGAAAGGTCGGTATATAATTGTATATAGTCTGTTAAATCACCATCTGGTTTAAAGGGCACCACTTTTTTTCCACGCACTTTACCAAACTCTTCTATTAATTTTTTATCAACCTTCTCTGCACCAAATGTAATGGCATCTGCATTGGCTGCTCCTCCACGAAACATAGATACGTTATTCGTGTCTTTGTAAGGTTCTAAATCTTTGTCCTTTATGTTTGGATGAATATTTGCAAGTTTTAAAAACTTGGCACCCAGTTTTTCTTTGAATGTATTTTGACCAACGGTGAATACGACTTTACTATTGCCAAAAACGGGTTCTTTTTTATACGCCGTACGCAGATACATAGGAATTAATCCCGTCATCCAGCCACTGCAATGAATTATATCCGGCGGCCATCCAAATTTCTTTACTGTTTCCAGTGCGCCTTTACAAAAGAATATGGTACGCAGGTCATTGTCATCAAACCACTTTTCGTTTTCATCATGATAAATAAACTTGCGTTTAAAGAAATCCTCGTTTTCCAGGAAGTATACCTGCAAACGTGCATTGGGCAATGAGGCTACTTTAATCTGCAGCGGATAATCATCATTATCAATTGATACATTAATACCGCTCAATCTTACTACCTCATGCAACCTGTGCCTGCGTTCATTGATCACACCAAAGCGGGGCATGATGCATCGTACTTCCAAACCGCTGTCGTTTGATTTGATGGCCAACTGGTTGATGATTGAGGAAAACTCTGTTTCTTCCAGGTAGGGCGATATTTCGCCGGCTATGAATAAAATTCTTTTCTTTGCTGCTACCATTACTTGTTGTTAAGAAATCATTACCCTGTTAAAGAGGTGTGCAAAGGTAATGGAATTTACTTAAAAGGCCGACTGCAAAGCCTTTCAAATACCCACAAAACAGGGAATTATGCTGCTTTTTCATCATATTCATCACCTGCAAAACTTTTTGCAGCAGGCTAAAAGCAAACAAACAACCATTGGTTTTGTACCCACTATGGGCGCCCTGCATAAAGGGCACGTATCACTTATACAGGCTTCAAAGCAGCAAACACAACTCACCGTTTGCAGCATTTTTGTAAACCCCACACAGTTTAATAACGCTTCAGATTTTGAGAAATATCCCATCACCATTGCTGATGATATCCGGTTGCTGGAACTGGCTGGATGCGATGTATTGTTTTTACCCTCGGTAACTGAAATCTATCCCCATGGATTAGAAAACAAAAGCCATTACGATTTGGGCTTTTTGGAAACAGTTTTAGAAGGTCCTACCAGGCCCGGTCATTTTCAGGGTGTGTGTATGGTCATGGAACGCTTACTCAGCATTGTGCAGCCACGGCATTTATTTATGGGCTTGAAAGATTATCAGCAATGCATGGTGGTTAAGCGATTGCTGTACTTAAAAAACTGGGAACAGCAGATTCAATTTCATGGCTGCCCTACCCTTCGTGAACCAGATGGACTGGCCATGAGCAGCCGCAACTTGCGCTTGAATGCTGAACAAAGAGCCATTGCTCCTGTAATATTTGAAGCGTTGCATTACCTGAAACAACAGCTTGCAACAGGTTCGCTGCAACAAATAAAAATGGAAGCTGCCAACTTGCTGCTCAACAAAGGATTAAAGATTGACTATGTTGAAATTGCAGATGCTGATACATTGGAGCCGGTTAAAGAATGGAATGGTACACAAACTGTAACAGCACTGATTGCTGCCTTTTTGGGCGATGTACGGTTGATCGACAATTTGATTCTTACAAGTTAACAATTATGTTTTTTGAATGCACTTAAATTTGCCACATGGAAATAGAAGTTTTAAAATCAAAAATTCACCGGGCTACCATTACCGAGGCCAACCTGCATTATGTGGGCAGCTTAACATTGGATGAAGACCTGATGGATGCTGCCAATATGATTGAACATGAAAAAATACAGGTAGTAAACGTAAACAATGGCAATCGTTTGGAAACATATATCATAAAAGGTAAACGTGGAAGCGGTGTGTGCTGCCTCAATGGTCCGGCTGCACGGCAGGGTGCTGTGGGTGATGTGGTGGTAATTATTTCTTATGCTACCATGCCATTTGAAGAAGCCAAAACATTTAAGCCGTGGTTGGTATTTCCTAAAGAGGCAAACAAACTTTAATCTTTTGCCTTTATGCTGCGAAAACGCATTTTAAGCATTTTACAGGTTGCTTTTTTTCTGTCACTCGGTATTGCACTTGTGTGGTGGATGGCACGAAAAATTACACCGGAACAATGGAAGCAGATAGATGATTCATTACAACATGCCAGATACTGGTTACTCATCCCTGTTTTTTTTGTTCTTATTGTCAGCCATTACCTGCGTGCACTGCGCTGGAAAATTTTAATGGAGCCCCTTGGTTATTCACCCAAATCGTTTAATGTATTTAATGCTGTCATGATAGGTTACTTAACCAATCTTGCAGTACCGAGGCTGGGCGAAGTACTCAAGTGTACCGTACTGGCCCGCTATGAAAAAGTAGCGCCGGATAAATTAGTAGGCACCATTGTGGCAGAGCGGGCAGTGGATGTGGTTTGCCTGCTTCTTACATTTCTTATTACCATTCTGCTTCAGGTGGATATTGTAGGTGGATATGCTTCTTCAGCTTTGCAAAAACTGGCTGACAGCAGCAGTGGACATTTGTCATGGGTGCGTGTGGGTGTAATAGCATTTGTTTTTATTCTTGTTATTGCAGGTTTGTATTGGTTGTTTAAAACCTTCCGCCACATTTCATTCATTCAAAAAATGGAAAACATTTTTAAAGGTGTATGGAGCGGACTCATCAGCATTCGCTATATAAAAAACCGAGGCTTGTTTGTTTTGTACTCCATTGGTATCTGGACGATGTACTGGCTGGGTTGCCGCATTGGTTTTTATGCACTGCAGGAAGTGAGTCACCTGGGAGCAAAAGAAGCATTTTCCATTTTATCTTTTGGCAGTATTGGTATGCTGGCGCCCACACAGGGCGGTATAGGCGCTTATCATTATGTGGTGCAGCAAATACTGGTGTTGTATGATATAAGTGAAGGCATAGCTTTTGCATTTGGCTGGATTTTATGGATTGCACAAACCATTGTTTTACTGGCAGGTGGTTTATTTAGCTTTATTGTGTTACCCATTTATAACCGCAGTAAGAAATAAATAACAATTTATAAGCAGGCAATATGAAAGCAGTACAGTTTATAGAACAAAAAATAGTGAACGAAGCAGCATTGCAGGCACAGTTAATGCGCTGGCGGCTGCTCAGTAAAACCATTGCGTTTACAAATGGATGTTTTGATATTGTACATGCAGGGCATATTCATTCACTGTCGCAGGCTGCGGGTTTTGCTGATGTGCTGATTGTGGGTTTAAACAGTGATGCAAGCACACGGGAACTAAAAGGCGAAGGCCGCCCCATCAACAAAGAACAGGACAGGGCTTTGCTCTTAGCTTCACTTGTAATGGTGGATGCTGTGGTGCTGTTTGATGAATCCACTCCGCTTGAATTAATTAAAACTATACAACCGGACGTATTGGTAAAAGGCGGTGATTACACCATTGATACCATTGTGGGTGCAAAAGAAGTAATGGCCCATGGTGGCCGTGTTGAAATTATTCCGTTGATTCCGGGCTTATCTACTACAGGGCTGGCAGAGAAGATTGGGAAGTTGTAGTACACAACGTTGCATGGCTGTATACAATTTTTTTACTGTGGTGCAGTATGAGATGTTGCTAAGAAGTAAGGAAAGTATAAGCAACCCGATTTTAAGTCACTACTTGTTCCGCCAGTGCGGGAAAAAACCAAGCTCGTTTCCAATACCTCGTTCTTGCACCAGGTTCCTGAATTTTATAGAGCATATGTTGCTTGCACTATTGCGGGGAATAATTACCATTACTAATTCTATTGAGGAAGTTATTAATCTTTGCTAACTCGCCATTAGCAGACAAAGTAGTTCTTGGAAAAAAATCAGAAGCAACTATTTCGTTCTTTGCAAAGGAAGAGAATTCAGTATCGTGTAGATTTCCACCATGACCAAAAGCTACTTTGTTGTTTATTAAGAACTTATTATTAAAACTTAATTGAGGAATGCGGTAAACACCCGACAAAACCCAAATTCCTTTATTAGTAAGTCCGTAAAGATAGACAGTATCAACACAGTTTTTTCTAATAGGCAATAAAAAATAGTTTACTCTTACGTATTCTCCTAAAATTGTTTCTTCTACTAGTAGAAAGTCCCCTCCAAAAAACAAATTTGTTTTTAAAACTTGCTCTATTAACATCTGCCTAATTGAAAGTGCAGTTTTTAGTGAATCAGAATAAAAATCACAATAGTCAAATGACTCTAATCGATTTTTATATAGCTTTTTACCCAATTTGCTTTTTTCTGAATTATAACCTGAATTAAGTGATTGCTTGGTAATACTATCCCACTTTGCAAACAAATGACTATCGTAAACTTTCTTTATCTTAACTTCATCAATAACTATTTGTGCGTTACTTTCAAAGTATATTAACAGGCAAAATGTCAAGATAAATATCAATAAATGTTTCATAACTAATCTTGTGTATTCTTTATTTTCCCAGCAATGTCTCCTGTAAGGGACATTGCGTACTATAAACTTATAATTTTTTACTCTTCCGTTAGTTTTTACAGATCATAAATCTATCAATTAATTTGTAATTGGACACGCCGGTCATTGTTTTGTAAACTTTAACCCGCTTTGAGTAACATCCGCAGCAGAAAAAAATTAATATTGCAGTAACCTCACGGTACTTATTTTTAAACATGACGAAGCTTCCCATGAAACCTAAAACCATTGCAAGAGATATTAGCTGGCTTTCCTTTAATGCACGTGTGCTGCAGGAAGCAAACGATCCCACCGTTTCATTGAGAGACCGTGTGCGTTTTCTGGGTATTTTTTCCAATAACCTGGATGAATTCTTCCGGGTGCGTGTGGCCACACTCAAACGTATGAGTGAGCTGGGTGCCAAAGTAAAGCACCGCATTCATCTCGAAAAAAATCCCGAACAGATACTCGAACAAATACAGGAAACCGTCTTACAGCAGCAGAATGAATTTAACCGCATCTGGAAACAGGTGCAGCAGGAACTGAAGCGTGAAAAAATATTCCTCATCACAGAAAAACAGCTGAGCCGTGAGCAAAAAAAATATGTTGAACAGTTTTTTGATGAGCAGATACGACAGGAAGTAATTCCGCTTATGCTGGAAAGCAATCCGCAACCGCCCTACCTCCGTGAACGATCGCTTTACCTCGCCGTTACCATGAGCAGCAGCAGTAACGCCTACAAGCATAAGTATGCGTTAATTGAAATTCCTGCACGTAACAAACGCCGCTTTGTAAAGCTCCCCTCTCCTGCCGGTACACATCATATCATTCTCATGGAAGATGTTATCCGGCATTGTCTGCCCAGGCTGTTTGCCTTTATGGGCTATAATGAATATACGGCTCATATCATTAAGGTAACCAAGGATGCTGAAATTGATATGGACAGTGATGTGAGTACAAGCATCGTGCAAAAAATTCAAAAAGGCCTCAAGAACCGGAGAAAAGGAAAGCCCACACGTTTTATTTATGACAAAGAAATTGATGCAGGATTGCTGGAGTACCTCATCCGTCGTTTGAATTTATCCCGCAGAGATACACTCATTCCCGGCGGTCGTATTCACAACTTTCGCCACTTCATGGATTTTCCGGCAGATGTATTTACAGTGAAGCATGAACGCAAGAAACCATTTCAGCACCCGGTGTTAAAAAAATCCATTCGGGTGAACGATGAAGTGCTCAAGCAGGATATTATGCTGCATTTCCCGTATCATTCCTTTGACCCCATTATTGAACTCCTGCGTGAAGCCGCTATGGATGAGTTTGTACAGGAGATAAAAATAACAGCTTACCGTCTGGCCGATAATTCAAAAGTGATCAATGCACTTGTAAACGCAGCTCGTAATGGTAAAAAAGTAACAGTTATGCTGGAGCTCCGTGCCCGTTTTGATGAAGAAGCAAACTTAGAATGGAAAGAAAAACTGGAAGAAGAAGGCGTGCGTGTGTTGATTGGGGTTAACAATATGAAAGTACATGCTAAGATTTGTGCCATTAAAAAACGGATCAAAAACAAAACCATTCATTATGGTTTTGTAAGCACAGGCAATTTAAATGAAGACACAGCAAGAGTGTATGGGGATCATTGTCTGCTCACCGCCAACAGAAATATCATGGCTGATATTAACCGCATCTTCAGCTATCTGGAGCATCCCATCATGAGCCGTCTCAAACTATTACGGCAATGCAAAACGCTGGTGGTATGCCCCACCGGTATGCGCAATCATTTTAAAAAACTTGTAGTTGAGGAAATTAAACAGGCCATGAAAGGTCATCCTGCCGCTATAACAGTTAAGATGAACAGCCTGAGCGACCAGCAAATGATTGATATGCTTGCGGGTGCTGCTAAAGCCGGTGTAAAAGTGCAATTGATCGTAAGAGGTATTTTTAGCTTGTACAGTGAAAACAAAAAGTATAAAACACCTATCAAAGCCATCAGTATTGTGGATCAATACCTGGAGCATAGCCGGGTGTTGATATTTCACAACAAGGGCAAAGAAAAAGTTTATTTATCTTCGGCTGACTGGATGGTGCGGAACCTTGATCACCGTATTGAAGCAGCCGTTGAAGTAACGAATGAAGCAATAAAACAGGAATTGATTGAATACACAAATATTCAGCTAAAGGATAACGAAAAAGCAAGAATACTGGATAACGAACTGCAAAATCAATATGTACGTAAAAAAGGTAAATCTGTACGCAGCCAGGTAGAAATTTATAATTACCTGCATCATAAAACCCTGAAACAAATTGAAACTGGCAGCAATTGACATTGGAAGTAACGCAGCAAGACTACTCATAACAGAAGTAACGGAAGAAACAAAAGGAGAACTTACATTTAATAAACTCAACCTTGTACGTGTGCCCCTGCGTTTGGGTTTTGATGTGTTTGAAACAGGCGAAATTTCAAAAACCAAAATCAACAAGGTAGTTGAAACCATAAAAGCATATAAGCATCTGCTTAATATTTATGATGTTAAGTATGTGAAAGCCTGTGCTACTTCTGCCATGCGTGATGCTAAAAATTCAAACGACATTATACGAAAAGTAAAACTGGAAACTGGCGTAGATATTAAAATCATCAGTGGTGATGAGGAAGCCTCCTATATCTATGAGAACCATGTGGCGGAAAATCTTGATAAGGAGCATTCTTACCTGTATATTGATGTGGGTGGCGGCAGTACAGAGCTCACTTTTTTTGCTGAGGGTAAATTGAAGTTTAAAGAATCATTCAATATCGGAACCATCCGTTTACTCAAAGGCCTTGTTACTGATAAGCTGTGGGATGAGATGAAAGATTTTATTAAGCTGGGCACAAAAGATAAAAAAGATATCATCGCCATTGGTTCGGGCGGCAACATAAATAAAGTGTTTTCACTTTCCAAGCGTAAAGAGGGGAAACCGCTCTATCTGGAAACACTTCGTGATTACCTGAGGGAAATGAGCAGCTTTTCCATTGAAGATCGGATGAAAATGTACAAACTCCGTGAAGACCGTGCTGATGTAATTGTTCCGGCATTACAAATCTATGTGAATGTCATGCGCTGGGCGGGAATTGAAGAAATTTATGTTCCTAAAATTGGTTTGGCCGATGGTTTGGTTCATATGCTCTACGAAGAAGTAAAAGCAAAAAAAGCAGAAATGGTTTAACAATCTATCAATCATTTATTCAATTCCACATGTCTGTACACAAAGAAGTAAAAAAAGTTACAACAAATACATTGCAAAAGATGAAAGCTGCAGGAGAAGCCATCTCCATGATTACAGCGTATGATTTTTCCTTTGCAAAATTATTTGACGCTGCAGGTATTGATGTAATTCTTGTGGGCGACAGTGCAGGCAACGTAATGGCCGGTCATGAAACAACGCTGCCGGTTACATTAGATCACATGATTTATCATGCACAGAGTGTAGTACGGGGCATTGATCGTTGTTTGGTAGTTGTGGATTTGCCTTTTGGAACCTATCAGTCAAACAGTGAGGTGGCTTTAGCTTCAGCTATTCGTATTATGAAAGAAACAGGCGCACACTCCATCAAATTAGAAGGCGGTGAGGAAGTACTGGACTCTGTAAAAAAAATTGTAGCTGCGGGTATTCCGGTGATGGGGCATTTAGGTTTAACGCCGCAAAGCATTTATAAATTTGGAACCTATACTGTTCGTGCAAAAGAAGAAGCTGAAGCTGCAAAGCTTAAACATGATGCGTTATTGCTGCAGGAAGCCGGATGTTTTGGTTTGGTGCTGGAAAAAATTCCTGCACAATTGGCCAAAGAAGTTTCTGAAAGTTTACAGATACCCACCATTGGAATTGGTGCAGGAGTGCATTGTAACGGTCAGGTGCTGGTCATGCATGATATGCTGGGCATTAATACAGAATTTAAACCACGCTTTTTAAGGAAGTATTTAAACCTGCATGAGCAGATTACCGGTGCTGTACAACAATACATCAGTGATGTAAAGCGAAAAGATTTTCCTAACGCTGAGGAGCAGTATTAAAAAACGAGTGCGAATTAAGTACACTCCACAACTGTGGCTGATAGTAATCTTTTTTAAATTTTAACATGAGCGCATTGGCATCCACTATATCATTATAGTTTTCCAGTATTTCTACATCAGAGAAAAATACATTTTTTAAATAGATACGCTCACGCTTAAACAGATAGTTGCATCTTAATCTTGTTCGGCTGTTATCACGTTTCCCGCCTTTATCAATAAATACAATCATAATTGATGTTTGTCTGTTCTGATTTGTAAGTTGCAACACCTGACATTCATAATTACCCTGCTTAAAGCCTGAATCTACATTGGCAGAAGGTACAAATTTTAACTGTTTTGCTTTTTGTGACTGCAAATACTGTGAGAATAAAAGGAAGGATAAAAAACAGAGTATAATTTTTTTCATACGCTGTAGTTTTTCAAGGTTTGGAAAAAAATCTATTTAAATCATGACTCTAAAATTAATACAAACGCTGCCCTTTGTCAACTGTTATAATACCTGTATTAAATTATTATACATACAGCAATTATACGGTTTGTAAGCAATCGTAAAATATGAAAGTATATGTTGAACCCTATCTTTGCGGCCAAAGAGTAATTAGATGAAATATCTGTTAGTAAGTGCATGTATCCTGTCAGTGATTTATACGCAGGCGCAGGAAGAACAAAAGACCAATGAAATAGAATTAGACCCCGTTACCATTACTGCTACCCTCACACCGGTAAGTGTATCAAAAACAGGGCGTAATATTTTAATTATTAAAGGAGATCAATTACAAAAGTTGCCTGTGCAGTCAGTAGATGAATTGATTCGTTTTATTCCGGGTGTGGAAGTGCAGAGCCGTGGGCCTATGGGTGCACAAAGTAACATCACTATACGTGGAGGCACGTTTCAGCAGGTATTGGTTATACTGGATGGAATCCGTTTAAATGATCCGCTCACGGGTCACTTTAATTCTTACATCCCCATCTCCCCTGCTGAAATTGATCGTATTGAAATTTTAAAAGGTGCCTCATCAGCAGTTTATGGTACGGAAGCGGTGGGCGGTGTGGTACATATCATCACCAAAACTTTTGGAACAAAACAAAACAAGAACGGGTATAAAGTAAATACCCAGTTTACCGCCGGACAGTTTGGATTACTTAACCTGCAGGCAGGTGGCAGTTTTCATCAACATAAAACTACAGGTGCCGTTGGAATTATTACAAACAATGCAAGTGGACAGCAGTTGCGTGGCACAAAAGGTTATTTTAATCTCACAACTATTTCTGCTTCGCTCAAACAGGAAATAGGAAAGCATTTGAGCATTGCCTATCGTTTTGGATATGATAACAGAGATTTTAATGCGCAAAATTTTTATACGACACGCCTCAGCGATACTGCAACTGAAGTGGTGAGCAGCACATGGCATCATGTAAAAACTGAATTTAAAAAAGATAAGCATCACTTTAGTTTGGATTTGGGCAGTAAAAAAACACTGGATGAATACCAATTCAATAAACTCATCAGCGCCAATATTAATGACAGTAAGATGCAGCAGGCCCTGCTTATTTACAATTATGAGTTGAATAAGAATACCAAACTTACATTTGGTTCTCAATACATCAACCGCTCTATTACTTCAAATGACCGTGGCAATCATGAAGTGGCAACTGCCGGTGTATTCTCGTTGATGAATATAAAAATAGCAGAAGATTTAAATATTAACCCCGGTGTGCGTGCTGAGTGGAATGAACGAAGCGGCTGGGAAATCTTACCTCAATTGAATGCGTCGTTGAAGTTAGACTTTCTGTTATTCAGAGCAGGCTTTGGACGCACAGCACGTGATGCTGACTTTACAGAGCGCTTTAATAATTACCAACGGATGAATGTGCCGGGCGGCAGCAGAATCGGTAATCCGGCTTTAGGTGCCGAAACTTCATTCAGCTATGAGGCGGGTATTGATTTCTTCATCAGTAAAAATTTAAAGATTGCTACTACTGTATTCCAACGCAATCACAGCAATTTGATTGACTGGGTGCGTACAGCTTATGCCAATATGCCCCGCCAGGTAAACTTAGTACCGGGAGCATCGTATGATTTATCAAAAAATATTACCAGTGTAAATACTTTTGGCTTTGAAACAGATGTACAATATACACATGCGTTTGCTGAGCAACACACACTCGCAGGCGGGTTGGGCTTCATCAGTATGCGCAGTAAAAGCAGCGATACCCTTCCATCGTTGTATGTGAGCAATCATGCCAGAGAACTGATTAACTTTTTTGCAAGCTATCGTTACAAAGTACTTGGTATAAACATTAATGGACTTTACAAAAATAGAAATACTCCTGCCATGACTCCTGCAGGCATCGTACCTTTGAGCCGTTCTTATTTTTTAATCAATATACGTGTAGATGCAATCATCAATAAAAATGTTACGTTGTTTGTGCAGGCAGATAATGTATTTAACAAATCTTACAGCGATATACTTGGCAGTGTAATGCCCAACAGATGGATGATGGGCGGTGTAAAAATTAATTTTCAATAAAATAATAAAAACGATTGTATGCAGAACTTCTTACAGCAACTTGGTATTAAAACTTCCAATCACGGTGCTTCAACAGGTGTACATGATGCAGTAAGTAATGGAAAAATAATTTCATCCAAATCACCCGTGGATGGAAAGAAGATAGCAGATGTTATTTGTGCAGATAAAGATGCTTATGAAACCATCATTGCAAAAGCACAACAGGCGTTTATAGAGTGGCGCACCTGGCCTGCTCCCAGGCGTGGAGAAGTAGTGCGGCAGATTGGTGAAGCATTACGGGCACACAAACAATCCTTGGGTCAATTAGTGAGTTATGAAATGGGAAAAAGTCTGCAGGAGGGCTATGGTGAAGTACAGGAGATGATTGATATCTGTGATTTTGCGGTGGGGCTCAGCAGGCAGTTGCATGGATTAACAATGCACAGTGAGCGTCCCATGCATCGTATGTATGAACAATGGCATCCGCTGGGAATTGTTGGAATTATTTCAGCATTTAATTTTCCTGTGGCGGTGTGGAGCTGGAACACCATGCTGGCATGGGTGTGCGGTGATGTATGTGTATGGAAGCCGAGTGAAAAAACACCGTTGTGTGCAGTGGCCTGTCAAAAAATTATAGCAGAGGTGTTTGCAAAAAATAATGTACCTGAAGGTGTGAGTTGTTTGGTTGTGGGTGAACGTGAAGTGGGTGAATGGATGAGTCATGATACACGCATCCCGCTGGTATCTGCCACCGGCAGTACACGTATGGGTAAAGCAGTAGGCGCTGCTGTGGGTGAACGATTGGGCAGAAGTTTATTAGAACTCGGCGGTAACAACGCTATCATCATCAGTGAACATGCTGATTTAAATATTGCCATTATCGGTTCGTTGTTTGGTGCAGTGGGCACAGCGGGTCAACGTTGCACTACCACCCGAAGATTAATTATCCATGAAAGCATCTATGAAACAGTTAAAGAAAAATTAGTAACGGCATACAAACAATTAAGAATCGGCAATCCACTGGATGAGAAAAATCATGTAGGTCCGTTGATTGATACCGATGCGGTAGCAGCTTATCAAAAAGCAATTGAACAATGTAAGGCAGAAGGTGGCCGTTTTGTAATTGAAGGTGAAGTACTGAGTGGAGCAGGATATGAAAGCGGTTGTTATGTGCGTCCATGTATTGCAGAAGCACAACCGCAGTACAGTATTGTACAGCATGAAACCTTTGCTCCCATTTTGTATTTGCTCAAATATAAAACGGTAGATGAAGCCATTGCCATACAAAATGGTGTACCGCAGGGGCTCTCCTCTTCTATCATGACCCTGAATATGCGTGAGGCAGAACAATTTCTTTCAGCAGCAGGAAGTGATTGTGGTATTGCCAATGTAAATATTGGCACCAGCGGTGCGGAAATTGGTGGTGCTTTTGGTGGTGAAAAAGAAACAGGAGGTGGTCGTGAAAGCGGCAGTGATGCGTGGAAGAATTATATGCGCAGGCAAACGAATACGATTAATTACTCCACAAATCTTCCATTGGCACAGGGGATAAAATTTGATTTATAAAAAAAAAGCCGTTATACAAAACGGCTTTAATCAGGTTTAATACAACTACTTTATAATTTAGAAATTATTTCATTTACAGTTGGTCGTTTTCTGTAATCAATATCAAAATAACGCCAGGTAATTTTTCCTTTTTTAATGATATAAACAGCAGGTACCGGTAGGTTTGCACCATTTGAACCATTTGCCTTATCAAAATCAATTCCGTATTTCTTGTATTTTTCTATAGTTTCAGCATCAACGGGAAACGCAACTTTATAATCACTCATTACTTTTAAGCCTGCATCTGACAGTATGGGGAAGGATGCTTTTGTCTTTTCAATAGTTTTAGCAATATTTTCATTTACCTCAGGTGTAACAGCTATGATAGTTGCCCCCTTTTGGGCAATCAGTTGCATTGAGTCATTTAAACCTTTTAACTGCCGGTTACAATAAGGGCACCATTGACCACGGTAAAAAATCAGTACTACAGTTTTTGTTTCGTTTTCCTTTTTCAACTGAATGGGGTTGCCTTCTTCATCATTTAAAGTAAAATCAGGAGCGGAAGAACCAACGGTTAAACCGGTAGGTTGCTGTGCCATTGCGCATAAGTGCATTGTAATGGCAACACAAAACATCAAGAACTTATTCATATTAATTATTTTACTAAAAATAGAAGTAACTCTCGGAAATGATTGTCATTTTAAAGACAGTAAAACCAGGTTCAAGAAACAAAAAAAATTCAGATAAGCAGGTTGTTTATACTATGAGCGCTTGCCGGCTAATAAATAAAGTACAGCCATACGTACTGCTACACCATTTTCCACCTGCTGAAGTATGATGGACTGCTTGCTATCAGCCACATCACTGTCTAATTCCACTCCACGGTTTATGGGGCCGGGATGCATAATCACTACTTCTTTTTGCAAACTGTCTAACAGTTTTCGGTTTATGCCAAATGCCAGATTGTATTCACGCAGAGAGGAGAATAAAGGCTGATTCTGTCGCTCCAATTGAATGCGTAATACATTTGCCACATCACACCACTTCAATGTTTCTTCCACATTGTAAGAAACGTTTACACCAAATGACTGTTGCAAATATTTTGGAATAAGTGTGGGCGGACCTGCTATGGTTACTTCTGCGCCCATTTTTTTCAACAAATAAATATTGCTGAGTGCTACACGACTGTGCATTATATCACCGATGATGGCAATTTTCTTTGCTTCTAATGTTCCCAGTTTTTCACGGATAGAAAATGCATCGAGTAAAGCCTGAGTGGGGTGTTCATTAATGCCATCACCTGCATTTACGATGGCAGCAGGAATATGTTGCGCCAGAAAATGCGGTGCACCACTGGCACTGTGCCGCATCACCACCATATCTACTTTCATACTGAGGATATTGTTGACGGTATCCAACAACGTTTCACCTTTTGCAGCAGATGAACCTGAAGCCGTAAAGTTGATGGTATCTGCACTCAAACGCTTTTCAGCCAGTTCAAAAGAGATGCGGGTGCGGGTGGAATTTTCATAAAACAGGTTCACAATCGTAACATCACGCAGGGATGGAACTTTCTTGATGGGTCGTTGTAAAACTTCTTTGAATTGGGCGGCTGTATCGAGAATTAATTGAATATCCGAAGACTGTAAATCTTTAATGCCGAGGAGATGACGAGTGGATAGTTGCATTAAAAATCAAAGATAAAGGGTTTGACAATACAAGACAAGTTGTGATTTATACGCCCCGTTTAACATCCTCGTCTGGGGGGATACAAAAATGCAGATTACGTTAATTATAAAATTAAGATCGGTCAGACGAGGGCGGCAGATCTTCCACTCCGTTATTCGATACTTGTTTGGCCATCAATAAAGAACTACTTCAGGTTTAACCCAGTCTACTGTCACTTTCTGGCTTAAGATAGAGTCAATCGCCTTGCCTGTATAATCCGGCTGAATGGGTAATTGACGGTTAAAGCGTCTGTCAATCAACACACATAGTTCTACTTTATCAGGTCGCCCAAAATCAAGCAGGGCATCCATGGCTGCACGGATGGTGCGGCCGGTATAAAGTACATCATCAATCAAAATCACGTTTTTATTTTCAATGCTGAAGTTGATAGTGGTTTGATTGGCAACATGCAACTCTTTATGCACATCATCACGATAAAAGGTAATATCTAATTTTCCATAAGGTAAGTTTAATGCAGGATGCTCTTCCTTGATTTGTGTTACAATTTGATCACTCAAATAAATACCACGAGGCTGCACACCAATCACTACAGTATTGGTAAATGGAAAATGCTGCTCAATAAGCTGATGGCTCAAGCGTTTTATGGTTAGATGTAATTGATCTTTGGATAGAATGGTTTTCAACTGCTTTAAATTTTGATAAAAATAAACAGTTCAGTTCAAATTCCTATCTTAACGCTGCAATGAAATTTCTGAGCACGATATTTTCATTTCTCAGCATATTACTGCAACTGGTATTCGATATCATCATTGTTTATTTCCTGTTTACATTAATCGGTGCATTTTGGGGACGAAATACAAATGAAGTACTGCATACAGAAGGTGTGCCTTTATACATTCATGGCGATGGATTTCATACGGAATTGTATTTGCCTGTAACAGATTCATTGGGCATGATGAACTGGATGGATTGGTTTGACGATACTACGATCCGACGCAAACATGCTACTGCTTCACTCATCAATTTTGCATGGGGCGAGGAAGACTGGACCATCGCCGGTGCTGCAGGTAAACCAAAAGGAATTAAAACTACACTTGAAATATTTCTCTCCCCATGGAATAAGAGTGTGATGCATGTACAATGGATGAACGAGTTATGGCCGCTCAAAAAAGCTGTAACTGTAAAACGTTACCTGAGCAAAGAGCAATACGGGCAATTGATCACGTTCATCACAGGAAGTTTTGTGATTGAAAAGAATAAACCTGCCATCCGCTCTTATACCGGTTACTATGGATGGGATTATTTATACAAAAGCAACAGAAACTATAATTCGTTTAACACCTGCAACCAGTTTACAAGTGATGCATTGAATGCTTGCGGAGTGAGGAATGCAACATTCAGCCCCTTTGGGTGGGGATTGTTTTATGAGTTAAAAAAATAAGCAATACGATTAAACCAACTCTTTTAGTTTCGTTACCAATACATCTACTTCTTCTTTTGTATTGTACTTGGAAAAACTGAAACGTACGGGAATACGATTGGGATCATTATTGAATGCACGGATTACATGCGAACCTTGTTGTGCACCGCTGGTACAGGCGCTGCCGCCGCTGGCACAAATACCTGCCATGTCCAGATTCATGAGCAGCATTTCACTTTTTTCTGATTTGGGGAAACTTACATTGAGAACAGTATAGTTACTTCTGCCCGCTGCATCGCCATTAAAGCTGACATCACTCAACTGCTGTTGTAATTGCTCCATCAAATAATATTTCAAACTACGGATGTAATTGCTTTCTGTTTCAAAATGGGTGGTAGCCAGTTCCAGTGCTTTGGCAAAACCAACAATGCCATATACATTCTCTGTACCTGCACGCATATTGCGTTCCTGTCCGCCGCCATGTACATAAGGTTTGATGTGTACATTTTCATTGATGTACAAAAGTCCGGCTCCTTTGGGTCCATGAAACTTATGCGCACTGCCGCTGATGAAATGCACAGGTGTGTTGCGAAGGTCGAAGTTGAAATGCCCTACGGTTTGCACACAGTCTGAGTGAAAGATAGCCCCATGCTGTACACACAACTCTCCCACCGCATGGATATCAGTGATATTGCCAATTTCATTATTAGCATGCATTAAAGTGACCAATGTTTTTTCATCAGATGAAGCCAGCAACTCAGCCAGGTGATTTATATCAATATGACCATCGGGTAAAATATTCACATAGCTCACTTTGGCTTCATCACGGTGATCTAAATATTCAACGGTATGGAGTGTGGCATGATGTTCAATAGGTGAAGTGATGATGCGTTTGCAGCCGAGGTCACGAACGGAGCCGGTGATGGCAGTATTGCTGCTTTCTGTACCGCAACTGGTAAAAAAGATTTCAGCCGGATGAGCGTTCAGGATTTTGCCTACGATTTTACGGGCATTTTCAATTGCCAGACGGGTTTCACGCCCATAACTGTAAATAGAAGATGGATTGCCGTATTTGTTTTGCAAATAAGGCATCATGGCTTCCAACACCTGTGGATCCAAAGCAGTAGTAGCAGCGCTGTCAAAATAATAACGGTTCATCGGCTGACGTTGTGGGGTGCAAAGATAGAAAGAAATGTTCCTTAAACAGAAAAGACCGATAACCATGGGATTTTCTGTTACCAACTACACATATTTACATACAAAATCATTTGGCAAACGGCAATAATCGAAATTTTTCTTCTGCTTTTATTTTAAGTAACCCTTCAAAACGATCCCTTGCATCAGGAATCAACAAGCATGTGATCAAAATTTCATCGCCTTCATTTGTAATGATTTTAAGATATTCATATGCTTCAAATAGGTACCATGATCTATATCCATATGACCTAAACGAAATAAGACGATTAATTTCTGAAAAGTCAAGCTTTTTGATTATTCCATTTTGGCTGTATTCAATTTTATTATTTGATGAATCAATCTTAAATAGCATATTCCTGTTTGTTAAAAAGTATTGTATATGTATCAATAACACAGGAAGAATATTGACAATGATAATGGTTAGGAAAAGAAGAATTATTAATAAGTTAATCTCTGATTTTTCAAATATTAAATAGTAGAAATAAATAATTAAAAAATTGGCAATAATACAAGGCCACAAAAAAGTAAGATGATTTTTTAATGTAATTCGAAAATTTTGATTACTCATTTATCAGCCGAGTTAAGGAATATTTTAATTATTACATCAACCCCTCAATCTTCTCCATCACCTCCTTCGCCACCTGTTCTGCCTCAGCTACACTCGGTGCTTCTGAATATACCCGAATGATGGGTTCTGTATTACTGGCCCGCAAATGCACCCAACTTTTTTCAAATTCAATCTTTACACCATCTTCCGTATTTACAGGAAAAGCAGCGTACTGTTCTTTTACTTTGGAAAGAATAGCAGGCACATCCGTTCCTTTGGGCAAATCAATTTTGTTCTTGCTCATGAAGTAATCAGGATAGGTCTTGCGCAAAGCTGCACAACTCAGATTGCTTTGTGCCAGGTGTGTTAAAAACAACGCAATACCAATCATAGCATCCCGGCCATAGTGCAACTGCGGATCAATAATACCACCATTACCTTCGCCACCCATTACCGCCTGCACTTCTTTCATCTTTGTTACTACATTCACCTCTCCTACTGCACTGGCATAATAGGTGCCGCCGTATTTTTCAGTAACATCTCTCAATGCTCTTGTGGAAGAAAGATTCGAAACCGTATTCCCTTTTTTATTGCTGAGTACATAATCCGCCACTGCTACCAATGTATATTCTTCACCAAATAAACTTCCATCATCACACACAAAGCACAACCGATCTACATCGGGATCAACAGCAATGCCGAGATGTGCTTTCTGATTTACTACTTCGCTGCACAGCTCTACTAAATGTTCAGCCAAGGGTTCGGGGTTGTGTGCAAAGTTGCCGTGCATTTCAGCGTTGAGCACTGTTACATCGGTTACACTCAAAGCTTGCAGTAACTGAGGTACGGCAACTGCTCCTGAGCTATTGATGGCATCAACCACCACTTTAAATTTTTTTGAAGCAATCAACTCTCTATTCACCAACGGATGTGCAAGTATGGCATCAATATGTGTTTGCAATAAAGTATCATCTGTTTCATAATGGCCCAATTCATCCACTCCAGCAAATTCGATGTCTTCTTTTTCTGCCAGCACTAACACCTGCTTACCAATTTCAGCACTTATAAATTCACCCTTATTATTCAACAGCTTCAAGGCATTCCATTGCTTGGGGTTGTGGGATGCGGTGAGGATAATGCCGCCATCTGCACCTTCAAATACGACGGCCATTTCTACTGTTGGGGTTGTGCTCAAACCTAAATCAACTACATCCAGTCCCAATCCAATTAAAGTATTAACTACGAGACTACGAACCATTTCACCACTCATTCTCCCATCACGACCCACGATAATTTTTTTACCGCCGTTGCTTTTAATAATGCTTCCGTAAGCAGCTGTAAATTTTACAATATCAATGGGTGTTAAATTATCGCCGGGTTGACCACCAATGGTACCACGAATGCCGGAGATTGATTTCATTAAAGGCATAAATTATTTGAAGATTTAAAAATTGAAAAGTTGTTATTTACCCGTCAGAAGGAATGAACTCATTCTAAAACAGTTTTCGAACTGCCCATTTTACTAAACATCCCCGTCCGACGGAACTTCATTTTACTTCTTTCAGTTTTCTTTGGTCTGACAGCTCGAGGAAAGAGCCGACTAATGTGCAACTCCTTTACTCCTTCTCCTCTTTTAAACCCTGTCTGCCGACAGGCAGGTCTTAGTTCATCATTTTATAAATCATTTCCTTCAGCAATGAAGCATCTTCTGTACCCACATCTCTTACACCAATACTTCTTAGATTGTATTCATGCATCAGCAACAGGGCAGCTTGTGCTCCTTCAAATCCATAGATTGAAGCACTTACTTTCGGTTCTTTAAGTTGCCAATTAGACTTCATTTCAAAAACCGACATAATTGTCGACTCACTTGCTCCAGATGCCAACATAAACACTTTTGAAAAATAACTATATAAAGATGGAAGAATTAATTGAATAGGCGCAGCTTTGGGATTGCTTTCAAAATACTGTACAATCTGTATGGCTTTAGCCAAATTTTTTTTGCCTACCGCATTTTGCAGCTCAAACACATTGTACTCCTTGCTGATGCCAACAAATTCTTCAATATCATCTTCATTGATCGTTTTCTTATCACCCAGATTTAAAATCACTTTATCCACTTCATTGGCCAGCCTTGAAAGATCATTGCCGATGTGATCCACCAGAAGATGAATGGCTTTTTGTGTAGGCTGATAGCCTTTGTTTTCAATCAACTGCTGGGTCCAGGCAGGCAGTTCATTGTCGTACATTTTTTTGGTAGTGAGCAGTTCGGCTTTGTCCTTGAGCAGTTTGGCCAGCTTGCTGCGGCCATCCACTTTCTTTTCTTTGTGTGCTACAATAAAAATGGTGGAGGCCAGTGGTTTTTCAATATACGATTCCAGCTTGTCTAGGTCCTTCATCTGCTGGGCTTCTTTAAGTATTACCACCTGTTTATCGCTGAACATTGGGTACTTCATACAGGCATTTACCACATCGGCCCAGTTGGAATCTTTTCCATAAAAAATACTGAGGTTAAAACCGGCTTCATCAGGTGTAAGGATTTCTTTTTCGGCAGCAGTTACCAATTGATCAATATAAAAATCTTCCTCGCCATCAAACCAGTAAACAGGTTTGAATTTTTTCTTTTTCCATTCATTCAGAATTTTTTCGGCACTCATACTATAGCTGCAAAAATAAGTGTAACACTACCAAATAATGGAATGAACTTATTCTTCCGCAATAAAAATATTGGCATCGGGTAAATCAGGCTCATTGATGAGGCGCAGAATAATGCGGGCCGTAGCTACCACATCTTTTTGGCAATAATCAATGATCTTATTCAGGTTTTTTTCTTTGTAGTACACATCCCGCACCATACTGCCGTCCATATCATCTTTTGAGGTTTCAATATTGAGTGCTGCAGCCAGCAATTTTAAAGAGGTGTAGTTTTTGTAATCGCCAAATTTCCATAGTTGCAGGGTATCCAGCATATTTGTTTCCCATGGTTTTTTTCCGCTAAACTGCATAAAAGACGGCAGTTGCATATTGTTCATCATTAATCTCCGGCTTATGAAGGGGATGTCAAATTCTTTCACATTATGCCCTGCAAAATAAAAATCAGGCACTGCTTTTTGAAAGGATTCCAATTTTCCGGTAAACTGCTGCAGCAATTTTTTTTCATCAGCATTGGCATATGATTTTATTCGAAAGCACAAACGGGCAGCTGTATCGTAATAAAAAAAGCCGGTACTGATGCAGATTATCTTACCAAATTCAGCCATAATACCCGCACGCTGTGGATACCATTCTTCAGGTGAAAATTTTTCTGGCATGGTTTTGGAAATTTTATCTGCCCAGAGCACTTTCCATTGGTCAGAAAGCTCATTAAAATGCTCATAAAGGGGAACAGTTTCAATATCCAATACCAGCAGATTTTTTATGTTGTAGGGTGTTGTTCTGTTCACAATAAAAATTTATTTACTAATATAAAACAAACATTATGACTTATTCAAATTATCCTTCTGCTTCTTCGCAGGAAAAACCTACAGGCAACAGCAAAGACAATAAAATACTCATTTATGGTGTTTTAATTGCAGCGTTATTAGGTACATGGGCTTATTTGTTTTATGATAAGTCACAGTCAAAACAGGTAACGCAGCAGCTACAGGCACAATTGTTTAAAACTGACAGCAGTAAAGGACTTTTGGAAACAGAGTATAACACAGCTTTAAAGCGTTTGGATGAACTTACATCTATGAACAGCTCAATGGATAGTCTGGTAAAATCAAGAAATGGTGAACTCAATTCACTCAAATCACGCATCAGTTCATTACTGAAAAAACAAAATAAAACACAGGCTGATATTGCAGAAGCTAAACGTTTGATTGATGAGCTTAATGGAAAGATTTCTGAATATATAACAGAAATTGAAACGCTGCGTGGTGAAAACCTGCAGTTAAAAACTGAAAAAGAAGAAATCATTGTACAAAAAGCTGTGCTCCAGCGTGAACATGATTCTACAAAAGTGCTGAAACAAAAGGCTGAAGAAAAACTAGTTGTAGCAAGCACACTTAATGCATCTGACATTAATGTGGTAACCATTGATGAGCGGAAAAATGGAAAAGAGAAGGTAAAAGATGTGGCCAAGCGGGTAGATAAAATCCGTGTTTCGTTTAATGTATTTAACCGTGTGGGCGAAGAAGCAACCAAAGATGTATTTGTGGTGGTAATGGATCCTGCAGGCAACATTGTAAGCAATGAAGCACTGGGCAGCGGCCGCTTTGAAACCCGTGAAGAAGGTGAAAAAGTGTTTACACAAAAATCGAATGTAAATTTTAATGCCGGACAAGTAGTTCCGGTAACTGTAGAGTGGAAACCCGGAACGAAGTTCGTAGAAGGCAATTATAAAGTAGCTATTTATAACAATGGCTTTAAAATTGGTGAGGCCAGCAAAAGTTTAAAAAAAGGGGGCTTGTTTAGCTAAATAACTAATTGAATTGGGTAAACATCACAAGCAGTGATGCTTACCCAATTTTTAAATACCATAATAGGTACACATTTGCACTACTATATTACTTTACATTTAATCAGATAAGTATTACTTTTAACTCATAAAAAAACAATCATGTCATACTCAAATTACCCTTCAGCAGGTCCGCAGGAAACTCCACAAGCCCCCAAAAAGGACAATCGCAGTATTATTTATGGTTTATTAATAGCTGCTTTGCTGGGCACATGGGGATACATCATTTACGATAAGTCAAAAACTAAAGAAGCCACTACTCAACTGCAGGCACAACTTTCTACATCTGACAGCAGCAAGAATGCCATTCAAACAGAATACAATGCTGCTCTTCAACGACTGGATGAGTTAACCAGTATGAACTCAAGTTTAGACAGTCTGGTTAAAACTAAAAATTCAGAAGTTGACAATTTAAAATCACGCATCAGCAGTTTGCTTAAAAAGCAGAACAAAACAGCAGCAGATCTAGCAGAAGCAAAACGCTTAATTGATGAGTTGAATGGAAAAATAACAGGCTATGTACAGGAAATTGAAGTATTACGTGGAGAAAATCTGCAGTTAAAAACAGAAAAAGCTGATCTCATTACACAAAAAGAAACGTTAATCAAAGAAAAAGAACAAACGATTCAGGAAAAGAAAGCTGTAGAAGAAAAATTAGATGTTGCTTCTACTCTTACAGCTTCCAATATTAATGTGGTTACGATTGATGAACGCCGCAGCGGTAAAGAAGTTGAAAAAGAAAGAGCAAAGCGTGTAGATAAAATCCGTGTTTCATTTGATGTTTTTAACCGTGTGGGTGATGATGGTACAAAAGACGTTTATGTTGTTATAACCGATCCTACTGGTGCTGTAGTAAGTAATGAAGCATTAGGCAGTGGTCGTTTTACCACACGTGAAGAAGGGGAAAAAGTATTTACTAAAAAATCTTCCGTTAATTTCAGTGCAGGTAAAAGTTCAACTGTAACTGTTGAATGGAAACCAGGAACTAAATTTGTAGCCGGTGCTTATAAAGTTTCAATTTATAACAATGGATTTAAAATTGGCGAAGGAAGCAAAAGTTTGAAATAACATACAAAATAAGTTGATGATAAAAAAAGCGGCAATTGAAGTTGCCGCTTTTTATTTTGAGTTTATGCTGTTTCAATAACATAAATGAGAGAACTGCATTTTTCTTTATTGAACAAAGCGTTGAAATTAGATATAAAGCCATTCCATACAGCTCTGATGATACTTCCCTTTCTGTACTTTTCGCTAAGCATACTCACATAAAAACTGTCGAGCCACATGTTATACGTTTGTTTTACATGTAACCCATGGCGCTTCATTAACCTGCGCATTGATTCTGGTGAGAAATGATATAAATGACGGGGCACATCATAAGCTGCCCATTCTGTTTTATAAACACCGGCATCCTTACTGGTATAGTTGGGTACAGCAAATATTAATTTACCTCCCTTTGAGAGCAATGATTTCGCCTGCAAAATATATTTATCCAGCTGGTGCACATGTTCCAGCACATGCCACATGGTAATAGCATCATACGTGCCTGCAGGAAGCGTAAAAAAATGTTCAGCAGGAAACACGTCGGCATTGTATTTTTTTGCAGCTATTGTTCTTGCTTTTTCATCAGGCTCTACACCGATAGTGCTCCAGCCTCCTCTCTCCATCTTGTGAACAAAAGCGCCAATACCGCTTCCTACATCTAAATGCATACCTACTGATTTTCCGGTTACCTTTCTTACAAGATTCAATTTTTGTTGTAATGTAAAACTGCGGGCAATGTGATACAGCCTGTTAATGATTCCTTTTTTTGTATCTGAATGTGAAACATAATCCGTTGATTGATAATATCGCCCAATTACAGTTTCGCAGGGTACAAGGTCTGTAAATCTTAGCCCGCATTCATTACACTCTATGATCGGAAAACGTTCATGCGATACCGCATAATCTTCTACTGTAAAAACTTCTGTAAGAGCAGATGCTTTACAAGCAGGACAAATTTTATGATGAACGGAATGATGCATAAGAAAATTGGAATCTTCTTGCGTAAATGCTAGGGTGTTTTGTATAAAACGGGAGGCTCCTTTGGTTGTAACTGATGATAATTGGTGTACTTTTTCCATTGGATATTGTGTTTATAAGCGAACAATACGGCTAAAATAATGCCGAAGACTAACAAAATCAAGCCCCCCATCCACCAAGCGTATTTTTTCTTTGCAGGGCTGTCATGTAAAAACTCTTCCATTTGCGTATTAGTACGCTCTTCTTCACCTACACGTATATTGTGTTCTTCACCTTTTCGTATAACACGATTGGCCGCTATGGGCTGTGCGCTCAATCCTGCAGACGGAGTAAAAGAAATGGAGTTATTGATATATTCAAAACTACCCCATCCTGTCCAAACAATTTTTTTTGCTGCAATAGTGGTTTTAAAAACGTCTGCAAATTGTTTTAATGATTCAGCTGCTTCGGCAATGGAAATATTCATTTCTTGTGATAGCCAATTAACAAAACGGTTATCCTGTTCTGATGTTTCAGAATAAATGAGATGCGCAACCGGTGGACATATTCGTTTATTTAAAAAGTCAACAGATGCGGGATAAAAATTGAGTTGTAGCGTTCCCCACCCTTCAATACTAATTTTTTTGTAAGTCAGTACATATTGCTGTATTAATTGCTGCAAGCTCCTATAAATTTTGGTCAAATGTAAGTCTAATTCCGCCAAGAAACTGAAAACCAAGCTGCGGATAATTATTCCAGCGCTGATAGGTATTATTTAATATATTATTGAACTGTGTCCATACTGCTATATTTTTTGCAATCTTAAATTCAATTCCTGCATTTAAATCAGCAACAGAATTAAGTGTGCCTGTGTTTCCTGCCGTATTAACTAAAAATGTAGGCCCCTGCCATGCAAATACATCAGCTTTAACCATCACTTTTTTTATGGGTTGCCAACGCAATGCAGCAGTTAGTTGGGTTGGAATAAAATGCCATGCGTCTTCTTCCGTTTCCTGACCGGTAAAGTTGTAAATGTCCAGTTTGGCGGATGCATTAAATTTATCTGTAATCACATATCCTAACTCTGCCTGTAAGTGAACTGCCTGTAATTTTCCTTCTTTGCGCACTGAAAATACTGAAACAGGCTTTTGATTGTTTACAAATAAAGGCGCATCCAGCCATTCAATAAATCCTCCCTGAATGCGGTAATTAAAACTGTTAGCTAAACTTCCTTTTACACCGCCAAATAATTCAGTAATTCTCGTATTGAATTGTGATAACGGTTGATTAATCCACGGATTTTGAGATGCCAGATATTGATACGTATTCTTGCGCACATGCCCCACCCATCCTGCTATCACTACAGCTTTTCCATCTTTTGTTGGAAAATCCAGCAACACATCCGGCAATACACGCAGGTTGCCATTATCCCATGTTGGTCTGATGCCTGCACGCAACCTCAACTTTGGGTTTTTAAACGTAACAGAAGGATTAATGAAGAATACATTATTGGTGTATTGTTCTTTTCCTTCAGGCTTAAATGTGGTGAGATCAGCATTTGCACGAAGTGAGGCCAAAAATCCACCTCCTGCTCTTATTTCAACAGGCACATCCAGTGCTGCATTGGTTTCACTTGAACGACGGTCATTGAACACATTGATATTAAGGTCAGGATTATACGTAAGACCAAACGTATTTACAAATGCGTTACGGAAACCAGCACGTATGTTATAAGTTTGATAAGGACGTTTCAACGAATCTTCGGGTGTAGTGCGTGTAGATGTGTCGGTGCCGTACAAGAAAAACGTTTGTTGCTTATAGCCAGCTTTACCATATAATTCCACTTTGTTGAGCAAATGATTCACATGCAGATTGAGAGCAGTATTGCTCAATTTTTGCAAACGTAAATCACCTCTTTGTGAAAGATGACTGGCAAAGATATTTACATTGGTTTTTTTACCATCACCTACAGTAAATCCTGCCTCGGCCAGTGGTGTATTAAAATTACCATAACCCAGTTTTACATAATTACTGTTGTGTGCCTGCCCGGCTGAATCAATTTGTAAGGCTAATGGCTTTAAAGCAACCGGCTGAAGCGTAAAGAAAATATTTTGAATGGGAATAGTATAGCCAAGGCTCGGCTTTGAATCATCCGGAGCAGGTGGTGTGGCATTGAAATTTATTTTTACTGCATTTTTCAATACAGGCTTGAAGGCTGATGTAATTTCAACTTTCTGTTTTTTTGTTGTGTCCTGCGACGTTGCAGCGAAACTCAAACAACAAAATGCAATAACCAAACTATTTATCTTCCTATTCATGTCAATTATTTCATTTACTCTTTAAAACTTTTCAACTATCAACTACTGACTAAAAACTATCCGTTATCCACTCCTTACTGTTTCCTCCCTTTAATTTCCCATTTACCCATCCACTTTTGAATTTTTCTTTTCTTCGTCTGTTACCTGCTGTAATTTTTCTGTTGCTTCCTGTTTTAACTGCGGATTAATGGCATTTTCACTTACACTTTTATACGTAGCTTTTGCATTGAAATAATCTTTTTGTTTGAAATAAATATCCCCCAAGAGAATATACGATTTGGTAACCCAAAAATCATAACTGCCGCTTTTGTTAATTACTTCAAATCCGGATTTCTCAGCCTGTGTAAAATTATTCAGGTCAAAAAAGCATTTCGCAATTTGATAACGTGCTTCTGCCGCCCATTCACCTTTGTTAAGATTTACCACACTACGGAATGATTGAATAGCCAAATCCAGTTGACCATTGAGTTGATGATTGGTTGCAGTTACAAGATTGCCCAATGCTTTATCATCATTACCTGCATTTTTATTAGCCAGTAATTCTTTGGCGGTTTCACTTGCTTTTTTATAGTCTTTTAATTGATAATAGCAACGCAAAGCACCACGCAAAGCCTCCAGCCTGTTTTCATCAGTACTGGCGGCAATGCGAAGAATATCATAATAAGGACCGGCTTTTGTATAATCTTTCAATTCAAAATAATAAGTACGTGCAGCAATAAATGCAGAACGCTCAGTAAAGCGGCTCATACTTGCCTGTGCCACATACTCATAACCGGGCAAAGCATTTCTCCAATCTTTGTTTTGCATATAACATTCACTGCGGAAATAATTGGCTTCAATTGTATGAGCCCCATTGGGAAAACGACTGAGGTAGTTACCAATTTGCTGAATGGCGCCTTTGCAATCATTATTGCCCAACTTTACTTCCACTGCTGCATACGCAAGTGAATCTGCTTCGCTTGCAGTAATGGTTTTACCGCTTGTACGAACAAAATCTTCATACACTTCAGGTCTTCCTGTTTCAATATAAATGCTTTTGATATTGTCCAAAGCCTGGTCAGCTTCTTCCGTATTGGGATATTGCTGAATAAGCTTTTTGTAAGCGGCGATGGCGTCTTCGTTTTTATTACTGTTTGCATTGGCAATGCCCAATTGTAACAATGCATTGGGTTTAAATTCAGTGGGTTGTTGTGAGTTAACAACGTTAGTAAGATAAGGAATTGCTTCCCTAAAACGCTCATCAGCCATATAGGTTTTTGCAATTTCCATATTGGCATCAGCAATTAACACACTGTTTGGGTACACCCGTTGAATCGTATTGAGTAAATCAATTTTGCCTTTACTGTTATTAATGCCCGTAATCATGGCTTTTTGATACAAGGCATAATCTGCATTACGCCAGCTGTAATCAATCACCTGCTGATACATGGTTAACGCCTGTTTGAAATTTCGCTGCATAAAATAACAATCAGCCTGGCGTGTGTAAGCATCCTGATCAATATAGGGTGAACTTAATGCGATCCTGCCCGTTGCTTTTTGAAAAAAGCCGAGTGCCTGTGTAAAATTTTCTCTGCGCAGGTAACAATAACCCAAATTGTAATTTGCTTCTTTTACTGATGCTTCACCCATACCTGCACTGCCACTGCTTAAAAACTTGTGATAGTATTGGGTAGCATCATCCAGATTGTTATAGCGGTAAGCAATTTCACCTTTCCAGTAATGGGTTAATGGCAATACAGGCGCATTGTACGGGTCTTTCAAAATTTTATCAAGCAACTCATCGGCACTGTTGAGTTGGCCATCGTTTATTAATTCTGCTGCACGACCGTATAAAATTCGGGGATATAATTTTTTTGTGGCTTCACTGCGTTCGTCAAGTGATTCTATAAGTGTTAACGCATCTTTATAGTTACTAGTACCTGCAAGTAAGCCCACTAATAATTCTTTAGCTTCTTTAGTATAAACACTATTGGGAAATTGGGTTAGAAATTTTTTGAATTCGCTGATGGCTACACCCTGGTAACCCAGTTCATAGGAAAGTTTAGCATAGTTAAACAGGGATACTTCCCGCTGCTGCTGATTACTGCTGTTGCCTGCACAAAACGCAAAAGCGTTGCGGGCATTTTCTTTTTGATTGGTTTTTAAATACGAATCGCCCAGCAGGTACATGGCTGTTTGACTTAATGAATCCTGTCCGCCGCTTAACTGTTTAAAGCCTTCAATCGCTTTATTGAGTTGATTGTTTTGATAGTAACAAAAACTAAGCTTGTATAAATCATCCCTGCTTACTTTTTCAGTGCCATTAACGTATGCTTCCAGGTAAGGCAATGCTTTTTTGTAATCTTTCTTTTCAAAATAAGCATGACCCAGCAATTGTTTTAATTCCAAATCATAAAGTACATCATTACGCTTAGCTGCAGCTTCTGCAATATTGATGGCCTTATCTTTATCGCCTCTGAAATAATAAATAGATGCCTGATAAAAAGGCACAATTCTTCCATAGTTGGGATGGTTTTGTACTTTTTCAAAACAAGTGAGTGCTTCATTATATTCTTTATCAGCATAGGCTAAAAATCCATAATAATAATTGGCATCCAGATAATGCGTATCCATCGGCAATTGACGGATGGTATTGAACAGCGGTTTAGCTTGTGTAAAACGTTTTAAATGAAAATAACTGTATGCCATTCTGAATTTTGCTTCGGCAATCTGTTCATTGCTTAAGCTTCCTATCTCTGCTTTTTCATAGTATTCCAATGCATCAGCAAACTGCTGCCTGCGGAAATAATAATTACCCAAATGGTAGCTTAACTGTTGTGTTCTTGGTTGATTAAATGCATAACGTATGTAATCAATGGATGGCGCCAGTGAACGTTCGTCATTCTGTTGTAAACGACATGCCAGAATATAAAAATCAATTTCTTCTACCTGTATGGCATTATTGGCAATGGTTGTGGACTGTATTGTTTGCTTTAATTCAAGCAACACAGGAATAGCCAAACTGTACTGGTCATTTAAAAAATATTCCTGCGCCTGTTTGAATTTTGATTGAGGGTCATTGTTGATGGCAGTTGATTGTGCCTGTGATTTAAATATACCGGCGAAAAAAAACAGGCAAATGATGTAAGCTGAATATTTCATTGGCGGTTTAACGTGCATCATCGTCAATTATTTTAAGGACTTTCTTAATTCTCTCTGATGGGTTAAAGGTAGTTGGAGTTGCCTGGTTCAAACACTGTTCCATTTTTTTGTGGATAAAAGAAGGAGTTCCGTTAATTTCGCTGCTTTATTGCAAAGATGCTCAAAATATCAGTATCATTTTGTCAATGAAAAAGCAACAACTATTAAGAAACCAACCCGTACTGTTATCGTCATGAAAAAGCTATTGTCAATAAATTATTCAGCAACTTCTTTTAACATTTCCTTTTTAATTCTTCGTGTCATACTGGGTATTACCATGTGCGTGAACCATGGCTATGATAAACTGGTGCATTTTGCCAAATACAAGGAAGGTTTCACCAATCTGTTTGGTATAGGCAGCACCACTACACTTGCATTGGTGGTATTTGCTGAGTTTTTCTGTGCCATTTTTGTAACCATTGGCTTGTTTACACGCTTTACCGTTTTGCCATTAGTGATATGCATGGGATATGCATTCTTTAAATCACACGGCTCGGAATTGTTTGGTGATGGTGAGCACGCAGCACTTTTTCTTTGTGGCTATTTGGCTATCTTGTTATGCGGACCGGGTAAAGTGAGTGTGGATGGTATGATAAAATAAAAATATGTTTGAAAGTTCAACGAATATACGAGTACGTTATTCCGAAACGGACCAGATGAACGTGGTGTATCACGGCAACTATGCTCAGTACTTTGAAGTAGCCCGTGCAGAAGCCATCCGTGAAATGGGTATTACCTATAAAGAAATGGAAGAGATGGGGATTGTGATGCCGATAGTAGAACTGCATACAAAATTTTTGCGTCCCGCTGTTTATGATGACTTGCTTACCATTAAAACTCAGTTGAGGGAATTGCCTAAAGACCACCGTATTGAATTTCATCATGAAGTATTGAATGAAGCCGGCAAGCTTTTGACTGTGGGAAGAATTGTATTGTATTTTCTGGATGCAAAAACAATGGCAAGAACCGTAATGCCAAACGCATTAAAAAAACATTTAGAACCTTTTTTTAATTAATGCAAACAAATAAAATTACAGCCTCCATCATAACCATTGGAGATGAATTGCTCATCGGTCAAACCATTGATACCAACAGTGCGTGGATGGCACAGGAGCTCAATAAAATCGGCGTGTGGGTAAAGCGTCGTGTGGCTGTTGGTGATAACCGGGAGGATATTTGGCAGGCACTGGATAATGAAACACTGGAATCAGATATTATTTTATTAACAGGCGGTCTTGGCCCAACAGCTGATGATATTACCAAGCCCCTGCTCTGTGATTATTTTGGCGGAAAGATGATTGTGAACGAACAAGTATTGCAGCATGTAACAACTATTTTCCTGCGATTGAACCGTCCCTTACTTGAACGTAATTTAAAGCAGGCTGAAGTACCTGATGTGTGCGAAGTATTGATGAATGAAAGAGGCACAGCCCCCGGAATGCTTTTCAGAAAAGGAAAGAATGTATTTGTTTCCATGCCAGGTGTGCCGCATGAAATGAAAGGTTTGATGAGCAACAAAGTTTTGCCCTTACTGCAGGAAGAATTTCAAATGCCTTTTATTCTGCACCGAACCTTATTAACGGCCGGTGTGGGCGAATCCTTTATTGCAGAAAAAATTCAAAGCTTTGAAGAAGCATTGCCTGAAGCGGTGAAACTGGCCTACTTACCCAATTATGGAATGGTTCGTTTGCGGCTTACCACGCAAACCAATGAAAAAGAAAAAGCAGAACAGGAATTAGACCGGTTATTTTTAGAGTTACAGGAGCTGGTGAAAGAATGGTTGATAATTGATAAAGATGAGCCGCTTGAAAAAGCATTGGGCGATTTGCTTATCAGTAAAAATAAAAGTTTATCAACGGCCGAAAGTTGCAGCGGCGGTTATATTGCACATTTGCTCACATCCGTGCCGGGTTCTTCTTTGTATTTTAAAGGAACAGTGGTGGCGTACAGTTATGATGCCAAGGAAACCATACTGGGTGTAAATCATTCCACACTTGAAACAAAAGGCGCTGTGAGTGAAGAAACGATTACTGAAATGTTTAACGGTCTGATGAAGGTAACAACTGCTGATTATGGTATTGCCACCAGCGGTATCATGGGGCCGGGCGGTGGTACGGAGGATAAACCGGTTGGTACCGTGTGGGTAGCAGTTGGCTCAAGAGAAAAGATGGTGGCGAAACGATTGCATTTTCGTTTTGACCGGGCGAAGAATATTGAATTAACGGCAACGAATGCTTTGTTGATGTTGTTTCAGTTTATTAAAGGGGAAACAAATTAATACATCCAAATCTTTACCTTTGACACCGATTAGCGATTTGCTGCCATCTCCTGTTGCATTGAGTACTGAACCCTGAAGTACGCTGCTGCATAAAGCTCCAGACGTACAAGTGTGCGACGCAAGGGACGATGCCATTTGCACAATCGCCGGTCACCCCCACCTTCGTAGAAAACTTTGGCGGGTTTAAAACTTACTCAAACTCTTATTATGGCTGTAGTTGATTTAGTAATGCCCAAGCTTGGTGAAAGTATTATGGAAGCAACCATTTTACGCTGGCATAAAAAACCGGGCGACCCAATTAAAATGGATGAAACCGTGCTGGATATTGCCACAGATAAGGTGGACAGCGAAGTGCCCAGCACTGCCGAAGGTGTGTTGAGCGAAGTACTGTTTAAAGAAAACGATGTAGTACCCATTGGAGCTGTAATTGCACGAATAAAAACAGAAGCCCTTTCTAACTCCCCCCGAGGGGGAGAACCCATACCACAGTCCTCGCTTAATCAAACTACTCAAACAATAGCAGTTAGTTCAACAAGCGAAGTGGCTGCTGAAGAAATTCCGTATCAACCTGCCGGTGCAAAAGTGCCTGCTTCATCTAACGGTATTCGTTTTTACTCGCCATTGGTGCTGAACATTGCTGCGCAGGAAGGCATCAGTATGACGGAACTGGAAAAAATTCCCGGAACAGGTAATGAGGGAAGAGTAACCAAGAAAGATATTCTGCAATATGTGAGTTCAAGAAAAGGTGGAGGGTTTAAGGTAGAAGGTGTAGGGCAAAAAGTACAAGAAGAAGTAATGGTGATACCCATGCAGAAAGTAGAACAACCTGCACCAGCACCAGCTACCGCTCCTGCCCCATCTATGGCTCCAACTGTTTACAGCGGCAATGTGGAAATCATTGAAATGGACAGAATGCGTAAGCTGATTGCTGATCATATGGTACGCAGCAAAGCCACCAGTCCGCATGTAACGAGCTTTACAGAAGCTGATGTAACCAATCTGGTGCAATGGCGTGATAAAGTGAAGAAAGATTTTGAAAAGCGTGAAGGCACAAAAATTACATTTACGCCGCTGTTTATTGAAGCCATCGTTCGTTGCATCAAAAAATATCCATTGATCAATTCAAGTGTAGATGGTGATAAAATTATCGTGAAGAAGGATATTAACATTGGCATGGCTACTGCATTGCCCAGCGGCAATCTGATTGTTCCCGTTATTAAAAATGCTGACCAGTTGAACTTAGTTGGACTTACCAAACAAGTAAACAATCTGGCTGATGCTGCACGCAATGGCAAACTGAAAGCTGATGATACCACCGGTGGCACCTTTACATTAACCAATGTGGGAACATTTGGAAGTTTGATGGGCACTCCCATCATCAGTCAGCCGCAGGTAGCCATACTGGCTGTGGGCGCCATTAAAAAACGCCCCGTTGTAATTGAAACACCGGCAGGCGACAGTATAGCCATCAGGCATATGATGTATTTGAGTATGAGTTATGACCATCGTATTATTGACGGAAGCTTAGGTGCTACATTTTTAACTGCAGTGGCAAATGAATTGCAGAATTTTAATGCAGATAGAGATTTGTAAACTGTTACATCAACATACAGCCACGTTTTATGCGTGGCTTTTTTGCTTTTAAGATTTATGAGGATACTTGCAGGACTTATTTTGTTGCTTACTGCAACAGCCGCAACCGCACAGCTGGGCAGCTGGAATATTATAAATGTAAAAGTGAATCTGAACGATAAATGGAGTTTATTTGGTGAAGCACAAATACGTTCCCTCAGCTTTTACAATCAATTTCATTACTACGAGTATAAGGGAGGCGCTACTTTTTTTATAAATAAAAATTTTTCATTGCAGGGAGGTCTGGGCAATTATGACACCTATGCAGAAGGCGGAAATTTTAAAACACCAATGGTAAATGATGAGTTTCGCACATGGCTGCAGCTAAATATGAATCAAAATCTTAACCGTATTAAAATTGAACATCGCTACCGTGCTGAGCAACGACGGACCATTGACGGTTTTCGCAATCGGTTTCGCTATCGCCTGCAGGCAATCGTGCCGTTAAATAAACAAAAACTGGAGAAGGGTACGATTTATGCCGCCGTATGGAATGAAATCTTCTTCACCAATAATGCGCCTTATTTTGAACGCAATCGAATTTTTATAGGTGGTGGCTATGAAATAAATAACCAACTGACTTTTCAAACCGGCTTTTTAAATCAGTTTGATTACAGGTTGAATGATGAAACAGGGAGAAATTTTCTTCAAATTTCACTTCTTTATGAAATTGCCATCCGGAAAAAGAAACAGGAACATGTGCCCGGCGGTATTGATTAGCCCTTGAAAAGACTTTTCATTTTGCAAATCATCTGCTAAATTTATTGAATGAAATACTTCTTATCCGCTATCCTTTTCTTCCTCAGCATTACAAGCTTTGCTCAACAGGTGGAAGAAATTAAACTTGACAGTTGCAAACAGTTCGGTACACAATACAGTGATGCATTTGACGACATGATGGTTCGGGTGGATCAATCGGCACAATGGAACAACGGCAAAATAAGCATCAATGATTTTTTTGAAAACTTCTTCAAGGAATATGTACAAAAAAGAGCAGGTGGCAGAATTACATTGAGTCTGCTCATTAACAAAGACGGCCGCTGTTGTTTTTACAAGGCCCAGCCCAATAGTAATGTGCGCCCGGATTTTAAAGAATTGAAACGCCTGCTGGATCAAACATTGTGGCATCCTGCATTGCAAAATGGTCAGGCGGTAAAATCAGCCAAGGTTTTATTCATTGATTTTGATGGCAAAGATGTGAAGGTGCGTTCTATTGATTAGCCAGACGGTCTTTCACATAGGTAATTTTTGTTTTGCCGTGCGGCGTAGGTTTTCCCTCTGCATTTACATTTACAAATACAATCCGCTCAATGGTGAGAATGGGCTCATGCGTAAGTTTATTCCGTACTTCACAACGCATGGTGAGTGAGGTATTGCCGAAATGGGTGGCCAAAATTCCAATTTCAATAATATCGCCCTGCCGTGGTGCAGAGATGAAATTAATTTCAGAAATAAACTTGGTGACCACATGCGGATTCTCCAGCTGAACCACTGCGTACAAAGCAGCTTCTTCATCAATCCATTGCAATAAGCGACCACCAAACAATGTGCTGTTTGGATTAAGGTCCTCAGGCTTCACCCATTTGCGGGTGTGAAAATTCATTTCGGGTAGTTGCATAAAAGCAAGTTAGTCAAAAAAATATTTGTGAAAATGAGTAAAATAATTTTGATACATAGAATTTCTATGTACTTTTATTCAAAATACTTAGAACTGCTATGTCTGAACTTCCTAAAGACCTGATCGCTGCATCTTCGTTTTCCATTATTCTTACCATGTTGAATGAGGGTGAAAGTTATGGTTACGAAATCATTAAGAACATTCGGGACAAGTCGAATGGTCAATTGGATTTTGCAGAAGGAACACTATACCCAATCCTCAAAAAAATGGAATTTGAAAACTGGATTAGTTCCAAATGGAAAGTGGCTGAAAATGGCAGGGAGCGCAAATACTACAAAATCACTGCTGCAGGCAAAAAGCAATTACTGCTTGAGAAAAAAAACTGGCAATCTGTCAATCACATACTAGAACAACTATGGGCACAACATTTAACAAACAGCTTGCAATAGAAAGCTGGATACAGGAAACAGTATCCAAGAAGTCACTTACACTTCAGGATGAACGTGAGCTTCGTTCGCATTTTGTTGAGAGTATTGAACATCTCGTTGAAAAAGGACTTTCTGATGAAGAAGCTTTTGCCGTAGCAAAAATCAGAACAGGTTCACCTGATATAGTAGCCACTGAATTTGAGAAGGTAAATGGACTTAACATGTTTCAGCATGAGTGGGTGTTTTTGTTTTATGGGGCTGGCTTGGCAGTTATTCTTTATCAGCTTACGCAATTATTTAGCCTCTTCATTGCTAATAAAACTATAAAAGGCATATTACCTATAGGTATAGCTGCATGGTTATTATCTTCATTTTATCTGCTCTTATTTGTAGCAGTAGCTTATATGTTTAAAAACGGAGATTCAATAAGCAGGTTTTTAAAACGACATTTATTTCAACCAACAGCCACTGTCAATCTTCTTTTTGCAGTAATTGTTTCATTGTTCATGGTTCTACCAATAAATTTCTTTTTAGGTTATGGAAAGTCGAGCGAGCAGTGGAAGCAGCTAATGGAAATCAGCTACTATGGAAAATTCCATGAACTTATAATAAGGGGATCATTTCCAATATTACTTTTCATCACCATCTTTTTAGCATCACCTTATGTGAGAGACAAATTAACCTTTAAAGAAATACTGAAGGGAAATAATTATTTCTACATTCTGCTTCTAAGCCTTATAACTGCAGTTATAGCGGCAATATGTTCGAGAATGTTAGTTCCTGAGGGTTTTATTGGCTATATTGTTTATGGAATTATTTTACTTACTGGTTTATTATCGTTTTCATACTATAATAAAAATGGCACATCACTTTTTTTCAAACAAATTACTTTCATCAGCATTCCTTTATCTATTGAAATTTACGGGGTTATCATTCGGTCAGAAGACAACATAGCAACTTCGCCTCTTTTGGGATTTGGTATAGCAGCGTTAAGTTCATCTGTAATTGGTTTAATTGTAAGCAGGATTTTACCTTTTGGAAAATGAAAGAACAAATTATTTAGGTAGTTTAAGTGTTGGTTTTTTCACAACTGTTTTATTAAACACATAACTCAGTGTTAACCGATAGTTTCTTGTTTGTGTTTGGCTAAAACTTTCCAAGTTGAAATTAGGGCCAAACGTAAATGTTCTGTTTTGCTGCTGTACAAACGGGTCAACCGCATTAAAGGTGATGATGAATTTCTTATTAAATAGTTTTCGTTGAATACCAATGTTCATATTCACATTGCTGCGCACTGTTCCCTGCGGATTGGCAAAACGATTGAAGGTGAAATTACCTGTGAGTGTCCATACATCTTTTGGTGCGTAGTTAGCATTGATATTGGAAGTAAAGGATCCGCCATCTCTGAATTTGCGTACTTCTTTATCAAAGGTTCCGTACGCATTATAAATGTAACTGGCGCTGAAATTCGCACGCAGCTTTTTTGAAAACGTTAAGCCGCTCCAATGACTGATTTCATATTCCTGGCGGTTGCTCACATTGTCCCAGCTTATAATGGTAGAACCATTGGGTTGCAAAGTTCTTATTTGCGAAAAAATATCTTCTACCAGATTGTACCCTACTCCAAAATTGAAAAAGAATTTTTCTTTGGTCTTGCCTCCTACCAAGTCAAATGTATGTGCAAGGCTGGGCAATAGGTCAGGATTACCGAAACGGGTGTTGTAAGGATCGCTGTAATCAACTGCAGGATTTAATTCATTGATGCCCGGTCGGCGTATGGTTCTGCGGTAAGAAAACGTAAGATTGGTTTTGTTTTGCCAGCTTCGGTTGAAATTGGCAAAGGGTAAAAAATTAATGTAGCGGTTAAACTCTGTTTTGCCCAATTGCAGCAATTCAAAATAAATATTCGTTTGCTCTGCTGCCGCTCCTGCACTCATAGAAAAACCGGGCTTAAAAATATGTTTGATGGATGCTCTGGCATTTAACACATCCTGATGAAACTGAAAATCATTACTCAGCAATCCTACTTTAAAAAAACTGTTATCGGGCTGTTTCAAAAATTCTGTAGTTAAAACTACATGACTGTTACTGCGATTATAAGCACCACCTGTTGATACACTTGTTTTTTTATTCTTCAGTAGTTTATCATAACCCAGATTGAAATTAAAACCGGTATTACGTGTGTCAGTTGTTTGGCGTTGTGTGGAGTCAACGCCGTTTGCTGTAAAGTCAGGATTTAAAAATTCCTGAAAGAAGTTTCGGGTGTTTTGATTCCAACTGGTGTTTACTCCTGCAATAAACCGTAGCTGTTCCCCTGCCTGCTTCCCCTTATGTGTGAATGTAACATTGAGATTAGGAGTGCGGTTATAACCATCTGTTGTTATTTCACGCTCACTCAATCTGGAGATATTTCCAAAACGGTTGATATTGGTAAAACGGTTGAAACCTTCGTTATCATAACTGTTTTGATTGTATTGCGCCACCAGGTTGATGCTGTTTCGTTTGTTGATGTCATAATCCATATTCAACCGAACGTTGGGCCGGATATTTCTGTTATCAGATCGGTTGTTGATGTTGAGTTGATTGGATGAGTCTTTATAAATATTGGTTCGATAACTGTAGCCTTCACTTTCAAAGCGATTGTAACCTGCACCGGCATTGAGGTTAATAGCAAAGCCCTGCTTACGATAGTTAAAATTGGCACTGCTGCCTAACTCGCCTCTGGTACCGCCATATACATTCAGCCGTCCGCCAAACCCCACTCTTCCTTTTTTGGTTACGATATTGATAACACCGCCCTGTTCATTGGCAAATTGTGGCGGCGGATTGGTAAGCACTTCAATTTTTTCGATGGTACTGCCCGGCATGCTTTCCAATAAATCCTGCAATTGCTGCATATTGAGTTCAACAGGTTTATCGTCAATTAAAATTTTGGGCTCTTTGCCACGCACTAAAATTTTGCCGTTGGGGTCAGTGGTTACCAGCGGTGTTTGCCTCAACAGTTCGGTGGCGCTGCTGCTATTACTCAAAGCACTTTCACCCACATTGAACGTAATATTGCCGTCTTTACTTTCAATCAATGGTTTTTCAGCATAAATCACAATTTCCGTCATTTCAACAGATTGGTTGCTGAGGAGAATATCGTTGAGATTAAAATCATAACGCTCAGCACGTAAGTGTATGCTGTCAATTTGTTTAGGTCGGAATCCTATGGCAGAAATTCGTAAACGGTAGTATCCAAAAGCCAGTTGATTGAATTGAAAGTTTCCGTTTTTGTCCGTTAAAAAGAAATGGGCCTTGGATGAATCTGAAAATGGGATGATGGAAACCGTAGCTCCGGTAATGGCTTTTTGAGTTGAGCCATCCAAAACGGCACCTATAACTGTGCCCCACTCTTTTTTAGAGTCTTGTGCCTTAGTGTATTGAAAAGCAATGAACAGTAAAAAAATATGCAGCCAAAAATATCTCAATCTCATGTGGGTTGAGTTGCAAATCTAAACCATGAGCATTATGTTATTTTTCGATTTACATCAGCGGTAAACGCTGCCAACCTGTCATCAAATCAATACGAAACGCTTAACTTTGCCCTTCAATCAGATTTTGAAATGATAGACGTGATGACAGATAATAAAGTACATGACGAGGCCCGGCAGGGTGAGGCTTATGCCCCTTTTGCCAACGATCCCAATCAGTACAAAAAACGTTTTTATATTGAAAGCTATGGCTGCCAGATGAATTTCAGCGATAGTGAAATTGTAGCCAGTATTTTAAACGGCGCAGGCTTTGGTGCCACCCGCAACTTTGAAGAAGCAGATTTGGTATTGCTCAACACCTGCTCAATACGTGAAAAAGCGGAGCAAACTGTACGCAAACGTTTAACAGAATTCAGAAGAGTAAAAGAAAGTAAACCGGGCATGCTGGTGGGTGTGCTGGGTTGCATGGCAGAACGTTTGAAATCGAAACTTTTAGAAGAAGAGAAATTGGTGGACATGGTGGTGGGTCCTGATGCGTACCGTACTTTACCCGGTCTTGTGGAAGAAGCTGAAGGCGGACAGAAAGCGGTGAATGTTTTGCTGAGCCGTGATGAAACCTACGCTGATATTTCGCCGGTGCGTTTGGAAAGTAATGGTGTGAGTGCTTTTATTTCTATTATGCGTGGCTGTAATAATATGTGTACGTTTTGTGTGGTACCGTTTACCAGAGGGAGAGAGAGAAGCAGAGATGCATATTCCATTGTAGCGGAGGCCAGAGATTTATTTGAAAGAGGTTATAAAGAAGTAACGCTGCTGGGTCAGAATGTTGATAGTTATTATTACAGCCCCCTCCAAACCTCCCCCCCGGGGGGCGGCTTAGACTCCGATAGTTTAAAGCCTGTGACATTTGCAAACCTACTTGAAATGGTTGCACAAATAAGTCCTGAATTGCGTATTCGTTTTTCTACATCGCATCCAAAAGACATTACAGATGAAGTGCTCTACACCATGGCCAAGTACGAAAACATTTGCAACTACATTCACCTGCCTGTACAGAGTGGAAATAACAGAGTGCTGCAACTGATGAACAGAACCTATACAAGAGAATGGTACATGAAAAAGGTTGACCGCATCAGAGAAATCATACCTGACTGCGGCATCAGTTCTGATATTATTGCAGGTTTTTGCAGCGAGACAGAAAAAGAACATCAGGATACATTGAGCATAATGGACTACAGCAAGTATGATTACAGCTATATGTTTTTCTACAGCGAAAGACCGGGAACACTTGCTGCCCGCAGGTATGCGGATGATGTGCCCGAAGAAGTAAAGAAAAGAAGGTTGCAGGAAATAGTGGATAAGCAGTACTATCTTTCATTAGAGAGCAACAGAAGAGATATCGGCAATACCTACAAAGTATTGATTGAAGGTGAAAGCAAAAAAAACAAAGACGAATGGATGGGCCGCAACTCACAAAATAAAGTCGTTGTTTTTCCAAAAGAACAATACGACTTAAACAAAGGTGCATATGTAATGGTAAAAGTGCATGATTGCACCAAAGGAACATTGTTAGGTAAAATTATAAATGAGTAATGGACATACAAAGTATTAAAAACCGTTTTGGCATCATCGGCAACTCCCCTGCCCTCAACCATGCGTTGAACACAGCCGTGCAGGTGGCTGCTACGGATTTAACGGTACTCATCAATGGTGAGAGCGGTGTGGGTAAAGAAGTTTTTTCTCAAATTATACATGCACTCAGTGCCCGCAAGCACAACCCGTTTATTGCCGTAAATTGTGGTGCCATACCTGAAGGTACTATTGACTCAGAACTGTTTGGTCATGAAAAGGGTTCGTTTACCGGTGCCGTAGATGCTCGAAAAGGTTATTTTGAAACGGTGAATGGCGGTACTATTTTCTTAGATGAAATTGGTGAAATGCCCCTGGGTACACAGGCACGTTTGCTGCGTGTACTGGAAACCGGCGAATTTATCCGTGTAGGATCCAGCAAAGTGCAAAAGACCGATGTACGTGTGATAGCCGCAACCAACAGAGAGTTATTAGAATTTACACAAACCAATAAGTTTCGTGAAGATTTGTACTATCGCTTGAACACGGTACCTATTCGTGTGCCTGCGCTGAGAGATCGTAAAGAAGATATTCCATTACTGTTCAGAAAGTTTACTGTTGATTTTGCAGAGCGGTATAAAACAGCCCCTGTGCAATTAGAAGAAGATGCGAAAAATCTGTTAATCACTTATCCATTCCCCGGTAATGTGCGGGAATTGAAGAATATTGCAGAGCAGATTTCTGTACTCTCAACCAATAAAAAAATTACAGCAAAAGAATTGGCACCATTCCTGCCGGAAAGAAGTTTTAATCGCTTGCCGGTACTGGCACATCCTACAGGTGCTTCCGCAGTACATGATTTCAGTAATGAACGTGAAATTTTGTACAAGCTCTTTTTTGATATGAAACGGGATGTTACGGAGCTGAAAAAGATGTTTCTGGATGTATTGCAAAACGGTGGTGCTTCGGTACAAATGCCTTCTCATTTTTTTAATGAGCCCGTATTACAGGAGCACAAACCGCTTGAAGTACATTCACCGGTACTTGCCAATACAAATGCGCAACCTGTACTCATCAACAATAATGATGTGATTCATGACCATGTGGAAGTAGAGGAAAGTCTGAACATTATGGACATGGAAAAAGAACTCATCATTAAAGCATTAAAAAAGCATAAAAGCAAACGCAGGGATGCCGCATTGGATCTTGGCATCAGCGAACGAACTTTATACCGTAAATTGAAGGAGTATGATATTGAAGACCTTTAGAAGAAAGCCAATAGTCAAAAGTAATAAGTCAATAGTTAGAACAAACTTACTAATGACTATCGGCTTCACATTATCGGCTTGCTTTTATGGATGTTATTCCTTCAAAGACGTTTCCATTCCGCCTGAAGTAAAAACAGTTCGGGTAAATTACATTGAGAACAGGGCAAGAATCGTCAATCCGCAATTAAGTCAGCGGTTAACTGATAAGCTGCGTCAGAAAATCATCAATCAAACAAGATTATCACAAACCAATAGTGATGATGCACATTATGATGTAAGCGGACAGATCACAGATTATTTTGTAACCACTTCCGGTATTTCCAATCAACAGGCAGCCAGTAACCGCCTGAATGTTACGATACATCTTGTGTTTAAAAACCGGCTGGATGATAAAAAAAGTTTTGAAGCTGATTTAAGCAGAACTTTTGATTTTTCTGCTAATCAATCCTTATCGCAGGCTGAGGCTGCGTTAACAGACCAGATAGTTCAGAATATGACTGATGAAATTTTCAACCGTATTTTTTCAAGCTGGTAATTCTCCCTTACTTTGTTTTAATGAATGCTGAACAACTACATAGCTTGCTGGTTCAAAAAGAATTTCCTGTAACATTAAGTTCAGAAGATTTGCTAAACCTTGGTAAACAATATCCATGGTTTGGAGCTGCTCATGTTTTAGCTGCTGTTCAGTTGCATCAATCTCATGATGCAAGAGCAGATGCACAAATTCAAAAAGCATTATTATACGTACAGGAACCCTTACAGCTTCAATACATCATCAATCAATTTAATCCGCAGTTAAAACAGGAAGAAGATTTTGTTTTTAATTCAACACAAACGGAAGAAGACATTATTTTCAATGCAACAGCAATTGTTGATTCAGCAAATGAGTTAATTACCTCCATTGATGATGAAACCGATGCTGCTTTGGATGCCTCAGCCATAGTTGAAGCTGCAGATGCCCTTGCTACTTCTGTTGATAAAGAAACAGAAGCTGCCATTAATGCCGAAGTATTGGTAGAAGCAATTCATGAGCCTGAAGAAAAAACATTTACCCCGCTCTCCTCCATCTTAAAAGAACCTTTGAAAGAGGGTGAAGATAAGCTCTCATTTGAACCGCTGCATACTGTAGACTATTTTGCTTCACAGGGAATTAAGTTGAGGGAAGATATGTTGCAGAAGGACAAATTAGGCCAACAGCTTAAGACCTTTACACAATGGCTTAAAACAATGAAAAAGGTAACTTCGGACGAAACAAATAATCTGGATAAAAAAGCAGAAGAAGCACTGGTGCAAATGGCTGGTGAAAGTAATACAGGAGAAGAAGTAGTAACAGAATCGATGGCACTTGTGCTGGAGCAGCAGGGCAAAACGGCCAAGGCCATTGAATTGTACCGGAAATTAAGTTTGCTCCATCCCGAAAAAAGCGTTTATTTTGCTGCCCGAATTGAACGACTAAACAATTAAAAAATGACAATTTTATTCATTATACTGGTAATTTTAGCCAGTGCTTTATTAGGATTTGTAGTGTTGGTGCAAAACCCCAAGGGCGGTGGCTTAAGTGGAAGTATCGGCGGATTTAATACCCAGTTTATGGGTGTTAAACAAACAACGGATGTTTTGGAAAAAGGCACTTGGATCTTTGCAGGTCTGGTAGGTGTACTTTGCCTCTTCTCCAGTTTTTTTATATCTAAAAATACAGTGGTAAGCAACGGCCCGGGTGTAGAACAGGTACCTACAAACCAACCTGTACAATCACAACCTCAGCAGCAAAGCGCTCCTGTATTGCCCGCACCACAACCTTCAAAATAATAAGAAAATTAATCTTGATGCAAACCTCCTCAGCGGGAGGTTTTTTTATGAGCATTCAATTATAAATATGAAAAGCAATAACATTTCTGCATTTTTAATACACCTACATTTGTTCATAAAATAGTAATAATCCTCGTGAAAAAACTCTTACAAATCTCAGCAGCCGTAATATTCATAGTTGCCGCAGCAGTTGTATGGTTATTGTTTGCACCTGCTTCTTCTTACCAAGGCAATAATCCCTACTTATATATTCGTACCGATGCAGCAACTAAAGCAGCCGTATTACAATCACTTAAGGACAGTTCACTTATTACCCGAATTAAAGCATTTAAATGGCTGGGCGATCAATTAAATATCTGGCAAAAACTAAAGCCCGGTAAATATGAAATCAAAGGCAATGAATCCGTTTTTTCATTGGCAAGAAAACTCAGAAATAATCAACAGGTGCAGGTGAATCTTATTATTACCAAACTCAGAACAAAAAATGATTTTGCACAATTGGTGGGAAGAAGGTTTGAAACAGATGCTGATGCCTTTCTTCAATACATCAGCAACAGTGATTCAATTAAACAGTTTGGATTGGATACTAATACTATCATGAGCCTGGTTATTCCTGATACCTATTCTTATTATTGGAGTACATCTCCCAAACGAATTTTGCAAAAACTGGAACAGCAGCATCAAAAATTCTGGACTGCAGAGCGAAAGACTAAAGCTGCGGCTTTAGGTCTATCACCTCAACAGGTTTATATACTTGCTTCGATAGTAGAAGAAGAAACACTTCGTAATGACGAAAAGCCCATCATCAGCAGCGTATATCTCAACAGGCTCAAAAAAGGAATGTACTTAGGTGCCGACCCTACTGTAAAATTTGCAGTGGGTGATTTTTCACTAAAGCGAATTTATTTTGGTCACATCAACTCCACAGCTTCTAATCCCTACAATACCTATAAAAATAAAGGGCTCCCCCCCGGCCCCATCTGCACACCTCAAGCAGTAACTATAGATGCTGTACTCAATACAAAACCTACGAATTATCTTTTCTTTTGTGCCAAACCCGATGGAAATGGCTATCATGCATTTGCTGAAAATGAAACTGACCATTTTAAAAATGCAAAAGCTTATCAGGATTGGTTGAATAAAAGGCAGATAAAATAACTTATTTTGTAGCTGCATGATCAAGATTGTACGCATTGTTACAGAATTGCCGGGTATAAAGCAGGCCATTGCTTTAAGCAAACGTACAAGGCTTCCCGGTTTTGAAGGTGTACCACTTTATGATGTTATCCGTTTCTTTTTTAAGCAAACACAAAAAGTAGGGCTTAATGAGCGTGCTGCAGCTATTTCATTCAATTTTATAATGGCCATACCACCTGCCTGTATTTTTTTGTTTTCATTGGTTCCTTTTTTTCCCATAGCTGATATGTTTAACAGAGAGGTGATGAATTTTGTAAAAGACCTTACTCCCAATATAGCAACACGGAGAGTGATACAGGATTTTTTAAATGATTTTTTTGGACGACCACGCAACAGTTTGTTAAGCTTTGGATTTCTCATTGCCGTTTTTTATTCATCAAATGCCGTTTTGGGAATCATTCACAGTTTCAACCGTTCCATACATGAAAAAGAGATGAAAGGCTTTATGGTGTACCGCTGGAAGGCGATACGGCTCACACTCATAATTATGCTGTTATTCATTGCCAGCATGATAATCCTAATGACACAGGGTGCTATTTTTAAATGGCTGATGGATTTACTGGACATTAAAAATGATTTCACCAAGCTGCTCATAAAAACATTACGCTGGATAGTGATTATTGCCATGTTCTTTTACTCCATTGCATTTATCTATCGTCATGCCCCTTCTGTTGAAAAAAAATGGAAACTTATTTCACCGGGTTCAATTGTAGCTTGCACACTCCTTATACTTTTTACTTTTTTGTTTTCTTACTGGATAAATAATTTTGCTACCTACAATAAAGTATATGGACCTATCGGTACCATTATGGTCATCATGATTTTGATTTATGTAAACTCACTGGTTGTGCTTATTGGATTTGAGCTCAATGTAAGTATCAAATCACTGAGGGCACAATCGGATAAAAGGCTGCATTAATTCACAAACGGAGAAACAAAAACCTGTGCGAATTGTTAATTTTAATAACTAAATTTTATTGATATGAAAAAGCTTTTCTTCTTTTCATTATTGTTTGTGGTATCAGCATCCATGGTGCTTAAACCTGCAGAGTTGCGTATTGGAGATAAAGCCCCATTTCCCGATACAAAAATGACCGACATCAGCGGTAAATCGTATTCGTTTAATGAGGTAAAAAAGAAAAACGGATTGCTGGTAGTATTTAGCTGCAATACATGCCCATGGGTTATAAAAAATCAGGATGTGGCTACAGCAGGTTATAATTATGCACTCAGTAAAAACGTAGGTGTGATTGTTCTTAATTCCAATGAAGCACAGCGTGGTGGTGATGATTCAAAAGAAGCAATGAAGCAATATGCAAAAGACCAAAACTATAAATGGCCTTATGTTATGGATGAAAACAGTGCTATGGCCAATGCCTTTGGTGCAAAAGTTACTCCTGAGTGTTATCTGTTTGATAAGGATATGAATCTCGTATATCACGGCGCTATAACTGACAATCCGAAAACGCCGGCTGAAAGTACCAGAGATCATTTGAAAGTAGCAATTGATGAAATGGTGGGTGGAAAAACAATAAGTATGAGTACGTCAAAAGCTATGGGCTGCACTATTAAACGAAAGTCATAAACCTGCAACCTTTAGTTGCTGCGCAATAAACGCTTGTATTTGCCTGGTTTCATTTGGTTGAAACCAGGTGTTTTTTTGATCCCTTCTAAACCAGGTAAGCTGTCGTTTTGCATAGTGCCTTGTGTTTTGCTTTATCTTTTCAATGGCTTTTTCAAGCGTATAAACACCATTAAAATAATCAAACAACTCTCTGTAACCTACCGTTTGCAGTGCATTTACATGTGACAGATGTTGCAAACGTTCAACTTCATCTGACAAACCGGCTTTCATCATTTCTTCCACCCGTAAGTTAATGCGGTTATATAATTCAGCACGGGGTAAATCCAATGCTATTTGAACAACACGAAATGATCGTTGCTTTTTCGTTCCGCTTTGATAGTGTATGATAGATTTACCCGTTGCTTCAACTATTTCCAATGCCCGCAGCATTCGTTGCGGATTTTGCATTTCACCCTGTGCTGCAAACAAAGGATCTTTTTCTTTCAATTGCGCCTGCAACCATACCAACCCATTTTGCTCATATTGTGCAGTCAAATGATGCCTTACTGATTCATCAATAGCAGGAATGGCATCCATACCGTCTATAAAAGCCCTCAAATACAAACCCGTTCCACCAGCCATAATTACCACATCACTTTTCTTAAATAAATCAGAAACGGTTTGAAGCGCATATGCCTCAAATGTAGCGGCACTTACCGCCTCCTCAACAGTATGGGTATTGATGAAGTAATGCGGCACCTGTTCCAGTTCTTCAGCAGATGGTTTTGCCACGCCTATGTTTAATTCTTTAAAACACTGTCTTGAATCGGCAGAGATAATAGAGCTATTCAGCCACTTTGCAATAGAAATAGCAAGTGCTGTTTTACCAACGGCTGTTGGCCCCGCAATAACGATGACTGTTTTATCCATGAATCAAATTGAGTTTGTGAAGAACTCAGTTTGTTTAGAGAATACTTATGCTCCTAATATCAAAGGTCCGATATGTTAACTACAATTTGTAACAATTAAAAAGCAGCTTCTTCATCTTCACCACCTTCTTCATCTGCCACATCTGCTTCGCCCTCCTCGCCTTCTTCACCAAATCCTTCAGCTCCGGCGTTCAAATCATACTTCTCTTCTACCTCAGCAAGTTTATCACCTACCAATCCTTTGGTTCCGTATTGACTGGGAGCAATTCCTTCTGTACGAATCATGGCAGGATATATAAGTTTTGCATTTTCATCTTTGGTTACATTAATCAGCTCCAGTAAAAAGGTCCAGTACTTATTAAAATCATAAACATATACAAAGCGCTGATTAGGCTCTTTAATTTCACTGCCTATTATGGTTTCTTCCATAAGCAAGGGTGCAGCTTTATACTCTTTATCATATTTTTCCAGTGAGATTTCTCTCCCACGCTGCCAGTGATCGTTACTTCTGTAAAAAGTAGCTTTATGCTTATTATCAAACTCAAAAGATTTTAAAATAACTTCATGCAAATCTTTAAAGTTTTGTGAATGCTTAATAACCACGTCCCTGTAAGTGGCATCATCTTCTTCCCAGTATACTCTGAATCTTAAAACTGCCATAATAGAATAAAATTTCAAATATCAAATTCAATGCTCAGGTCAATATAAATAAATCTAGTGCAAAAATAGTTTTATTCGCTTACAGGTACAAGATTAAATTCTTTGGCTTTGGCTACTAAGAAATCAAATGCAGCTTTGAAGTTGTTTTCCACTTCACCATCCAGAATGGCATCTTTTACAGCATTCTTTAAATCGCCTACAATCTTTGAAGGTGGCACACCAAAGGTTTGCATAATCAGTTCACCCGTAACAGGCGGCTGCCAGTTGCGTATATGATCTTTTTCTTCTACCTGTTTACATCGCTCACGTACCATTTCAAAATTTTGAAGATAGCGTTGTACTTTCTGTTTGTTTTTAGAGGTAATATCTGCTTCACACAAAAGCATAAGTGCATCAAAATCTTCACCGGCATCAAACAATAATCGCCTGATGGCAGAGTCTGTTATGTTTTCTTTGGTAAGGCTGATGGGTCTTAAATGCAGTTCCACCAGTTTTTGTACAAATTTCATCTTTTCATTCAACGGTAACTTAAGCTGATTAAAAATCTTGGGTACCATTCGTGCACCTATTACTTCATGCCCATGAAAAGTCCAGCCATGCCCTTCTTCAAAACGCTTGGTGGGCGGCTTGCCAATATCATGCAATATGGCTGCCCAGCGCAACCATAAATCATCTGTTGTTTCAGTAATATTATCCAGCACCTGCAGGGTGTGATAAAAATTATCTTTATGCCCCTTGCCATCAATATACTCGGCACCTGCCAGCTCCACCATTTGCGGAAAGATGAGCTTGAGCAAACCGCTTTTATACAACAGATCAAAACCCACTGAAGGCTTGGGACTGAGAATGATTTTATTTAATTCATCAGCAATACGCTCTTTGGAAATGATTTTTATACGTTCTGCACATTCAATAATACCCAACCATGTTTCCGGGTGAATGGTAAAGCCCAGTTGCGATGCAAAACGAATGGCACGCATCATACGTAATGGATCGTCGCTAAAGGTTTGTGCAGGTGCTAAAGGCGTTCGGATAATCTTTAATTGCAAATCTTCCCGTCCGTTAAATGGATCAATTAATTCGCCAAACCGATCATGATTAACACAAATCGCCAGCGCATTAATAGTAAAATCTCTTCGCTTTTGATCATCTTCAATTGTACCTGCTTCTACTTCCGGTTTTCGGCTGTGGCTGGCATAACTTTCTTTTCGTGCGCCTACAAACTCTAATTCAAACTGATCAGTTTTTATATGTGCCGTTCCAAAATTTTTAAAATAAGAAACAGATGGTTTTGGATGCAGTTGTGAGGCTACTGTATGCGCCCACTCAATACCATCGCCCACACAAACAAAATCAAGATCCTTACAAACACGGTTTAATAATTTATCTCGCACAATACCACCCACCAGGTAAGCTTCTGTTTGCAATGAATCAGCTGCTTTACCCGCAAGCTGAATTAACGAAAGTTCTTTATGTGAAAACTCAACAATCATTGCGGCAAAAATAGGTTGATTGCAGCAAAGCTCACTGTCTTTAGCCTCAGAAGAATAGTAATACGTAAGAGGATATTTATGGACGAAGTATGGTAATACTTCCATCTTTGTTCCATTTGATAATAGAAGAAGGCTCGTGATGGATAGTTTCTTCCTGACGGTATTTTACGATATAATCTACACCACTTTTTACTTCTTCTTCAATTTCATTATACGTGTAAGGAAAACTATGGTCTACAACATTGGCCGTAGCACTTAACACAGGTTTTCCCAATTGCCTGATGAGCGATGCTACAAATCGATCTTTTACTACCCTGATGGCAACGGTGCCATCTTCATCCGGCACATTCTCTGCTACACCCTGTGGATATTCATATACAACTGTTGTGGGCTTATGTACTCCTTTGATATAATCAAACGAACGGAGATTTTCCTGTGTGGTGTATTTAGGCAAATCCTGTTCATTATCAATCAATACCACAAGATTTTCAGGGCTTCTTTTGTGTTTTAATTCATAGAGGCGTTCCACTGCCTCTTTATTGGTGGCATCGCAACCTATTGCCCATACTGTATCTGTAGGAAACAGGATAAGACCGCCATTGAGTAAAACGGGAATTGATTCTTTAATATCTGGTGTGTAGGGCAATTATATAAATGCTTTATACACATCCATAACAGATGAAGCCGTACTAAAGTTTGAAAATTTTTGAACATGCTGCCAACTTAATTGCAGATGCTTATCAACCAACTCTTTATCTTCCAAAATTTTTTTCATTTGAAAAGCTATCTCTTCAGGTTGAGAAGGATTTACATAAAATGCACCCGGGCCACCTGCTTCCGGCAAACAGGATACGTTGGAGGTAATAACAGGTATTTTGCTCCACAATGCCTCCACAACAGGAATACCAAAGCCTTCAAAAAACGAAGGATAAATCATAGCAGCAGCCATTTGATATATTGCCGGAAAATCGGAAGCATTTTGAAACGATGAGGATTGTTTGGCTTCAGGAGTATCTGATAAAAAGAAGATGTGTTTTTCCAGCTGGTTTTTACGAATGTAATCTTTAACCGTTTGTTTATAAGCAGTACCATTACCAATCACCACAAGCGGAATTGATAACTGATTCTTTATTGTATTAATCGCTTTACATACACCCAACAGGTTTTTACGTTCAATAACAGAACCAACACTGAGAAAAAAAGTATCCGGTAAATTATACAGGCGTTTCACTCTTTGTTTTTCTGCTTCATTTACCTGTTTTCCGAAAGCTTCATTACAACTTTGATAACAAACTTTTATTTTAGAACTATCTGTTTTATAAAACTCAATTATATCATTTTTAGTTTGCTCACTTATGGCAATCACAGCATCCGTATGTTCACAGGCATATTTAAATTTTTTTGTGTAGATACATGCATCAATTTTAGAGTACTGATGTGGGTACCGTTCATGAATTAAATCATGAATTGTTACAACTGATTTGATACCTGTGCGGTGAATATTAAACGGAATTTCATGACTTAAGCCATGATAGAGCTGAATTTTATATTTTTTAAGGTCTTGTTTAACCCAACTGCTGCGCCAGAGCGATGATAATTTTTTATTCAGTAAACCGGATGGCAGAATTTCATTTATCTGCACAAGATCATCAAACGAAAAAAGATCTGAGCGTTTCGGGTTAAATAAATAATACACATGCTCCGGGAAATATGTTGCCAGCGACCGCAAAAGCGTACGGCCGTAATGTCCTAATCCGGTTTTATTGTGAAAAGCCCGTTTGGCGTCAAATCCCAAATTCATGTATGAGTGTTTGTGATTTGCAAATGTGCAGATTAATAAGGATAGTACAATCAATACAAATTGAACGATTCATTTATCTTCGCACAAATTTTTAAATTACATGAAGGAATTCGTTATAGAAGCATGGAATAACAGGGAATTACTAAAAGAAGAAAAGTATGCTGATGCTGTGCGTGCCGTTATTGAAGAAGTGGATAAGGGCAGATTAAGAACCGCCTCCCCGTCTGATGCAGGCTGGCAGGTAAACGAATGGGTAAAGCAGGCGATTCTCATGTATTTCAGCATTCAGCAAATGCAAACATGGGATCTGGCTCCTTTTGAGTTTTATGATAAAATGCTGTTGAAGAAAAATTATAAGGAATTAGGCGTGCGTGCCGTACCACATGCCGTGGCCCGTTACGGTGCTTATTTAGCAAAGAACGTAGTATTGATGCCCAGCTATGTAAACATTGGTGCTTATGTAGATGAAGGCAGCATGGTTGACACATGGGCTACTGTGGGCAGTTGTGCTCAAATAGGCAAAGGCGTGCACTTAAGCGGTGGTGTGGGAATTGGTGGCGTACTGGAGCCATTGCAGGCAAGCCCGGTAATTATTGAAGATGGGTGTTTTATTGGCAGCCGCTGTATTGTGGTTGAAGGTGTGATTGTAGAAAAAGAAGCCGTGCTGGGTGCCAACGTTGTGCTCACCCAATCAACAAAAATCATTGATGTAAGCGGTGCTGAGCCAATAGAAATGAAAGGCAGAGTACCGGCCAGAAGTGTTGTAATCCCCGGCAGTTACACAAAAAAATTCCCGGCAGGTGAATATGGTGTGGGTTGCGCCCTTATTATAGGACAACGTAAACCAAGCACCGATTTAAAAACGAGTTTAAATGATGCGTTGAGAGATTTTAATGTAAGTGTATAAAACAAGCATCCCTCATTATTGACAAAAAAACAACTATCGCTTTCAGGTATCATCGTTGCTTTTACAGGAGCTGTTTTATTTTCAACCAAAGCAGTAATTGTTAAAAAAGCTTTTGCTCACATACACATTGAACCATTATCATTATTGGCAATGCGAATGTTATGCTCTGTTCCTTTTTACCTAGCAGTTGTTCTTTGGCAAAGAACAAAAGAACAACAATCACTTACAGGCAAGCAAAAACGACAGATTGTTCTACTTGGTTTATTTGGCTATTATATCAGCAGCTTTCTGGATTTCTTTGGATTACAATACATATCAGCCGGACTGGAGCGATTGATCCTTTTTCTGTATCCTACGGTTGTCATTTTAATCAATCATTTTTACTTCAGGCAAGCCATAGGCCCTAAACATAAATGGGCCTTACTTTTAACGTATGCAGGTATAATATTGGCGTTTGTTTCGGAAGTGCATGTGAATATGCAAGATGGATTTTTCTTGGGATGCCTTTTGATATTTCTATGCGCCATCACGTATGCTGTTTATATAGCCGGAAGCGGTCAACTAATCCCGATTGTTGGTTCCACACGGTTTACAGCTTATGCCATGCTCAGTGCTGCTGCGGGTGTATTATTACATTATGCTGTAAGGGGAAATTATGAAACCATTACACATGCATCTGCAAGCATTTGGGTGTATGGAATGTTATTGGCAATCATAGCTACGGTGCTGCCCTCTTTTCTTGTATCCTTAGGTTTAAAAAAGATAGGTGCTGATAATTCTGTGATTATATCAAGCATTGGCCCCATTTCAACCATTTTGCAAGCACATTTTATTTTGGGTGAACCTATAACCCTCTTTCAATTACTGGGAACAGCTTTTGTAATAGCCGGCATCTTGTTGATAAGCCTGAAAGGAAGATAAAAAAGGGATCAATTGTTATTTTACCTGTATAATCTTTTATATTTGCACCCCTGAATGCCCAGGTGGCGAAATTGGTAGACGCACTGTGTTCAGGTCGCAGCGTTCGCAAGGATGTGCTGGTTCGAATCCAGTCCTGGGCACCAAAGTGGACAAATCGAAAATTGATTCGGTTTGTCCATTTTCATTTTGACTGAAACCCTTGCCCATACTGTATATTAGCCGAACGGCTTCATTTAATCTGGCGGTTCGATATTGAAATCCGTCAAAAACGAGTTTTTCGGGGAATATCGAACCGATAATCTCTCTTTTGGCTTTATTATTAGCCTTTTCGTATAATTTATCTAAGGATGTTAATGTTGCTAAAGCCTTATTGAGTAAGGGTTCTATGCTTTTGCCTTCCTGCGATAATTCTATCAGTTTTGATTCAAGCCCGGTAATTTTCTTTTCATAATCGGATTTTATTGACCTGTATTCTGACGGCTCAATCTCGTTTGCTAAAAGTAATTTACGGGCATTTGTAAGCTCCGTATTGGCTTTTTCCAAAGCATCTTTTACTTGCTTTAGGTCTTCCCGTTGTGATTTTGTTTGGGCTTTAAATTCTTCCTGCAAAACAACTTTATAAACTTCAGTCATACCCGGTTTAGGGACTAATTTTTTAAGCTCACTTGAAAATAACTGGTTTGCATTTTCTGCTTTGAATCTTGCTCCACAAGATGATATACAATGATAATAATAGTACCGCCCATTCCTTCCTTTTGATGCGCTGCCAGTAAGTAACTTGCCGCATTTAGGACAGATAAGATAGCCTCTTAGTTGCAGTTCCTCCATGCTGCCTACTTTTGCACGGTATGTCCTTTTCTTGCCATTTAAATAATCCTGCACATCATAAAAAAGTGCTTCTGAAATTATGGGCTGATGCAAACCTTGTACATGCCGTGATTCTTCTTCTTTGTAGCCAGATAAATAAATGCGGCCACAATAAACAGGATTTCGCAACAGATTCCAGAAATTAGCCTTACAACATTTTACTCCTTTTGCAAAGGCCTGTTTCATTATTTGTTCAACATTCAACTGACCTTGTGCCAATGTTTCAAAAACCCATTTCATAATACTTGCTTCTGGTTCTACTGGAGCAATGTATTTTTTACCGTCCTCTGTTATTTTATTTGCATAGCCAACTGGTGCAACTCCCATCCATCTGCCTTCTTTCTTTGCCTTTCTCATTCCAAGTAAAACATTCAACGCCCTGCGGTCATTCTCAACTTCCGGGGCTGCTAAATAAAATGCCAGCATCAATTTATTTTCGGGTACTGCTAAATCCAATGGCTGTTCAATTGCCTGGGGTTCTACACCCAGCTTGCGAAGAATATTTATCATCTGGTACGCATCACCTGCATTACGACTAAACCTGTCCCATTTAGAAAATAAAACAAAATCAACTACATTTTTCTTCTTCTTTAAGTCAAACAACAAACCATTCCACTTAGGACGGTTAAACGTCTTTGCAGAATGGTCTTCAAAAATTACCTGCCTAACTTTTATCTGGTTGTTTTCGCAATACTTCCTTAAACGTTCCTCCTGGTCCCGTTGTGAGTAACCTTTATCGGCCTGCTCATCTGTACTCACCCGGATGTATAAATCTGCTGTCATGTGCCTCTGTTTTGCGTTAATGATAACTTAGCAAATTTAAACATAAAGTCGAGTATCAGGACAGCCTGCTCCAATGAGATATGCACATTATGCCTCTTTAAAATTTCAATTACCTGTTCCGGTTTCACACTTGCCATATCACACCTCCTCTTATTGAAATTTGGTTTATTATTATGTTTTCATTTCTATATTTTTCAAGTGAATTACACTTGCTTCAAACTGATTGGAACAAGGTTCATAAATTATATAACCATATTCCTGTAGCTGATTTATACATTTGTTATAGGTCTGCCGGGCATTTATTTTGGCGGTCTTCATAATTAAAGCTCTCTCGATTTTCACTGGATTATTTCCACCAGTAATATTCCATTGCTGCAGTAGCGCCATGTAAATGCTGATATGCGAAGCGCCGATACGGGTATCGGAGGCTATAGCAGAATAAAAGCCTGTTAGTGGTGGAAAGATGTCCATACTTTTTAATCCTGGTTAACTCTGTTTCGTTTTCCTCTGCCTGCAATTCGCTTTTTCTTCAGTAGTCCACTACCTGATGTACCATTAGATTCTTCTGGAATTGATTCATCACCACTATCAGATTGCTTTCTTTTAAGCTGCAATTGTTTTTCCATGTATTTGTTTTGCAGAAAGCGGTAGGCCTCATCTGTTGTTATACCACTACCATCTTCAGAAATATAGAACCGCTGGTTAACATCTGCTTTATTCTTAACAAGTGGGATTGAGCCAACTATTTCCTGATGCAACGTACCTGCCCAAAACTTTTGTTTCAATGTAGATGCAATAACTTTTCCCGGTTCTGATTTTTCAAGTATGGAAAGGCTTTCAATTATACCTGAAATTCTCGATTCTGTTTCCCAGGTTGATTTGTCTTCGGAGTTCCATGACTTTTTATCATCAAGGCTGAATGCTTTTTTCCAGTCAATAGCCGCCATCTGTTTTTCTAATTCTGCAGGGTTTACGCCATCAACAGGCAAGGCTAAACCGCCATTTGCTTTTTGCAGCGTTACATCATAGTATTGCAGACGATAGTTATCAGTTTTTTGTAACAGTTCAAAATACAAACTGAAAAGCATTGTATCTTTTTCTTTAATCACTCTCTGAAGCAGATAAAAATTAGCAGGTTTAAAACAGATTCGTTTTAACAGTAAGCTACCTGCATCGTGAAAGCCAAGCACCTCTAACTGCTTACTCAGCTCCGATATATTCTGGATATTCATTGCATAACATTTGATAATTATTGAAATGATTTAGGGATGCACTATGACACCCCTAAACCTTTGCCTTTACTTTCCCGTTTTTTAGGCAGCAGGCTTTGTCCGTTCTTTTTCTCCAGCTTTTCCTTTTCAACTTTAGGCTCCTGTTTCAACTCTTTTTTTTTATCATTTTCCTGTCCTGCCTTTACTTCTTTGCTGCCTTTATCTATTCCAGATTTGTATTGCTCCAGTGATTCTTTGGCCACCATCTTCATGTTTGAATCGTACATCGTAACTTTTTTATACTGAGGGTCAGCTTCCATAAACATCTTGTGGCTGCTACCGTCTTTTTCAATAGTTACTGATTGTACATTTCCTTTTTCCAATGATTGCATCAGTGCCTTTGATTTTTCAGGGTCGTTCAATTCCACCACTGAAAATTTTTCAACCGCCGCTTTCAAATCATAGCCATAGTTTTCATGGAACTGCTTTACTTCAAAATTGTTGTTCTTGTCTTTGTTTTCAAAGTCAAGCTGTATCCAGGCTTTATATGGCTGGCCTTCTTTGGTGGTAAGGTCTTTGTGAACGGCACGGCCATCCAGCAAGTTGTAGGCTTCTTTTGCTGTTACACCTTTCCCTTTGTTCAGGTAAAAAGTTTGCTCATTTTTCTCGCCATTGCTTTTTTCTAATGAAGCATTGTAGTTGTTGAAAAAGTACATGTCCGTAGAATCAGACTTTCGGAAATTGAGTGTGGCCTCAAATGGTTTCTTGTTGATTTCGGCTTTGAAGTGCAATTGAAATTCTCCTTTGCCTTCACCCATGTTTCTTTCCAACTCTGCTTTAAGTGTTTCACCAAAGCCCATGTATTTGATGTTATCCGTCAAATACTGAAGATTTTCATTGTTCATAAAATTTGTTTTTAATTGTTTATCGAATAATGATAATTGCTGTGATTCAAAATGGTCAATCAGTGCATCGGTAAATGCGTTGCCATCTTTATTATATAATCCATTTGCATCAGGGTCCAGATTTAATTGACGACTTAATTTTTCACCATAGGGTATTTGTGCAAGTACATCCCGAATTGAATTAATGCGAAGAACAGCATAGTTATCTCTGTCGCTGATACTATTCTCTGCAAAATCATCCGCTTCATTTTTAGTTTTAAAAAAGTAAACATCGCTTTTGTCTATAAAGTATAAACTGTTATTGTACACCATATAATTCTCACCTTTTAACAGGGCAATATTCACCAGGTCAAGCACCTCATCAGCTATGGGATGTTCATTGTTCATTCGTTTAGTTTCTTTAAGCCATTTATATGCTTCTTTTGCGTGTATTAGCCCGCCGGCTGCAGCATCCACTTTAAGTAATGATTCGTGTTTTGCTTTTAACTGGTTCCCATACTTTAGGTACTTTGCATATTCACTTTCAGGCCAATACTTAACCATCAAAAGAGACGCTAAATTCTTTCCAGTTTCTCCGGCATTAAATACCTTCATCAAGTCAGCCTCTAAATTTTTCAGAAATGAAGAATCTTTTTTTTTGACTATTCCAGAGTAATAATTATTGTATATTTTTTCAGCTCTTGCAAATCTTCGTTCCAATTCTTCAATGCCAATCCCCGATATAGTGGCTTTCTGCAAGGCAATAGATGTTATAACCAAATTATAACCCTTAAATTTCCATTCATCATTATTCTTTCCAAAATCGAGTGTGTACATCAACTGGTCATTCCTCCCCTTTATAAACATATATGCTTCAAACTTCTCATTGCCAGCCTTAACATAGTCTTCTACCTGATTAATGGTGCTTGAAAAACCAAGTCTATGTAATTGCCTCTTCAAGGCTTTAAGATTCTGTTGCGACATTGTATCATTTTAAATCCGGCAATACAATAGCTTTCATTATATCTTTATTGCGAACCTTTAACAAAAAATGCCTGCCGCCATTCTTCTCCATCATTTGAATAGCTAAATACTTTTTATCAGGAATAGTAAACTTTTCAAGTGCCGCCACAAATACAGTACTGTTGCTCCCTTTGACTTTGTTATAATTTCCAGTAATGTGCAGGGGCTTTTGTTCAGACTCCTGAACTGCAGTTCTTTTGCTTCTTTTCTTGTCCTTAATAGAAAAGCGAAGAAGGTCCACATCATAATCAACAGTTCCATCATTGTTGATATATACCTGAAAATAAATTGTATTGTCTTTGATGTATATACCTTTTACACTTGCCTTCATGTTGTATTTTTTGTCCTCTAATTTTTTTAGGGTTCGTTCATTATCCATAATCATATTGGCATAAGAACTGATAGTAGCTGTCCTGTTTACCGGCAGATAAAGTACCCATACGGTAGGTTTACTATCATAATTAACTGTAAAAGCATAAACACTGCCATCATCCGTTACCACACTAAGATTTGTTTCTGTAAAATCTTTTAGTGCTGCTTTTACTAATAATATTTCAGGTGCTTCTTTTACCTGCTGCGCCAGTACAGAACTTGTACCCCTGTCAACATGCTTAATGGCGAAAGGAAATACAAGGCTTGTTGTTTTGTCAGTTGTAATATTCAACTTTGTTTGTGCAAGACTAATTATTGCTATAAGGCACCCACAAATCATACTCACTATTTTTTTCATTGCTTTACTATTTTATGTTCACTAATCGGTTTCAGTATTTTTATCTTTCAGCAGAACTTTATATCCTTCTTTAATCATCACTTTAACCTGTTTCACTTTACGGGTTAGTAATTGTTTTGCCGTATTAATGCCTGCTGCTGCGGCCTGAGCTTTTAACGAGGGGTCAAGTGTGGTAAGCTCCATTAACTGTAAACTGTTATCAGCGGAGTTCTTCGCTACATCCCGGCTGATGGAACCAGGAATGTAAATGCCAGGTAAACCATCCAAATCGTAGAGTTCCATTTTAACAGGGAATAGTTGATTTTTGTAACGGATGGAGTTTATTTCTGCTTCGAGCCGCTCATTGTTTAATGATGCAATTCCGTTAACAGGTGTTCCTTTCGGGATGAGAACACCATTTATAAAAACATCAGTAGAAAGCCGTAATTGAATAACAGCGCCGTTTACTAATGACTGATTACTGTGTACCACCGCCGCAATAGCAAATCCTTCAATTGTTTCTTCACTCTCTTTTGTTACTCCGTAGAATTGATTGCTGGTGTTTTGTTTTTTCTCCATCGTATCAATAAGCGTTACATTCGCCAGTTTGGGTGAAGTGGTTACAGCAAATACCACCTGCTTATGTTGCAAAGATTTTTCTCTGAGTTTATCCTTTACCCGTTGCGGATGCTGTATGTCTAATATCCTCTCCAAAGTTCCGTTGAGCTGCTGCATTTCAGGGTCGCCGGTACTGGTTTTATCCATGGTCAGCATCATGTTTTCAAGCCTGTCCACTTCATTTGAAAATTCATCATCCTGATTGGGCAATAAAACTTCATTGTTGGCTACGGTTTCAGGTTGTTTATTGATTTCTTTTTGCAACAATGCTAATTTTTGCAGCAGTTTTTGCTCAGGATTATTTGACGATGTTTCATACGGCGATGAATTGAGCCGCTGGTTGTATTTGGAAGCTGAGTTCTGTGTAAGTAGTTCTAATTCGTTTACAGGACTATAGCCTGTATCTTCTTTCTGTTGATAATACGGGTCAGTCCGCATCCACTCCTCTAATTTAGCTGAGTCTTTATCAGCCTTATCATAAAAACTAAGTTTATCAGTAAGGTTTTCATCTTTTATTTTAGCATCAGGAAGGTTTAGGTTCAAGCCTTTTTGCTCGTTTACAATAACAGGTTTATTACCTTTTCCTCCCCCTAATGCCCAAAAGGCCATTGTGAGAAATGGTATTACCAGCAGCGGTAACACCAGCATCATTTTTCTTTTCCGCAGGAAGGCCTGCGACCTTTGCACACTGCTCATACACTTCATTTTTGTTTTTGTGATAAATAAATTTGTTCCAGCACCTGCACACTATCCATCAAACCCGGCCGGGCTTGCAGAATGCTGTCGTATTCATTCGTTCTGTTCAATTTTAAACTATCCATATATTTTCTAAAATCCTGTATTTGTAAATAAGTTTGTTCATCTATAGTTGCCTCCGGCATTATGGTTTCATCTCCTGATTTATTAAAGTGCTTCGGAATATCCATTTGCTGAATCTCTAAAGCTTTCTGCTTTCTTTCAGGACTAAGAACACTGTTTACAATAAGAAAAATACTGTAGCCACCTGCAGAAACACAGAAAAATATCAGTATTAGTTTTAATCGTTTAAAATCTGTTTTCATAAATATCCTGTTCATATTATCTGCAAATAGTTGTTGTGCTTTAATGCCGACACCGGCAATTTTGCCAGCCACTTTATCAGATACGGTAGTTTTATCATCTGACTGAATCTCTTTCTTTTTCTTTTTGAACAACCACATACTACCTGTTTTGAATGTTGATGTCAGTATTCTCCAACGTCCGCCATTTTTCAATTAAAAAACCATGTGAATTATTATCACTACGGGAAACATTTCTCAGGTATCCTTCGGTAATCAGATTCCTGGTTACAATAGTGGTGGGGCGAATAATTTTCTGTTCCCCTTTATACCTGAAATAAAATGGATACACATCTGTATTAATAATGATGCTATCCATTGTGATTTCCTGACTGATGTTGCCCGATATAAGGTTTGAATAATACCCATTCTCTTTCAGGTTATCGTATTGTTGTTTTGCTGAATTGTCTGCCAGGTATAATGCTTTTGTAATGTTGGCCTGAATAACTTTATCATCGGGGTCAAGAGAAAAGAAGAAATGATGAAACATTTTTACATGGTCTTTTGCTTCCACTGGAATATTATCCTTCCTGTCGGCTGCATAGGCTTCTAATGCCTTTCCATTTGCCAATATAAAAACCTTGTTTTGAGATTGAGATGAAAGCTGATAGCTTTTGTAAGCGATAAAAAGAGATATAATAACACAGGCAGCTAAGAACGCCACACTGAATAGCCGGATATACCTGAAAGCGGTGTCTATATTTTTTGTTTTCTGAAACATTGCTCACATTTTTCCAAACTCACAATTGTATATTCTGCAATTATTTTACCAAGAAGGGGAATTGTAGGGTAAGTGAGGTAGGGCTAACAGGTGCGTAAACACTTAGCTAAATGAATATTCTTAACTTCATAAGTCAAACATTATCGAAATTTTAATGAAAACTGAACCAATCACTATACGACAGATTTCGAAGAATCAGTTTAATATTTTTATGCTGTTTACACGGCATCCTGCTGTACAAAATTTTGCAAGGGAGTTAGAATACTATTCAAATGACGACAACTCTATTTTAGGAGTGGTTCTGTTAGATTTATATGACAGGGATTTTAGTTATGTGCTTTTGGTGAGAGATGAAAACAGACAATTCCGGGAGTTTGACACCAAAGTAAGTTTCTCCAGTAAAGGTGAAGCTATAGATATGCTGAGCAATTCCATGAAGTGGCATACAGCACAGAATCTTAAATCTGTTGTGCATAACCTGCCAGATAGAGGAATGGATTTATTTAATATTGTAGTGAATCAGGAAAAAATTCATCCCTATTTTACAAGGCTTAATGAGGATACTCAATTTATCCCTTCAAAGAGGGCTATCATAGAAATTGCCAATCATCTTTCTGATATTGACGGAAATTTTATCGAACAATTTCAGTCGCTAAATGGATTTGATGCCAGGCTTTGGGAAATTTATTTGTTTGCCTCGCTAACTGAGCAAGAGTTTTTAATCAACAGAAAACATGAAAGACCTGATTTTATTATTCAAAAATATGATGCTGAAATTGGAGTTGAAGCAGTTACATTGGGAAGGGATAAAAACAATCCGCCAACATATTTGCCTAATGAAGAAAAATTAACGAGGCCGGCAGATATTTTGACAAAAATTAAAAATGAAATACCCCTTAGATATGGAAGTACCCTTTTTTCAAAATTGAGTAAAAAGTATTGGGAATTACCACATTTAAAAGACAAACCTTTCTTATTGGCTGTGGCTGACTTTCATGATGATTTTTCAATGACCTGGTCATACATTTCTTTGGTCGAATATTTATATGGACAGCGAGAGGAGTTAATTGTTTCGGAAGATGGCTCCGCTTTTGCCAAGACTGAAAAGATAACACACTATACTAAACCTACAGGTGCCAAAATAAATTCAGGGTTCTTTTTTGAGCCAGATTGTGAAAACATAAGCGGCGTATTATTTAGCACAACAGGAACAATTGCTAAGTTTACAAGGATGGGTATCCAGGCAGGCTTTTCATCCAGCAAACAAAAAGTATTGAGAGTTGGCGACCGGTATGACCACAATTCTAATTCATTTACCCCAATATCGTTTTCATATATGGTTGATGAAAATGGGACTGAAACATGGAGTGAAGGATTAAATTTATTTCATAATCCCAATGCTAAATATCCCATTGATATGGATTTGTTTCCAAACATTGCCCATCATAAACTTAAGGGAGAACAACTGATTAGCTGGGCTCCTGATTTTCATCCTTTCTCTTCGATTAATATTAATACAATTGTGAAATAGGCATTTTTATTAAAAAATCATTTAATTGATTATCAATGTAATAATTTACTATTTGCATGAATTTTAAATGAAAAAACAGTTATTTATCAAAAATTATTGTACTTTTGTTCAGTAAATAAAAAGTATATGAGCAGGTTACAGCAATTAAAAAGGCAATTAAAGCCGGGTGAGGTTTATCGCCGTACTGAGTTGGCCAATTGGTCTAAGTCGGTTGACCGGCACCTGGATGAGTTGGTGCAGGAAGGGACTTTACAAAAACTGTCTCAGGGGCTATACTATTACCCAAAAGAAAGTGCTTTTGGCAAAACACCGCCTGACGAAAATATGCTGGTTGAAAGTTTTTTAAAAGACCATCGCTTTTTGCTTACTACACCTAATGTATATAACAGCCTGGGTGTGGGCACCACCCAATTATATAATGTGAGAACGGTTTATAATCATAAACGGCACGGAGAGTTTAAACTGGGTAATAAAACATTTCAGTTTAAGATAAAACCTCACTTCCCTAAAAAAATAACACCCGAATTTTTATTGGTTGATTTAGTAAATAATCTTGAATCACTGGCGGAAGATAGCAGCGAAGTATTGAAGAAAGTGGCTGACAAAGTTGAAGTGATGGATAAGAAAAAGCTGAAACATTCAGTGGTGGAATATGGCAGCGTAAAGGCAAAGAAATTATTTGCTCCCTTGCTACAACCTCATACACTCTAATATGGCTGACGGTTACCTGCATAATCATAAAGACTTTTCAGACCTGCTGAATATACTGGCTGATAAAAATAACATCCTGCCCGGGCTTATTGAGAAGGATTACTGGATTATGCATGTACTGTATGGATTGAAGAAACAGGGATTGGATTTTGAACTGAAAGGGGGAACATCTTTATCAAAGGGATTTAAAATTATAGACCGGTTTTCTGAGGATATAGACATTCATATAAAGCCACCGGCATCATTGGGAGTTGAAGAAAATCCGGCCAAGACTAAACCCAATCATATTGAATCGAGGAAGAAATATTATGACTGGCTTGCAGCAAATATAAAGATTGATGGTATTGTTTCTGTAAAGAGAGATACAGCATTTGATGATGAAGCATACTATCGCAGCGGCGGCATCCGGCTTTTGTATGAGAGCAAAACAGAAAGTATAGAGGGTGTGAAAGAAGGAATATTGCTGGAAGCAGGTTTTGATACCGTAACTCCGAACAGCAACCTTACAATAAGTTCCTGGGCGTATGATGAAGCTGCCGGTAATGGCAGCATAAAAATTAATGATAACCGGGCGGTGGACATTACCTGCTACCACCCCGGTTATACTTTTGTAGAGAAGTTGCAAACTATTGCAACAAAATTTCGTCAGGAGCAGGAAGACAAAACGGAAAGGCCAAATTATATGCGGCAGTACTATGATATAGCCTGCCTGTTAAAGAATGAACTGGTGCAGCAATTTATAGACACTGATGAATACAAAGCCCATAAAAAGAAAAGGTTTCCTGCAAAGGATTTTGCTATACCGGTTACAGAAAACCAGGCTTTTCTTTTATCAGATGCTGCACTACGGGACGCATTTAAGAAAAGATATGAAAAAACAAACAAGCTTTACTACAAAGGCCAGATACCTTTTGATGAAATAATGAATATCATTCAAACAAATATTGGAAAGCTGTAGTTACGTTTTCCCACTCAACTTATCCTTCATATAGCTTCCACCACCACTATTACCTTCTTTAAAATATCCTTGTGATGCACCTGCATCAGCCATACTGTTACTCATTTTGTTGTAAGCTCCACCCATTGCATCTCTTGCCATAGAAGTGCCACCGGCTACAACAGTACGGCTGGATGTACTCATCATATTTGTTACTTTATAAAGTAATGTATTGCCGCCACCGGCATGTATAATATAATTGGCAACCGACGGCACAGTGAAATAACCAATGATACCGATAATCATAAAAATTAAGTATGCAGTATCTGTGGTACTAAAAAAAGTATCGCCGTTTGTTGCTATCTGTTGCAAATCTTCCTTCAGCATATTTTCCTGAATTTTACCCATTATGCCACCAAATATATTGGCGACTGGCAACCATAAAAAGATGTTGAGATAACGGGCTATCCAAACGGTTAACGTATGCTGAAAGCCATCGAACACAGCAATGCCAAAGACCAATGGCCCCAGGATAGCTAACACGATTAAATAAAATGTCCGGATAGTATTGATGCAAAGAGCTGCGGCCTCAAAGAGAACTTTTAGCACTTCGGCCATCCACTGCTTAATTGAATTTCGGAAGTTATAAGAAAACTTTGCGAAGGCGAATTTAATGTCATTGCCAATACTCTTCAGCCAGCCTTCTCTCTTATCAGCATAGTGGTATTTATACCATTTATCCCGGTCGCCGGAACCATTGGGCCCTACATACATTTGCCAGTAAGCTGTTTTCTTTATGGCTTCTTCTTTCATTTCCAGCAGTTTTGCCACTGCCTTATCTGAGTCTGTTACCATTGCTGCAGTGGCGGTAACCGTTGGTTTCATTACACCGTTAATCATGGCAATAACAGATGGAAATATCAATACAGCAAAACCCAACACAAATGGACGAAACAGCGGATAAAAATCCACTGGCTCTGCTCTTGCAATATGCCCCCACACTCTTGAAGCTATATACCAGGTAGCGGCAAAGCCGGCAATACCCCGACCTACGCCAATCAAACGGCTGCACAATGGCATCATATCATCATACAACTTCTCCAGCACTTCATGCAGGCTGCGGATACGGTTTGCCATTCCCTGGGCTTCGGCTAAATGAGGAATCAGCAATACTACAATTGCTATACAAACAACTCTTACACACATTTTCATACTCACTTCTTTTTAGAATGGAATCTCTATTTTGTCAGCCCATATAATCTGCGGCTCATTTCAATTTCTGCCTTTTCTGCTTTACGTTGCAGTGAAAGTAAATTGGTGTTATTGGTAAATTCTTTAAGAAAGGAATACTGTTCTTCCACCGACAGATAAATTTTATCAATTGCCTGCAACCGTTCATCATCACTCATGCGCAGTTTTCCTGAAGTAATCACCATTGACAATTCATCCAGGCTTTTTAAACTTTCATTAAACAGGTTGCCGTACACTTTACCGAGATAATCAATTTCTTCAATAGTAAACTGTTTTTCCTCTTTAAACCGGTTATACGCCAATTTATATTCTCTGGCTATGCGTAGTTGATAGCTGATAATATCCGCAATACGTTTATATTTTTTAACTTCCGGGCTTACCTCCATTAAACCATCTAAGAAAGTTTTATGGATATTGAAATTCCCTTCCGATATGTTTTTAACGGCAGTATATCCTTTATTCAGGAGTTTATACCCATCATACATATTCTGCAAAATCTTTTTAAACTGCGCCAGTTTTTCTATGTTGAGTAACAGTTGCTGCACTTCTTCACTTTGAGCTTTTAGTTGAAAACTCATACTGCACATAATCAAAATCACAATCAGCTTTTTCATTTTATTCCATTTATAAGTTTAGAACGATTAATTTCCATTTGCTCTCCCAAACGTTGTACAGCCAGCAAACCCATATCTTCACTAAAGGAGCAGGCAAATGAATACTTATCCTGTACATCCGCATATAATCCGTCAATCCGTTTCAGCCTTTCATCATCCTTCATTTGCAATTCACCTGATGTTGTAACCAGTATTAATTCTTCCACTGTTTTTATACATTCATCTAACAGATTATCAAATACCTGTTTGCAATAATCCAGTTCCGCTTCGGAGAATTGCTTCGTTTCCTTTACTTGCTGAATGGTGAGTTTTGTTTGTTTGATGATTTTTATTTGATAAGCGATTATGTCCGCCACTTTTGCATACCGGCGGATGGAGGGATTTACATTTTTGAGCCGGTTAAAGAAATCCCGGTGCAGATTGAAGTCTCCGTTTTTTATATTGCGGATGGTATTGATTCCTCCGGTAACAATATTGTACCCCTTTTTGGCATAGCCGAGGTAAACCTGCAAAGCTGCTATTTGTTGCAGCAGGTATTTCTTTTGGGTAGCTTTTTGATTGAGCCATTCATCTGTGGTTTGGGCACTTGATGATTGAAAGGCAAACAAGCCTACTGTTGCCAATAGCAATATTTTTTTCATACTTCACATTTTCGTTCTTCACAATATTGTTCCAGCTAACGGCTGATACCATATAGCCTTTTCACATATTCAATCTCACCCCGCTCAGAAGCCCGTTGAATGCTTAACATCTTATTCTGATTATTGAAATCTTTTAAATCAACATACTGTTGCTCCAGGTTATCTGAAACGGTATTGATTATTTCCAGCCGTTTGGCATCACTCATTTGTGTAGTAAAAGCATTAACTACTAAAAATAACTGGTCAATACTTTTCAGGCTTTCATCCATCATGCCGGAGTATATATTAAAGATGTAGTCTAATTCCTCAGGCGTAAAATTTTTATCCTGCTTAAATATAGCCCAGGCGCCCTTGTATTCATTGACCATTTGCACCTGCCGCTCAATGATATCTTTCACCCGGTTATAATAAGCAAGGGCAGCTTTTACTTTCCATAGTTCCTTAAAATAATCATCATAGAGTTTTCGCTGTTTTTCCACCCAATCTTTAATCTCATTCAGCTTCAACTGGCTCATTTTATTTTCCAGTGTTTTTTGGGCATTCTGTAGCCAGATGGTTTTGTTCTGCAGCCGCTGCATCTGAAGGTCAATTGCCTTTATTACTTTTTTTACTGCCGCTTTGATAATGTCCACAATGGGAATTTGAGCTTTAGTTTCCTGTATTGGCAAAAACATACAGCACATGCTCAACCCCACAACTGCCAATATTTTTTTCATACCCTTCTATTTTATTTTTTTAAACTTATTGGTTCCATCAAATAATACTTTCTCCCTTATATCAAATGAAAAATGGTCTAAGGTTTCTGCCTCTTCCAGCAATTTGGTTTCGCCGTTGTAAATTCCTGATGTTTCTTTCACTTTATATTCCGGCACATTTGCTTCACCTTCTACCTGACGGATATAGTGCCATCGGTTTTGAATTTTGAATTCTTTTGCTGCTGGATTTTGAAGAGAAATGACAAGGGTGTCAAACTCTTTTCCAAATTCATTTTGCCCGGCTCTTACATAGGTGCCGGGTATAAATTCCATGATTTCATCTTTGCCGCTGGTATTGCAGCCGGCGATAATTGCTGTTGCAAAAAGAATAAGCATTGCTGTTTTCATACTATCAGTTTTTGGAGTGAATAATCTCGTCGGCTAAAGCCTTAATCCCTTTTTCAATATCCCCGCCAAACTTTGCAGCATAAGCCTGTACTTTCACTTTTTCTTTTTCTTCTGTTGTATATGCCAGGTATTCTTCCGGCGACACTTCTGTACGATAGACTTTGCTCAACACACCACCAAGAGAAATAAAGACCTCTTTATATTTTTTTGTCGGGTCATTGGCTTTGTTGATAGACAAAACCAACGCCTTTTCTTTTTCAGTCAATCCAAGTAATTCCTGTATCTGGTCGAATTTGTTTTGATACTTACTTTGGTCTAATAATATTTTGCAGTCACTGTTATTGATAATTGCCTGCTTTACTACCGGTGATGAAATAATGTCTTCTACTTCCTGTGTTACCACGATGGCTTCACCAAAAAACTTTCTCACCGTTTTAAACAGGTACTTAATATATTCTGCCATTCCTTCTTTAGCAATTGCCTTCCAGGCTTCTTCAATCAGTATCATTTTTCTTATTCCTTTTAGTTTCCTCATCTTAGAAATAAACACTTCCATAATGATGATAGTTACGACCGGGAACAAAATCGGATGGTCTTTGATATTATCCAATTCAAATACGATAAAACGTTGCTGCAACAAATCAAGGTTTTCTTTCGCATTCAGTAAGTAATCAAACTCCCCACCTTTATAATATGGCCGCAGCACATACAGAAAATTGGACACATCAAAATCTTTATCCTTTACATTATCACCTTTCAGTACCGCTACAAAATCATCTTTCAAAAATTCATAGAAGCTATCAAAGCAGGGAAACAAGCTTTTATCGCTTTCTACCTTTTCAAAATATAATTGCAACGCATTTGACAACGCCACATATTCGCTGCGGTTAAAAGTTTCATTGTCTTTTTTCCAAAGAGCTAATAACAATGTTTTGATGCTTTCCTTTTTCTCAGTGTCCAGTATATCACCTTCACCAATATAAAACGGGTTAAACTTTATGGGCTTGGTTTCCGAATAGGTGAAATAATAGCCCTTCACCATATCGCACAAGCCTTTGTAGGAATGGCCCACATCCACCAGCACAATATGTGTGCCTTTTTCGTAGTAGCTCCTAACCATGTGGTTGGTAAAGAAAGATTTTCCACTTCCCGAAGGGCCCAAAATGAATTTATTTCTGTTGGTGCAGATGCCTTTATCCATTGGCTCATCTGAAATATCCACATGGATGGGTTTGCCTGAAAGCCGGTCACCCAAACGGATGCCAATGGGGCTAACAGAGGAACGATAATTGGTTTCCAAATTGAAAAAACAACAGGCCTGCGGACTGAAAGTGTCGAATGTATCATTCATCGGAAAGTCGGCAGCATTGCCCGGAATACCAGCCCAAAATATTTGCGCTGAACCTTCAGTTTCTAATTTTGGTGTGGCATCCATTTGAGTAAGTGCAGAAGAACATAGGTTTCTGATGTTCTTCAATTCCTCTTTGTTATCTGTCCATGCTAATAAATTAAAATGAGCCTTAACCGGTAACCGCTGCTCACTGATGGCCTCGTTCAAAAAATCATCTGTTGCCTGCTTACTGATTGCATTTTCCCGGCTATATGCAGAAAGTGATTGCATCCGCAGTCTTTTACTTTCCAGCTTTTGCATCGTTTTTTGTACATCCTCAATAAACACATACTGGTTGTAGATATGATTGCAGGTAAGCAACTGCCCGATGGGTGATGCAAAGCCTACACTGAATTTTGTTTTATCAGTAGAGTATTTGTCGTAGTTAATCCGTGAACCACAAAGAGCAGGTACAAACTCAGCATCAGCCATTGTATAAAGCTGGCAATGGTTTTCACCAATTTTCCATTCGGGTTTAAATTCAATATCTCTTAGCAGAACTGAATCATTGCCTAAGTTGAGATAATGTAGTATAGAATCAGCCAGTGAGTTATTTTCAATTTGCTTCATGCTTATAAAACCACTGTCGGTTAGTATCTTTTGAAACTGTCCAACATGGTTCATAAAATCATGGAAATGTTTTGGCTGTAATGTTTCTTCCGGTACAATCGTTCTTCTTAACAGGCTGCTAAAAATTGATGATGATGTTTTGCGATTATTTGGTTTCTTCGTTAACATGATATAACAGCGATGGTCTAAGTAAGGCCGTTCATTAAAGAACCGGTCACTGCTTCTTGTAAGAAAACTATTGTCTTCCTGTATAAAAGCAGGTTTATACTTTGCTTCGGTAAACCAATCCTGTTTGTGCAACACACTATTAACAGGCAATACTTTTATCGCTTTAATCCAGGCATGATGGAATGCTTCATAATCATCATTACTCATGGTGAACAGTTCTGGCAACTGCACTTCAAATACAACTGTTACATCACCCATTTTAGAAAGGATGGCATTATGCTCAATGGCATATACAGGCAGTATCTCATTTAGATTTTTCATTCAGCAACATCTTTTTCAGTTTCACTTTTGAATAGCTCTTTATCACATCCGGCACAGAACGCCGGGCAATCTTTTTCATCATGCCATGTTCCCCATAAGTGCGGCTTAGTTTATAGATACGCATAAATAAGGCAGTAGTAAGTATAGCAATGAATGGCAGACAAAAGAAGATACCCAGGCCGCTGATATAGAGTATTGCAAATAGTATCAGCAACACCACTAAACCGCCGCCCAGGTACCAGATATATTGAGCTTTGAGCCCTTTGAACTCAATGCTGCGGTTAATGCCTTTGTTGATTTGATAGACGGAGGAGGACATAACTATTTAAAGAACAAATGCAGCAAATAGTTTTCCAAATGCACAATTCATGGAGTAAGAGAGGTAGTACAACCTCATAGCTTTTCTTTATGAGTTTTACTTTTGAATCATGGCTGTTGTTTGTTTCTTTAACAAATCCTATATCTTACCTGTTCATTTCAAATAAAACTGCTGTTACACAATGAAGATTATTGGCAAATTGCTTTCAATATTTAAGAAAGATAGTATGGTAGAGAAGCTTTATAAAATTGGTGCTTACCATGAAGCCGGACATGCGGTATTAGGATTTTACTCAGGATTTGAGGTTAAAAGCATTTCATTAATAACTTCCGACCCTGGCAGCGGTATCACAAGGTTTGATTATGGTGCAGACAATTTATTAATTGCCGGGATTTTAAATGCAAAGAAGGACCCTGCATTTTTTAATTCACTTTCACAACCTGTCAGAGCAAGAACTCCTCAGGCTTGTTTAAAAATATGTAATACACTAATTGCAGGGCCTGTTACAGAAGCTATATATAAATTTGGCATTGACTACATCGGCAATATGGAAGTTGGTATTAAAGACCCGGATGCTGAAGGGATTGAAGCGGCTGATTATGTACTTTCAATAATTGACAAGAACCATAGTAAAGCATATATACAAGAAACAATTATTTCAATAACAGAGATTTTAAGAAGTGAGCAGTTTTGGACAGTTGTAATCAGCTTATCCGACAAGTTGTTAAATTCTAAAGCTAAAACGTTGGCACGGCAAGAAATTGAAGCTGTTTTTGAAAAGCATAATTTCACACAATATGACAGATTATAAAGTATATAAAGGCAAACTTCTTCAGCATAGAGATAATGCAGCAACTAAATTCTAATGCCCTTTGTTTTTCCTTCGCTAACCTTTCTCTTTGCTAATAAGGATTTTTCATCTTTTTGTGCTTTAATTTCCAACTTTACTACCGGAGTTTCAACTGCTGCTTCAACGGCCTCATGCTGCTTAATCTGGTTTGCCTGTATCTTCAGCGTAATCTCCCTTTCCAATTTCGATACATCTTTCTTCAATTGCCCCAATTCATCTTCTTTATTAAAAGGCTTTGCTACTATTTTTTCGAGCATGGGAATATTTTGATTGAGTTCGTTGAGTTCTTTTTGATATTTTTCTTTCAAGCTTTCCACCCGGTCAATAGCATTTAAAAAATACCGGGCAGCCAGCTTTGGATTATCAATATTAATATGCCCCTGGTTCCATGAATATTTTATACCGGTTTGTTTACTCTCGGCATAAAACACATTGCTGTATTTGTATTCAAACAACCCTTTGTCCTCATAAGTTTCTTTTTGCCTGCGGATAAATAAATCAAAGCCATACAGTTCTCCAATCCTTTTATTATCATCGTCACTAATATCAGGTTTCCAGGTCGTGTAGAGACGGATTAAATGGTTGCCGATAGTTTCTGCATCTGCACTATTTAGACCTTCAAGGTGAACAGGATTAATCTTTATTCCTTCTTTGTCATACTGTAACTGACTTTTGTATTGCTTTTCATCTATACTCAACTTGTCTAAAGTTTGCAGTGTTTTACCTTTTTCTTCCTGCAGGTTTTCTAATTTAAACCTTGACCGGAATATTTCTTTATGGTGGGCATTGCGTAAACTTTCTAAAACCGCTATCTTCTTTTCCATTTTCGATTTCTCCAGCAACGTTGTATCACCGGAAAGAATAGCGATATACTCAGAGAAATTCATTCCGCTTTTTTCGTCAATGCTTCCTTCATCAATGGTTCTTACGTTCAGTTCGCAATTTTTCATCTGGCTGATAAAAGTTTGCTTATTCTTAAGCAGATTGAATTTGTAGTTATCTAATGATTGCTCAACAGCATAGATAAAATTCTTCACCTTGTTGTTATAAAATTCCTTTGCAACAATATTTCCCTGCCTTGCGCCACGGCCATCCCGTTGTTCAAGTTCAGAAGGTTTCCAGGGAATATCCAAATGATGCATGGCAACTACCTTCGCCTGCACATTTAAACCAGTGCCAGCCTTTTCCGTGCTGCCTAACATAATCCTTATTTCACCATTATTCATCTTACGAAACAGTTCTGGCTTTTGCTTATCTGTCCAGTCGTGTATGAATGTGATATGATGAGCAGGGATTTTAAAATCGTTGATTAGCTTTTCTTTCAGGGCATCATAAATATTAAATTCATCAGGCTTGGGAGTACCAATATCACAGAAAATGATTTGAGTGCCTTTATGCTCTTTACTCTGTTCGTATGTCTCGGCTACTTTTCTGGCACAGACATTTACTTTATTATTTGGATGGTCGCTGTATTTACCGTAGTCAATCAGTCGCATATCAGCGGCCATTTTTTTTGCATAGTTCGTTGCAATCAGCATACGACCTTTATCTTCTTCGTCAGTGAGTCGTGGCCTGCCGATTAATTCGCCGTCACCTGTTTTGGCAAATTGCATTAGTCGTTTTGTAAATTCCTGTTGTTCTGGTGTTGGTGGTATATTGATTAACTGTTCATCAATTTCAGGTTTATCCAAATTAATATGCTTGGCCGTTTTATAATCAGTAATCTCATTATAGAACAATGCCAGTTCAGGAACTTTTATAAAATGGCGAAACCTTTCTTTCGCAATAATTTCATTGGTAACTGAAAATTCAAAGTCGGTTGTTTTCTTTGCAAATACGGCTGCCCATGCATCAAAATTTTCAATCCGCTGCCGTTCCATTTCCTTTGGACGCAGGTATTTAAACAACAAGTACATTTCTGTCAAGCTGTTGCTGATAGGTGTGCCAGAAAGAAATGTAACACACAAATCACTGTTATATCTTGTTTGCAATTCCCGAACGGCAAACAGCATATTCAATGCTTTCTGGCTTCCTTCTTTGTTTCCCAATCCAGCCACCCGGTCATGCCTTGTGGTGTAGGTAAGATTTTTATACTTGTGAGCTTCATCTACAAACAAATGGTCAATGCCCAATTCCCGAAAGTTAATGCCTGCATCTTTCTTTTCTTCAATACTTTTTTTCAATTCCTGAAGTTTAACCCCAAGATTTGTTTTTCGTATCTCCAGTCCCTTCAACATACGGCGGGAAATTTCACCACCCATTTCTTTAAGGGTATGCAAATCTCTTTCTACATTATCCAGTTCTGTCTCAAAAATCTGCTTTTGTATTTCCGGGCTTTGGGGAATTTTTCCAAATTGGTCATGAGTGAGAATAATGCAATCCCAATTATTATTTTTTATTTCATGAAATAAGCGCAATCGTTTAGCTGGAGTAAAATCATTTTCGTCAGGCGCCAGTATCCTTGCATTGGGGTATGCTTTTCTGTAGGTTTCTGCAATCTGACGCACATTAGCTTTAAGTGCAAGTATCATTGGCTTGTTTACAATCTTCAGTCGTTTCATTTCATGCGATGCAACTACCATCGTCAATGTTTTTCCCAAACCCACTTCATGGTCAATTAATGCACCACGATTTTGCACAATACGCCAAACGGAGTTTTTTTGTGAACTATACAAATCATCAATACTTAACCTTCTTTTGTCAAGACCTGGAAATTGCAAATGGCTACCATCATATTCTCTCAATACATAACAATTAAATGTATCGTTATACAGCGTCTCTAATTCTTTTTTGTCATTTGCTGGTAACTCTTTTAACCAGTCAATAAAGCCATTGCGGATAGATTCTATTTTCTGGTGTGCCAACTGAATGGCTTCATTATCCGGTACCCGGATTGTTTTATCACCCAAATCAACTTCGTAAGTGTAGAACGGTGTGGTGTTTTCTAAGGCATGTTCCAGTAGTAAAGCTCCATAAGTAGTTTTACCGCTCTTGGTTGTTACTGCATACTCTTGATTGGTTTTTGCGTTGCTGCTGATGGGTTTTACTTTAAAAGAATCCACAGAAGGGAAATAACTGACATCGGTGTGCATTTCAAAAAGATGAGAAGCAAAACGATTGTAATAATTTTCAGGTATCCACCTTTCACCAAGGTTAAAGTCAAGCAGTTCAAAAGGAATTTTCTCAGGTTGTACTTTTTGTAATGCAGAGAGGCTTTTAAGTATTTGCAGATTATCTGGATTCTTCTCTGCTGCTTCAGATGCAACCCTTAATTTATTCACCACATTACCACTTAGAAACTGGTCGGCTGTTTCCCATTCTTTGTTAGCTGGATTTATATAAATATGATTGGACAAGGCAGCGATGGTTTCAGGTTCTGTACTGTCTGTTGCCGCAGCAATAAACTCTATATCCACCTTGCCCTTATCATTCAGGCTTTTCGCCAGGGCTTCTAAAGGATTGTCAGTTGTATAAACTTCCTGTTTCGGTAATAATGATTGTGTGAGAATATCAGCCTTTACAAATTGTTCGCCGTCTTTTCTTTCGAGAGAAGAAAGTATGGTTAATCCAAACGCTTCATCTTTTAGAATGCGTTGCCTGTTGGCAGGTGAATTCAAAAGACCAAATCCTTTAATCAATGCTTCATAAGCTTCATTCAAATCTTTCCTCACATTCTCATCTGCAGCAGTTCCTGTATTTTCTTTTTCAGAAAGTGCCAGATACATATCTCTTATAGTGCTGTACTGCTGATAAAACCCCAGGTCTTTCTTATCATGCAGGCTGGGCATAAAGACCGGTTTATCATCATCCGATGCCATGTAGGAGACAAAGCCCACACGGTTGTTATGTACAATCAGCGTTCCTTCTTTGTAGAAAGGATTAACATTATGTAATGTATCCAGTTTATCATCGTCGCTTAATGAAACATGAAACACAGTCTCTCCATCATTGTAAAACTGTTGGTCATATTTTTTGAGTGTAATGGTTAAGCCTGTCAATTCATGTTGGAGTAGGCCAGCGTTCATCCAGTTAGCTGAAAACTGTAATTCTTCGACATTAGAGTAAAGCTTATATACATATTGTTTGAAGGCAGTTGATTTAGCCGTCATTAAAACAATTAATTCATGCTCCGGTTTGTCTTTCGTTCGGATAATATTTAAAATCCTCGCCGTTCTTTTATCAATTACTGTTGCATCCAGCGGATTGATATAAGCTGCAGCCCGGTTTACAATAGTTGCTAAACCGGTATCAAACAAACCCAACTGAACTGAAGAATTGTCGGATTTGTTTTCAGGCATATCCGTGTAAGTAAGTTGTTTGCCTTTTGGCCTTTCAATTTGTTTAATTACCTGACTGAAATTTTCATAATTAAATCTTTTATCAAACCCTTCGTTGATAGTTCTGCTTAAAGCTGGGGCAATCAAATTCATGTCGCCGGTTTGCCAGATAGTTTCATGTGCTTTACCATATTGGTCTTTGCCGGGTTTTATCTGATTGCCCAGAATAATTTCTGGATGAAGAACGATGAATTGATTAAGAGAGTAACTACCGAATTCATTTTCCTGCTCAACTGTTGTAAATAGTTGCTTTTCTTCTTCATTTAAAACTTGTTTAGTATGGTTTTTTTGGACTATTAATAAATGACTTGGAGCCTCGGTATTGCCTGTATCTTTCATCAGGTTATCTGGCATTGCATTCAGGCTGATGAAATCGGCATTATTGAAAAGATACTCTCTGGCTATTTGGTTAGAGGGGCTATTAAGAAAAGCATCGGTGGTGATATAAGCCATCAAACCACCATCTTTCAGCTTATCAAGTCCTTTTGCAAAAAAGTAATTGTGAATTTTATCCGTTAAGCCTTTTTCTTGTATGCTTTCGTCGTACACTTTAAAATTACCAAAGGGAATATTGCTGACGATTAAATCATATTTTCCATTTTCAGAAGCTGGAGTAACTTCAAAGCCTTTTATTTGAACGGAAGCAGGAATGGATAACGAACTACTTAATGCGGTTAATACTTTACCAGTAAGAAAATCTTTCTCAACAGCATTGACTTTTTGCAATGATGGAAATGCAGCAACTGCTTCCGCTACAAACACACCAGCACCACTGCTTGGTTCATACATAGCAGCAGGCTCAATCCCCTTCTCTTTTAAAACACTGAATAGTGTTTGCGGAATTATTTCAGGAGTGTAAAAAGCAGTGAGAATACTGTTACGGATAGAATCAATTGCATCTTTATACTCTTTCGCAGTAAGTTTTTGCTGCAATAGTTCATGCAGTTCAATTACTTGCGGATATAGTTTTAAATCTTCTTTAGAAGCATTTTGCTTCTTCCATTCTTCTTTGGATGCCTTTTGAAACAGAACTGCTTTTAGTCCACCAAAACCGGAATACTTCTTTAATGCAGAAAGCTGGTCAGCAGTCAATTTGTTTTCTACTGACCAGTCTAATGCAACCCGAATAGCTTCGATATTGTCTTTAAGTTTCTGCTGACTGTTGTAACTCATTGCTCACAGATTCATTCACACGGTTACTTTCCAGGTATTCACTTACTGCGCCGGTTATGGCATAGTGGATAAACTGATTGTCCTCATTTTCTTCGGCAAACACCAGGTCATCAAAAGTGGAATTACAAAAGCTAATCATATTGACAACCTCATGCTGAAGCAATCCAGATTGAAGAAGTTGTTTATAGCCATTTTCAAATTCCGTCTCCAGGATATTCAGTATGTAGTTGTATCTCGATGGACGTAATTCTTTTGTAATTTCTTCAAGGCAAGTTTCTACAATGACATATTCTGGCTGGCTGCTATTCCTTAACTGCTTTATTAATGGCCCGGCGGTACTTACCTTGTCATACAGCCAAACACGGAGTTTATCTTTAGCTTCTAAATCAAAAAGTATATCAGGATTATTATCCCTGATATACTCCAGTAATTTGCCAATTAAGATTTCTTTCATACGCCAGATTTTTTATACACCAAAGAAGGAACGAATAACGGTAGCTACTATTACCAAAAAAACACAACTACCAAACCAGGCCGCCGCCACTTTTCCGGTATCATGGTCACCACTGTTCCACTTTTGATAAACTTTTACGGCACCTATCAATCCCACAATGGCGCCAACGGCATACATCAGGTTTACACCGGCAGCAAAATAGCTTCGTACTTTGGTGTTGGCTTCATTTATACCAGCGTTACCATCCTGTGCAATAGCTGAAACAGTAAGCAGCAGTAATAAAAAACAGGCTGTACTGTAAACAACATTTTTTCTTTCAATCACTTTTTTCATACACACATTAATTTTTAGAATTGAATAATAAAAAAAAGAATGCTTCATTATACTAACCCTTCTGCACTTGATTTTCCTGCACGCCGATAATGAAGCATTACTTTTCAGTGCCAAATATTTTGCATGTCTGCTACTGTAAACTTCTCCGGAAAATATTGATTAAGTAATCCGGATATTGTGGATTCTACTTCAGTTATATATTCTGTGCTGTTTAACTCCGGATACTTTTCTAATATTTTCTTAATTGCAAAACAAACTTCCTCTTTAGGAGCTTGTGGCTTTACTTCAGCCAGGTAAGCATTCATTTCATCCCAAAATGGTTGTAGTTTGCCTTTTACTTCAACAAGCGGTTCTTTTGGTAAAAAATCTGCATGATTACTTGCTGTAAACTGTTTTTTTATTTCAGCTACTGGAATGGGTGTCCCTTTTTCGTCTATTTTTTTTATACCCATCAGGGAAAGAATTTCCCAGCGAAAATATTTGTATGCCACATAGCCGTAATAAACAATTATTGATAACAACAGAGTGGAGAAGTATTGGCTCCATGATATTGATTGTAACATAATACCGTCAATCTTTAGTTATGAATTTGTATCAATAACAGGAGTACAAAAACATTTCCAAAAACTGCGTATTTGAGATAGGTACGGTAGGACTACCTTAATGATGAAAAAGTATGAATAGGGAATTAATCATAATCGGTCCTGAGTAATTCAGATGGAGAAATTTCCAATGCTTTTGCTAATTGTAAAATCGTAGTAAATGTTATATTAATTTGGCCTTTTTCAATTTTCGAAATCTTGCTGTTATCAATATCACAGGCATACGACAATTCCCGGAGACTTAGATTCTTTATCTCCCGGAGCCTTTTAATATTTGCACCCAACTTTTTCAGATTGCCTTTGTCGCTTTGCCGAATCATATTAAATAATGAGTTGGCAATATGACTTAATCAGGCATAATAATTGCGGTCTAATAAGGCCGCAGATGGTGATTACTTATAAGTTTTAGCAATGAAAGTCGAATTATTCATAAAAAGTCCGCTACAAAATCATCCCTTTACGCCGGGATTTCAAGACCTGTGCAGCCGTCTTTGTTTTAATAATATGGAGCAACTGCTTAATTGGCCGGTAAGCCAACTGTTGAAATTAGATGGTTTTACATATCATCATTATCAGGAACTATGGAGGTATCTTGATAAAAATAACCTTGCGAGGCTGTTGAAATATTGATTTGATTTTACGATGTGGTAAGCAACTACAGTCTTCACAACTTACCCAAAATATGAATCCATTTTGCAAGCATTTCTTTCATCATGCCTATTGTTGCTTTATCAGGTGCATGATATTTTGTTTCTAAACTGCCGAATGAAATTTCCTCCCTTTGTAAAGTGGTGAAGGTTTTGGCAACGGTTCGTAACATAGGCGCCACCGTTCTATTAACAATAATTTTATCAACCACCAACAGCCGGATGAGCAAGCCTAATTTTGCAACAGACAGTGTTGTATTGATTTTGTTTTCTGGCTCAGTTACAGATGTATTGGGTGCTTGCGTAAAATGGCCTGCCTCACAGTATTTTATTTCTTCTGTTATCCAGGTACTCACCTGTTCCTTCAGCGTAGGCATATTATCATCGAAGTAATAATTTACTCTTACTGGTAATTGATTTATACTCTTTAATTCGGAACGAAGCATTAATATTTTTTCAGATTTTGATGTAATAGCTGATGCCAGATTAACCAACCTGTCAAACTCATATATAACGAACGCCGAAGAATTAAAATTATAGTAGTATAATAGCCTTCTGATACTGTCGGTTGCAGGATTCACTTCTTTTGAAAGCTCCCGTAGTAATTCCTTTTCATAAAAATGCAGGCGATAACTAACCGGCATGTTACCACTTTCAAAAGAGCCAGAGAAATGATTAATCAGTGTTTCTGTAAGTAATGGCTCCACTAGGTCTGATTGAGATAATTTTAGCCGGAGGGCTTCAGATAAGCTGTTAATTTCTTTTTTGTAAAAAGATATTAATACATCCGGCACTCTTTCATTTTTATCAAAATAAGTTCCAAAATATTCTTGTATAAAATGAAGTGCCTTTAATAACTCCTGTATTAGTGAACCGGGTTGATTATCATTTTTTGAAACTGAGGAACAGGAATAGACTAAAGAAACTTTATCTAATAATTTTGTCAGCATTAATTGAACCATCCGGATGAATTCCTCTTTATCTTTTGCATGGTGCCTGCCAATCATTTCATCTAAAATCAATCGCTGCAGATTTTCTGCGATATTACTCCACTTATTCAATAGCTCAACAAAAACGCTGCTATCTGGTTTAACAGAATTGCTATCCGCATCAGCAAAGCCGTCAGCAAGTGATAAGTTCCATTGATGAAGTATTTCCGTGGCAGATGTCAACTCCATTTTCTCCATTGCTTCCGCTACAGAAGCAATGCCATTTTCTCTTTTTGACATAATAAATAATTTGGTATGTACAATACCAAATCAACTATCAAATTATAAACCCTTTGTTATACGCAAAACTTACTATTTCCCTGCGTAAAATTGACTATTTTATGCAATTTTATCACACTACGCATTTTATACCATATCCAGTTTTCTGCTGAGTTCTAAGCGATTAGACACCTGTGCCTTTTCAAAAATATTCTGTACATGCTTTGCAACCGTTCGTTCTGCTATAAACAACATTTCGGCAATTTGCTTGTGCGAATATCCTTTATAAACAAGTATAACAATTTCAATTTCACGGGTTGTAAAGCTGTATAATTTACAATTTTGTGCAAGTCGTTCTTCCCGGGTTAAATTTTCCAGTTCCTGCGTTCTTTTTCTCACTTCTTCCTGTAATTGCTCATTCCATTTCAGTAATTGTTCCTCAGAATCAATCAGCCGCTGATGTTCTGCTTTTACCAACGAAATATGTTGTTTTAACTGTAATGCCAGTAATAAAAGAAATCCGGTATTGGTAGTAGTTGCTTCAACTGCCTGTCCAAAATTAAAATAGTCAATCACTGGAAGTCCCACCCATGGCGTAAGACTCAGGAAAAGAACGGCAACTTCTTCCTTCGCTCCTTTCGTTTTAAAATTGTTTTGATATTTAAACTTTACTGCTCCAATCATTGTATTGATTACCCAGATAGCATATAGCACGGGAATAACGAGTAGATTTTTTGCAATCTCCAACTTGCCAGTTACAAAAAATATTGTTACAAATATTAAATATGGAATTACAAGAAATAACACAACGCCTCTATATGCATGAAACCGCATTTTTTCAAGTGCAAAAGCTTTATGTACGTAATATGGAAAATAACACGGGGTAATAAAGCCTGTTGCGTATGCGATTGAAGTTTGTACAAAATAGGAACCGGGCAGGTTTGAATCGGGTAAAAAACCACCAGTAACGTTGTAAAGAATTAGTAGTAAAATAAGGACAATATTAAGGATAGTTGATTTATCATCTGGCCGGGCAAGCCGATAAATGACAAGGTATAAAAGGATAACTGTTTCTATGCAAATGAACAGAAACGTTATAATATGCATTTGGGTACCAGGCAAAAGCATAACCTTTTATTTTAGTTAAGGCCTTTTCATACAGTACAGCTTATACCCAAAATCCAATTCCCTGTATATTTTGAAACCATGCTTTTCGTACCAGGGAATATTTTTAAGGGTAGAAGTTTCGAGGCAAATTGTTCTGTTTTCCGAAAGACCTTTTTGAATAATTTCATTGAGTAACTTGCTGCCAATGCCATGGCCTTGATGGGATGGCTCAACACCTATAAACCATAAATAATAAAGAGGACCAGCAGGGTGTATTTTTTTGATTGCCGATTCACGGCTGATTGCTTTCTTAATATTTGAAAGCCCTGTAACTGAAAGGGCCATTTTAATGTCGAGCAGTATTGATTTTACTGTAACTTTTTTTCTATCTGGTATAACAATCAAAGCACATGCTTTTCTATCATCTGAAATAAAAACATCACCAAATAAATTACAGATATCAAATGAATATTCCATAAGGTGTTTTAAACGTTGCTCCCTTTTTTCATCTTGTTTAATTATGTAATTGACACTTTTATTGTCAACAAAAGACCGGATTAAAATGCCAGCTACCAACTCCCTGTCATTTAATGTTGCTCTCATCATGGCTCAATTGGATGTATATATAAATACTTGACGCTCAATTTTTATACCGATTATGGCAAAGCCGGGTCTTTGTTATGTAATATTGCTGAAAATCAGGGCTTAAATTCAACATCCTTTCAAAATACGGCCATAGCTTTGCTTAAAATAGCGATATTGCAACCGGTAGAAATACCAATAATTAAATTCACTCTTATACGTATAAACACTTATGGTCTTATTTATAAAGAACATGGTTTGCAATCGCTGTGTAATGGCCGTTAGTCAGGAGCTTGAAAAACTTAACCTGAAAATTACACGGATTAATTTGGGAGAGGTTGAGTTGCAAAAAGAGCCGACGGTAAAACAATTACTGCAATTGACTGATAGCTTGAATTTATTGGGCTTTCAAATTCTGGATGACCATAAGCAAAAGCAGATTGAAAAAATTAAAGGCTTATTAATTAAAAAAGTTCAGTCAGCTGAATTGGAAGAGCATTTCAGCATCACCACATATTTAACAAAAGCGTTGAATAAAGACTATAGTTATATTTCTCGTTTATTTTCTGAAGTGGAAGGCATTACAATTGAACAGTTCTTTCTCCTGCAAAAAACCGAGAAGGTAAAAGAGTTGTTCGTATATGGCGAAATGAACCTAAGTGAAATTTCTTACAAGTTAGGATATAGCAGTGTGGCGCATTTATCTTCTCAATTCAAGAAAATTACCGGACTTACACCGAGCCATTTCAAAAAATTAGGTTCTTCTCATCGCAAGCCTTTAGATAAAGTGAAAAGCAAATAGGTATAACTCTTTCCCATAATTCTATAACATTTGCGGATAAATTGAATAGACCTTTGTGTTGTTAATTATTAAATTATGACACATACATATTCCGTAACTGGCATGACCTGTACCGGTTGCCAGGCTAAAGTGCAAAGCCTTTTATCAAAAGTACCAGGAGTAAAAAATGTAACTATTGATTTGCCAAAAGGAGAGGCCAGTATTGACATGGATAAACATATTTCTGCTACCCAGCTAAAAGAAGCACTAAAAGATTATCCAAAATACCAACTCGCTGAAACAAATCTCAACCATCATACAGAAATATCGCCTACTACAGACGAAGACAAAAAAACCTGGCTACAAACCTATAAACCCATACTGCTGATTTTTGGATATATCATAGGCATTACATTCTTGGCAGAATGGGTGCAGGGAGATTTTGTGTGGATGCGTTGGATGAATCATTTTATGGCTGGGTTCTTTTTGGTTTTTTCTTTTTTTAAATTACTTAACCTGAAAGGATTTGCAGTGAGCTACCGTATGTATGATATTGTAGCAAAAAGGTGGAACGGGTGGGGCTATGTTTATGCGTTTGCTGAACTGGCTTTAGGCTTAGCCTTCTTAACCGGTTTCAATCCTATCCTTACCAATACCATTACCTTTGTAGTAATGACGGTAAGCATTGTCGGGGTTTTACAAAGCGTTTTTAATAAACGAAAAATAAAATGTGCCTGCCTTGGTGCTGTATTTAATTTACCCATGAGTACCATCACCATTATTGAAGATTTATTGATGATTGGCATGAGTGGGACAATGCTGCTAACTATGTTACAATGACTGTAAAAAAATCAATAGGACAATTTTTCTGGAAAATCTTCAAAGTTCTCTTTGTAAGGAAGAAAGATTGCAGTAAATGATTATTGAATAAGGGATTAACTTACAGAACTCATGTGCCGGGCTGATATTTATCATATATAGATAGGGATTAATTCCATTCTTTTGTATCTTAAATAAAACAAATCATGCAAAAAGCTCAATAAATTTATTATAACTTTGAACTAAATGAAAAGGTTTGCCGCAGCCATATTAGCAGTTTTATACATCAGCACTTCCGCTGGTGCTACGGTGCATATGCACTACTGCATGGGCAAACTGGCTGATTGGGATTTTAGACAAAAAGAATCCAAAACCTGTGGCGACTGTGGCATGAAAACCAGTGATGCAAAAGAAAAAGGTTGTTGCAAGGATGAGCACAAATTTATAAAAAGCGATACTGACCAGAAAGCGGCAGATATGGGTCTGCAACTATTGCAATTACTTGCAACAGACCTGCCCACTGGTTTTATTGAAAGTCCCTCTTTCAATTTTACTTCTATATCAGAAGATTATCCTGTAAGCAATGCCCCTCCCCGAAGTAATGGTGTTGCAGTTTACATACTTAACAGAACTTTCCTGATTTAAGTTTTCCTTCTATTATGTGCCAGGCAAACTAATTGTCGGGCTATCGGTATTTATGTATGCCGAAAAAACAGGTTTCCTAACATTTAAAATAAATAAAATGAAAACGTTTAAAATGCTTTTTACTGTAGCTATTTTATTGGTTACAGTGTCATTTGCCAATGCACAAAGCGACAAAACAGAAAGAACCATTGGCATTAAAACAGAAAAAGTAAAAGTATCCGGTACATGCGGCATGGATAAAAGACGAATTGAAACTGCGGCATACTCAGTAGATGGCATAAAGTCCGCTGTGTGGAATGAATACACTCAAATACTTGTTTTGAAATACAGTGTATTTAAAAAAGAAGCCGGAGATAAAGCCCAAAGAAGCATAGCAACTGCCGGAAATGATACTGAAAAGTATAAAGCAGATGATTCAGTTTACAACAAGCTGCCCGATTGCTGCCATTATAGAACCATGCAGTTGTAGTAGCCAGATAGCCTGATTAAATAATTAAGCTTATCAAACCCTTAGATAGGAAATGAAAAAATTAGTAACACAAAATCATAAATAAAATGAGAAAAATTAAAATGCTGATGATGGCAGCCTTAACCATCCTTACTGTTTCAGTTTTTGCACAGGATTCAACACTTCAAAAAAACAAAAACAAGGAAACCGCTGAAGTAACATATGTATGTCCCATGCACCCCGATGTAATTATGGATAAATCAGGCAAATGCCCCAAATGCGGCACTACGTTATCGCCAAAAGAAAAGATGAAAAGAGAAGTGATGGGTTTGTATGAATGCCCTGCACATCCTGATGTTACAAGTGATAAACCCGGCACATGCCCAAAATGCGGAGAAAAAATGAATAGCTCCCCAAAAGAAAAAATGAAAATGGGGGTAATGAAAACCTATACCTGCCCCATGCACCCCGATGTGACAAGTGATAAATCAGGCAAGTGCCCAAAATGCGGAATGGATTTGAAAGCAGAAGAGAAATCTGTTCAAACATATTCATGTCCTAATCACCCTGATATGACAAGTGATAAGCCCGGTAAGTGTTCAAAATGTGGAACTTCATTGACACTTTCTCCTAAAGAGAAAATGAAAATGGAAGTGATGAAAATATATACCTGCCCTATGCATTCAGATGTTAAGAGCGACAAACTGGGAAAATGTCCAAAATGCGGGATGGATTTAAAAGAGAAGGCAAACTAATGTTTCAATGCTTCCAAACTATTAAAATCAAGTTATGGTTCAAAAATTAATTGAACTGGCTTTACGCAACAGGCTTATCGTTCTGCTGCTGGCAGGCGGCCTGTTTGCATATGGCATTTACTCGGTCAAACAAAATCCCATTGATGCCATTCCTGATTTGAGTGAGAACCAGGTTATCGTTTTTACAGAGTGGATGGGTCGCAGTCCGCAGGTAATGGAAGACCAGGTAACATATCCGTTGGTGAGCAACCTGCAGGGCATTCCAAAAATCAAAAATATCCGTGGCACTTCCATGTTCGGGATGAGTTTTGTTTATGTGATTTTTGAAGATAATGTTGACATCTATTGGGCAAGAACAAGAGTGTTGGAGCGGTTGAATTTTGCTCAGCGTTTATTACCACAGGGAGTAACACCGTCATTGGGACCGGATGGAACAGGAGTTGGGCATATCTATTGGTATCATCTTGATGCACCAAAAATGAACTTAGGTGAACAAAGAGCCCTGCAGGATTGGTATATCAAGTTTGCATTGCAAACTGTGCCGGGTGTGGCTGAAGTAGCATCATTTGGTGGGTTTGAAAAACAATACCAGTTAGTGGTTGACCCTGTAAAATTGCAGTATTACAACATCTCTTTGATGGATGTAATGAATAAAGTAAAGGCTAATAACAATGATGTTGGAGGCAGGAAATTTGAAATGGCAGATATGGCTTATATCATCCGGGGGTTAGGCTATATTAAAAACAAGGAAGATGTGGAGAACATTGCTTTAAACAATTACAACGGTATCCCTGTCAGGGTAAAAGATATAGGTAGCGTACAAATGGGCGGCGATTTGCGTCTCGGCATTTTTGATATGGATGGAAAGGGTGAAGTGGTTGGCGGCATTGTAGTAATGCGGTATGGAGAAAATGCCAACAAGGTAATTGAAGCCGTTAAAGCGAAGATGAAGGAAGTGGAAAAAGGGTTGCCTGAAGGAGTAACCTTTAAAACATCTTACGACAGGAGTACATTGATACAAGAAGCGGTTCAATCAGTTAAAGGCACATTGATAGAAGAAATGATTGCTGTATCACTTATCGTTCTCATCTTTTTATTCCACTGGCGCAGTGCTGTAATCATTCTTATTCAATTACCCATTTCTGTTGCTGCTGGTTTTATTTTTCTTGAACTATTTGGTATCTCTTCCAACATCATGTCATTAACAGGCATTGCACTGGCTATTGGTGTGGTGGTGGACGATGGCATTGTAATGGTGGAAAATGCATACCGGCATATTAGCGAAGCACAAACAGAAAAATTAAAGTCATCTAATAAAAAATAAACATGGCAAAATGGTCCAAACGAAATAAAGACCCGTTAACACCTGAAGAAAGGATGGACATCATTGAAAAGTCTTCCAAACAGGTAGGCCCTGGTGTATTCTATTCAACCATCATTGTTGTTACTTCTTTTTTGCCGGTGTTTTTATTAACTGGCATGGAAGGAAAACTGTTCAGCCCCTTAGCCTGGACAAAAACATTTATCCTGCTGATAGATGCTTTCCTGGCGATTACTTTAACACCTGTATTAATTTCTTTTTTGTTGAAAGGAAGGTTGAAGCCTGAGAGTGCTAACCCCATTACAAGAACACTGGAAAGAATTTACACACCGATATTGAAATGGTGTTTGAAGTGGCGTAAGACTACAATCGGTATCAACATTGTTGCACTGACTGTTGGCATAATTATGATGACCCGTTTAGGTTCTGAGTTTATGCCGCCATTAGATGAAGGCTCATTGTTATTCATGCCGGTTACATTACCTGATGTTTCCAACTCCGAAGCAAAACGGTTATTACAGGTGCAGGATAAAATCATCCGCAATGTACCTGAAGTATCGCATGTATTAGGAAAGGCTGGCAGAGCCAATACTGCAACAGATAACTCACCCATCAGTATGATTGAAACCATCATTTTGCTAAAACCAAAAAGTGAATGGCGGGATGGCATGACTAAAGACGGTATCATTAATGAGCTCAATTCAAAATTGCAGATACCCGGCGTCACCAATGGCTGGACACAACCAATCATCAATCGCATCAACATGCTCTCAACAGGTATCCGTACCGATGTAGGGTTAAAAGTATATGGTCAAAACTTAGACAGCATTTATGCATTTGCCCAAACCATCAAAAAGCAATTAGATGGTATTGACGGAGTAAAAGATTTGTATGTGGAACCAATTACTGGTGGCAAGTATGTGGACATTGCAATTAAACGGGAAGAAATCGGAAGATATGGTTTGAGTGTGGATGATGTGAATACAGTTATTGAAAGTGCATTGGGTGGAATGAAATTGACCACAACGATTGAAGGCCGTCAGCGATTTTCCGTAAATGCAAGATACGGTCAGGATTTCCGTAATAATCTTGCATCATTAAAACGGCTACAGGTGCAGACGATGAATTTCGGCCCTGTTCCTTTAGAAGCAGTGGCAGATATAAAACTAAGTGATGGCCCACCAATGATAAATTCAGAAAATGCAATGCTGAGAGGTACGGTTTTGTTTAATGTAAGAGAAAGAGATTTGGGAAGTACAGTAAAAGAAGCACAGCAGAAACTGAACCAGATGATAACTAAACTTCCTAAAGGTTATTTCCTGGAATGGAGCGGCCAATGGGAAAATCAGATAAGAGCAAACCAGACATTAAAGATGATACTTCCGATAGTACTTGTCATCATCTTTATGGTATTATACTTTACCTACCATTCTTTCAAAGAAGCATTTGTAACCATGTTAACGGTTCCCTTTGCCTTGATAGGTGGGGTATTCATGGTTTATTTCTATGGAATCAATTTATCTGTTGCAGTTGCGGTTGGGTTTATTGCATTGTTTGGAATGGCAATAGAAACAGCGATGCTGATGACTATTTATCTGAATGAAGCCATGCAGAACATGGTTGCAAAGTATGGTAATTCTAAAGCAACACTTACACCGGCAATCATAAGGGAATTTGTAATTGAAGGTTCCGCTAAAAGATTGCGGCCAAAACTGATGACAGTTTCTGTCGGGCTTTTTGGTTTGATACCCATTCTTTGGGCAACCGGTGTAGGCAGCGACATTATGCGGCCAATTACAATTCCATTGATTGGCGGAACCATTACTTCAACCATTTATGTATTACTGATTACACCCGTAATATTTGAAATGATAAAGGAAAGAGAATTAAAACGTAAAGGCAAAATTGAATTAATAGATGTTAAAGAATAAACTACTCCTCGTATTGTTTGCATCGGTGTTTGCTGGCAGCAGCCATTCGCAAACCTTAAAGCTGGATGCTGTTATTGACAGTATCAAATCATCACACCCGATGGTGAAGATGTATAATAACGAAATCCGCTCAATGGATGAAGCAGCCAAAGGTGCAAGAAGCTGGATGCCGCCGCAGGTTGGCATTGGTCAGTTCATGACACCATATAATGTACGGCTTTGGAGCAAAGATGGCAGTACTCCCGGCATGGGTTCGGTAATGGTATCGGGTGAGCAAATGTTTCCGAACAGGAAAAAGCTGGATGCTGATGAAAATTATATGAAAGCCATGTCATCAGTGGAAAAGGAAAAAAAGAATGCAACACTAAACGAATTAATCAATGATGCCAAACAGTTTTATTACGAATGGATTATTCTAAAAAAGAAACTGGTGATACTCAATGAGAATGAAAAGATTCTGGACTTCATGATTAAAAATGCGGAGATACGTTATAAAAACGGCTTAGAGAAAATCAGTGCCTATTACAAAGCCAAAGCTGCATTGGGGGATGTAAAAAATATGCAACTGATGTTTGAGAACGATATAAAAGAAAAAAGAATACGCATCAATGCTCTCATGGGCAGAAATGCTATGATGTATTTTGACATTGATACAACTTATGCTTTAAGTGATTATTCAGGGCTTGTTTTTGACAGCACATTATTTTACACTAATCGCAGCGACCTGAAATCATTAGACAAAGAAATCAATCTCAATCTGCTCAAACAAGAGACAGAAAAGGCAGCACTAAAACCGCAATTTGGTATCCGCTATGATAATATGTTTGGTTTTGGCGGGCAGCCTCTGCAATACACTGTTATGGGAATGGTAAGAATTCCGATGGCAAAATGGTCATCAAAAATGAACAAAGCAAATATTGAAAGCCTGAAATGGAAAACCTATGCCATACAATCACAAAAAGAAATGATGGTAAATGAATTCAGCGGCATGGCTTACGGTATGCGGAATGAATTAGAGCTAAAGAAAAAGCAATTGAAACTCTATGAAGAAAATATTATTCCTGCTTTGCGGAATAATTATAGAACCATGCAATTGGGGTATGAGCAAAACACAGAGGAACTATTTATGCTTTATGATGCCTGGGAAAGGTTAAACATGAAACAACTGGAGTATGTTGAGTTGATTAACCAGGCATTGAGGCTCCAGGCAACTATTGAAAGAATAATTGAAAAAAAATGAAAAAAATAAACTTTTTGCTTTTAGTTGTTCTGTTTTTTGCTGCATACTCCTGTAACAACAACAAAGACTCACATTCAGGGCATCAGCCGGAAGTTGCAAAGGATATGTACACCTGCCCGATGCCTGAAGACTCTGTATTCAGTGAAAAGCCGGGTAAATGCCCGAAATGTGGAATGGATTTGGTAAAAATGGAAATGAGCAACCATCAGCAAGACAAAGTGGAATACACTTGTCCGATGCATCCTGAAATTATTAAAGATAAACCCGGCACTTGTCCCATCTGCGGAATGGACTTAGTGAAAAAAGAAACAGATAGTAAGAAAGTGGCTGATATAGAATTGGAGTCATTGCTGAAACCAACCAATGAATTTGTTGTATCATCTATTCCCGTTACTACCATTGTGCAGAGAGGTGAACAAATAGAGATTGAAGCGTTAGGAAATATCGCTTATGATACAAGACAGGTGGGAAGTATTTCCGCAAGAGTAGCCGGCAGAATTGAGAAATTGTATGTACGTTATCGGTATCAGAAGATAACTAAAGGGCAAAAGATACTGGACATTTACAGTCCTGAATTGCTTACTGCACAGCAAAATCTTTTATTCCTTTTAAAAAATGATTCAGGAAACACTTCTTTTATAGAAGCTGCAAAAGAAAAGCTGTTGCTTTTAGGTATGAGTATTGAGCAGTTGAAGCAAGTTATGAAATCAGGCAAGCCTTCATTAACTATTTCCGTGTATAGCAATTACAGCGGCCATATTCATGAAGCATCCAACGGCGGCGGCATGAATACCGAACCCCGTAATATGACCGATATTTCTTTAATCACCGAAGAACTTTCATTAAAGGAAGGAATGTATGTACAGAAAGGCCAATCTGTTTTTACAGTTTTCAATCCCAACAAGGCATGGGCCATCCTTAATATTTATGGAGATAATCAATCTTTAATAAAAGCTGGCAATACAGTAAGAGTTGTACCGGAAACTGCTCCAAACAAATATTTTACGGCAGCCATTGATTTTATTGAGCCATTCTATCGCAAAGAAAGTAAAACACTCACCGCAAGAGTGTATTTCAATAACAGTGTTTTGAAGATACCAATCGGTAGCCAGGTAAAAGCAACCATCGTCGGAAATTCAAAAGAAGCATTTTGGCTGCCTAAAGAATCAGTTCTTTCGTTGGGAATGGAAAAAATTGTGTTTCAAAAAGCCGATGGTGGATTTAAAGCGGTGAAAGTTAACACGGGTATTATTCATGAAAAGCATATACAGATATTAAGTGGATTGTCAACAACAGATTCAATAGCGGCAAATGCTCAATATTTAATGGACAGTGAAAGTTTCATCAAAGTAAAAAACTAATTATGCGATATATCATAATTGTATCAATGTTTTTATTTGTTTTCGTATCCTGCAAAAACAAAAAGGAAATTCCTAAAGACCCGGATACTTATTACACCTGCTCAATGGACCCACAAGTAGTAGAATATAAACCGGGTAAATGCCCCATTTGTAAAATGAACTTAACACCTGTAAAGAAAAAGAATGGTGAGAGTAAAGATGAATTGCAGTTGAGTGAGCAGCAAATTCAGTTGGGCAATATTCAAACCGATACAATCCGCAATGGGACAATCGGTGACCAGTTGGTATTAACCGCAACTTTGAATTTTGACCAGATGAAAGCATCGTCCGTGAGTTCAAGAGTGATGGGCAGGGTTGAAAAACTGTATTACAAAAACCTTGGTGATTATATAAAGAAAGGCTCGCCGCTTTATGATTTGTACAGTGAGGAACTGAATAATGCCAAACAGGAATTTATTCTGGCTTTAGATAAAAAAAAGGCTTTTACATCTGAATCTGTTATTGACTTTGACCAGTTGATTCAGAGTGCAAAAAACAAGTTGTTGCTTTGGGGATTAAGTGAGGCACAGGTAAATGAACTGACTAATACAAAGAAGGCTACACCCACAACAACATTTTACAGCACAGCTAATGGCTATATTACGCAGCTTGATATTCGTGAAGGAGATTATGTAATGGAAGGCGGCACAATCGTAAAGCTGGCTGACCTTTCCTCATTGTGGGCAGAAGCACAGGTTTATACTTCGCAACTGGCTGAACTAAACAGCAACAGTATCGCTACCGTGCGGCTTCCTGATTTTGACAACAAAGAAATAAAAGGAAGAATTGAATTTGTAAACCCTGAAATCAATCCTGATACAAGAATCAATCTTATCCGTGTGTCTATTCCAAATCCACTCAATCAGCTAAAGCCCGGTATGCCTGCTTATGTGTTATTAAAAAGTCCTCAGCGGCAATCACTCACTTTGCCAGTTGATGCTGTATTAAGAGATGGCAAAGGGGCAACTGTCTGGATTCAAACCAGCCAGAACACATTTAAAAATATAATGGTACAGACAGGATTGGAAAGCGACAACCGGATTGAAATAAAATCAGGTTTAGCAGTTGGTGATGTGATTGTAATAAGGGGAGCCTACTTACTGCAAAGCGAATTTATATTTAAAAAGGGGGCCAACCCGATGGATGGAATGAAGATGTAAAACAATCTGTTATTTACAGGCAACCTTTTATTTTAATTACTTGTACCATTTACAAAGCCGCTTTAAAACGAAAATATTAATAGTTGTCATATTGTAACGAGGAACTGAAACATTTGCTCGACGGATGCCGCAAAAACAGTCGTTCACATGAAAGACTGTTCTTTGACTGGCTGAAAGAGTTTGCAGCCAATGTTTGCTACAGGTACGCTTCAAGTAAAATTGAAGTGCAGGACCTCGTATGCGATGGATTTGTAAAAGCATTTAAAAACCTTCACCTGTACAATGAAGATATTTATGGATACAGCGAAGCCGCTTTTAAAGGCTGGTTTAAAAAAGTGCTAATCAACAATTGCATCAATTACCTGAATAAATTTCATCCTAAAATTGAATTTAGTGATGCAAATGTGTTGCTGATGGCAGAAATAAGCGACGATTCTGAATCTGTACTGGATGCGATGAGTTACAATGAAATATTAGAGACCGTTATGGAGTTACCACCTGCATATAAGATGGTTTTTAACTTATTTGTGATTGATGGCTACACACATGAGGAAGTTGCCGGTATCCTTGGTATAACTGAGGGCACATCCAAGTCAAACCTTTTTAAAGCCAAGCATTGGTTACAAAAAGCATTAGAAAAAAAAATGAAACATAAAAGATATGTTTAACCAAAATGATTTATTTTTTGATAACAGGGTTCGTTTTGCTGTTGAAAGGCACACCGACCTGAGCCTCATTCCGGACTGGAATAAACTGGAAGAAAAATTAGATATTGAAATGCCTGTAAAGAAAAAACGCAGAAGGTTTATTATGTTCTGGTTTCTTTTTGCTGGTCTGCTTGCAGGTACAGCTTATTGGGGATTCGATGTCAATTCTGATTCGAAGAAAAATTATTCCGATAAAACTCCCGTAGATACAAAACATATGGTTACTGTGCCTGCTGAAAATGAAAAAAACGGAAGTATAAAGCCACAGGATGTAAATGTTGTAAAATACAATACTGATAAAGTATTAAAAGATACAAAACCAGTCGGAAAAATCGCAGCACTATTGTCTGCCTCACCGACAATCAATACAAACCCTGTTGACATACGAAAGAAGGCAAAGAATAGCACATCTCTTACTCCCCCTTTGAAGGAGCAGGTAAGTGAAGTTTATGAAAACGATAAGACTGCCAGCAAAGAAATTAGTGATGAAAAAAAATCCGGGTTGGATATTCCTATTGAGAACAAATCAAATTTCATAAAAGAGACGTTCAATATTCCTGAAAAAGGTACTGTAATAAACTCTGATTTAGTAAAATTGGCTAATGTTGCAAACATTTTAAATGATACTGCAACCAATATCGCAAACAACTTAAAGCCTGTCCAGAAAAAATCTGTTACTTCCCGCTTTTCATTTATAGCAGTTAGCGGCGTTAACGTAAACAGTGTGCAGCTAAATAAACCGTCAAAACCGGGGTATGATTATGGCATTTTAGTGGGTTATAAAATTTCTCCAAAATTTGAAATCAGGTCAGGTGTAATACTGGCAAAAAAGTATTTTACTACTTCTGGTAACAATATTTCCTTTGATTCGGCAAAACTTAACCTGCCATCGTACAACACTATCAGTTTGCAAAATGCAACCGGTTACTGCAGGTTTATAGAAGTTCCGGTAATGTTATATTATCAGTTCTCAGCAAAAAAGAAAACTAACTTTTACAACGCTGGCGGGTTTTCAATCATTAAAATGCGAATGGATAATATTCAGTACAGGTTCCTGGCTGACGGAAATACAATTGTAGAGCGAAGCCATACCAATGCATATCATAACAGTGGTGATTTTTCCACTTCAATCACAGCAAATTTCTCTTTGGGTGTTAAACAGATGATAACTGAGCGATGGAGTTTCGCTATTGAACCATACGTAAAGCTGCCATTAAGCAGAATGAACGATAGCAACCTGAAATTTACCACATTTGGAACAATGGTATCATTTATATACAGCCTGCCTGCCAGGCAAAGAAATTAATGTTGTAAGGCAACCATTTTTAACCTTTCATTGTATCACCTTTTATAAAACAAATCCACGAAAATGAAACAATTAAAATCCAATGCTGCCATACTATTGATAATGGCAGTAATTTTTGCGATTCCTTCCTGCAAAAAAAATGATGGCATGTCAATGGAAGAAAAGAATATTGACTATCCTGCCGCTTATGTAGTTAACGGAGAAAGCAGTACAATTTCAGTAATTAAACTTAGTACGAATACTGTAACAGACAGTATTAATTTAATGAGCAGTGGTGGCAGCATGATTATGTGGCCACACCATATTTATCATCACCAGTCAGGCGGCGAACATCATCTGGCAATTGGGGTTCCGGGTATGGATTTAAGTGCCGGGCACACCGGTGGTATGCCGGGTATGAAAGGTATGGTAGTTGTAATGGATGCTGTTACAGGAGCAGTAAAGAAAAACTTTGAAGTACCGGTAATGAATCACAATGCAGTGTTTTCTCCGGATGGAACTGAAATTTGGACATCTCAAATGGACATGGCAGGAAAAGTGTTAGTGTATAATGCTACCACCTATGCGTTAAAAAATACAATCACTGTAGGTGATGAACCTGCAGAAGTTACCTTCAGCGCCGATGGAACAAAAGCCTATGTATGTAATGGCATGAGTAATACCGTAAGTGTGATAAACCCATCTACTAAAGCTGTAATTGGCACTATAAATGTTGAGTCAAACCCGGTTGGCGCATGGCCTGCATCAGGTGGAAAAATGTTTGTTGACAATGAAGATTCTCAAAGCATTTCTGTAATTGATGTAGCCACGAATACAAATCTTGGAACGATTATACTAAACTTTAAGCCAGGATATGCAGCATTCAATACTACAGCAAATGAACTATGGGTTAGTGATGCCACAAATGGCAAAGTTGCTTATTACGTTGATATGGGCGGCAACACATGGATGAAACATGGAGAATTTGTAACAGGTGCTGATGCACATGCCATCGCCTTTAACGGAGCTTATGGATATGTAACTAACCAGGGTGCCAATACAGTTTCTGTTATCAATATTGCCACACATACAAAAGTTAAGGACATTCCGGTTGGAAAAAAGCCAAACGGGATTGTATTCAAATTATAATGAGTTGATGTCTTGATTGTGCTATTGGATTTGATGCTTTAATGCAGGCAGGATAATTCAATAGCACTTTTTTGTTTGTTTAGTCAGAATCAACCAAATGAGTCAAATAATGTATTTTGCTTTTTTAAACTATTTATGAACAGCAACCTTTTCCAAATAATCCAACAATATAAAACGGATAAGCAATCTGTTTACAACACCTGGTTCATCAATAATGAGGAGCGGCTAAAGGCATTTCGGTCAATCCGACGTGGTGTGATGCAGGTGGTTGATGATATTAAAAATAAAAAGTTCCCTAATGATTTTAAGGGGTCGTCTCTTGAGTTTGTACTTACCTGCATTACAGAGCAAAAGCAGGTATTTGAAGGTGCTTCACATCCATTTTACTGGAAACCGAAACTGAGGATACCTGACATATATGAAAATGAAAATAATAAGCAATCTTTCGGTCAGTTTTTAGAGAACTGCTTAAATGCAAAATCTGAAGAGCAGATTATTAAAGAAATAATCAAATTGGATGGATTAAAAATAAAAGGCCTCGGCCCGGCCGTTGCAAGTATCCTTTATTTTCTGCACCCAACCATCATTCCGCCTTTTAACACAGCAATTATTAACGGGTTTAATTTTTTATACAAGGACAAAAAGAAACTCGGTAGCTGGAGTGAATATCTTAAGCTGAGAGAAGTAATGATTGATACCAATAATCAGCATCGCTCAGAACTATCATCCGATTTAGGCGCTATTGCCGGTTTATTATTTGAAATCGGAACTCAAAAATTGATTTTAGGCACTGATGTATATTTATCTGAACCCGAACGGAAAAAACTGGAAAAACTAATTGAAAAACGTCAGGAAAGTGTGCAGCAGGAAAAAGAAGAAGAAAATCTGCATACGGAAATGCAGTATCATTTATTAAAAATCGGGAATGCTTTGGGTTATGACGTTATTGCTGCATCAAACGACCGTTCCAAATCACATTGCGGTAACAGCTTTTCGTTTATGAGTTTACAGCAATTTCCTGAAATTACTTTAGATAAAGAAACATTAACTACAGTAAAGCTGATTGATGTGCTATGGTTTCAGAAAGGCACCAATAATGTTATCGCAGCTTTTGAAGTGGAAAAAAGCACCAGTATCTATTCAGGTATTCTGCGGCTGACCGATTTAAGCTATACCATAGCCGATGGCGATGAAGTGTTTTACCTGATTGTGCCAGACAAAAGGGAAAAAGATGTTTGCCTTCAACTTTCCCGCCCGGCAATTAAACAAAACAATGTAGTAATTAAATACATCCTGTTTTCTGAACTCCGCAGCCATTGTGATGCACTTTGTAAGTTTGGAGAAAGCCATCATATTATGGAAAAGATAGCGAAGGCAGTATAAATAAAAAAGCGGCAGTTATATTGCTGCCGCTTTTCTTTTAAAGTTTTGCCCCGACTGATATAAAGAATGTTCTGCCATCAGCCGGTAAAGCACCTGGCCCCGGATAACCACCTGCCCTGCGGGTGAAATATCTTTCATTAAACAAATTATTTATTCCCGCTTTAAAATTTAACCCTTTTGAAAATTTGTAGGTTGCTGTTAAGTCAGTTACAGTATAAGATGGAATTAATCCTGTATTGCCATTAGCAGAAGCAGCAACAGTATTATTTGCATCGCTGAACGTTTCTCCAACACTGCTTACCTGTGCTGTTAATAAAAATCCTTTATAACCGCCGGTTATACCACCCCGGAAAATATTTGTTGGTGCATTCTCCACTTTCTTTCCTTTAGTGCTGGCATCTTTATGGTCGCCGCTATATTTGGCATCTGTGTATCCGTAAGAACCAAAAATAATTAAGTCACCATGTTTGCTTTTGCCAAATGCCCTGATGGGATTAAATTCAACATATCCTTCAAACCCTTTGCTGGTGCTGCTGCCAACATTAGTGATAAGACGGTATGAAGGTGTTCCGCTAACAGTAACTGTACCTACTCGGTTATCATATTGCAGGTAAAATCCACTTACATCAAACTGAAGAAAATTTTTCACTTTACCACGGTAACCTAAATCAATATTGTAACCTTTTGCATCTTTTAAATCAGGGTCGACCACATCTGTTGTAGGCGGTGCCTGCAGGTTTGCAAATTGGATAGGGCGATATGCCTGCGAAATATTTGCATAAATTTCTGTTGCTTTTGTTACATGATACTCTGTACCAATTCCTGCTAACACAAAACTTCTGCTCCGGCTAACATTCTGTAATAAAATTTCCGCACCACCTGAAGTGTAACCATTGCGGCCTGAAGATGAACCTTCCAACCATTCATATCTTATTCCGGGTATAATCAGGAACTTGTCATTTATACGAAAAATATTTTCAGCAAACGCAGCTACATTACTGGACTTAAAAGTAATATCCCGGGGATAATTACCGGTAACACTAATATCATATCCTGTTCCTGTTGTTCCTTTACCATCTGCCTGCCTGGTGGTAGTGCCGGTGTATAAACGCATACCGCCGGATAAAGTATTTTTCATTTTACCCAAATGATAATCGGTAATAATGCGGCTCTCTAAACCATAGTTCCTGTATTGGTCAAGATTTACCACCCTGTTGTTGTAGCTAAGTGTTGCAGGGTTAATACTGTCTTTGGTAGTGATGGATTGTAAAAATCCAACACTGTTTCGGTCGCCAATGGTGCCAAACAATTTTGTATTCCAACGGGTGTTTTCATTTATCTTATAATTGGCGATTAATGCTGGGGTAGTCCAGGTTATATCAAACCAATTACGGCTGCGGAAACTTTGTTGTGCATCCTGTTTTATTTGTGCATCCGTTAATCCACCGGGCTGCTGGCTGCGGATGTGCGAACGCATTACTTCTGCCGTTAATGAAAATTTTGTTGTGAAATTATAGGTTACCGTACCATAGCCTGCATTGGTATAGTAGCGGCTGTTTTCTCTCCAGCCATCGCCATTACGATGGTCGAAAAATGTATAATAATGAACTTTACCCTTTTTGCCACCTACGGCATTATAGCTATTAAATAACCCGTTGCTGCCAACAGTTTGCTGCGTTTCAAATTCAAAAGGTTTATTTATTTCACTACCATTGCGAAGAATATAATTTACAAGTCCCCCAAATTGTGGCCCATATTGTAAAGAGCCCTGGCCTCTTACTATTTCTATTCTTTGCACAGCTTGTAGTTGCGGATTATAATATGCTTCAGGATAACCAAAAGGGTCGGCAGAAATATCATAACCATTTTGCCGAACATTAAACTCCCAACTCCTGTTAGGGCTTAATCCCCGGGCCGCAATACCAATCTGAATGCCGCTGGGGTCACTTTCCCAAATATGAATGCCGGGTACTTTGGCCAATACTTGCCGCATATTATTTGTAACTACATTACCCTGTACATTGTCAAGTACAATTAAAGCATTCTTTTTACCAGCATAAATATTTGTTCCTACAATTTCCGGCATTTGCTGATAATCACTTTTGCTGTTTCTGCCTACTACCGTTACATCGGGCAGACTTCTTATATGCAGTGTATCGTTGCTTACTTTTTTGGTTTGTGCATGTGCCACATTTAATACTACTATCATCAAACTAAAAACAATTCCTTTTTTACTCATAAGTGTTATTTTGAGTGGCAAAAGTGCAGATGCTTTTTAAATTGGCACTTATGCAAAAGGGAAATCGAGTTATGCAATGCGGAAATGTTTGATTTTCTATAAAATATATTGCCGACAGGCAACCTGTTTTTAGTTTTGCCTGTAACATTGAAATTGTGTGGCTGTTATTAAATGATAACAATTCGGTCAGAAAGTAACTCAGTTGAGTGGTTTGGTTTGAAGATGTTAGAAAACAAGAGGCAAATACACATTTAACTGACACAAATTGTACATTTTCAACGGAAAAGCCAGGCATAGTAGCAGGAATTGACCGCAAAATTTTGTAAAAATTGTCTATAATTTTACAAATTCGCTAAACCGTTCTACCATATCTTTGCCCCGTTAAGGGGTTACTTTTCAATAAAATAGCCTTATTTTTACAACTTATTTAATGAACCGGAATTTATCCATAAAACTGAAAGCACTGTTCCTGCTGGTTGTATTTGCAACAAATACAGCTGTGGGTTTTGCCTGTGCTATAGGTGTAGATATGGGTTTTAATTCCCCTCCTCATAACGAAACTGAAGAGCCTGCAGAGGTGCATATACATGCTGATGGTAAAAAGCATGTACATGAAAAAGAAACATCCGAAGTAACCACACATGTTCATCAGGATGGCCATAATCATCAACATGACAATGAGCCGGCAAAACAAGTCCCTGATGATGGCAGCAACTTATTTTCAAAAGACGATGGTGGCTGCTGTACCAATGAAGTGCAGGAGTTTCAAAATTTAGATAAAAATGTTACTGTAAATACCGGTATCAATGTACCTGTGTTTATTGCAATCCTGAGTACTTATTTTGATATTGATTTCTCAACGGCTCTCAAAGATTTTCCAGTTAACTACAAGGCCCGTTTTTATTACCCCCCACCGCCTGACATACGCATAGCGATTCAGCGTTTCCAGATTTGATTACTGTAAAACTGGTAAAGCTTTATGCTTTATCCAACTTCATTTTGCGTATCGCAATTTGAGGCTATTTGTTTTACCGTAATCAATTTTTATGTTCAGATATAGTATTATAGTTTTTCTTGCAGGATTTATCAGTTTACCGGCAGCGGCACAGCAGGTGCTTTCAGAAAATGAGGCTGTGGCCAAAGCATTGGCTAATAATAAGAATATCCAAGCCACTTCGCTACAAGTAAAGCAGCAGCAGCAGTTACTAAAATCAGCTATTAACCTGCCTAATCCTGATTTCTTTTTGGAAAGTCCTACGGGTAAGTTTTATACAGGTAGTATCACCCAGTCATTTGAATTCCCAACGGTTTATAGCAATCAATACCGTTTGCAGAAACAGCAAATTGCTGTGGCTCAAAAAGAGAAGCAGTTAACTGAAGCAGAATTAAAATACAGGGTTAAGGTTTTATACTTAGAAATACAGTATGCTGATTCGCTTACCAATCAACTGTATATCCAGGATACATTGTATGAAAAGATAAAGCTGTCAGCTATTCGCCAATTTAAAGCCGGGCAAATTGATTACCTGCAACAAACATTTGCGGAAACGCAATATGGAGAAATTCACAATCAATATCAGCAATCGCTTATAAGAGCCGCATCTTTAAAAGCACAGTTACAGTGGTTTACAGGTATCAAAGATTCTATTTCGGTGGAACCGTTGGCTGTTACAATATCTCAAACACTGTTCTCACTTGCACCTGATTCCACAGCGTTACTTTCAAACCCCGCCGTACAACTCTTACAGCAACAGGAGAATGTTGCGAAACAAAATATTTCATTACAAAAAAGCAAGGCTTTGCCCGGTTTGGCTTTTGGTTATTTCAACCAGGGCGAAAGAGATACGAAATGGTTTAACCGCTTTAGAGTTGGCGTAACAATTCCATTATGGTTTGGCCAGTATAAAAGCAATATCAATGCTGCCAAAACGGAGCAGCAGGTTATTCAAAGCAAACAACAGGGTTTGCAGCAGGAATTATCTGCACAGGTTATAAATGCCAATAGCGAAATGCAAACCAACTGGCAGTCTGTTAACTACTACCAGCAAACTGGTTTAAAAAAAGCACAGGAAGTTATTACTACTTCACAACGCTTTTTTGTAAGTGGTGAAATTGACTATATCAGTTTATTAAGAAACAGCAACGATGCATACAATGTCTATCAGAAATACCTCGAAGCTGTAAGAAATTATAATCTCAGTGTTATCAATCACAAATATTTAATGGGTCAGTTATGAAACGATTAATCATTCAATTTTTATTTGGGCTATTACCGGTAATGGTATTTGCACACGGCGGCGAAGACCACGGTGATGCTAAAAAAACAAGTATATCACCTGCAAGTTATTTCTCGGCTGAGGCTGCTTCAGAAATATATGAAGTGCTGTTAAAGTACAGCCCGATAATGCCGGGGAAAGAAACATCACTTCGCTTGTACTTAAGTGAATTCAATACAAACAAACCAATTGACAGTGCCAAGCTGGAAGTAACAGTGGCTGGTAATCCCAACATAAAAATTACTGTGGTGAGGATTGATAAGGGAGTGTTTGAACTGAAAGCCACATTTCCTGAAAAGAAAGCATACAATCTTGTACTCAATATCAATAGCTATGCAGGTATTGATTTGATCCAGCTAAATAACATTGAAGCAGGAAAAGTACTGGCTTCAAAAATGACAACAGAAAGCAACTCTGATTCTCATTGGTACAGCAGCAATTGGTTTTTTGGATTGATGGGGTTGCTGATTGGTTTACTCGTTATGTTCTTTGTAAACAAAAGCCGCAGCAGGAAAATGATTGCAGGTGCCATCATTCTTTTTTGCCTTTTGCCAACGGCCACTTACAATCCGGCATCTGCACATGGTGGCGAGGATCATGGTGATGGCGCTGGTAAAAGTGGCGGTGCCTCTTCAACAACTTTTATAGTTGAAAAAGAAACACAGTTCCTTTTTAATATTCTAACGCAAAAAATAGGTACAGGTGATTTTAATGAATCATCCGTTTTATTGGGAACTGTAATTGCTGCTCCGCAAGGCCGGGCTGTAATTCAAACACCACAGGCTGGCAAAATTGTTTCCCTAAGAGTAGCACCCGGCCAACGGGTTGGTAAAGGACAGGTAGTAGCTGTTATAGAACAACAGGTAGATGCCGGAACACAAATCAGCATCATTTCTCAAAGCAATAGTGTAAATGCAGAGTATGAAGCTGCCAAAGCACAATATGAAAGGTTGCTGGGGATAGCAGACATCGCAGCCAAAAAAGATATTACCGAAGCAAAAGCGAGGTATGAAAGTGCAAAGAAAAATAAAGCACTCTTTGATGCAAATACCGGAAGGAATACAGGCAGTACAAAGGCAATAACACTTACATCGCCTGTTAGTGGTGTGGTAGGCACTTTTAATTTTGCTATTGGCGCAGTAGTAAACAGCGGAGAAACCTTGTTTGAAATAACCAACCTCGACCAGGTGTTTGTAGAGGCCCAGGTATTTGCAACAGACGCTGAAAAATTGAAATCAGCAACAGGGTTTACCACCATTTCAAATGCGGATACACTGGTTTATAAATTAAAAATGATTAGCACTGCCCAATCTGTTAACAGCGGCAATCAATCTCAAAAAGTAGTATTTGAACTTATCAATCCTAAGGGCCAGTTTAAGATTGGAGAAAATGTAAATGTGCGGATGACAGGAAATAATGTTATACGACAAGTTGTAATACCTAATGAAGCCATAACAGATGTGAACGGTAAGCCAGCCATTTTTATAAAAGATAAGGCTGAACAATTTAGTATCAGCTTCGTAGTAAAAGGGCAAAGCAATGACAAGTTTACTGTTATTACCAAGGGTACTGAAGATGGTGAAAGGGTTGTTACAGCCAATGTGTACCAGATGAAAATGATGTATTTAAATCAATAATTAAAATAAACAAACATGAGAAAGTTTTTAATGATGTTTTTGCTACTGGCAACAGGTACAGCGGCCTTTGCACAAAACAGCGATAAAGAAGCTGTAAAGACAGTATTGAACAATTACAAAAAAGCCATTGAAAAATTAGACACCACAGGCGTTGTCAATCTTTTTGTTAAAGACTCAAAAGTATTTGAGCAGGCAAAAGATGAAGGTACAATCGGTCATTATTTGGAACATCATTTAGGGCCCGAACTAAAAGAATTCAAATCATTCACTTTCAGTGATTATAAAGTGGATGTAACAGTGGCAGGAGAATATGCCTTTTCAACGGAGACTTATATCTATACCATCATTCTTGCTAAAGACGGCAAAGAAATTAAAAGCCAGGGTGTGGCTACTTCAGTTTTAAGAAAATCAAAAGAAGGCTGGAAAATTGTGCAGACACATTCTTCTTTCAGAAAAGCAAAATAAATCTATAACTATAAAAAAAAACAAAAAATGAAACAACTTAAAACAATGATGCTGTTACTGATTGCATCAATTGCTTTTACAGCAGCAAAAGCACAGGACACCAAGACCGACGCATTTAAGGTTTGGGGTAATTGCGGCATGTGTAAAAAAACAATTGAAAAAGCCGCTAAAACCAACGGAGTTGAAAAAGCAGAATGGAACAGGGAAACAAAAATTTTTACGCTGGTTTATAACCCGGCAGTTACCAGCAATGAAAAAGTACAAAAGTCTATTGCCGCCGCCGGATATGATACGGAAAAATTTACCGGTGATGACAAGGCTTATGAAAAACTTCCGGGCTGCTGCCACTATGATAGAAAAAAGAAGGACGAAACGAACCATACTAACCATCAACATTAATTCTAAAAACAATAAAAAATGAAAAAATTATTTTTTGTATTTACTGCTGTTATTACTGCCGGCATTATTGCCGTAAGCTGTAATAACAATGCCTCAACATCAAAAGAAACTGCGGCTGCAGAAACAGACACTGCTGCACATGCACACAAGTACCGCTGCCCTATGAATTGTGAGAAAGGAAAAACTTACGATAAAGAAGGCAACTGTCCTGTATGCGGCATGAAGCTGGAGCATTTTGACGGTACAGATAACGGGCTTTCTTATAAGATGGAATATGCTTCTACACCTGCACAATTAGAAGCAGGTAAAGAAGGTACTTTATTATTCACTCCCAAAATCGTAGGAAAAGAATCCGAAGCGGTACCATTAGATGTACAACACGAAAAAAAGATTCACCTGATTGCAGTAAGTAACGACCTGAGTTATTTTGAACATATTCATCCAGAACTACAGGCTGATGGTTCTTATAAAATTGGCGTATTGCCAACAGGAAAAGCTTATACAAATGGCCCGGGTAAAAATGAAACCCGTTTTGAAAATGGCGGTGATTATACTTTGTTTGCTGACTATTTACCAAGCGGCGGCAGCCACCAGGTAGAAAAGGTTCCGGTAAATGTGAAAGGCGCAGCAAAGCCTGCTGTTACGTACACAACCGATAAGCTAACCGGTAAATCAGACAATTTTACAGTAATGCTGAATGCAACCGGCGGTAAATTAATTACCGGAGCACAAATGCATATTTCAGGCATGTTGATGAAAGACGGTAAAGAGATTGATGTAAATACGCTGGAAAATTATTTGGGTGCTAAAGCACACATGGTGGTTGTTAGTCTTAGCGACAAAGAGTATTTGCATGTGCATCCTGATGTTAGCGGCGGTAAGTTTGATTTGCATACTACATTTAAAATGCCCGGTATCTATCGTGGCTGGATTCAATTCCAAAGCGGCGGCAAAGTGCATACAGTTGATTTTACTATGAATGTAAAAGAAGGTACAGCAGATGAAATCAAAAAGTCAACTGAAGGGCACGACAGCAAAGAAGCTGGCCATGAAAATCATTGATTAAAATAATAGTGATAAATAATTTTTCAACTTAAAATCTAAAACAATGAAAAAGATAACAATTTTGATGGCGGTTATGCTGATAGCATCTTTCACAACATTTGCACAGCATAGTGGCGGCGACCATAAACATGGTTCGCCACATGGTGGAACAGTTAAGTCTGCCGGTGATTTTCATATCGAGGTTAGTGTAAAGGATGGAATGGTGATGGCGTATTTGCTGGATGGTAAAGAAAAGGCGATGAAGAATACAGGTGTAACCGGAACAGCCCTTATACAAATGGCAGACGGACAAACTTCAACTATCACCTTAATTCCAAACGGTAATGAAGGCTTTGTGTACAACCTTGACAAGGCTAAAAAATACAACAAAGCCATTGTAACATTTACAACCGGAGGAAAAACTGCATCAGCATCGTTTGACCTTACGGCAAAGGCTAAGCCTACAGCAGATGGACATAACCATCAACATTAAAACAGATACCAAATCATAGCAGGCAGTAAGCCTGCTATGATTTATAATGCTTATGCCTTACATCGTATAATGGCAATTAAAGATTTTTTTTATGCTGAACAGACTCATTCATTTCTCCCTTAAAAACCGGATGCTGGTAGTTTCCATGGCTGCTCTGTTGATGGTATATGGCGTATTTACATTGGTTAATCTTCCGGTAGATGTATTGCCTGATTTGAACCGGCCAAGGGTAACTATTTTTTTAGAAGCTAATGGCATGGCTCCTGAAGAAATTGAAGCCCAGGTAAATCTTCCGGTGGAAACACAACTCAATGGAGCACCTGGTGTGGAAGTGGTTCGTTCTGTAGCATCGCCGGGATTGGGGATGGTGTTTGTAGAATTTGACTGGAGCACCGATGTGTACAGGGCAAGACAATTAACCGCTGAGAAATTGCAGAACATTCAATTGCCAAAAGGCATCACACCGGTGATGGGGCCCATCAGCTCCATCATGGGGCAAATAATGATGGTGGCCGTTACGAGTGATACCACTTCTCCTGCTGATTTAAGAACATTGGCTGATTTTACCATCCGCAGAAGATTGATGAGTGTAAAAGGTGTAAGCCAGGTGATACCAATTGGTGGGGAAAGAATGCAGTACCAGGTATTGATTTCAAGTGAAAAATTGAGACAGTATAATTTATCCATAGATGATGTTGACAATGCATTACAACAAACCAACCAAAACACAACAGGTGGTTTTGTTGACAATAAAGGCTCCGAAACACTCATAAGAAATATTGGTCGCGCAAATACATTGGAAGACTTAGCGAATACGGTTGTAAGCAACAGAAATGCTGCACCTGTATTATTAAAGCAAGTGGCAGAAGTAAAATTTGGCGGGCCAATTAAAAGAGGTGATGGTTCATTTAACGGAAAACCGGCCGTTATACTCAGTATTGAAAAACAACCGGGCAGCAGTACTATTGATGTAACCGCTGAAGCATTAAAAGCCATCGAAGAAATAAAGGCATCCCTGCCAAAAAATATTAAAATCAATACAGATGTTTTTCAGCAAAAACATTTTATTGTAAACTCACTTACCAATGTGGAACATGCATTAAGGGATGGGTTCATTCTTGTAATAATTATTCTCTTCCTCTTTCTTCTCAATTTTCGTACTACCATCATAACACTTACAGCAATACCGCTGTCGCTCATTATAACAGCGATTGTTTTTAAATTCTTTGATATTTCCATCAATACCCTTACTCTCGGCGGATTGGCAATTGCTATCGGCGAGTTAGTGGATGATGCCATTGTGGATGTTGAAAATGTTTATAGAAGATTGAAAGAAAACTGGCTCAGCGAAAAACCGAAGCCATTACTCAAAGTAATTTATGATGCCAGCAGTGAGGTAAGAAATTCAATAGTGTATGCCACCATCATTGTAGTGTTGGTATTTATTCCACTGTTCTATTTACAGGGAATTGAGGGGAGGATATTTGCCCCGCTTGGAATTGCTTATATTACTTCTATTGTGGCATCATTAGTAGTGTCACTAACCGTTACACCGGCACTGTGCAGTTATTTATTAGAAAAGAAAAATCATTTACACCATATCAACCTGGCCTTTTGGAAACGCAAAAAAAAGGAAACCACTGTTGATGCGGTACATGAACCAGATAGTGCCCTTGTTCGTTGGCTTAAGAAGCAAGACGTCAGGCTACTGCATTTTGGGTTAAAGCGTCCAAAAACAATAACCGGTGTGGCTATTGCATTAATCATTGCTTCCATCAGCATTATCCCATTTTTTGGTACAGAATTTTTACCACCCTTTAATGAAGGAAGTTATACAGTGAACATGGTAGCTCCGGCAGGAACCTCGTTAGAAGAAAGTAACAAGCTGGGTACAATCGCTGAACAACAAATTCTGAAAGTACCCGAAGTTGCTCTAACTGCCCGCCGGACAGGCAGGGCAGAATTAGACGAACATGCAGAGCCACCAAGCTCAACTGAAATTGAAGTGGCATTAAAACCCGGTGGACGAAGCAGGGCAAAAGTGCTGGAAGAGATGCGAAATAATCTTTCCGTATTAAAAGGGGTATCCATAAATATTGGTCAGCCCATATCTCACCGGCTCGACCATTTACTTTCCGGAGTAAGAGCACAGGTTGCTGTTAAAATATTTGGTAATGATTTATTAACGCTTCGCTCAAATGCTGAACAATTAAAATCAATTATTTCCAATGTGCCGGGTGTGGTTGATGTGCAGATTGAGAACCAGGTAATGGTACCGCAATTGATGATTAAACTTGACCGTATGGCTGTGCAGCGTTATGGCTTACAGGTGGGAAATGTGGCGGATGAACTGGAAATATTTTATAATGGGAAAGTAGTGAGCCAGATAATTGATGGCCAAAAAAGTTTTGATATTGTCTTAAGAACTGATGACAGTACAAGAAAAAATATTGAAGCAATCCGCAATACACAGATTGCAGCATCGGATGGTTCATTAATACCGCTGAGTCAAATTGCAAAGATTGAATTGGAGAACAGTATTAATGCAGTTAACCATGAAAATACGCAGCGGCGTATAGTTGTTTCTGCCAATGTGCAGGGCCGTGACCTTGGCAGCACTGTAAAAGAAATGCAGGAAACCGTAAAGAAAGATTTGCCTTTACAGGAAGGATATTATTTACAATGGGGAGGACAATTTGAAAGCCAGCAATCAGCCTCTAAATTAATTACCATACTCAGTATCTTTTCAATAGCAGGTATTTTCTTAGTCCTGTACAGCCATTTCAAAAGCAGTCGTATTGCTTTGCAGATAATGCTCAATATTCCATTGGCATTAATAGGCAGCGTAATAGCGGTAATGCTTACGGGAGGTGTTTTTTCTATTGCTACAATGGTTGGTTTTATTACGCTTACAGGTATTGCATCAAGAAATGGCATTATGATGATAAGCCACTATATCCATTTGGTACAACACGAAGGAGAAGTGTTTGGAGACAAAATGATTATCCGTGGTTCATTGGAGAGATTAGTGCCGGTATTAATGACGGCGCTGGTTGCAGCTTTTGCTTTGATACCATTAACAATGGATGCAACAGCACCGGGTAAAGAAATTCTCTACCCTGTTGCTACCGTTATTTTGGGTGGATTGGTTAGTTCAACATTATTAGATATGATTGTAACTCCTGTTGTATTTAAACTATTTGGCGAAAAAGCCTTAAAGAAATACCTGGAAGAGCAGGAAAAAAAGGAGTTGAATTAAAGCGATGGTAACGAATAAACATTCTGATATTAAAATGAGGAGTACAGGAGAAGATTAAATAACATGGGTCGGAGCCCTGCTTTGGTTTCCTTATTTATAAGGAAACAGTTTCTGGAGCAGGGTTTCCGCACCCACCAACTGATAACTCCGTTTTAAGAAGCATTTAATTAGAGTAATTTTTAAAAAGTATTGTAGTGGAGCAAGCAAAATACATTCCGGCACTTCGATTCAAATGGCTTACGCCACTGTATGATTTTTTGATAAATATCACAATGCCCGAGAGGAAAATTAAACAGGCATTAATTGAAGCGGCAAATATTCCGGCAGGAATAAAAGTATTGGATTTTGGATGCGGTACAGCTACGCTGACTATTATGGTAAAAGAAATGTGCCCCGAGGCGAAGGTTACAGGGATTGATGTGGATAGAGAAATATTAGACAGGGCAACTCAAAAAGTAAAAGAAAAGAACTTAGATATTTTTTTACTGGATTATGATGGAAAGCAGCTTCCCTTTCAGCGTAATGCTTTTGACAGAGTAATATCCTGCCTGGTTTTTCATCATCTTGATACAGATACAAAGCAAAATATGCTGGAAGAAATATTCCGGGTTTTAAATAAAGACGGACAGTTGCTTATTGCAGATTTTGGCCGTTCTAAGTCATGGATTCAAAGAACGCTTTTCAATATAATAAGAGGCCTGGATGGATTTAAATCAACAGATGCAAATGCTAAAGGATTATTACCTGAGTTGATTTCGGATGCAGGGTTTGAAAATGTAGTAATTAAAAAGCGTTTCAAAACCATGTTTGGAGAAGTACAAATAATTAGTGCGAAAAAAATATAAATACAAATAATAAACAATCTCATGAAAAAGAAATTTTATTTACTGCTTTTAATAATTGCAACAGCATTTTCAGTAACAGCACAAGAACAAAAGAAAGAAGAGGTTTGCTACAATCCCAACCTTGTTAAAGACACGGCTAAAAAAAGTATTAAGTCCATGGCTTTCGCTATCGTCAATGGCGATAGTATAAAAATCAACTATCATTCTCCCGGTGTTCGTAAAAGAATAATATGGGGTGGCCTCGTTCCTTATGATGAAGTATGGGTAACCGGCGCACATGATGCCACCACTTTGGAAATGCCGAAAGCATTTGTTGTTAATGGCAAAGAAATTCCTGCCGGTAAATATGCCTTCTTCACTATTCCCGGTAAAAAGGAATGGACATTGATTATTAATAAAAATTGGAAACAGCATCTTGCCACAGAGTATGATGAAAAGGATGATATTATCAGGATTAAGGTGAAACCGAAAAAAGTTAATCATACAGAGCGGTTGCAATATTTTATTGAAACAGGAAAAAGCGAAACTGGCAAGGTTGCTGTAGCATGGGAAAAGATAAGAGTTGAGTTTGATTTCAGATTCTTAAAATAGTTCATCAATAACTAATCTTCTATGTTTAAAGATTTTCCATCGCTCCATCCCCTTGTAGTACATTTCCCAATTGTGCTCATATTACTGGCAGCGGCCTTCCAGGTAGTGGTTGTATGGAAACCCCATTGGCGGCAAATCCGCTGGGCCACATTATTCATAATGGCAGCCGCATTTTTTTCTGCGCTTGCGGCCAGTACCATTTTTCACGCCATGCCTTCTGCTGATGCGCCAAAGGCCGCTATGGAAATATTTGAAGAACATGAGAAATATGCCCAATTAACCTTGTGGATGTCTGGTATTACTTTATTGCTTAAAAGTATCGGCATTTTCTTTAAGATTAACAGGAGGCTATACGAACTAATCGTTCTGCTTTCCGCAGTCATCGCTGCTATTTTCCTATCCATAGCGGGGCATCATGGGGCAAAACTTACCCATGTAGCCGGTGTAGGCCCAATGGGCAGGTATTTAATGAAAGGCCATGATGCAGGCAATGGACACCATTCAGGTGATATGCAAGGCATGGATATGGATGCAGACAGCACTACGCACATGAACGATACACACATGAACGATTCCATGCCGGGGATGAAGAATATGCCTGGAATGGATACGATGAAAGGCATGGAGAATATGGAGAACATGAAGGACATGAAAGGAATGGACAAGATGAAAGACATGAAGAATATGCCGGGGATGGATAAAATGAAAAATATGAAAAATATGCCCGGCATGGATAAGATGAAAGACATGAAGGATATGAAAATGGATTCTTCCATGAACATGAAAGATATGAACAACATGCCGGGAATGGATAAAATGAAAATGGACTCATCCATGAATATGAAAGACATGAACAACATGCCTGGCATGGACAAGATGAATATGCCGATGAAAAACCCAATGGACACCTTCCGCTTCCCCGATAACAACCCTGCCCGGAAAAAAGCAAAGAAACCGGTTAAACAATAAAATATTTCACAATGAAAAAGCTATTCTTTTTTTTATTGTTGATTCCTTTTTGCAGTATGGCACAAATCAACCACTCCATGCACAAGAGTACGGGCAAAGATTCGGTGATGCAAAAAAAAACTTCATACAATTATCCATTGCAATCAGCAAGGATTAAATCAGGAATGGCTTACACGGGAAAAAAAGTGGAGTATGATTTATATGTAACCGATACCATGGTGAACTTTACCGGTAAGCATCGCCATGCCATTGCAATCAATGGACAAATACCGGCGCCCATTCTTGAATTTACTGAAGGCGATACCGCCATCATCCGTGTACACAACCTGATGAAGATGGAAACTTCTATCCACTGGCATGGAATACTATTACCCAACAAAGAAGATGGCGTCCCTTATTTAACAACTTCTCCTGTGGAGGCGGGCAAAACCTATACCTTCACTTTTCCACTGATACAAAGCGGCACTTACTGGTATCACTCTCATACTATGCTGCAGGAACAGAATGGCTTATATGGTTCAATCGTAATTCACCCTGCACAGCCAGAACCAGCACTAAAAGAATATGTTTTGCTATTATCAGACTGGACAGATGAAAACCCACATCAGGTAATGCGTTACCTGAAACGTGGAGGCGAATGGTATGCCATCAAAAAAGGCGCATTGCAAAGCTATGGCGAAGCCATTGCAGCAGGTGCATTTAAAGATAAACTCAAGCAGGAATGGCAGCGTATGCCCGCCATGGATGTATCTGATGTTTACTACGATAAGTTCTTATTGAACGGCCAGGAAACAAATGAATTTAAAGATGCAAAGCCGGGAGAAATAATCAGGCTAAGGATTATCAACGGTTCGGCTGCCACTTATTTCAACCTTCAATATGCGAACAGCTATATGCGGATTATTGCCGCTGATGGTATTAATGTAACCCAGGTTAATGTAAATAAACTTGAAATCGCTATTGCAGAAACTTACGATGTATTGATTACTGTGCCCGAAATAGGCACTGCAGAACTTAGGGCTACTTCATGGGATGTGACGGGTTATGCATCTGCTTACTTTGGCAATGGCGCCGTTATTAAAGCCCCTGATATTCCAAGGCTGAATTATTTTAAGATGATGCAACAAATGGGCAGTATGAACATGAAGGGAATGGATATGGGTGATATGCCGGGTATGGATATGAAAAACATGAATATGCCTAATAATACCGCATCTCCAAAAAAAGAAATGGATATGAATAGTATGGAAGGTATGAAGATGGACGATATGGCAGGCATGGATATGAAAATGGGAATCCCGGGTGAATTTAATTATAATATGCTTCGGGCATTACATCCAACCACATTGGATTCCTCATTAGTGCCACGGGAAGTGAAGCTCACACTCACAGGCAATATGCTGCGGTATGTTTGGTCATTTGATTTTAAAACGTTATCAGCTGCCGATAAAATTCTTATCAGAAAAGGAGAAAGAGTAAGATTTGTGTTGACCAACAATACCATGATGCGGCACCCATTGCATTTACATGGCCATTTCTTTCGCTTCATCAATGCACAAGGCGAATATTCGCCCCTGAAACATACGTTTGATATTAAGCCAATGGAAACCGTTACCATTGAATTTGATGCCAACGAAGAGCAGGACTGGTTTTTCCATTGCCATATTTTATACCACATGATGGCAGGGATGGCAAGAATAGTAAGCTATGAAGGCAGTGAGCAAAATGAATTTGCAAAAAACGGTTACAAAGAATTAAAAAAAGAAGACAATGTGCTTTATCCCTGGTTTGATTTATCAGTACACTCACAAGGTGCATGGTTGAGTGGAAATGTTTCGAACAATAAAATGGCTTTGGAATTTGAAGGAAGGGTAAACTGGAAAGGGAACTACGAAACTGAAACGCATTTACTTCGTTACCTTGATAAAAATCAATACCTCGCCTTTTATATTGGCTATGATTATCGGAAAAATAAAACGCTGCCATTAGCAAACACACCCAACTCAAAAGATAACCGGCGGGTTTTTGATGCAGGCTTTTATTATTTATTGCCTATGCTTATCCGTTCTGAATGGCGGATTGACCATACAGGCAAACTGCGCCTGCAATTAGAAAGAAGGGATTTACCCCTGAGTAATAATTTCTTTTTCGATTTCAGAGTAAATACCGACAAAGAATATAATGTAGCAGCAAGATATATGGTTGCTAAATCATTTTCCATCAGCACAAATTATGACAGCGATTACAAATGGGGAATTGGATTAACATGGCACTATTGACTTTTGAAAAATGTATAAAAATATTTTATGGAACATAATCACCACAACCAACAACGATATACCTGCCCCATGCATCCTGAAATTGTGAAGAACGAACCCGGCAGTTGTCCTAAATGCGGAATGAATCTTATTGTGGTTAACGCCAGGGCGGGTGAAGAACACTCACACCAGCACAAACAACAAGAAACGGAAAAGCATTCTGAACATGAGCAACACACGGCCCCCATTGTAAACATTACAAAGGCAAACGGTTTTCAGAAATTCACTTGTCCCATGCATCCACAGGTTGTGCAGGATGAGCCGGGTAAATGCCCGTTATGTGGCATGACCTTAGTGCCACTTGCAAAACCTGGTACAAATGAAGGACATCAAACTCATTCATCAGGTATCGCAGATTTCAAAAAACGATTTTATGTAGTGCTGGTATTAACTATTCCCATTATGCTGCTGTCAGAAATGATACAGCACTGGCTGAATATTCATTTCAGCTTCCCCGGTTCAAAATATGTATTACTTATTTTATCTTCTGTTGTATTCTTTTATGGCGGCTGGCCATTTCTAAAAGGATTGATTGGGGAAATGAGAGCAAAGAATCCCGGCATGATGACACTGGTAGCGTTTGCCATATCAGTAGCATATATCTATAGCGTTGCAACTGTGCTTGGCCTAAAAGGAATGGATTTCTTTTGGGAGTTAGCAACACTTATTCTTATCATGTTATTAGGACATTGGATTGAAATGAAATCTGTTGCAGGCGCATCAAGGGAATTGGAATTATTAGTACAGTTAATGCCCGATGATGCACATTTAGTAAATGGAGAAAAAATAACAGATGTAAAAACAGAATCGCTGATAGAGAATGATGTAATACTTATAAAGCCCGGTGAGAAGGTTGCTGCAGATGGTGTTATAGCGGATGGTGAAAGTTATCTCAATGAATCCATGCTTACAGGCGAATCAAAACCTGTTGAAAAAACAACAGGGGATAAAGTTATTGCTGGTTCTATCAATGGTAACGGGGCCATAAAAGTTTCTGTATCACATGGAGCAAAAGATTCTTACTTATCGCAGGTTATAAAACTGGTACAGGATGCACAAAAATCAAAATCCAAAACGCAATTAATTGCAGATACGGCAGCAAGATGGCTTACACTTATTGCCATTGTAGCAGGTATCACTACATTTCTTGTTTGGTATTTATCAGGAAAAGACCTGGCTTTCTCTATAGAAAGAATGGTAACAGTAATTGTGATTTGCTGTCCCCATGCATTAGGATTGGCCGTGCCACTGGTGGTAGCAAAATCAACCGCCTTATCAGCTAAGCATGGTTTACTGATAAAGAACAGAACAGCGTTTGAAAATGCAAGAAAGATAACCACCCTGGTGTTTGATAAAACAGGTACATTAACAGTTGGCAAATTTCAGGTAGTTCGATTTGTTACACATAACGATAAATACACCCAGGAGCAAGTGCTCCAATATGCAGCGGCACTTGAGCAAAATTCAGAACATCCGATTGCAACGGGTATAACAGCCAAAGCAAAAGAACTGAATCTTGAACTTCCTGCCGTTATGGATTTTGAAGCTATCACAGGAAAAGGTATATCTGGAATAATTGACAGAAAAGATGTAATGGTGGTTAGCCCCGGTTATTTAAAAGAAAAATTTTCATTTCTTACAAAGGAAGATATGGTTAAGGCAGAAGAGACTCTTGTATTTGTATTAATTGATGATGATATTGCCGGTTCCATTGCACTGGCTGATGAAATAAGACCTGAATCAGCAGAAGCAATCAAGACATTACATGAAAACAATATCAAGGTAATCTTATTAACAGGAGATAACGCAACAGTGGCTAAAGGTGTAAGCGACCGTTTAGGCATGGATAGTTTTTTTGCCGAAGTATTACCACATCAGAAATTAGAAAAAATAAAAGAACTGCAAAGCCAGGGTGAATTTGTTGCTATGACAGGTGATGGTGTAAATGATGCCCCGGCTTTGGCTCAGGCTAATGTAGGTATAGCAGTTGGTTCAGGTTCTGATATCGCCGCCGAAACAGCAGGAATTGTACTGGTTAACAGCAATCCCAAGGATGTTGTTTCATTGATTCAGTTTGGTAAAGCCACTTACAGAAAGATGATTCAGAATTTGATTTGGGCTACAGGTTATAATGTAGTGGCTTTACCATTGGCGGCTGGTGTGTTATACAAAATGGGAATATTGTTAAGCCCTGCTGCCGGTGCCGTTTTAATGAGTGTAAGTACAGTTGTGGTAGCGATTAATGCAAGTATGCTGAAAGTAAAATAGCGTTAGCGAATAAAAAAGGATGGAAATTATTCAGAAGGTTATTCATTATTTTCTTCACTTTGTTTTTCCCTTAGGAATAGCTTTTGTCTTTTTCAGAGAAAGATGGAAACAAGCTTACCTGATATTATTGTTAACAATGTTGATAGATTCTGACCATTTATTAGCAATCCCTTTTTATCATCCCTGCCGTTGCAGTATTGGTTTTCATCCCCTGCACAGTTATTTCGCAATAGTTATATATGCGTTGTTATTTTTGTTTTCAAAATTCCGTATCGTATCTGTCGGATTATTAATGCACATGGCTACAGACTATATTGATTGTATTTTTATTACTCATAATTGTAAATAATATTACTGTTTATGGCAAAAAGCAAACACTACTACATCCGAAAAACTCACCGCTGGCTCGGTGTTATTTTAGGCATCCAGTTTTTATTATGGACAATTGGTGGATTGTATTTCAGTTGGAGCAATATGGATGAAGTGCATGGAGATTTTCAAAAGAAAAATGCACCGCTCTTATCATCCGATATTTCATTAGTAAGCCCAACAATGGTACTGGATACTATCAGGAGAGTTCATCGGATTGATTCAATTGTTTCCATTCAGTTAATTGAAATTTTGGGTAAGCCATTTTATCAGGTTCGTTGTATCAGTGCTATCCACAACGAAACAAATCATGAACATGATATGCAGGCAATGAACCATCTTGCCGATGCAGAAACAGGTGACCTTCGGGGGCCATTGACAAAAGAGGAAGCCACTGAAGTTGCAAAAAGGCGATTTAATGGCGAGCCGGAAGTTAAATCTGTTGAATACCTAACAGCTACAAATAATCACCATGAGTACCGTGAAAATCCTTTGCCTGCTTACGCTATTACATTTGAGCATCCGTCAAAAGCCACCGTTTATGTTGCCAGCGAATTAGGAACCGTTCAAAAATTCAGGAATAATAAATGGCGAATATTTGATTTCTTGTGGATGATGCACACGATGGATTATGAAGGCAGGGACAATTTTGGGAATAATCTGCTTCGATTCTTTTCAATTTTTGGATTGGTGACAGTGTTAAGTGGATTTGCATTATTCTTTGTGAGTACCAAACGCAAGAAGAAAAAAACTACACATTTCCCAACTCTGAATTAGTATCAATATCCGGGCTTTTGTTGTAAACTTTTATTGCAATTTAAAAAATGAAGAAGGATATTAAGAAACAAAGTGCTAAGAATAAAAGGTCAATTCCAAAGGTTCTGAAATATGCGCTTTGAATTATTCTTGCTCTTCTTATACTTGCAATCTTTGCTCTTGTCATGCTTCTACAGAATATACATATTGAAAAAAATAAAGGTTGACCTTATCCGAACCGAAGGGATTTTCAGTTTTTTGAGAAATAGTCGGCAACTGGGTGTTTAAGGATGGTTTAACTGGCTGATTTGCAACTGTATTGCTAAATTATACATGCCTAAGTGTATTATTTGCAACAAAACATCCTATTTTTGCAACCAATGAAATTATTCTTCTCAATAGTATCTCTGGTAATGCTTTACATTTCCTGCCTGCCCTGCGGCGACAGAGAGGAATGTAACATCAGAGCAGAAGCAAGAATTTCAGCAGCTAATGACAACCACCAGCAGCATAAACATAATACAGAAGCCTGTTCTCCGTTCTGCTCATGTTCCTGTTGTGCTGCCTCAGCCTTTTACTCTCCTTTCGCTAAGGCTCAGATAAATAAAGTAGAATTTCAATCGGAGAAATATCCCCTTTACAATGTAGCGTTTAGTACCGAAGCTCAAAATAGCATCTGGCAGCCTCCCAAATTGTCTTAATCTCACAACTCCTTTATTGAATTTGCTGTAAGTCATTTATTGGCTTATTCAGCTATTGTATCATTCATTTCCCATTGCTGGCAATGGCCACAGCCAAAAAAGTTACAAAAAGCAAGAAAAGAAAAAAGCCTTTAGTGATAAGAATAATCAGAATCATTCTTATTGGAATTGCCTGTGCTATACTTATTGCCGCAATAGTGGAAAGAACAATTCATTTTTTCAGGTATCATATATAACCAAACAGACTTAAGACATGCTCAATAAAATCATTCAATTCTCCATAAAAAATAAATTGGTCATCGGCCTGTTTACACTTGCATTAATAATATGGGGTGTTTATTCAGCCAAAAAATTGCCAATTGATGCTGTACCCGATATTACAAATAACCAGGTACAGGTAATTACGCTGAGCCCATCATTAGCGGCACAGGAAGTAGAACAGCTAATTTCTTTTCCGGTGGAACAAACAATGGCCACCATTCCGGAAGTGCAGGAAATCCGTTCTATATCAAGATTTGGATTATCTGTAGTTACTGTCGTATTTCATGATGATGCCAACATATATTGGGCCCGTCAGCAAGTAGGTGAACGGCTGATAGAAGCCCGTAACCAAATACCAAACAATATTGGTAACCCTGAAATGGCTCCTATCTCTACAGGCTTAGGTGAAATTTATCAGTATGTCTTACATGCCAAAAAAGGGTATGAAAATAAATACGATGCCATGTCTCTTCGGACAATTCAGGACTGGATTGTCCGGCGACAGTTGTTGGGCACACCCGGCATTGCTGATGTAAGCAGCTTCGGCGGTCTTTTAAAGCAATATGAAATTGCATTGAATACAGATAAGCTTCGCAGCTATAATCTATCCATAGCAGATGTATTCAATGCCCTTGAAAAGAATAATCAGAATACAGGTGGAGCCTATATTGACAAAAAGCCCAATGCCTACTTTATCCGCAGCGAAGGATTTATTAAAACAATCACTGACATTGAAAAAATTGTAGTTACAAGAACTTCCGGCGGTTCCCCTGTATTGGTCAGAGATATTGCAACGGTACAGTTGGGCCATGCCACGCAATACGGGGCATTAACCCGTAATGCGGAAGGCGAAGTAGTTGGTGGCATTGTTTTAATGCTCAAAGGAGCAAATTCCAGCATTGTAATTAATAGTGTAAAAGAAAAAATAACCCAGATTCAGAAAAGCTTGCCGGAAGGTGTGGTCATTGAGCCCTTCCTTGACAGAAGTGCTTTAGTTAGCAGGGCAATCGGAACTGTAAAAACTAACCTTATTGAAGGTGCCTTGATTGTGATTTTTGTATTGGTGGTTTTCCTTGGTAATATCCGTTCCGGGTTGATAGTGGCTTCAGTGATTCCGCTTGCCATGCTTTTTGCTATTTCGCTGATGAATCTTTTTGGCGTATCCGGAAACCTGATGAGTTTAGGCGCTATTGATTTTGGATTGATTGTGGATGGCGCTGTAATTATTGTGGAAGCAACCATGCATCAGTTAGGCCATCGAAAGCCCGGAAGAATGACACAAGACCAATTGGATGATGAAGTATATAAGTCAGCAGGTAAAATGATGAACTCTGCTGCATTTGGACAAATCATTATCTTAATTGTGTATCTGCCTATTCTTGCCTTGGTAGGCATTGAAGGAAAAATGTTTGGCCCAATGGCACAAACAGTATCATTTGCTATACTGGGTGCATTCCTGCTTTCACTTACTTATGTGCCCATGATGAGTGCACTTGTTCTAAGTAAAAAAATAAGCCACAAGGAAAACCTTTCTGATAAAATGATGAAGTTTTTCCAACGGCTTTATACCCCATTAATACGTGGTGCACTGAAAATGAAATTGCTGGTGGTGAGTATCGCTGTTGGTGTATTTATAATCAGCCTTATAATTTTTAGAACATTAGGTGGCGAATTTATTCCAACATTGGAAGAAGGCGATTTCGCCGTAGAAACAAGGTTGCTAACAGGTAGCTCGTTAAGCCAGACAATTGAAAAAATAACACAGGCTTCGGACTTACTGATGAAAAAATTTCCCGAAGTAAAAGAAGTGATTGGAAAGATTGGCGCCTCTGAGATACCTACCGACCCTATGCCCATAGAAGCATGTGATATTACCATCCTTTTAAAAGATAAAAAGGAATGGACCAGTGCACATAACCGGGAAGAATTAGCAGAACTGATGCAAAAAGAACTGGAAAAAATTCCCGGTGTTTCCTATGGGTTGTCGCAGCCTATACAACTTCGTTTTAATGAATTGATTTCAGGTGTTCGCCAGGATGTAGGTATTAAAATATTTGGGGAAGACCTGGATGTGCTGGCAGACCTGGCCAAAAAAATTGGTGTGATTGTGCCTACTGTAAAAGGTGCAGAAGATTTATATGTAGAACAGGTGACCGGTTTGCCACAGATTGTGGTTAAACTAAACCGGGATAAGATTGCGCAATTTGGTTTAAATGTAGAAGATATAAACCGCACCATCAGCGCTGCATTTGCCGGGGAAGCTGCGGGTATTGTATATGAAGGCGAGAAACGTTTTGATATGGTGGTGCGGTTAGAAAAGACAGGCCGCCAGAGTATTGATGATGTAAAAGGATTATTTGTTGCGGCCCCTGATGGTAACCAGATTCCATTGGAACAGGTAGCCGATGTCAATTTGCAGTTAGGCCCTAACCAGATACAACGGGAAGATGCCAAGAGAAGAATCATAGTAGGCTTTAATACAAGAGGCAGGGACATCTCATCGGTTGTAAAAGAAATGCAGGAAAAAATTGAGAAGCAGGTAAAAATGCCCCCCGGTTACTTTATTACTTATGGTGGGCAATTTAAAAATCTTGAAGAGGCTAACAAAAGATTATCCGTTGCTGTTCCTGTGGCTTTAGCATTAATCCTGCTGCTTCTTTTCTTTACGTTTGGTTCTATCAAATATTCATTACTCATTTTTACAGCAATACCCATGAGTGCTATTGGTGGTGTATTTGCCTTATGGTTCCGGGGTATGCCATTCAGTATTTCAGCAGGTGTTGGCTTTATTGCTTTATTTGGTGTGGCTGTATTAAATGGTATTGTGTTAATCAGCGAATTTAACCGGTTGAAAAAAGAAGGCATGACTGACATTAATGCAATTATTCTAAAAGGAACCTCTGTAAGGTTGCGACCGGTGTTAATGACCGCAGCGGTTGCTTCATTAGGCTTTTTGCCAATGGCATTATCTACAGGTTCCGGGGCGGAAGTTCAAAGACCGTTAGCAACTGTTGTAATAGGCGGATTGATTACGGCCACATTTCTTACGTTGGTAGTTTTACCGGTGTTGTACACCTGGTTTGAAAAGATAAATCCGAAAGTTAAAAAGTCTTCTGTTGCAAAGGGTTTAGCCTCATTGCTTATCCTGTTTTTAGCATCATCATTCGCTGCAAATGCCCAGCAACCAAAAACAATCATAAATCTTAATGATGCCGTGTCATCTGCTATGAAGAATAACCCTTTGGTAAAAGTGGGAACGCTGGATATAAGTTACCAGCAGCAGTTGAAAAAAACAGTAAAGGATTACGGCAAAACAAATGTGGGTCTCACATTTGGTCAGTATAACAGTCGTATTGCTTATGATAATAATTTCAACATTAATCAGGGCATACCGAATCCTGCCTACTTTAAAAGTCTCATACGGTTATCTGAGTCAAATATCAAAAGCAGTGAACTGCAACTGAAAATTTATCAGACTGAACTGGCGGCGAATACAAAAACATCGTACTACCAGTTAAGTTTTTGGATAGAGGAAATAAGATTGCTGAAAGAGTTGCTGGCTATCTACGAAAATGTATTGAAAGCATCAGCGCTACGGTATAAGACAGGTGAAACCAATGCCCTGGAAAATTATAATGCTGAAAGCAAGGTAAATGAGATAAAGGCGCAATTGAGAAATGCGGAAGAAGATTACCGTATTGAACTAAACCGCCTGAAGGTATTTACGGCCGATTCGTCTGTTACAGCTATTGCCGACACATCACTTGTTGAAAAGCAGATACAGGTAAATTTTGATACTGCTGCCATTGCGGCCAACCCTACACTGGCCTTTATTAAACAGCAGATTGATATTGCAAGCAGGGAGAAAGCTGTTGAGCAATCAAGGCTGAAACCAGATTTCTCAGTAGGCTATTTCAACCAGTCTTTAGTAGGTTATCAAACCGTAAACGGTGCTGATAAATATTATGGTGTTGGCCGCCGTTTCCAGGGTGTTAATTTGGGTGTCAGCATTCCCATATTTGCCAGGGCACAAAAAGAAAAAGTAAAGGCTGCCGAAGTAAACCGGGTGCGCCGTGAAGCAGAACTGACCAATTATCAATACAATCTTCAGGCTGAATTGACAAGGCTGTTTGGCGAATTGCAAAAACAAAGAGTTCAAATCAACTACTACCGCAATACAGCTTTACCGCAAGCCAATCTTATCATCACCCAGGCGCAAAAAGCTTTTACGGCCGGTGAAATCGGATATTATGAATTGACGCAATCACTCAACAATGCTGTTGTTGTAAAACAGGAATACACAAAACTTTTAAATCAATACAATCAAACCGTCATTGCTATCGAATTTATTGGTGGCATCAATTAATTAAAACGGGTTAAATATTATAAATATGAAACAGAAATTTTTAAGTTCATTGGTTATACTCACTGCTGCCATTGTGTG
>ERZ1066135.11-NODE-11-length-193109-cov-12.378790_pt1 | contig 193109 bp, 177 predicted proteins | sample MGYA00382782_ERZ1066135 | MGnify/ENA primary metagenome ERZ1066135 (study PRJEB33369, sample SAMEA5778365) | biofilm metagenome | biome: Industrial cooling water; feature: Water cooling tower basin; material: Biofilm | place: United Arab Emirates | collected... | reverse complement strand
ATCTGTTTTGTTACTATTGTCTGCACAAGCACAGAGTAGAACAAATGCTAAGGGAAGAAAATATTTCATATAAACTGTTTTTGTTGCTATGTAATACACAGATGTACCGATGAAAACAAGTCTCTTTAGGAAAAAGAATTTTTTATCCATTCATACTCGTTAAAAACTCATTATTATCTTTTGTGCCTCTCATGTTCTGCAGCAATGTATTCATGGCTTCTTCAGTATTCATATCAGCCATGTGTTTACGCAAAACCCACATACGCTTGGCTACATCTTTATCCAGTAACAAATCATCACGGCGTGTGCTTGATGCAACAATGTCAATGGCAGGGAATACACGTCTGTTGGCCAGCTTACGGTCAAGTGCCAGTTCCATGTTACCTGTTCCTTTAAATTCTTCAAAAATCACCTCGTCCATTTTACTTCCTGTATCTACAAGCGCTGTTGCAAGAATGGTTAATGAACCGCCGTTTTCAATTTTACGTGCTGCACCAAAAAATTGTTTCGGTTTTTGCATTGCATTCGCTTCCACGCCGCCACTCAACACCTTGCCACTTGCGGGAGCTACTGTGTTATGTGCACGTGCAAGACGTGTAATGGAATCCAGCAATATCACCACATCATGACCGCATTCAACGAGTCGCTTTGCTTTTTGCAGGGCAATGGTTGAAACTTTTACATGCTTTTCAGCAGGCTCATCAAAGGTGGATGCAATCACTTCAGCTTTTACACTGCGTTCCATATCTGTTACCTCTTCAGGTCGCTCATCTACCAGCACAATCATTAAATAACATTCAGGATGATTTTCAGCAATGGCGTTGGCCACTTCTTTCAGCAACATCGTTTTACCTGTTTTTGGTTGCGCCACTATTAATCCACGCTGACCTTTACCAATAGGCGTAAACAAATCCATGATACGGGTGCTGTAATTATTAGGAGTTGTAGCCAGATTTAATTTTTCAAACGGGAACAAAGGTGTGAGGTAATCAAAAGGCACACGGTCTCTCACTTCATCAGGACGCTTGCCGTTAATAGTATCAACTTTAAGCAAGGCAAAATATTTCTCACCTTCTTTTGGCGGACGTACAGAACCATAAACCGTATCACCCGTTTTTAAACCAAACAATTTGATTTGCGATGGTGATACATAAACATCATCAGGACTTGACAAATAGTTATAATCGCTGCTTCTTAAAAAGCCATAACCATCAGGCATCATTTCAAGCACACCTTCGGCTTGTATAATGCCGTCAAATTCAATATTGAAAAGCTGTTCTCTTCTGTTGTTTTGTTGCGGGCGTTGCTGTACAGGTGCTTCCTGCTGCTGCGGCTGCTGCGGTTCCTGTTCTTCACCCTCCGGCGCAGGTCCATCTGCCACATAGTTATCATCACCGGGCAGGGCAATAGCTGACAGAAAGTTGGCCGCCAGCTCAGCAGGGTCAATAGCAGGTTGCTCTGTTTTCTTCATTATTTTTTTAGCAGGCGCTTCTTCTTTTTTCTTTTTGCCTTTTGCAGGTGGAGCAGTATCACCACTCTCTACCACTGCTTCTTCAGTACCTGTAGCGGTTGAAGTTTTTACAATGCGTTTGCGGCGTGTTTTCTCGTCGCCACTGTTTTTTTGTTCACTTGCCATAACAGCCTGTTTATCGAGGATTTTGTAAATAAGTTCCTGTTTGTCCATTTTTTTGGCACCTGTAATCTTGAGTTGTTCTGCTACATCCAGCAGTTCGGGAACGAGCATGTCGTTCAGTTGGAGTATGTCGTACATAAAAGTTTTAATTCATGAATCAATAGCTAAAACAGTAAAGCCGGAATACGAAATTGATTGATTATTTAAAGTTGGGAGCGGAAAACGACTTATTCAGACGTGCTTTGATTTTGAAGAATCGGATTTTGAAACCAGTCTGTTTCCGCTGCAATGTTACGGCAATTTTAATAAAAGCAAAAAAATTGTTGGAGAGGGCTGAGTAAATAAATGCCAGATAGTGTTTGTAAAATGGGCAATCTCATAAAACCCCAGTTTTTTCGTTGTTGCCCATGTTTGAAAAGATCCACGTACAAAACCTCTTTTATTGAAGGTTTAAACCTAAAACAAGCTATTTCTAATTTTTTGACAAAGGCTAAGGCTTTGAATTTTGTAATTTTCGTAGATTTTTCTTCCATCTTGTAAATACTGATAGTTCCTCTTTAGTGAGTGTATTTTTCAATAAAACATATTCAGAAGAAAGGTTATAGGAATCTTTTTCAACAATGTTTTCTACACGTGTAACAGGAGACCCGAGGCTTCGGGTGAATTCGTGGCGAAACGTAAAATAAAGGGGGATTGTTGTAGGTTTTTTCTTTACAAAGATGAAAGAAAATATTTCTTGATTTGAACTGGATTTTTTACATAAGTATTTACAGAAGGCTATCCCATTAATTACAGTATCAACGGGTGGCCCAATAACACTATCTGGGTCGGGGGTTGAAATAAAATTCCATCCACCCTCTACTCTTCCCGTGTCGGGTTGTTTGTAGTGCTTGATATAGGAGGATGTATCTGAAAAGGTTTTATAAGTTGTATATGTCTTAGACGGAAGGTCAATAAAAGTATAGCCTTTAATTACTCTTTCCTTGGTTTCATTATTGTTTTCATCTGTTCTAACATTTAAGGCTATCTGCTCACAAATGATCATGCTATCCAAAAAGAAGAAATGAAAATCTTCATAAAACGGAACAGGAATTTCCTGCCCCGTTTTTTTTTCTATTAATCTTAGTTTTAATTTAACAGAACCACAATTTTTCAATTTTTCCGATGAAACACAACCAAAAAAAATCATCAGTTTTATTATTAAAAAGCAATATTTCATATTTGAAAATTAAAACTCAGCATAAAAGCCCCAAACTGTTGATTTGTTAACTTCCATATCGGGTACCCCTTCTTTCGTAACCCTTCCAGATACGGTGCTATATGCATAAGTTGGATTACATGAAGTTGTAACTGCAAGTTCTTGCCATGTTGCCAGACCTTGAAGATTAAAGATTGCCGAGTTAAGATGTGTTATCTTCGTAAAACCACCACCAAACGAACCGTTTGTAATTTTTGTACCATTTAGCTTTTCATAGGATTTTACGTACCATGATGAAGAATTACCAACACGCCAATCAACCTGTTTTGTTACAGGTTCTTCTGAAGGCGGATTTGAAGCCCCCCAATTATTTCCTGCTTCACAAAGCGATTCTAATTGCCCATTCATTGGACAACCATTACAAGTAGTAAATAAAAATTCTTCTGTTGTTTCGGTTGAACCATCTGCATAGGTTATCGTTGTTACCATATACCAATCTATACAATCATTTTCAGCTTGAATTTGATTTTGTGGTTGGCTGTCCTTCTTTTTTAAAAACCCATATCCAAAATCTCCTTTTTGGTTGACTGTAATTCTCTGCAGAAAAATATCCTCAAGCGTTGAGATTGTATAAATTCCTTTTTTGCATTCCTTACTATTACTAAAAAGGAAATAGAAGTCCTTGTTTGAGAAATCAGGAATATTTTTAACTTCATTCAAAGAATAACGAAGCCTCGACGCTCTACGATACGTTCCATCCTCATTACAAAAAATAATCAACGCCTGTTTTAGTGAAGAATTCTGTCCTGGAGGAACAAAGTAAATTTTTTCTGATTCATCTTTTTGAAAAAAGCGGGCTGTAGAAAAATCAAGCGTAGAAAGAAAAAAATCAACTCTTTCTTTGGCAGAGGATGTAAGTTTTTCCGTTTCGCCTGATAAAAATGTTTTAACAGCAGCAGATTCGTCCTTTTTTGGCAAGGGGATATTCTCATTTGAATTCATGTTTTTCTTACAGGCTGTAAAGACAAACAGGAAAAGAAATGAAATTAATAACGAAATAGCCGGGGGGGGGGGTAATTTTTTTCATAACAAATCTTTTTAAGTTTCAACTAAAGTAATTTTGAATTCTGAAACAACCAAACTACTTGTGAAAAATATTTTAGATTAACATTAGCTATAGTTTGGCATATTATCAAAACACAAAGCCCACATTCTTTATCTTTGCTCCCTCAAAATCAGGTGTATGTTTAACAAAAGAACGAAGATTAAGGAGTTGCTCACATGGGAACCCAAAGAACAGGAAGTAACAGTGATGGGTTGGGTACGTACGTTTCGTAACAATCAGTTTGTGGCGCTGAATGATGGCAGTACCAATAATAATCTTCAGGTTGTATTGGAGTTGGGCAAATTTGATGAGGAATTGCTCAAACGCATTACTACTTCTGCTTCTTTAAAAGTAACGGGTCTTTTGATTCCTTCGCTCGGCAAAGGACAAACGGTTGAACTCAAGGCAGCAGCCATTGAGATTTTGGGAGACAGTGATGCAGAAAAATATCCCTTGCAACCTAAAAAACACAGCCTTGAATTTTTAAGAGAAATCGCCCACCTGCGTTTTCGTACCAATACATTCGGTTCGGTGTTTCGTGTGCGTCATTCGATAGCATATGCGGTTCACAAATTTTTTCATGAAAAAGGATTCATATATCTGCATACACCTATCGTTACCGCCAGCGATGCGGAAGGAGCTGGTGAAATGTTTCGTGTAAGCACATTACCTTTTGATAATCCGCCACGAAACGAAGATGGCAGCATTAACTATAAAGAAGACTTCTTTGGCCGTGCTACCAACTTAACGGTGAGTGGTCAGCTCGAAGGCGAGTTGGGAGCTACAGCCTTTGGTGAAATTTATACGTTTGGTCCCACCTTTCGTGCAGAGAACAGTAACACCGCCCGTCACCTGGCAGAGTTCTGGATGATAGAACCCGAGATGGCCTTTCATGATTTGGAAGACAATATGAACCTTGCTGAAGAGTTCATCAAATACATTATCCGTTTTGCAATGGAGAACAATCGTGAAGATTTGGAGTTCCTTGCACAACGTTTAGCTGATGAAGAAAAGCAACTGCCGCAGGACAAGCGCAGTGAAATGGGATTGATTGAAAAGTTAGAGTTTGTGCTCAATAACAATTTTGAACGCATCACTTATACACAGGCTATTGATATTTTACTTCAATCACCTGCTTACAAAAAGAAGAAATTTCAATACGAAGTAAAGTGGGGTATAGATATGCAGAGTGAGCACGAGCGTTATCTGGTAGAGAAGCATTTTAAAAAGCCTGTAATTGTTACCAACTATCCTGCAGCTATTAAAGCATTTTACATGCGTCAGGATGAGGGGTGTGAGCTTGGTAAAGAAACTGTTGCTGCTATGGATATTCTGGCGCCCGGCATCGGTGAAATAGTGGGCGGCTCACAACGTGAAGAGCGTTTAGATAAATTGATGGCTCGTATGAAAGCGATGCATGTACCTGCTGATGACTTGTGGTGGTATTTGGATACCCGTCGTTTTGGTACGGTGCCACATGCTGGTTTTGGATTGGGTTTTGAGCGCATGGTGCAGTTTGTAACAGGTATGGGCAATATCCGTGACGTGATTGCATTTCCCCGAACGCCCAAAAACTGTGAGTTTTAAACAACAAGAAGCGTTACAGAGCGTTTTATCAACGCACACCAAAAGCAATTCTATGCAAAAAACCATTTTATCTGTTTGCCTTATTTTGTACATAACGCTCACAGCAAGCAATTGTAATAAGAAAACTGATTCACCGCAACCGGAAACATTTACCTATCAACCTGTAAGTACCGGCAGTGAATGGAATTATACAACTACCGGCACTTCAGGAGCTAATGCAGTGAATGTAAGTTATAAGCTCACCGCTACCTCCAGAGACTCTGCTTCCAGCGGGCGTACTTATAAAGTATTTACAAATTCAATAGGTGCCAATGAGTATTATAATAAAACGGGTAATGATTATTACCGCATTGCATCCTTTGCAGCTTTACCTCAGGCTATAGAAGTATTATATCTGAAAGATAATCTTGCTGCAGGGGGTAGCTGGAGTGAAACTAAATCGATTGCTTTTTCAGGTTCTCCTTTTCCCATTCCGGTAAACCTTGCTTTCTCTGTTGTTGGAAATAAATTTGATACCTCTTTTAATGGTAATAGTTTTAAAGATGTTATAAGAGTCAAGCTTACTCCTGCAATCACCGGGGTTACAATTGAGAATAATGATATTACTTACTTATTTGCAAAAAATGTAGGTATGATTGCTAATAAAGTTCGATTGCGCATCTCTCTTGCATCAATTGACGTAAATACAGAAACGAAATTAGGAGCATTTACTATTAAATAAATTTCATAATTGCCAAGGGAAAGCACATCTCAACAGGATGTGCTTTTTTTATTGCTTTTCAAAGTAGGATTGAATTCTGTCTTTAATATTTTCTCTAATGTTTATGTAGAATAAATTAATATCTCCGGGGTGATAGTTTTTGCTTCTATACAAAAAGCTACCGGGAAATTTGGGCCGCTCTACCCACAACATGCCATTATGGATTTGTGCTCCGTTAGTATGCGGAATAATTTTTTTAAAGTTGTACAGCACTGCACCTGTGTTTTTATCCCGATCGTGGTACAGACTGTCAATCGTCCATGAAACAGGATTCACCACCCATGAATTTCCGTTTTCTTTTTCAATAAATTCCGGCGTATAATTTTTTCTGTATGTTCTCCATCCAACAAAGCAGCCTGTACCTGCATTGTCTGTGCATGGTTGCAGTACGGTAAATTCATTTTTTGAAATCACTAATCCCGGTATGTAAGCACAAACCAGTTGTTTGGCTAGAGCTGTTCCATCAAAAAAATGTTTTAACAGAAGTTGTGCATGCAGTGTACCCTGACTGTGACCTGCTATGATAATGGGTCTGCCGTTGTTATAATGTTTCAGGTAATATTCAAAAGCTGACCTTACATCTTCATAAGCCATACGCAGAGCTGCTTTTCCCTTTGTAGAATCTTTAGTAAAAAAGGAATACAAATGTGCTTGTCTGTACCTGGGTGCAAACACCCTGCAGCTTGCATTAAAAACACTTGCCTGGTAAAGTATAGAACTGTAATCTGTTTTGGCATTCAGTTCTGCATTGTCTATATCAGCGTTCCAGATGACAGCTTCTGTTTTTTTATCAGTTAACGTTGTGGGGTGCAGAAAAAAAACATCTACTGTGGAATCTCGTTTTTCATTCTTCAAGGGTAAAGGAATGCTGTCAGATGGGTCTGTTTTCCATGGATGTGCTGCCCAATACTTTACATTGGAATAGTCAGGTTGATTGTTGTTTACAACTGCAAATTCTTTTTTGTAGCTGGGAGTAAAGGAATGATATGCCGGTTTACAGCAAATGAGCGTTATTAACAGAACAAAACAAACAGAAAGCTTCTTAAAGTGATTCAAATGTTTAATTTTTGCACCTCAAACTTAAGCGCTATCTTTTATAAATAAATGTAAATTCTGTATCATGACCATACCTGTTGTAGATCTTGCTATGTTTGATACTCATGATACTGCAAATAAATTGCAGTTTGTAAACCAGTTGGGCAATGCCTATGAAGAAGTAGGATTTGTGGCTGTAAAAAATCACGGTATTCCTGATGAGCTTATAAAAGAGTTGTATAAATATGTACAGCAGTTTTTTTCATTGCCACTGGATTTGAAAAGGCAGTATGAAGTTCCGGGTCTTGCGGGGCAAAGAGGTTACACATCATTTGGTAAAGAACATGCTAAAGGAAGCGAGGCACCTGACCTGAAAGAGTTTTTTCAATATGGACAAATCACTGATGCGGTGTTAAGGGCCAAAGAAGGATATCCTGAAAATGTAAGAGTAAAAGAGGTTGAAAAATTTAATGCCACTTTCGAAGCGGCCTATCATCATTTTGAAGCGTCTGGAAAAAAATTATTACAGGCCATAGCACTTTACCTTTCACTGGACGAGTTCTATTTTGATGAATGGGTTAATAATGGAAATTCCATCTTAAGAGCTATTCATTATCCGCCAATTACACATGAGCCCAAAACTGCTATTCGGGCTGAGCAGCATGAAGACATCAATCTTATAACTTTATTAGTTGGTGCCAGTGCTGATGGTTTGGAAATATTAACCAAACAAAATGAATGGGTGGGCGTCACTTCGTTGCCCGATCAAATTGTTGTTAACGTGGGAGATATGCTGCAGCGCTTGACCAATAACAAATTACGTTCAACAACGCATCGTGTAGTTAATCCGCCACGTTCACTTTGGCATACTTCCAGATTTTCAATACCTTTCTTTTTGCATCCACGGGCAAGTATGCCGTTAGCCTGTTTACCAAGTTGTATCAGCACATCTACACTAAAACAGTATGATGATGTAACTGCAGGGGAATACCTGGATGAAAGACTCAAAGAAATAGGATTGAAAAAATAAAAGAAATTATCTGGCATTAATCAGACACATACCATTTCTGAAATCAGTTTTGATTTATACATTAACTGCGTTTGGCGGCCCCCAGGGACATTTTGGTATGATGATGAAAACCTTTGTAAACAAACGAAGAGATGTTACAGAGAAAGAGCTCACTGATTTAATTTCTTTTTGTCAATTGCTGCCGGGCGCATCCTCTACACAAACCATTACATTAATTGGATATAAACGTGGTGGTGTCTCTCTTGCTATTATTTCATTTCTTATATGGATATTACCGGCCTGTTTTATTATGGGTGCCTTTTCTTTTCTCGTACATTATATTGATAAGAAAGCATTGGATACTGATATTTTTAAATACCTCCAGCCTATGGCGATAGGTTTTCTTATTTATGCTGCATGGAAGGCCTATTGCATATCAGTGAATAATACCATTACAAGGGTCATAATGATTATGGCAGCGCTTGGTACGTATATTTTTTTTAAGACGCCATGGGTTTTTCCTATTATTTTAGTTTGTGCCGGTATTGCAACCAATTTCAGCAGTAAGCGTATTCCACAAAAAGAAGAACCACCTAAAAAAGTAAAATGGACCAATATCTGGCTGTTTGCTTTTGTGTTCATAGCCGCAGGTGTTTTAAGTACGGTTGCAAATAAACAACAATGGGAAAACCGAAAGGCATTTAACCTGTTTGAAAATTTCTATCGTTTTGGTAGTCTTGTGTTTGGCGGAGGACAGGTGCTCATGCCTATGATGTATGAACAGTTTGTAGTTCGTGAAAAAACACAATATGTAACAAAAGAAGAACTGTTAACCGGTGCCGGTTTTGTACAGGGTATTCCCGGGCCTGTTTTTTCAATGGCAACTTATGCGGGCGGCATGGCATTAAGAAAAGATGGAAAAGGAATGCAGTTAACAGGTGCTGTTATTGGAACAATTGCCATTTTTTTACCGAGCGCATTGTTGGTGTTATTCTTTTATCCTATCTGGCACAATCTAAAGCGATATGCTGTAATTTACCGCTCACTTGAGGGAATCAATGCGGCTGTTGTTGGCTTAATGATAGCTTCTGCTTTTTACCTCTCAAAAGATATGGCAATTATGCAGTTTGACAGAGTAAGTGAAATAAACTTATTGGTTGTGGCTGCCACTTTTCTATTGCTGCGTTATACACCATTACCCACACCTGTCATACCGTTGATTTGTTTATTTCTTGGCTGGGTCTTTTAACCTGAAATAATTATTCCTGTTAATTTCTTCCATTACAATATCAGGTACAAGATACCTGATGGATTTGTTGTTTAGAATAAGCTCACGAATATGTGTAGCCGAAATTTGAAGCAGGGGAGCCTGTACAGGTTTTACTTTTACCGGCAAATCCTTCTGCAGTTCAAAGCCGGGCCTTTCATAAACATATATGGTGTGATTGTTTATGATATGTTCAGGGTTTTTCCAAGAGTATAAATTTTGAAAGCTGTCGCTTCCCATAATTATGGAAAATGTAAAGGAGGGGTATTTTTCTTGTAAATACACAAGTGTATCTACGGTGTAAGAAGGTTTCGGCAGCTTAAATTCCACATCGCTGGCTTTTATATTTAATGAACCTTCAATTGCTACTTGTACAAGATGAAGCCTGTCATATTCATTGAGTAAGGATTTCTGTTGTTTAAATGGATTCTGTGGTGATACAATGAACCATACTTTATCCAGATCGGTTTCATTAAGCATGTGTTGAGCGATGATTAAATGGCCGTTATGAACAGGATTAAATGAACCAAAATAGAGACCTATATTCATTATAATTATTGAAAATCAATTAGTTGTGTTTTTTTATGGTAATAGCAAGGGCTTCTTCTACCCGAAGGCTTAAATGATATCCTGATACAATTACACTTATTGGATCACCCAGGGGAGCAATACGTTCTACTTCAATTTCTTCTCCCGGTACACAGCCCATCTCCATTAACTTAAGGTGGATTTCCTCGTTTTCAAATGAAAGGATGGTTCCTTTCTCGCCGGGTAAAAGTTCTGAAAGCTTGTTTGTCATATTTCAAATGCAAAAGTATCTTACACATGTATTCAGTATTTCCGAATTTTGAAAATATGTCAAAAAGAGTTCGCTTTTTCTATAACGATGTGAAAGTTTCACTTGCAGGACGAACAGCCTTAAAGGAATTTGTTCACTTCCTTTTCAAACAAGAAGACACTAAGCTTAAAAGTCTGAATATTATTTTTTGCACAGATTCTTATTTATTGCAGATAAACAAGGACTATCTTTCTCATAACTATTATACCGACATTATCACCTTTTTTTATTCTAAATCCAACGAACCAGTTCAAGCTGAAATGTACATAAGTATAGAAAGGGTAAAGGATAACGCAATTCTTTTAGAATCAACTAACACTTCGGAATTGCACCGGGTCATTTTTCATGGTTGCCTTCATCTCTGCGGGTATGGCGATAAAACTTCACAACAAATTAAGAAGATGCGTGAACGGGAGGACTATTATTTGCGTTTGTACTTTTCTAAGCGTAAGAAGACATGAAGTACTTTTTGGTTTTATTTTTCTTATTTACAGGAAATCTTATCTATTCACAGGGCTCCATAACACTTCGAGACAAACCATTTGTGTTTAATGGGCCCATTGATTCATCTGTTTGGAAACCGTTGGCAGCTAATGTTAGCTTCCTTGAGCTTAATAAGGATGAACAAATGCTCTTTTACTGGACGAATGTGATGCGAAAAAATCCACTATTATTTTATAATGATGTTGTTAAGGAGTTCATCAGGCAGTTTCCGGAGGCAAACAAGCCTGAAGTTAAAAGCCTTGAACGAGATATTGAAAAGATAAAAGCACCACTTCCATTTTTGCTGCCCGATGCCAAACTTGTACGAATGTCATGGGCGCATGCACAAGACTTAGCAAAACGAAATGGTATCATCTCTCACAAATCTTCATCAGGAAAGGACTTCGTCCAGCGTTTGAAAGAAACGGGCACCTTCAGATGTGGAGCCGAAAACCTTTTTATCGGAAATCCCAACCCACTCGAAGCTTTAATTACCCTCTTAATTGATTATGGTGTGCCTGATAAAGGCCATCGGGTTAATCTTTTAGACCCAACATTTGAACGTATGGGAGTTGCTTTTTCCAATCCTGGCGGCAAAAAATTGTTAGTAGTTCAAGTGTTTGCCTGTAAATAATTGTTTCACAAATCACAGTTTCAGAGTGGAACGGTGCTCCGTGAAACGTTACCTTTGCACAAAGCAAGGATATGAACAAGTTGTATAGCATCTCTACTGAATTATCAGAATCAAAACAAAAGCATAATGATAAACGGAAATGGCAAATTGCCTTAAGACGTTACATCATTAATGGTCATGTGGCCTCACAATACGCCTCATACTTTGGGTTGGATTTTAAAAATCTTCGCCTTTGGATGGAAATGCAGTTTACTGATGAACTCTCATGGGCGAACTATGGTAAAATGTGGCAATTTGACCACATTATACCTGTAACCTATTTTAACTTTAAAAATGAAGAAGATCTAAAGCTTTGCTGGAATTTTACGAACATACGAGTTGAAGCCAATCAAAAAAATAAAGACCGAGGCAACAGGGTAGATGTACTGATGGCAAAAACTTACTTTCAGGATATCTATAATGAAACAGGCTATCATATCTGTAAAAAACTCCTCGATAAAATCACCACCATTGAAATCTCAGAAATTATTAGCACTGAAGCACAACGGAAGTTTATTAAAGAGCATAGGGATTACCTGGAACATATCGAGGACTTCAACAATTATGAATTTGAATTGCTTAATAGCGGTAGAGATATTAATGAAGTGAAGAAAGAAGCTGCTATGATTCGAAACATTGGAAAGCAGTAGGGCTCTTTATTTAGCCTAATTTTGCAGGCTATGTTTCCAGAATACGATATCGTTGTTGTAGGTGCAGGTCACGCAGGATGTGAAGCCGCTGCCGCTGCTGCCAACATGGGTAGCAAGGTGTTGCTAATAACCATGAATATGCAAACCATTGCTCAAATGAGCTGCAACCCGGCTATGGGGGGCATTGCAAAAGGCCAGATTGTGAGAGAGATAGATGCGTTGGGCGGATACAGCGGTATTGTGAGTGATAAAAGCATGATTCAGTTTCGAATGCTGAACCGGAGCAAGGGACCGGCTATGTGGAGCCCCCGAACGCAAAACGACCGGATGCTCTTTGCAGCTACCTGGAGGGAAATGCTGGAAGCAACGCCCAACGTTGATTTTTACCAGGATATGGTGCGTCAACTCTTGGTAAATGACGGAAAATGCTATGGTGTGATAACAGGACTGGGGCATGAGATTAAGGCCAAATCAGTAGTTGTTACCAGCGGCACCTTTTTAAATGGTGTCATTCATATTGGAGAAAAGCAATTAGGGGGTGGACGTATCTCTGAAAAAGCAGCAACCGGAATCACCGAGCAATTGGTAGAACTAGGCTTTGAAAGCGATCGATTAAAAACCGGAACCCCGCCCCGTATTGACGGAAGAAGCCTGGACTACTCAAAAATGGAAGAGCAAAAGGGTGATGAGGAAATCAGCGGATTTTCTTACATGAACGTAGATCGCATCAAGCCCGAGCAGCAAAGAAGCTGTTTTATTACCTATACCAACTCGGTTGTTCATGAAATCCTGAAAACAGGGTTTGACAGGAGCCCGATGTATCAGGGCCGCATTCAGGGAACGGGTCCAAGGTACTGCCCCAGTATTGAAGACAAAATCAATCGATTTGCTGATAGAGACCGTCACCAGCTTTTTGTAGAGCCGGAAGGGTGGAATACGGTGGAAATCTATGTAAACGGGTTTTCTACCTCTTTACCAGAGCAAGTGCAATACGGGGCTCTTCGTACAGTTCCCGGCTTTGAGAATTGCCGCATGTTCAGGCCCGGTTATGCCATTGAATATGATTACTTTCCGCCTACACAGCTTCAGTACTCATTGGAAACCAAGCAGATACAAAACCTTTTCTTTGCCGGACAGATTAATGGAACAACGGGTTATGAAGAAGCTGCCTGTCAAGGATTGATGGCGGGTATCAATGCACATTTGAAAGCAAGAGAGCAGGCTCCATTTATTTTGAAACGTAGCGACGCCTACATTGGTGTGTTGATTGATGACCTCATCAGCAAAGGAACCGATGAACCTTACCGCATGTTTACCAGCAGAGCTGAATACCGCACCTTATTGCGTCAGGATAATGCAGATTTGCGTTTAACAGAGTTGAGCTACAGAATGGGACTGGCGAGCCAGGAACGAATGGAACAAACAAGATACAAGCTGGAGTCTGTTGAAAAGCTGAAGCAAGTGTTGAGTGAAGTATCCATTACTCCTGAAGAAATTAATTCCTTCTTAGAATCAAAGAACAGTGCGCCGCTTACCCAAAAACAAAAAGCACAACAAATCTTATTAAGACCGGGTATATCGTTAGAGGAATTTTTACAAGCTTCGCCCACATTGAAACAACTAACGGCAGACTATAACCGTGAAATACTGGAGCAAACAGAAATACAGGTAAAGTATGATGTGTATATAGAAAAAGAAAAAGATTTGGTACAGCGCATGAGTCAGCTGGAAGATTTAGAAATACCCGATTCTTTTGATTACAATAAAATTTCTTCTTTAAGTGCAGAGGCCTTACAAAAGTTTAAGAAAATAAAACCCAGAACGCTTGGACAGGCATCACGCATCAGCGGTGTAAACCCAAGTGATGTACAGATATTGATGGTGTATATGGGAAGATAGTGTGATTGTGTTGCGAACCATAGACGCCATTGTTACCGAACGATGAAGTGAGTGACCCGCCTTCGCTAAGGCTACGGACGGGCAGGCGCAAGGGACGATGCCATGAAATAAATAGCTGGTCAACAAAATTAAAAAAGCTCCCAAAGGAGCTTTTTCTTATTCAATGATTCTGAGCTTTGCGTAATTAAGCATAATCTTCTTCTCACCATTTAGTTCAAACTTCACTGTCGCAATAGGGTTATGTGCGCTGCCTTCCATTTTGGCAACAACGCCAAAGCCGAACTTTTGATGTTCTACTTTTTGACCTTCCTGCAAGTTGCTGGTATCACTTGCCATAAAATCTGCTGCAGGTTTGTGCTCGATGGTTTGATTACGGGCCGGAGTAATTAACGAAGACGTAGTTGTTTTCTTTTGTGAGGGTGGAGGTCCGTATTTTTTTTCTGCACGGGCCACATCATCATAATCATTTCCTTTATTGCCCCAGCCTTTCATACGGTCAAAGGCAGAGCTACCGCCGAATGAAGTTTGGTTCCTCAATCCACCACCTGCATAACTTTTATCAATATGTGTTTCAGGCAACTCATCTAAAAAACGACTCGGTTCGTTTTGTACAATCTGTCCGAACTTATATCGGGTATTGGCATAAGTAATCCAAAGCTTCTTCTTGGCTCTTGTAATCACCACATAAAACAAACGACGTTCTTCTTCCAGTTCTTCACGTGTGTTGATGCTGAGTGCGTTGGGAAATAACATTTCTTCCAAACCGGCAGCAAACACACATTCAAACTCCAATCCTTTGGCTGCATGGATAGTCATGAGTTTTACACTATCAGCATCGGGGTCTTTTTCATCAGCATCTGTGAGCAGGGTGATTTGTTGTAAATAACTTCCCAAATCCAACCCACCCCTTCCCCCTACCGGGAGGGGATTGCCTTCGCTCAAAACCCCACCTGTCAAAGACGGTTCATTATTATTGGAATCGCTGAAAAGCAAAGACTGTGTGCTTGCCTGTTCTCCCCCTTGGGGGGAGTTAGAGGGGGCCGGATCTTCAATCACCACACCATCATCATCAATCTGCTGACGGTTGGTGGTATCATCTACCCATTCCTTAATTGAGTTGAGTAACTCCTGGATATTTTCATAACGCTGTAATCCTTCCGTGCTTTTATCGTTGAACAGTTCTTTCACGAGGTTGGTTTGTTTGCCCACATGCACTGCCACTTCATACGCATTGTTTTTCTGCAGCATACTGGCAAAACTTTTAATCATGGTTACAAACTCATCAATGGCATCAGCAGTGCCTGCTTTAAAGCCCAGCTCTCTTGAACGGGTTAACACTTCCCACATGCTGATGTTTCGCTCATTGGCAAAAAGCACACATTTATCAACGGTGGTTTTACCAATGCCACGTGCCGGATAATTAATAACACGCTTGAGCGCTTCTTCATCACGTGGGTTCACGATTAAGCGCAGGTAAGCAATAAAATCTTTGATTTCTTTACGCTGATAAAAGCTGATGCCACCATAAATAATATAAGGAATAGCCATGCGGCGCAGGCTTTCTTCAAACGCACGGCTCTGTGCATTGGTGCGGTAGAGAATAGCAAAATCTTTATTTCGGTAATGATTACGAAGTTTTTGTTCCTGAATGGTATCAGCTACATACTTGCCTTCATCATTATCCGTCATGGTGCGAACAAGACGAATCTTTTCTCCATCCGTATTATCAGTAAATAAAACTTTTTCAATTTGATTCTTATTGTTGGCAATTACTTCATTGGCAACATGCAGAATGTTTTTTGTGCTTCGATAGTTCTGCTCCAGTTTCACCACATGCACATTATCGTAATCTTTCTGAAACTGTAAAATGTTTTCAATGGTTGCACCCCGGAAGCTGTAGATACTCTGTGCATCATCGCCTACCACACATACGTTTTCATGCATGGCGCCAAGCAGCTTGATGATTTCGTACTGAGCCGGGTTGGTATCCTGGTACTCATCAATCATAATGAATTGAAACTTGCGCTGGTACTTGCTTAAGCTTTCCGGAAAGTTTTTGAGCAGCTCATAAAACTTGATGAGCAGGTCATCAAAGTCCATCGCTCCGTTTTTAAAACAGCGTTTGCTGTATGCATCAAATATTTGTGCAATGGCCGGACGGTTGGCCCGCAAATCTTCCTGCTGAATATGCCAGTCGTTTTTGTATTCTTCTGCATTTACCAAAGCGTTCTTGGCTGAGGAGATTCTGTTATACACCGTGGATGGTTTGTAGTGCTTATCATCCAGGTTTATTTCATTGATCACTGTTTTGATCACACTCTTGGCATCATCCGTATCATAAATGGTGAAGTTGTTAGGGTAGCCCAGCTTATTAGCTTCTGTACGTAAGATGCGTGCAAACACACTGTGAAAGGTGCCTATGTATAAGTTGCGAGCTTCATGGTTGCCGAGGATGTGCTCCACACGCTCCTTCATTTCTTTAGCAGCCTTGTTGGTAAACGTGAGCGCCAGTATATTGAAAGCATCTACACCCTTTGCCATCAGGTGCGCAATACGTGTAGTAAGTACTTTGGTTTTTCCGCTGCCGGCACCGGCCACAATCATGAGCGGTCCGTCAATTGTTTCCACTGCTTCTCTTTGCCGCTCATTGAGACCTTTTAAATAATCCATCATGGGCGCAAGTTACTTGAAGCAGCCTGTAAAAATAATTGTGTGAAAAATTATTGCAACGGTATTTAAGCTCCCCGCTGTGCACCACCAACATGCTTGCCTGCATTGTTGCCGGCTTTTGTATTGGCTTTGCCGCCACCCTTGGGAGCAATAAATGCTGATTTACTTTGTGGAATTGTTCCTTTCTTTTTGTCTTTTTTGTTTTTTCCTGTGTTAAATAGGGACATGGCTATTTATTTAATTGAAGTAAATTTCAGGAAAGAATGTGAAATAACAAAAATGCCGTTTTTTATTGTAGCATTTCCCGTTTCAACATAATGTCCCGGGCCGTTCAAAAAAGTGCCCTTAGGCAGCTCTGTATCTGTTTATTCATTTTAAAGGTGAGGTGCAAACGTTAGATGTTGAAAACAATAATTGTTTACACTTAGAAACAAGCAAAGCAAACACCTATAAATTAAGCTTCAAGATATATTTTCGCAGCCTAAAAAATCTATATGAAGAAAATTTTACCCTTTCTGGTAATTTCTTGTTTTATCGTATTAATCCTAACATTTGATGCAGTAGCACAATTGCCCGTTTCAGCGTACAACATCACCACAAGAAATGCAACTGCTGCTACCAATACTTCAGTTGGCTGGAACTTGTCAGGTGGCTCTTACCTTAATACTACCACATTTACCAACCTGTATGGTCAACGAAGCGGTGGTGCTGCAGGAATCGAGCGTGTGGTGGCCGGCTTTACCATTGGTGCAAATTCTTATACACCCAGACCCAGACCCAACGGACGACCATTTGATAATGTTGTAATTAACCGGCATCCCTCAATACCCGGCGATACAATCAATACACTCTATGAACATACAACAAACGTGGGCAACAACCTCTATCTGGAACCTTCTTACCTGCCCAATTTTGAAGATGTTGTAAACAGCTTTGTATGCAACCGTGGCTCAGACAATACTTTTTCCAACTCACCCACCACACAGGCAAATATTGAGCGAATCGATCTAATCATTAACGCAGGTATTCTTTGTACTGCGCCTAATTTTCAGGGTTTTTTAATAAATGAACGTAATGGTAATGATAATTTTAAAGTAGCAGCCATTACTTCATTAAACGGATCTAATCTGGTAAATGGTTTGGGCAGTCTTGTAAACATTGTGGTAGCCAGCGGTCATTGGGGTACGGTAGGTCCTGCCTTTATTTCTAAGGTAATGAGTCGCCGCACCGGAACTGATGTAAACCTCCGTGTAAAACAGGATATTCCTTTACAAACTGTGAGTGGTGTATATATTTCTATGGCGGCACTGGGTATTTCTAATGGCACCCGTATTTACGGACTGGCAGTGTTTCCAAATGATGTAACATCAGCAATGAACCTGATTACTTTAACAAATGTACCCTCTAATACAGACGCCGGTGCCAATGGTGGTCTTGATATGATGGCAGGCGGAGGTTATTTTGCTGAATCGTCTGTACTGCCGCTCCGTCTTAAAGATTTTATTGCCACCGTTAAAAACAGTACATCTGTACTGGACTGGAAAGCAGAAAGCCAGGTAAATGTGAGTCATTTTGAAGTGGAACGCAGCACCGGTACTCCGGATAAATTTGTACGCATTGCAAAGGTTGACGCTACAGGTTATAATCAATCTTATAGCTATACAGATGTAACCCTGCCGGCAGCTGTAGCCGTTTACTATCGTCTTAAAATGGTTGATGGTGATGCCTCCTACAGCTACAGCCCAATTGTAAAGGCCAGTGTAAATGCTACAGGTAATTATCAGCTCTACCCTACAATAGCCTCACCCGGTCAAACGCTTTATCTTTCTGTACTCCGTGGTACCACACTTTTACCGGAAAGCAGGGAATTGATTGTAACAGATGCAGCAGGTAAAACCGTTTATCGCTCCCGTATTGCAGGCGCAGGCACCATTACATTGCCCACGGGCAATTTGGGTAAAGGTGTATATGCCGTAATGATAAGAGGATCAGTTGAACCGGCAGCAGCCCCTCTTCGCTTTGTATTGCAGTAAAAGAAAATGTACTCAGCTGCACTTACTGTAACACTGTGCTTATCTTCACCATATGATTGAAGTAGGTAACTATAACCGTATGCATGTGCAACGCATCAAAGATGCGGGTGCCTATTTAGACGATGGTAAAGAAGGCATTTTACTTCCTAAACGTTTTGTGCCCAGAGGAACAAAGGTGGGCGATGAACTAACAGTATTTATTTATCATGATGGTGAAGACAGGCTCATCGCCACAACACAACACCCAACAGCTGTAGTGGGTGATATTGCTTTTTTAAAAGTAGTGGGCACCAGCAGTCATGGAGCTTTTCTTGACTGGGGATTGATGAAAGATTTATTTGTACGCAAGAGTAAACAACTTTCGCCTATGCGGCTGGGTGGTGAATACCTAGTGCATGTGTATATAGATGCACAAACAGGCAGAGCTGCTGCAAGCCAGTACATTGAGCATTTGCTGAGTAACGAAGCGCTCACGGTGAAAGAAAAAGAAGAAGTGGATTTGATTGTATACAGAGAAACAGAGTTAGGCTGGTCTGTAATCATCAACAATCAACACCTTGGCTTGTTGTATGCCAACGAAGTGTTTCAACCACTGCAGGTGGGCGATAAAGTAAAAGGATTTATTAAACAGCTGCGTGAAGATGGTAAGATTGATGTGGCTATCGGAAAACCTGGTTATAATAAGGTTGAAGACGAAGCGGGTAAAATTTTAAGATTACTGGAAGAAAACAACGGTTACTTACCTTATCATGATAAAAGTGAGCCCGAAGCTATTTATAATTTCTTTGGTATGAGTAAGAAGGTTTTTAAGATGACGATCGGTAAGTTGTATAAAGAAAAGAAAATTGAACTCACGAAAAGCGGTTTTCAGCGTACTGATTTTTGAAGTTGTTGCTGCCATTCCGTTTGTTGTTTTACATTGAATGCATTGCCATGAGCATCAGTTAATGAGGGCGGGCCGGTATGATTGTAAATAATCAGCATTTGCTCTGGTGAATAGTAGTTCCCTGATTTTTTCCGAGTTGCTGTTAAACAGGCGAAAGCCGGGTGTGCAGTACATACAGGCTTACGCCCATTTGCTGCAGATGGATTACACCCCTTTGCAATAGAATATAAAAAATGGGCAGAACGTTTGGGGCTATTATTGGAACGTGTGTTGAAGTAAGTAATGGTAACAGATCCGTTTATTCTGATTTCTTAATGATGATAAATTCTTCGGCGGGATCTTTTAAGAGAATGCTTCGTTCATCAATCATGTTTCTCATTTCAAGATTGGCCAACGAATCCAGTGACATATTTTTGAGGAAAAAGGTGCTAATCTCTTTTTGATTTTTTTTCCAGCGTATGATTTTACATTGACAGCTTGCATTTTCAACAGAATTAATCACTTCTTCTATTACGCCCCCTTTACCCAGCTTTTGATAAACTTCTCTGATGCCGATAATGCGATTTTTGGTACCCACATCAAAGCTCCAGGAAGCTGATATGGCATTCAAAAAAGGTTTGCCCGGTTCCAGTTGCATCAAACTGTGCCTGGGAGATTCAATAATATTGGTATTGTTTTTTATTCTTGAGTGAATGGAAATGAGTCCGGGTGCTTCCATTTGAATATAGCCTGTGTGATTAAAGCTTGCGCCGTAGCGCTCGTACAAGAAGTAGCCGTTTTTGTATTTAATTTCTACAAGATTGGTAACCACTTTATGATACCTGTTAGGATCTGAAAGGCGTGCCTGTGGCGAACCGATGTAGCAAATCCAAACTCCTTCTAAACTATCTATCTGAGCTTTTGTGGGTGTATAAGGCAACAGTTTAAAATCATTTTTATAAACACTCAGCTGCTGGTTTGCCGTGTTGTACTGATAAAAGAAATAAACAGCAAGAACCAGCAAAAGCACAGATAGTGGTAATAATACTTTTCTGATGAATGTGTTTTTTCTGCTGATGCTGCGTTTGCGTTCATGTCTTAATTTGGCAAGGCTGGCTTTTAATTGCTGATTTTCTTTAAAAACTGAATAAGCGTCCATCGTTGCTTCTTCAGTTTCTTCAGTTGAGACGAGGTATTCGTCTTTTGGATTTTTTTCAAAAGCAAGTCGGCCCATACCATATACATAAATGTAACAGGTGTCCACCAGAAAGGGCCGAGGGTTGGCAACAAGACCCATGAGGGCGTCTTTGATTTGGCCACCCGTTATATCATATTTTCTAAAAGGGTATTCCTGTTGTTCTTTGGATATATCGGGTTCATATTTGATATGCCCGAGGGTTTCGGCGGTTTGGGGAAGGTTGTTACTGATTTCACTAAGGGCAATGGCAAGGGCCTCATAGTTCTTACGATTGGTATTTTGGACTATTTCTTTACCGGTATCGTGCTGAAACCTGACGATAGCCTGATTAAGCAAGTAAATAATTTCCTCTTTTCCTTTTTTAAGCTTCAAACCTAATTATTTGAAAATTATACAATTATAAATTTCGGAAATTCTTTATAGGTTTCGGAAATCCTGATTTTTTTTAGAATTGAATCGGAAAGGTACTATTAAATCAAAAACAATCAGAGATCTGTTATTTTGATTGACTGTTTTTTTCAAAACCAAAACATGCTGTCATATGAATCAATTCAACGTACACAGATGCTGTGTGTGCTTCATTGCTGTACTTTTCTTTTTTGCACAGGCTTTTGGCCAGAGCAAGCCAGTAAAAGGTATTGTGCTGGATGATAAAGGCAATTTCTTGCAAGGCGCCACAGTATTAGTAAAAGGAACCACTACTACCGCCTTAACAGATGACAAAGGTGCTTTTACCATTCAGGTACCGTCGGGCAAAACCCAACTTGTAGTGAGTTTTATAGGTTATGAAACAAAAGAAATAAAACTCAGCGGGTCGGAATCAATAGAAGTGCGATTAAATGTTACGGCTACTTCACTTGAAAATGTAGTGGTAAATGCCCTGGGTTTTGAAACCAGAAAAGACAAGCTCGGTTATGCTACCAACCGCATCAGTTCTGAAGCAATTACCAACTCGGGTGAATCGGGGTTGATTCAATCGCTTGCCGGTAAATCATCAGGCATTCGTGTTTCCAGATCATCGGGCGACCCAGGAGGTTCCTCACAAATTTTGATCAGAGGTCAAAGTACCATTACCCGCAGCACAGATCCCTTATTGATTGTGGATGGTGTGCCGGTGAGTGGTGATGCAAGAGGTGAATCCAGCGGCGGACAAATTGTACAGCAAAGCCGTATGAATGATATTAATATGGATGATGTGGCCAGTGTACAAATCTTAAAAGGCGCATCAGCAGCGGCCTTGTGGGGCACCAGGGCAGCGAATGGTGTGATCATCATTACAACAAAAAAGGGAAGTAGCGGAAACAAAGCCAATATCAGTTTCCGTTCTACAGTTTCGTTTGATGAAGTAAGCGCTTTTTATGACTTACAAAATACATACGGGCAAGGTAATAACGGTGTGTGGCAGGCGAATGCCATACGTACATGGGGTGATAAAATTGCCAACCGCTCCGGAGCCGATGATGTTTTAAATACAGCCGGTGGTTATTTTGTAGGTAATACCGGCAGAACCATATATCCGATTACCACCAAGAATTCCAGAGAAACCTTTATTGACAGAAATTACAACAGCATTTTCAGAACAGGTTATTTTCTTGATAATTCACTGAGTGTAAGCGGAGGTGATAACAAATCCAACTACTTCCTGAGTTTTAGTGATATGAATCAAAAAGGGGTTGTGCGCAACAGCAGTGATTACAGAAGAACTACGTTTCGGGTTAATGCGGGAAGAGAATTGAACAAGTGGTTGAGTGTTTCCAATAAAGCTTCTTATATCTTAAGCAGTTCCAACAGATTGCAGGCAGGTATTAATAATGCCGGATTGCTTATTGGCCTTTTACGTACGCCACCTGATTTTGATAACACCGATTATATCGGCAGTTTTTATACCGGCCCCGGTGGCGCTGTAGTTTCCAACAGACACCGCTCTTACAGAAACGGAATCGGTTCCAGTACCAATCCCGGATTCAATAATCCACTCTGGGTAATCAATTCACTTAAAAACAGATCATCTGTCAATCGTTTTGTAAATGCAGCAGAAGTGAATATTAAACCCGTAAAATGGTTTACACTTACCACACGTGCAGGTCTTGATTATTTTACTGATTTGCAAACCAATTACTTTCCTTATTTCTCTGCCAATGCCATTACAGGGCAATACAACCGAGAAGAATATTCGGAGTTTCAATTTAACCTTGATGTAATCGGAAGGGCGCAGCATGATTTTAATGAAAACATTTCGGGCAATATTACGCTTGGTTTTAACTATAACAGTTTAAAGACAACAACGCTGGGCGGGCAATCACTCAACTTTATTTTAGCAGAAGGCCCGCAGGATTTTAATAATGCTACACCTGCAAACATCTCAGTAACCGATCGTTTTTTAAGACGCCTGACCAATGCCGGCTATACAAGCATCGGTACTTCATTCTATGATCAGTTGTTTGTGAATGCAACAGCACGTTTGGAAGCGGCTTCTACATTTGGAAGTCTGGCATCCAAAACATTTTTCTATCCATCGGCTGATGTAGCATGGCAGTTTACACGTTTAAAATTATTTGAACCCGCTGAGTGGTTTTCCTTTGGTAAACTACGTGCTTCCTTTGGAATTGTAGGTGTGCAGCCGCTGGCATATAATACGGCTACTACATTTACGGCACGTTCATGGGGCGATGGTTTAGGTGGTGCTCTTGACCCTGCCTTATATGGAACCGGTTCTTATTTGCAGAATGATGACAGAGGAAATGCCTTTTTACGTCCGGAGCAAAAACAGGAATTTGAAGTGGGTGCAGACTTACGGTTTTTCAAAAACAGATTAACACTTGGTCTTACCTATTATAACAATACAACCAAAGACGCTTTGATCTCCGTTACACAATCTCCTGCAACAGGTTTCAATACCTTGTATGCCAATGCAGGCGCTATTGAAAACAAAGGAATAGAAATTGATCTTGGTTATAATCTTATCCAAAGCAAAGACTGGACACTCGATGTAAATCTTAACTGGACACGCAACCGAAATCTTGTAACCAACTTAAGCGGCGCAGGTTCTATTACATTGGGCGGTAGCGCTGGTGTGTCATCAAGAGCTGTGGAAGGATATGCATTAGGTGTATTGTTCTCCAATAAATTTTTACGTGATGCTTCCGGCAAGTTTTCATTGGATGCCAACGGTTTTCCTGTGGTAGATCCTACAGCGGCGCCTATTGGCGATCCCAATCCTGATTGGAGAGGTGCCTTTGGCTTCAGTCTTAAATACAAGAAGTTTTATCTCAATGCTTTGATGGAACATTCACAAGGTGGTGATGTGATCAATGGAACAGAAGGTGTGTTGCTTGATTATGGTACATCAGCTGCTACAGGTTTTGAACGTGTGAGTGATGTGCCTTTGAGAAGATACAATGGAACGACTATTCCTGCAGGCACACCGTTTCGTGGTAATATCAAAGACTTTGGTGCCGGTAATGTAGCACTGGATCAAAGCTGGTACACGGGTCCCGGTGGATGGTTTGGTAATGTGGGCGAATTGTTTTTAGAAGATGCTACCTGGACACGTATGCGTGAAATCAATTTCGGTTATACGGTAACGAGTGATTTTCTGAAAAAGAAAGCAGGCATCAGTTCATTAGGTTTTGAAATAAGCGGACGCAACCTGTTTTTGATCAGTAACGTAAACGGATATGATCCTGATGCCAACAACTCGGGTTCAACCTCAGGCCGTGGTGTAGTTTATTTTGTAAACCCTCCCACCCGTTCTTATCTGTTCACTTTGAAACTTAATTTTTAATCTCCATTCAAAATTTAATAATATGAAACGTTATTTGATTGCCTTAGTTTGTTTTACTGCTGTATGGAGTTCCTGCAGTAAAATAGTTGACGGTATTAATACCGATCCCAATAACCCCACTGATGCTGATGCGAACAGTATGCTCACCAGTATTATGGTTGGCAATATGAATATACAGGAAGGAGATCTGGCTCGCTTTGCAGGTATGTGGACGGGTTATTTCAGAGGATACACACAGCAATACCAAAGTTATCATCAATATACAGTCATCACCAGGAACTTTGATGCTGCCTGGCAGCGTGTTTATTCAGGTCTTTATAAAAACATTAAAATTTTAAAAGGCAAAGCAACGGCAGTCAACAACCGTCGTATGCTGGGTGTGGTTCAGGTAATTGAAGCAAATTTGATGGGAACGACTACCGCTTTGTGGGGTGACATACCTTATACAGAAGCGGCAGATGATAATTTCGCCAATCCGAAATTTGATGCACAGGCTGATGTGTATGCAAGAGTGCAGGTGTTGCTCGACTCAGCCATTGTAAATCTGGGTTCAACTGCTTTTGTAGATTTTGCTGCACAGGATATTCACTTTGCAGGAAACATGACCCGCTGGATTCAAACGGCCAACACATTGAAGGCACGCTATTTTATGCATGTACGTGATTATCCCAGAGCACTGGCTGCAGCGCAGAATGGCATCAGTACCCAGGCCAATAATTTTATGGCACCGCATTTTGCTACCAACAGAGGTGCGTTTAATCTTTACTTTCAGTTTCTTTCCTTAGACCGCCCTAACTGGATTGATGCAACAGGGATGTATGGTGTGAGTTTGGTAAACCCTGCGGGAACCCGTTACAGAGGTAATACCAAAACCAATGAGCGTGCCCGCTGGAATTATTTTTACAACAGCGCAACCAACTTGAATTTTACAGTGAACGGCTTTTTCGGCCAAAACACCTTCTTTCCACTTGCCACCTTTGGTGAAAATTTATTGATCCTTGCCGAAGCAGATACAAGAGTGAATGGATTTGCTGCCGGTCTTACACGATTGAATACATACAGAGCGTATTTGAATACCGGTGCCTATATCACCACTACTTATCTCACAACAGGCAACTGGCGTTATGATCCGTATGTAGCAGCTGATTTTGCAGCGGGTGGTATGGAAAACGGAGGCACTTCACCTATTGCACAGGACCGTGCCCTGTTGCGTGAAATTATTGAAGAGCGGTATGTAAACTTCATCGGGCAAATAGAAGGTTATAATGATATGCGCCGGTTGTTTAAAGAAACAGATGTGCGTGTGCCCGTGCCTTTAAACTTTGGTACACAGTTTCCGCAGCGTTTTTTATATCCGCAGTTTGAAATTGATATCAATACATCAACACCCAATCCAATTCCATCCTTATTTGATCCCACACCTGTTAACCGGTAAGTATGTTATTGATGAAGCCGTTACGATTGATTGCCTTTGTCCTGTGTGTGCAGTTTTGTTTGCTGCAAACTGCACATGCACAGACATCCAAAAAAGATACGATTCGTGTATTGTTTGTTGGCAACAGCTATGTGTATTATAACAACCTGGCACAAATGATTGGGTTACTTACCGACAGTATGAAGACCAAGATCATTTGTAAAAAATCAACAGCCGGTGGAGCCACGCTGGGCGAGCACTGGAACGGAGCAAAAGGATTGCAATCAAAACAGGCAATAACAAAAGAGAAGTATGATATTGTTGTAATACAGGATAACAGCATGTGGCCTTTGCGCTATCCTGACAGTGTACTGTTTCACGGAAAATTGTTTTGTGATTTAATTAAACAAACAGGAGCAAAACCGTATATCTATAATACATGGAGCAGAAAGAAAACCCCTGAAACACAAACAGCGATTAATCATGTATATGAAGAGTTAGGCAGGCAAAACAATGCAGTTGTTGTACCTGCGGGTAATTGCTGGGCAAAAGCAATAGAACTGCAACCGGGGATAGAACTGTATCATAGTGATGAATCACATCCATCAGCATTGGGAACTTTTCTGGTGGCGCTCAGTTTTATTAAAACGATCACCGGTACTTTACCAAAGGGCTATGCTGAAGTGTATAACTACATTGATAAAGACGGTGAAACATTCCGCATCATGCAAGTGAGTAAAGCAGATATAGCATTGTGTGTGAAAGCAGTTAATGAAGTCATTACCCGATAGGGTTAAACACATTTATATGTTTAAAAAAATTTATACCAGTCTTACCTTCTGGGTATTGCTTGCTATATTTTCAGGGATTCTGTTAGGACATTTTTTTCCTGCAACAGGTGTTGCCATGCAGCCACTGGGGAAATATTTTATTGATGTCATCAAACTGTTTATTAACCCCATCATTTTTTTAACTATTGTCACCGGCATATGCGGTATGGATAATTTGAAAAAGGTGGGTCGGGTAGGCGGTAAAGCATTGTTGTATTTTGAAGTGATTACCACTCTTGCCTTACTCATAGGTTTAGTGGTTGCACATTTCATCAGACCCGGAGAAGGTGTTGATACATCGGGTATTGGGGCAACAGATATTACTAAATATAAAGGTGAAGTATCTGTATCATGGCTTCAATTCTTCAGAGAGAACATCACCATTCAGGTATTATTATTTTCGATACTGTTTGGTATTGTACTCAGCAGGTTTACCAATAAGCAGGTATTATTAAAACCCATTTACCAGGCCTCGAAATATGTATTCAGAGCACTGCATTGGGTGATGAAGGCTGCGCCTATAGGTGCTTTTGGCGGTATGTCATTTACCATTGGAAAGTACGGTATTGCCACATTGGTACCACTGGCTAAACTGATGCTTTGTGTGTACATCACCATGGCTGTGTTTGTATTTGCAGTGCTGGGAGCTGTATTGAAGTATTATAAAATCTCATTGCTTGCATTTTTAAATTATATCAAAGATGAGTTGTTGATTGTGCTGGGTACTTCCTCTTCTGAAGCGGCGTTACCATCGCTTATGGAAAAGCTGGAGCACATGGGATGTCATAAATCAGTAGTAGGATTGGTAGTGCCAACGGGTTATTCCTTTAACCTGGATGGTACATCCATTTATTTATCAATGGCTGTTTTGTTCCTGGCGCAGGTGTTTCATATTGATCTTACACTGCAACAAATGCTGATGGTTGTAGGCGTGCTGATGGTAACGTCTAAAGGGGCAGCAGGAGTAACCGGGAGCGGATTTATTATACTTGCTTCCACGTTGAGTGCGGTAAAAGTTATTCCTATTGAAGGACTGGCTTTATTGCTGGGCGTTGATCGTTTTATGTCGGAGGCAAGAGCGATCACCAATTTTATTGGTAATGGTGTAGCTACTGTTTTTATTTCATGCAATGAAAAGATGTTTGATAAGGGCAGGATGTATAAGGCATTTCATCAACGAAAGACGGCTTTAAATAAACATGTTTTACATACTGCCAATCCTGTTATGAATGAAACGACTGAAGCAGCAATGAAAACCAAAACTGTAGTTGAGTAATAAAGCAGGATCAAATCTGAGTTTATAAAAAGTAAAAGCAGGAGTAAATCAAGCTGTTGCACAAAAGGTTTTAATACTTATCTTGTTTTAAAAAACGCCTTTTTCAATTGCAATCTCCAACTACCGCACTCCGTTACGAAGTAATTACTGGTTGTGGATCTTTCTGTTTGACTTTATTGCTGTGTGGATTAGTACACTTGTTGGCACCACTGATATGAACAACTGGTTACTGGAAAACACACTTACGTTTTTGTTTGTTTTGTTTCTGATATTCAGTTTCAAAAAATTTCAGTTCAGTGATTTGAGTTACCTGCTCATTTGTGTTTACCTGTGTTTGCATGTATATGGCAGCAAGTACACGTATGCCGAAAATCCTTTTGGTTACTGGTTAAAAGATCTGTTTGCTTCGGAACGTAATCATTACGACCGCATTGTGCATTTCAGCTTTGGTTTTTTACTGGCCTATCCTATGCGTGAAGTATTTTTAAAATGGTTTCAATATCCCAGATTGGTTTCATGGATTTTGCCGATAGAAATTACACTCAGCATCAGTGCATTTTATGAGTTGATTGAATGGGCGGTGGCAGATATCTTTTTTAAAGCACAGGGTGATGCTTACCTGGGTACACAGGGCGATATATGGGATGCACAAAAAGATATTTTTCTGGCGTTTAGCGGCGCTATACTGGCTACCACCATTGTGTCACTGGTGAAACGGGTGTTTGGGATTTATGAGAAAAGTTGACAAAGAAGATAATATCACTCAGGTGTTAAGGGCAAGGCAAGGGGAATAAAGAAACAACCTTTCTTTAAATCCTTTGTTGTAACAACCTATGCGTACTGCAAGTAAATGGCTTGGGTTGTTGTTAACTGCTGCTGCTAAAAAGCGGATAGAAAACATCATTATTGTTACAGCAATCGCCGGCTTTTTATTGCATCTTATGCTCATTGGTCTCGTACATTTTGGACTGCTGCATGCAACAAAAGAAGAGGGTCTGCTGCACAATCCCATTGCAGCTATATATACACCGTTTTCGTTTATCATCGTATATGAAGTGTACCTGCTTATTTATTACCTGCCCCAATCCACCACCATCTATATCGGCAAGCAGTATGAAATCATTACACTCATCATCATTCGCCGGTTGTTTAAAGATTTATCCCATCTGGAATTTACTGATCAGTGGATTTCTGTAAAGTATGACCTGCAGTTTTCAGTGGATCTGGCTGCTACCCTGCTGCTCTTTTTGCTCATCTTTATTTTTTACCGGCTCAATCAAAAGCAGATGCGCAACCAGCCGCACGTGCAGGCATACGAACTGAAGCTGCAGGGCTTTATTCGTCTCAAGCAAACTGTATCCAGGTTCTTATTGCCTGTATTTTTTGTATTGGCAGTGTACAGTTTTCTGCATTGGATAACGGCCGGCTTGTTTTCAATTGATCGGTTGCTTACTACCATGAAAAATGTGAACCAGGTGTTTTTTGAAGACTTTTTTACAGTGCTCATTCTGGTAGATGTATTGCTGCTGTTGTTTTCTTTGTTTCATACGGATGAGTTTTACAAAATCATCCGCAATTCCGGTTTTATTATATCTACAACGCTGATTAAACTGTCTTTTGCTGCAGAAGGCATCTTGAATGCTGTATTGATACTTGTGGCTGTACTGTTTGGTGTGTTGCTGTTGTGGATTCACAACCGGTATGAGCAGGCAGCATCAGGTTTAAAAACTACCGCTGCAGCTTCTTCATCAAGAGGCGAAGAAGGCCAGTAAACATGTTGCAACAGCAGTATGAAGTACAACGAAACATTTTGACCCTGGTACAATGCAGTAGCTCCACCTGCAGTGCGGCCCATTGTGTAATCCCTGATTTGCATTTTTATATAGCCGCTCTAACAAATATTCCTGTTTGAACAATCCCTTGTCCTGTTCTGTAAAAAAACGGTAAGGTTATATGTTTTACCAAACCTCGGTTTGCCTTAACTGTTAGTAGAAAAAAAGTAAAATATGCAACGCACTTACCTCCTGCAACAAACAGAATCCGTACGACGTGAAATTATTGCTCACCCGCTGTACCCGCAACTGCAGCAACTGGAACAACTGCAGATATTTACCCAATATCATGTATTTGCCGTTTGGGATTTTATGAGTCTATTAAAAAGTTTACAACGGCAGCTCACCTGTGTTACACATCCGTGGGTGCCGGTGGGGCATGCAGACACCCGCTACCTGATTAATGAAATTGTAACCGGTGAAGAGAGTGATATAGATGCAGCCGGTAACCGCATCAGTCATTTTGAACTCTACCTTAAGGCCATGCAGGAAATGGGTGCTGCTACCAGCACCATCCGTGAACTGTTAGTGCTGTTGCAACAGGGCATACCGGTTAAGGAAGTGATTAACCGCTTGGAATTGCCCGAAGCCATCCGTTCATTTTGCGGTTTTACGTTTGACATTATTGAAAAAGCACCCGTGCATGTTCAGGCGGCCGTGTTCACCTTTGGGCGTGAAGACCTGATACCCGATATGTTTCATGAGCTGGTCATTCGTTTATCAGCCCAATATCCGGAGCAGCTAAACACCTTCCGGTATTATCTGGAGCGGCATATTGAAGTGGATGGGGATCATCATAGTGCACTTGCTTTACAAATGGTAGAAGAACTTTGTGGTGATGATACGGAAAAATGGATGCAGGCAACCGATGCCTGTATTACTGCTCTGAGTCTGCGCCGTGACTTATGGACAGCGGTGCTGGAGGCAACAGAGCCCATAGCTGTATCCTAAAGTCATTGTATGGGTATTGATGAAAGATGTGAGAATCCTTGCATTTTTTTGGTGAATGATTTACTTTTTTGCTGCTGTTGGTATTTGCTCATAGCCGATGAAAGAATCAAAGATGAACACACAAAAATCTGCTTACAGCGTAAAAGACCAACAGGAACCGTGAATGTATAAACAGCAGCATCACCTCACACAAATATGTGAGCGGTTACAAACAACCTGTGTTCTAACTTTAACAGCTTAATCATACACATATGCCAAGACCTTTAGAGCTTTATATTGCTATGAGTCTGGATGGATATATTGCTGCTCCCGGCGATGATCTTTCATTTCTTGATGCAGTACAAACACCCGGTGAAGATTATGGTTATGGTGCATTTATTGAAAAAGTGGACACAGTTATTGTGGGTAAACGCACATATGATAAAGTATTGCAGATGGGGTATCCTTTTCCGCACGCAGATAAAGAGGCGTACATAATAACCCGAACACCTGCTGCCTCCATAGGTAATAATCATTTTTATACAGGCGATGTGCCTGCACTTGTAAAGGAACTTAAAGCAAAAGAAGGCCATACCATTTTTTGCGACGGCGGTGCTCAGGTAGTGAACCTTTTACTGCAACACAGTTTGTTTGATGTATTTACCATTTCCATTATACCCGTACTGCTGGGTGGCGGCATCCGGTTGTTTGAACAGTTTTCCATGCAGCAGCTGCGGTTGGTAAAAGCGGATACTTACAAGAGCGGGTTGGTACAGTTACAGTATCAAAAAAAATAATTTTTTAAAAGCGTTTTAAAGCCTTTCGACGCATAACGGACTTCCGTTTTATGCCTTCATTTTTGCATACCCCACCGTTTCCCTGTACACCTGGGGTGATACATCTGCATTTACTTTAAAAAAACGGCTGAAATAATATTCATCATCATAACCCAGTTCATACGCAATTTCTTTTACTGTTTTGTTCGTGAGGTACAATTCACGCTTGGCTTCAATGATGATGCGTTCATTAATTAAACTGCTGAGCGTTTTATTAAAATGCGTTTTAGTAATTTTTGCCAATGCTTTGGGTGTGATGTACAGCAGCTCTGCATAATCAGAGGGTGAATGTTTGGTTTTAAAATTTTCTTCAATGGCATCTTTGAGCTTTTGAAGAATAAACGGTTCTTTCTGATCGGTCAGCACCGCTGCGGCTTCCGGTTGCTGCTGTGTTTTTAAACGGGCTGCAGTAATCAGAAATATTTTGAGATAAGAAACCAACAACTCGTATTGGGCAAGATCAGCGTTTTGCATTTCTGTTTTAATCTGATCGCTTAACATCTGGAATGTAGCAGCAGATGGTTCGTCTACTTTTACAAAAGGAGGGTTGTAAATATTATTGTACAACACACCATTGCAGGAAACTTCTTTGTGGTGTTTAAAGATGCAGAAAAACTCAGAATGAAAGTAAATAGCAATACCCTTAACAGGTTCTTTTGCAGTAAGCATATACGGCTGGTAGGGTGAAAAAGCAAATAACGTATTGGCTTCAAATTCATATTCCGTAAAATCAGCTTTTACGTTTCCATTGCCTTCTTTTACCCATATCAGCGAAAAATAATTATTCCGTTGAATGTGATCGAAATGAGCATTGTCTTCAAATGAAAATAATTTGAACGCAAGATTTCCGTTTTGCGGATTAACAAGTGTAAAGGCTGATTGATTCATCATTGTATGTATGTATTATTCTGCATCCAGCAGACGGCGGTGATAATTAATTTGTCCTGAATGATAGCTGAGGTGTGTAGCCAGGTGTGTTAAAAACATTCCTGTAGTTTGTTTTTCTTTAAACACCATCAGCGGATAATATGCCAGCAGTTGTTCCTCTGTTATTTTTTGGAGAGTTTGCTTCACCACTTCTGTTGTTGCTTCAATTTTTTCAAGTAATTCCTTCCGGGGAACATCTTTTAATGAAAACTCCAGTTCCCTCTTGCGTATATAACCAGTGTTACCCAGCTCCGCACCAATAAACGCATTGAGGTTACCTATTAAGTGCAGACAAAGATTGCCTGCTGAATTATTGATTTGTTTTTCAATGTACCATAATTTTTTTTCATCATGGTAGAGTTCTATTTCGGTTTTCAGTTTTAAAAGATCACGCTCAAACAGCGCTTGCAGTATAGCGATAAGCATAATTGTTTTTTTTTGAAAGTGGTTAAAGCTACAATTTAGTTTTGTTCAGCTGCTGCCAGCACCTCATCCCAAAGTGTATCACCACATTCATCAGGAATAACAACCACTTCGTTCCCTTGTGTTGCATCTGTTAATTTCTGTATCATAACTGTTCTTTTTCATTTGAATTTTCTTTCACTCTCTTCAATTTCCAAATCATTAATACTTGCAAAGCGTTTGGCCATATAACCGTTTTCATCAAACTCCCAGTTTTCATTACCATACGCCCTGAACCATTGCCCTGCTGCATTCTGAAATTCATATTCAAACCTAACGGCAATGCGGTTACCCGTATGCGCCCAGTATTCTTTTCTGAGTTTGTAGTTTAACTCCCGTTGCCATTTGCCGCTGAGAAACTGTACAATTTCAGCTCTGCCTTTTAAAAATACATTCCGGTTTCTCCATTCGCTATCTATTGTATATGCTTTTGAAACACGCTCGGGGTCTTTACTGTTCCAGGCATCTTCTGCCATCTGAATTTTTTGTATGGCTGTTTCTTCTGTAAACGGCGGAAGGGGATGACGTTGTTCCATGTGTTTTGATTTTTTGTTTCCCCCAAAGGCACAAAGGACACCAAGAAGAATATTATTGTAAACTTTGTATTCTTTGTGTTTCTGTGGGATAAGTTTTATGATAAACAATCTGCACAAAACAAAGTAGCCCTGTAAAGCAGTTGTGCTGTTTCTTTTTCCAGTTCCTGGTTTTTATTTTTAGCATACCATGCATGCAGTTCGTTGCCATACGTTGCTGCCGTGGCAGGATTGGCTTTTAATTCCTTTACCAGTTTTTGTGCAACGGTTGGTCTTGGTCCCCATATGCCGGTTACATTAAAATGTTTATCCAGCTGAACCAGTTTGGGAATGGACCGGGTTCCGTTGGTAAGGTAAGCATTCATGAGTTCATCATTGCGGTCACGGTATACCAGTTTCAGTTCAATCTTTCCATCACTCAGTTCTGCAAGAGCATTGAACACCGGTAAATTTTGTGATGCATCACCACACCAATGCTCCGTTACTACCAGCCAGTATGTTTTATGTGTAAGTTTTTTTAGTTGTTGGATGATTTCTAAAGACGGGGTGTAGGTTTTTTCAACCCGTACCATGCGGCGCTGATTGAGATGGATGTATTCCTTTGTTTTCAGATCCTCATTAAGCGCCAGGTCTTCGGCCATGTTTTGTTTGTATTGCTGATAGCTGATGCCTTGTTGAAGAAAGGATTTATAATCACTTTTTGTAAGTTTCACTGTATTGGTAGTTGTTGTCATTGTTTTTCTTTTATCATACAAAGTTCGTTTTACATAGAGTGGTTACAAATGGAGGATGAACGCACTGTGATGGACAATTTTCCCAGATGGACAAAAAAGCCGGGAACTTGCCCGGCCTTTTTTCATTTAGCTTTTTTTTAGTTCACGCTGGCAGCAGGTTCTAACGATGGCGCCACCGGAAAATCAACCGGCACCTGTGTAAGATTGTGCAAATAATTCATGGCAATTTTTTCACTTACCTGCAATATCAGGTCTACCAGGTGTTCATTAGTATAACCTGCTGCAAAAAAAGCATCTACCGCAGCAGCATCAGCACGGCCTTTGTTTCTGGTGATAGCGGCAGCCAGTTGCACCAGTGCATTTAGTTTTGCATCTGCTGCAGTGCCACGGCGGATGTTCAGTATCTGATCATCAGTAAAACCATTCATTTTACCAATTACGGTGTGGGCGCTCTGGCAATACACACATCCGTTAATCTGGCTCACAATCAGATTCACCGCTTCTTTTTCTTTATTGCTCAAACTGGTTTTGGCATTTTGATAGGCCAGGTAACGGCCCAGCCCGTTGCTTGAAAGACCAATGGTAGCATAGAGATTGGGCACAAAACCAAGGGCTTTGTTGAGGTTGTCAAAAATTTCCTGGTTGGCGGGGCTTACTTCGTTTCTTGAAGGAACTGTAAATTGTTTCATTGTTTTATGTTTTAATATTTGATGTCGTTATTGACAACACAAAATTGCATCAACAGCCCGCCTTAAAAAATGGAGGATGAACGCCGGTTGATGGATGATTTTCCCGGAAGGGGAAAGGAATATATAAGAAAGGCATCACACAAAGGAGCAAAGGATACGGAGGGAAAGAAGGAGTGAGGCGGTGTGCAAGTATCGTTGATGAAAAACCGAACAATGGCGGACAGTGTGCAATTGTGAACGAATATATTTATGCTGTGTGAAAGGCTGTTGAGGGAGTGAAATTCTTTTTTGAATTCATTATAAATCGTTTTATAATTGTATTTAAATGCTTTACGATATATATTATGAAATTCATTGATCTTTTTGCAGGGCTTGGCGGTTTTCATAAGGCATTACATGAATTAGGGCACGAGTGTGTTTTTGCTAGTGAACTTGACCAAACTTTACGAGAAGTATATAAAACAAACTGGGGCCTTGAACCAAAAGGCGATATAAAAAAAATTGTTACAAACGAACTTGACAGCATCCCCAAACATGATATTTTGTGTGCTGGCTTTCCTTGCCAGCCATTTTCAAAAGCAGGAAAACAATTAGGGCGTGAAGATGACAGAGGAACATTATTTGACGAGATTGTAAAAATTCTTGCGTACCGAACTCCAAAGTATTTTATTCTTGAAAACGTTCCATTTATTAAACAACATGACAATGAAGAAACATGGAACTACATGCACAAAAAACTTACTGATCTAGAATATGAAGTTGACTACCAAGTGTACTCACCTCAGGACTTTGGAATACCACAACATAGAAAGAGAATTTTTATAGTAGGCTCATTAAAAGGACTTGACCATTTTTCTTTTGATGAAATTGACAAACAAAAAACCTCACTAATAAATATTCATCAGTTTATTGAAGAAAATCCAAAACAATTTAAAGCATTACCAAAAGCAAATCAAGAGTGCTTAAGGTTATGGCAAAAGTTCATAGATCAAATTCCTAAAGAAACAAGATTGCCAGGATTTCCAATTTGGGGAATGGAGTTTGGAGCAACCTATCCATTTGAAACTTCTTATCCACTGAAACTTTCTGTAAGTGAATTGGGCGAATATAAAGGAAACTTTGGAGTGAGTTTAAAAAGAATGACTAAGGACGAACAGCGAAAAAATCTGCCAAGCTATGCAAGAGTTGAAAAAGCATTTCCTGGTTGGAAACGGAGCTATATAAGACAGAGTAGGGAATTTTATCAAGAAAATAAAAAGCATGTTCAGGATGTAGTAAATGAAATTGCAGAATACGACTCTCAGAGTTGGCAAAAATTAGAGTGGAATGTTGGTGAAGGAAAAAGAAAACTAGCAGAATATATTTTACAATTCAGAGCTTCGGGTATTAGAGTAAAAAAAGTTGATTTTTTCCCTTCACTCGTTTGCACCAACACACAAATTCCAATTATTGGTTGGCAGAAGCGATACATTACAAAAGAGGAAGGTTTGAAACTTCAATCATTAGAAGGTATTGAATTGCCTGCAAATGATAATGCAGCATTTAGAGCATTAGGCAATGCAGTAAATTCAAAAATCGTAAAATTAATTGCTGAAAAACTTATAGTCGACAATAGAAAAAAATTGAATGGTTCAACTTCACAAAATAAACAACCTTTTTCAAAAGTAGAATTACATGAGCCAGCCAGCTAAAGTTAATATTCGCCCACAAGTAACAGTTTTAGCGGTTCTACGATACGTAGAATATGAGACATGGTTTGCACTAGCTGAATTTGTTGATAATGCTATCGACAGTTTCCTTAAAAATGAAAAACAGCTAAAATCTGTTGATGGAGATAATTATAAACTTGTTGTTAGTATTGAAATAAACGATTCTGAAAATAAAATTACAATCAGAGATAATGCTGCTGGAATAAATAGTCAAGACTATTCAAGGGCATTTAGGGCGGCAGAAATTCCACCCGACAACACAAAACTATCAGAGTTTGGAATGGGTATGAAATCAGCAGCCTGTTGGTTTTCTGATGAATGGTGTGTTACTACTTCTGCATTAGGCGAGGAGTATGAAAAAAAGGTCCAATTTGACATGAAAAAAATTTTTGAGGACAACTTGGAGGAATTAGATGTTACAACTAAACCCAGTAATAAAAATCATCATTATACAACTATTGAACTTTACAATGTCAACCGCATGCCAAGACGCAGAGGTATTGGAAAAGTGAAAGACCATTTAAAAAGTATTTATAGAGATTTTATTCGAAAAGGTATTCTTGTTTTGAAAGTAGAGGGAGAAGAATTAGTTTATACCGAACCTAAAATCTTAAATGTTTCAAGATATGATGATCCAAAAAGTGAATCGATTTTTTGGAAGAAGGAAATATCATTTCCAATAGAGGAAGGGTTGAGTGTAAAAGGTTTTGTTGCTATTAGAGAAAAAGCGTCTACATCAGAGGCGGGATTCGCTTTGTTTCGTAGAGGAAGGGTAATTGAAGGTAGTTTCGACAATGGATTTAGACCCGAGTTAATTTTCGGTAATCCTAACAGTTTTCGTTATCAAAGAGTATTTGGTGAATTACATTTAGATGGCTTTGATGTTTCATTTACAAAGAAGGGCATTCAATGGGATGAAAATTTAGATATATTCCTAAAACTTTTGAGAGATGATATTAGTTCAAAAGACTTTCCTCTTTTACAGCAAGCAGAGCAATACAGAGTAAGGGCAACAGAAAAAGAATATAAAGGTGCCCAAAAAGCACTTGACGAAACTGTTGATGACCTAGAAAAGAAAGCACCGCAAGCAGTAGCAGAAGTTGTAAACTCTGTTTCCAAAGTAGAAGAATCCGAACAAGAGGAACTAAAACTTACAGAAAAAACACTTCACCGTGAATTTGAAATTCGGTTTAATAAAGAAAACTGGAAAATATCAATGGAACTATCTTATGATCCATCTTTAAAGGAATTGATTGAGGTGGGTGATAGTTTCATCAAAGAAAAAAAAAATAACGACTCAATAAGACAAATTGGTATTCGTCTTTCACTGACCCATCCATTTATGGTTGAATACGCTGGGGCAGATACAAATAAAATTGAGCCAATACTTCGTATCGCTGCAGCGTTAGGATTATCAGAGGTAATTGCAAAGCGAAGCAAAATAGTCGGTGATGTTAGACGCAATTTCAATGAACTAATTTCTAATTTATCTAAATCTGAGTAGACATGGCTGAACAAATTGAAATTCAAAATAAATCAGATAATAGTACTTGGAACCCGTTTGTCGGTGAGGAAACAAACGAATTACTTCGAAGTAAAGGTTTTGCAAATCCAGACAGAACTTTAAACGAAACGGGTTTGAGGATTCTTGATGAAACCTATCGGATTATGCAAGTATGTGGTAATCCTAATAATCTAACTAATAGCGAAACGGGAATTGTAATTGGTTATGTTCAAAGTGGAAAAACACTTTCATTTACAACTTTAACGGCACTTGCAAGAGATAATAATTACCAAATAGTAATAATTATCGGCGGTACGTCAGTGAATCTTCTTGACCAATCGACTAAGCGTGTAAGAAAGGATTTAAGAATAGATAGTCGATTTGGGTTTGAACAGCGTTGGACACAAATTACTAATCCGCATACACAAGAAGATTATGATACAATAACAAATGCTTTAGACCAATGGTTTAATCCGACTTTTCCGAATGAGCGATGCAGAACAGTTCTTATTACAGTAATGAAAAACGGTTCTCATTTGAGAAACTTGGCTAATTTATTAAGCACAATTAATTTAAAAGGGGTTCCTACATTGATCATAGATGACGAAGGCGACCAAGCAAGTTTAAATACCAGGGCAAGATGGGCTGCAAGGCAAGGAATTGATGTGGAAGATTTGACCGAGAATGAAGTTTCAACCATTTACAGAAGGATTACAGCACTTAGAAATATATTTCCGCATCATACTTTCTTACAATATACTGCAACACCACAAGCCAATTTGTTCATAAACATAATGGACAGATTATCTCCCAATTTCATAAAACTACTTACTCCAGGAGATGAATACACTGGGGGAATTCAATTTTTCAGAGAAAATAGAAATCTGATTCGTGAAATTCCATTAAATAACATTTCAAACAATGCACAACCACTAAGTGAACCGCCCGAAACCCTTCTTGAAGCATTACGAGTATTTTATTTAGGTGTGGCAGCAGGAACAGCTTTAGAGTTATATAGACAACCAAGCCAACGTAATCGTTCAATGCTTGTTCATCCATCGAGATTGCAAGGTGACCACACAACTTTTTATGGTTGGGTAAATACGATTAAGGAGAGTTGGAGGCGGCTTTTATCAGGTAATGAAAATGATGAAAAAGCTGAGTTACTTCGTGATTTTAGAAACACTTACAACGACTTACAAATGACGGTTCCCGATTTACCTTCATTTGAAGCTCTAACAGACTTTAACCTAATTCATGCTATTCAATACACACCTATTGTTGAAGTTAATTCGAGACGTGGAGCAACTCCGCAAATAAATTGGCAGGATTCCTATTCTTGGATTTTGGTAGGTGGCCAATCCATGGATAGAGGTTTCACGGTAGAGGGACTAACCGTTACCTATATGCCAAGAAACGTTGGCGTAGGAAATGTTGACACAATACAACAAAGAGCAAGATACTTTGGCTACAAACGTAGTTACTTGGGTTATTGTCGTGTGTTTCTTGACCAAGTTACGATTGATGCCTATACATTTATTATAGACCACGAAGAAGATGTACGAAGTCGTTTAGAAGAATATGCAGCAAATAATCGACACCTGAATGATTGGGACCGAGAGGCGGTTTTAGACCAAATGCTGAACCTTACAAGGGCAAACATATTGTATGATGATATCGAAAGAGACCGTTTTGGCTATGATTGGTTTAGAATAAATGCACCACATGACACAGAAGAATTTATAGAAACTAACCTAAATTCAATAGTTGAATTTTTAAATCCGAAAATGGCTTTATTTTCAGAAGATGCTGGACACCCCAATAGAACAGATGACCAGAGGCATTTGGTTTCTCAACTTCCTTTGAAAGAATGCTTAGACCATTTATTAAATAAATTGAAATTTACTAGAGAAAGTGATTCTGCAACATACTCAAGTTTAAGGGGAGTATTAAAACGATATGTTGAGGATAATCCCAATGAGCAATGTTTAGTTTATCTAATGAGTGCAAGGAGTTTCAAACATTGGACAATCAGAAGTCGTAGATTAGACAAAAAAGGATATAATGAAATTCAAGAATTATTCCAAGGTAAAAACCCAAGAATAGGAACGGTAGTTTATCCTGGCGATAGAGAAATAAAGAATGAACAACTTTTAAGTATTCAAATTCACAGATTACACATTACAGACACAAGTGGTAATCCAATTATTGATGAAAACGGCAATGTAAAATATACAGATGTACCAACGCTTGCAATTTGGATTCCCGATAGAATTGGTCAAGACATTATTAGGAAAGCATGAGATTAATTGATTTATATGATTCTCTTGAATTTCCCGCTGAAGGAAGTAATGTAACATTCAACGCTGTTCCTATTCCAGAAAACCCAAATTTTAGAATAGCAATAAATCTTGAAGGTAATCCTGTTTTATTGCTTTCCGTTGTTGACAACGTAAGAAATGGGGTCCTAAAAAATTTTCGTCTAAAGTATTTAAGTCTTGAGCATAATATTGAGTGTAAAATAACAGAGAGTGAAAAAAGTGTTTTTCAAACATTTACTGTTATCACTTTTACAAGTGAGGATAGAAATTTGCAAGAATATTTTTTTTGGATTTCCGAGGTCTTTATAAAAAGGTTAAGTAACAAGCCAACGCAACAACAGGTTATTGATTCTTTAAACAAATTCGTTGAGGTCTTTAGATCATTGACGGACACTCCAACAAACACTGTTCACGGACTTTGGACAGAATTATTTTTGATTGAGAGTTCAAAAAACCCAACAACGCTTTTAAATTATTGGCATTGCATTCCTGAAGAAAAATTTGACTTCAACTTTGGTTCTGAAAAAATTGAAGTTAAAAGCAGTGCAAACTTTGAACGAATACATACATTTTCATCTGAACAGTTAAATCCACAAAAAGGAACACAAGTTTTAATTGCTTCAATCTTTATTAGACAACATACCAACGGACAAGGAATTCAACACCTTGTAGAAAGTATTAAAAAGAAAATTCAAAATGATTTAGAACTTATTGAGAAACTAAATTCAATAGTTTTCAGAACTCTTGGAAACTCTTTAGAACAGTCAATTAAAATCAAATTTGATTATGATCTTGCTAAAGAATCTTTACGTTTTTATCGCCATCAGGCAATAAGCAAAATAGCAATTGAAAGTATTCCTTCAGAAGTAAGTGAAGTAAAATATCGTTCCGATTTAAATAATATTGATTACATAGATCTAAATTCTTACTCTCCTAAATATAAACTTTTTAAATCTTTATAAATGGCGCTTGTTATTAATATCGAAAAAGGCTTTAAAGATCGTGATAGCATTCACAAAAAAACAGAGTGTAGCTATTTTATTGTCTACAACAAGAAAGGTGAAAAATTCCTTCAATTAGACACTTATGGTTCAGTTGATAGAGCTATACCTGGTAAAGTAAGTCAAACAATACAGTTTTCACCAGAGGCTATAGTTCAGTTGAAGGATTTATTATCAAAGGAGTTTTAATGCTTATCGGAAAGTTTCTTTTTAATCATTTAACTCCCACACCACCACCACCTTCCACCCTTCTTTCTTCAAAGCCTTCACTGCTTTTGCATCATTCGCTTTGTTGGTATTAATCTTATCCGTCCACCACTGCGTTCTTGTTTTGGGGATGGTGAAGTATTTGCAATTGGAATGTCCATGCCAGAAACAACCGTGTATGAAGATGATGGTTTTGTATTTGGGTAAAACGATGTCGGGTTTGCCGGGCAGTGATTTATCGTGCAGTTTGTAACGGAAGCCCTGTGCATGGAGGAACATCCGCACCAGCATCTCCGGCTTTGTATCTTTTCCTTTAATGCGGCTCATGTTGTAAGAACGTTGTTCTTTGCTGTGCACATCCATTCATAAAAGTATTCTGTTTCTGCAACACTTTTATAGCTTACATTACAGTCATAATATTTTACCATGATTGAAACGAAAGCTTACGGAGGCCTGAGTGCCACCACGCCTCTTGTGCCTCTTACCATTGAACGTCGTGCCCCGGGCCCGCATGATGTACAGATTGAAATCAAATATTGCGGTGTGTGCCACAGTGATCTGCACACGGTTCGCAACGAATGGCATAATGCCGTGTATCCCTGTGTGCCGGGTCATGAAATTGTGGGTATTGTAACAGCCGTTGGTGATCATGTAAAAAAATTCAAAGCAGGTGATAAAGCCGGCGTGGGTTGCCTGGTGGATAGCTGCCGTGAATGTGATAACTGTAAAGACGGGCTGGAGCAATACTGTCATCAAGGGCCTACAGGTACTTATGGCGCTCCCGATAAAATAAGCGGTGGTCATACACATGGCGGTTACAGTGCTTCCATTGTGGTGCATGAAGATTTTGTATTGCATATTGCCGATCATTTGCCATTGGATGGTGCCGCACCTTTACTCTGTGCGGGTATTACCACTTATTCTCCTTTGCGTCACTGGAAGGTGGGCAAGGGTACCCGTGTTGGTGTATTGGGTTTGGGCGGATTGGGTCATATGGGTGTTAAGCTGGCGGTGGCCATGGGTGCTGAAGTAACCATGTTAAGTCATACAGCTTCCAAAGAAGCCGATGCCAAACGTTTGGGTGCTCATAAGTTTGTACTCACTTCCGATGAAGCACAGATCAAGAGTGTGATGGGTTATTTTGATTTTATACTCGATACTGTTTCGGCTGATCATGATTATAATTTTTATCTCGGCCTGCTGCGTACCAGTGGTGTGATGGTTTGTGTGGGTGCTCCTGAACAGCCGGCTACGGTGCCTGCGTTCAACCTCATTTTTGGCCGTAAGAGCATTGCCGGTTCGCTCATTGGCGGACTGCCTGAAACACAGGAGATGCTTGATTTCTGTGCACAGCACAATATTGTTTCGGATATTGAACTAATCCGCATGGAGCAGATCAATGAAGCGTATGAGCGTTTATTGAAAAGTGATGTGAAGTACCGGTTTGTGATTGATATGAGTACGTTGTAAGAACGAAGTATGAAAGGTGGCAGCATTTATAATTAAGATCATTGCTGCTCCGGCATCGGGAGATTGCTACGCATGCGCCCTCACAATAACTTATGGGTTGGTATAAAAAAACCGCAACACGAGGTTGCGGTTTGAGTTTCGTGCAGCAGTTGTTATCTGGAACTGAGATCGGCCCGGAAGTATAAAAGCTCCGACCATGATTTTTCCATATGATGCTTCATAAAATCAATCCATTCATCATAAGAGTCGGCACCATTGGCTTTTTCATACCGTTCTTTGATGGGGGTGCGGAAACCGCTGTTCATTTCTTTTAATCCCTGTTTCAAACGGTTCACCACGGCAAACTGTGGCGCTCCTGATACTGCGGAACTGTACACAGCCACAGTAGAACCGCCGGCTTCCCATGCTTTTTTCATTTTAGCCAGCAATGCACGCAATTCGCCGCCATAACCCAGCTTTTGATAATAGTGAGTGATGATGATTTTATCGCTGTAATCGCCAACTGCAACGGTGCTCAGATCTTCCTGGTAAACAGAATAATTGCTCTGCTGCTCCTGTGTTAAGAGAGGGGCAATGGTTTTGTTCCAGTCGTTGTTGTGTTCGGTACCCAGATTGCCACGCCCGTCTATCATATCCCAGGTGGCAGGGCCTTCGGTGATATGATACCCGCCCACATCGGGTCCGCTTTGTATTTCAAACACACGCCATTTCCAGTCGCCGGTATGGTATTTTTGAGCATGTGTCGCAATGGCTTTTTCAAACTCCATCAATTTGTCGACCTTGGGAAACACCCTTGTTGCGTTTACAACATTTTTGTTTTGGCTCCATGCCAGTGAAGGCAGCATCAGGAGCACAAGAAAAAACTTTCTCATGTTACAATGTTTTAGAATTTTAAAAAAAATAGGAGGTGCTGTAAAGATGGGGAACGAACAGTTGTAGAAGGTAGCGTGTTTTTTTTACAAAAGCAATAGATTGGAAAAATAAATCATAATTGAAACAGGAGGTTGCCACGTTGTTGCTCCTGTTTACCGCAATAACCTATGTACGAGAGAAAACACCACAGGCATGCAAACACATGAGGCAGGACTCATGAGTGTGGTAGCATCAGATCTGTTGCTCCATGTTCATGAACTGCTGCCAGAGCCGGGAAGCAACAGGACCGGGAGCTGCGTTACCAACGATATGACCGTTTACTTTCAAAACAGGAATTACTCTTCTGGTGGTGCTGGTTAAAAACACTTCTGATGCGTTGAGCAGTTCATGAACCGTAAGATCCCTTTCTTCCACATGGATGAAAGCGGCCGCCTGTTCCAGCACAAAACTTCTTGTAATGCCTTTAAGGATATTATGTGCAGGGGTAACCAATGTATTGTTGAGTACAGCAAACACATTGGCCCGTGGAAATTCTGTAATGATGTTGTTATGATGATATAACACATCATCGGCCTGCTTTTCTTTTAACAAAGGATGCAGCCACACGGCCATGAGATAATTAATGCTTTTGATATGCGGCAGCTCCCTCCGGTGTTCGTAGGTAATTATGGAAACTCCTTTTTCAAACTGCTCCTGTGTGGAGGTTTGTACATGGTTGCAGTTAATCACAAGATTGGGCGTGGCAGTATGATAACCATCGGCTGAGTAACCACCAGTGAGCAGGAGACGCACACCTGCTTCCTTTAATGCCGCTTCTTTGATAAGCCGGTGAATGATGGCCGTAAGTTCTTCTTTGGTATGCGGCACTTCCAGATGCATGGCTGCTGCAGAATTGTAAAACCGCTGCAGGTGCTGCTCCAGAAACAACGGTGTTCCGTTGACCGTGCGAAAAAAATCAAACAACGCATACGCACGCTGGAGTGAGAGATCACTTACGTGCAGTACAGCTTCACTGCCCTGTACAAAACGGTTATTGATATATGCATTCATGCAGATGGCTTCTGTTTTTCGAAGGTAGGTGCTTCTGTTGTATTGCCGCTGCTGCTGCGGTGTAAAAAACGGCAACAGGTTTTTGTTTACATCGGTTACGGGTAAACATGTAATCCCCCGTAAGAATGTAAAAAAAACTACCACTCTTGCTGTGCGTCGGGTAGATTTATGGTACCGTTTTTAATAAAACCGTATCCTGATGATTAAAGATTTCGTACTCGAACATTCATCTGCCTTGTTCTCCTTGGCGCTTACAATTTTGATTGTAGCCATTCGCATTTATTTCTGGCAGATGGAAATGCGTGAACTGCGTATGCATGGCCAATCCAACAACTCTTTGCCCCAAAAACAAAAATCTTCCTATAAGAGAACCTCTTATGCAGATGTTGCATAAGAAACCGAATTGTATCTGTCACAAATGGTGACCCTCATGAAACAGTTAGAGAAGCGACACAGCAATGCGTCGTTTTTGTTTTATAGCGCAACCTGTTGTTCTAATGGTAAAGCAGATAAGGTGTGATGCACTGTGCCCACTCCTGCTGCACATCTGTACGGATGCTGCTCGGGTTGTGCAGCAGTTGAAAAGCATGTTGGATACCGAGTAATTTATCCAGGTGCTCTGTGCCCGATGGATTGGCATGTGTCTTATACAGTCGCTCCTGCAAGTGCTGCGGATAGCATGCGGCAATCGTTTGTAACAAGCTTATACCTGTGTGCACTGCATTCAGTGCCTGCGCATCAGTAAGATGAACTTGTATGCCATAACAGATGTGATCTGCATAAGGTGGTGCTGCTGCGGTGTAGGCAATTGTATTTATGCTGATGCCGGGCAATTGCAATTCCTGCACTGCTGCACACAGCTTGTCTGCATCCATCCACGGTGCACCAAGCATGGTAAAGGGATGTGCTGTGCCTCTTGCTTCATTGATGTTTACACCTTCCAGCAATCCCGTGCCGGGATAGAGCATAGCTGTTTCACTATTTTGTATGGCGGGTGAGGTGGGTACAAATTCAAAATCATGTACTGCGGTGTAATGACGGTGATAGTTTTGTACGGGAATCACTTCAATGTTTAAAGCTGGAAGTCTGGTAGCAGCAAAATACAATGCCAGCTCACCCAATGTACACGCATGTTTTAATGGAATGCGCCATCTGCCAATAAAGGACGAACAGTTTGCTTCATCTAAGAAGGGACCTTCTGCTTTTTCAAGAAGGGCACCAATGGGATTGGGTCGGTCGAGCACAATCAATGGTTTGTTGTACTGTGCACAGGCTTCCATTACATGCGTCATGGTCCAGAGATAGGTATAGAAACGGCAGCCCACATCAGGAATGTCAAACAGTACAGCATCTGCTGTGCTGAGATCTTCTTCTGATGGAGCCATCTTGTTGCCATACAAACTGATGATGGGTAACCCTGTGCGCACATCTGTTGTGTTGTGTTGCGCTGCACCATCAGCTCCTGTAACGGTGATGCCATGCTCGGGAGAAAAAAGCTGTACTATACGATACGACTGTTGCAGCAATGCACTGCGGCTTAAGAGACCCGTATGCGTTACGGCTGCGTTGTTTGTAACCAATGCAAGACGCAGTTGTTTCAATGCTGCTGATTGCAGCAAAACATCAATACCGCAGCGCACAGGTTTGTTCATGCAGGTAAGATAAATTTTTTACTGATGCTGTGCGGCAAAAAAAGAAAGGGTGTAACAAAAAAAGAGTACGGGCAACTGATATAAAAAACAAAGGTATGAATGCAGTAAAAACAGAACCGGCAGACAGAACCTTACTGTTTAACCGGATTTTGTACTCGGGGTTTGTATTGCTCAGTATTTATTTTGTGATTCGGGGAAACCTGGGTGATGCTGCTTCCAATCTGGGTATAGCGCTCATTTTCGATCCGTTTGCACCCTTACAATGGCCACAGCGGAAAGGATGGCAAAAAGCATGGTTGCTGGTGCATGTACTACTGGTGATGGCCTTGTTTGCAAGATGGTTGTTTCTGAAAGCGTAAGTATAACGCAACGCTTGTATTCATTAAAGCAAACAACTCATCATTACTTCATCCAGGTATCTGTTTTCAGATTTTTGATAAGTGTATCTGCGAAGAACACCTTCTTTTTCAAAACCTGCTTTCTCATACACACGTATTGCTTTTTCATTAATAATGGCTACGCTTAACTCCAGCCGTTTATATCCTTCGGCATCGGCAAAGAGTTTTATTTCTTCCATAAGTTTTACGCCATAGCCATTACCTGCAAACGAAGGATGAATACCAATGCCGCCAATATAAAGCACATGAGCACTGCGGTGTTCTTCAGGCACCAGCTTGCACATACCCACGGGTATATCATTATGCTCATATACGTACAATACTGTTCTGCTGTTCAACTCTTCAAAGATGGGTTTAAAGTTGTGTGCATTCATGGGTTCATACAGCAGCCATGGGTTAATGAGCGGATGCATGTAGAGCTCGTAAATAAATTCAAAATCAGCAGCAGCAGCGTGGCGTATCATGCATTGAATTTACAGATTATATTGATGTTGGTACATCAGCCTTTACGGGCAAATGCGCATACAACATTTGCATGCTGCGTTGTACGGCGATGAATTAGTACAACTGCAGATAATGAATATGATAATCAGCTGTGTAAAAAAAATAGGCAATTACACGTGCTGTTCTTCTTTGTATTCAGCAGCAATTTTCCATTTCTTTTTGAACGCTTAGTTCTGTAGTTAACCCACCGCTTTCTTTAATGCTTCCACTGTTTTCTTTTCACTTCCCGCAAAAATGGCTGTATTAATAATCACTACAGGCCTTTTTAAAAAAGTGTATTCTTCCAGCATATAAGTTCGGTAGTCGTTTTCACTGAGCTGCTTATCTTTAAGCCCGAGCTCTTTGTATTTTAATGCTCTCCGGCTAAAGAGTGCCTGGTAGCTGCCGGCAAGCTGTTTCATTTCATCTATCTGTGCAGGGCTTATTTTTTCAGACTTAATATCCTGCATAACAAAACCTTTTTTATCAATGCCTGTTTCTTTAATAATGGCAGCACAGGTAGTACAGGAGCTGAGGTAATAAATTTTCTTCATTAAAACTGTAACGTTTATTCTGTTTGAGCAACCAATTTAACATTAAACTGCTGTTTTAGTTGAAACCAACCAATGTACAGAACGAATTTTTAGAGATTGTAAACCGCAATCAGGGCATAATCCGTAAGGTATGTCATCTGTATTGCCGTGATGAGGCGGGCAAAGATGACCTGTACCAGGAAATTGTGATTCAGTTATGGAAGGCTTATGGAAGTTTTCGTGGTGAAAGTAAATTCAGTACCTGGATGTATCGTATAGCGCTGAACACCGCAATTTCTGATTTACGCAAGCAAAACAGAAGAGTAGATCTTCAGTTTCCGGAATTTATACCCCGGGAAGAGGCAGATGTAAAAGATGATGCTAAAGAAGAACAGCTCAAACAGCTCTATGCAGCTATACAGCAACTGAGTGAAGTGGAAAAAGCCATAGTAATGCTGTATCTGGAAGACAAGAGTTATGAAGAAATGGAAGAAATATTGGGTATCAGCAATGGTAACCTGCGGGTAAAAATGAATCGAATAAAAGATAAACTGAGAACCCTTACAAAGGAGGAAGCGTATGGAACTTGATAATCTAAAAGCCGTGTGGAAAGAGGTGGGCGCATCAGCGGTTGATACATCAGCACAGGAGCTGGAGCAACTGCTGGCCAAAAAATCCAAAAGCCCCATTGCCAAACTCAAGCGCAATTTGTTTTGGGAAATGGTGCTGGTAGTGGTATTATATGGTGGTACCATTATTTATTATGTGCTGCAAAATGAGCCGGGCATGCTGTACCTCTCCCTTCTTTTAGGGATTACCGCAGCGCTGTATGGATGGTATTATATTACCAAACGCAGGCTGCTCTTAAGCATGGAGTGCGTAACCTGTGAGGTAAAAAGTAATTTGAGCACACAACTTGTAACGCTTGAAAAATTGCTGAAGATGTACTTATGGGCAGGTAGACTGCTGATGCCGGTTATTTTAATCCTGTCGGGAATGATTGTTTATTTCACATCGCCCTTGCCAAAAGATATAGAGCTGAGTAAAGGGGCTTTCTTTATTTACTTTTTTATTGCCCTGCTGCTTATTTCATTGGTATTTACCGTACCCGTATATTTTTTAAACAAGTGGTACATCAATCTTTTATACGGAAGGCATGTAAAAAAATTAAGACAGATTGTAAACGAAATGAACGAAATGCCTTTTGCAGCAAATTAAAACACAACAACATTATTTCTGAACCAATTCTTATTTATTGATGATGAAAACAGTTTTTATAGTAGTAATAACCGTGCTCTCCTTCAATTGTTTTGCTCAAAAGGAAAACAGTCTTTTGTGGGAAGTAAGCGGTAATGGTCTTTCTAAGCCCTCTTATCTCTTTGGCACCATACATATGATTTGCAAAGACGATTATTTTATGCCGCAAACCGTAAAGCAGAAATTTGCAGCAGCAGCGCATGTGTTTCTTGAAATGGATATGGATAATCCTGAATTGCAAATGAAAATGATGAAGCTGGCTACGTTGCAGGGTGGTGTAACGCTTAAGAAATTATTTGGTGAAAATTATGCTATGGTCGATAGTTTTTTTAAAGAGAAGGTGGGAATGTCGCTCATTCTGTTCAATGGTTTTAAACCGATGATGCCCATGAGTATGCTCTATTTAAAAATGCTGCCCTGCAGTACCACTGAATCTTATGAGAACAATTTTATAGCCATGGCCAAAGAGCAGAAAAAAGATATTAAAGGACTTGAAACGATTGAAGATCAGATGCAGGTGTTTGACAACATCCCCGACAGTATTGAAGCCGCCAATATTGTAAAGATGATCAGAGAGTTTGATGCACAGGAAAAGCAGTTTGCTGAAATGGTGCGTGTGTATAAGCAGCAAAATGTACAGGCGCTTTTTGATCAGATTCATTCTTCGCCGGATTTAATGAATGCACAGGAAGACCTGCTTACCAGGCGCAACAACAACTGGATTCCTGTAATGGAGAAAAGTATGAAAGAAGGTTCCAGTTTTTTTGCAGTAGGTGCCGGGCATTTGGGTGGCGATATTGGTTTAATTGCCCTGTTGAAAAAAGCCGGTTATAAAGTAAAGGCAGTAAAGATGTAATTAAAAAACCTGCCTTGCAGCAGGTTTATAACAGGTGCTTTATATTCATTATTTTATTGTTTCTTTTCCAATGCTTCCATTCGTTGCACGAGTTGAAGCATTTGTTTTTTTAATTCTTTGTTTTCTTTTTCAGATCAGCAGTTAAATTGATTTCATTACATTTCTGTTAGATAATAAAAATGCAATCAAGAGGCTGTAACAGCAATCCCTAAAAATATGGAAATGCCTATCAGTTCATAGGTATTGCAAACAGTTGGTTTTCTGCCCAAAAAGAACTTCCTAATGCACCGATAGCGCTGCCGGTTGAAGGGGCAGAAGTATTTCTTGTTGCATTGGCCCACAAGTAATAGGTTTTGTTTGCCCCCGATGTATTATTAACAAATACCTGTCCCGAAACAAATGTGAACGTATTGGAGAAGCTGAAATTACCACTGATAAGTCCGCCTGTTCCCGGAACAATATCTGTAGTTCCCGTACCAACTGTTGCGCTTTCTGCAAGGTAGGTTCTGATGAAAATACCACCACCGGTGGGCAAGGCTGTTCCGTTAATCAGCAGGTTGGCAAAAACAACCCATCGTCCCGGTGGAAGTGTAATGTTTACGGTAGTATATTTTGAAGTACCGGCATTTGGGAAAGAGCCCATTTCAGAATAATCGAAATTTACACCTCCGCCAAGGCTGCCTGTTCTTACAGATTGTGTACTGTTTAGTTGTGTCCAGCTTGCAGTACCATTGGCATCACTGGTTAATACTCTTCCGTTAGCCTGTGTCCCATCCTGATAAGTAATTTTTCCCGTACCTGTGTTCATGACAAGACCCCAACCAGCCGTGCTTCCATAAAAGCCAACCGTATTATCGGTTTGCATTCCAACAAAAGCAGGTGTTGTACTGTTGGCTGTATTATTTAGCCACAAGCCGGCACTGTTACCACCGCCGCCATCTCTTATACGCATTCTTCCGTTGACGTCTAAACGAAAAGCAGGTATAATGCCTCCAATGCCAACATTACCCGTTCCGGTAATACGCATCAATTCATTTGATGTGGCTGATGATGCGGCGGAATAAAATACATGATCAGCACCAGTTGCGTCAGTTTGGTAACGGAGCGTGCCGCCGTTAATACCGAACCCGTAGTATTGATGATCATTGTTATTGTTATCATACAGCACAATCTTTCGATTTACAATACTGTTTGAAAACTGCAAGGGTGCATTTGGGGTTGGTAAACCAATTCCAATATTTCCGGCATTGCTTACAGTTAATCGTGGAGTACCCTGTGTAATCAAATGCACTGCACCATTGGTACCACTATATGTACCAAAATCAACATCATTTGCTGTTACACTTTGATTAAAGCTGCCGATATATCCTTTCGGCACATTGTTTTCAGAGAGGGTGATATACATTTGATTGCCTCCATTGAATGTAGAAATATTCGATTCCGTTCCGCTTACATGCAGGCGTTCTGCAGGAGTAGCGGTACCTATCCCTACAAATCCGCCACTGTTATTATTGTAAATATTATTGCTGCCGTTCAAGGTCCAGTAATTTTCTGCACTCAAGCGAATCCAGTTGGGAACCGCAGGTGTACCGGCATTATAATAAAAACCGTTCAGTCCATCAGTTTGATAAACCAGCAACCCGGTAGCGGGTGTTGCAATAGCTGAACGTTGTGCCAGGGTCATACGGGGAAACAAAGCGCCCCTTGTAGTAGAGTTCACATCGAGCATGGCACTACCATCGGCAGCAGCGCCTGTGGTATTAATACCCAAGCCCTGTGTAAAAGCCAATACACTGTATACAATTAGTACGACGGTGAATAGAATTTTTTTCATGGTAACAGTATTTACATCCTTAAATGATTATAAGTTTCAGATGATTGTTAATGGTTCATTTTTCGATCATCTTTTGAAAGTAATAACCCCTGTTTGCAATAATTGAATATCTGCTTGCCAGAACAAAACCTTTCTGCAAATGACCAGCTGAAGTGCGTTTACCAATTCATACATATACATGTCGTTATACTTTATAATTTTTTAAAAGATGATAAGGTGTTTAGTGTAACACATACGCTCCTCTTTTATGGTTAGAATGTGGTGTGGGTTAATATGTTTTTCAGAGGTATTTCAAATGCTCTTACAAATGTGCTGTTATCTGTAAAGGCAGTCAATCCTTAAAAACAGGGATATTAAAAAAACACCCGTCTAAGACTTAGACGGGTGTAAACACTCTACGCTGAAACTACAGATTGTTTTTCAAGGAACTATTGTTTTATAACTTTTAAAGTTTGAATGCGTGTGTTTTCCTGCAGTTGCAACAAGTACGTACCGGCAGGCAGCGTGCTCATATCCAGCGTGTGCTGTTTCGTGCCTCTGTTTAACTGCTGCTGCAGCACTAACTGTCCGCTGCTGTTAAACAGTAACAGATTGTTTGTTGCTGTAAGCGGCTCACCAAACAGGAGTACCGTTTGCTGCTGTACAGGATTGGGATAAAGTGTGATTCGGTTTGCAGCAACCATCCGCACGGCCACAATTTTGCTGTACTCAAATTTGCCATCCAAATCCACCTGTTTAATACGATAGTATAAAACGGAACCCTGCGGTTTTACATGTTTAAAGCTGTAGTTGTGTGTACCATTAGTGTTGAATGAAAGCACATCGCCAATCTTTGTAAAACCTGTGCTGCTGGTGCTGAACTCTACTTCAAAATGAGAGGTATTGTTTTCCAGCTCGGTTGTCCACTCTATCATTACATCTTGCTCCACGGCTTTTGCATTCACTGCTATAAAGCGCAGCGGCAATGCAGTAAGAATATCATTGGTAACCGTAAAGGGCGAGAAGTTTGTATAACCTCCCTGCAGTTTGCTGAATCGGCCTGCAATGGTATCTGTTGCCGCTACAGTAGCTGTGCCTACCTGCCAGAAGGTTGTGTAATGTGCTGCTCTGCTTTGATTACGGTTAAATGAAGGCAACTCATGCGGTGCAAACCAGAACATTTCAACCGATGCATTACTTCCGCCGGGTACTTGTTCATCAATAAACCAGGTGCGGTTGACATTGCCTGTTCTGATGGTATCGCCTGTATTACCGTTTCTCAACACATACGGAACCACTCTTACACTAAAGTTATCCTGCGTACCACTATTGTTGAGCTTGAGGAAGTTACTGCTGAATACAGAAGTACCTACCGGGAATATATTCTGTGCATTTCCATTATTGATAAACAGTTTACCATTACCGTTAGTGATAATGAAATGAGCAGTATCAAAGTTCACGATGTTTCCTGTTACAGTTAAATCATAATCGCCAAGTAAAATTTTACCGCCAATCCATCCGGGTAATTGCTGCGGTAAACCTGCACTCATATCCAGGTTGTTTACCGTTAAGCTTGCTTTCAACCGTACCACTGTATTAAAGAACAGCGTATCGTTGTTATTGAGCAGGTTGGATTCAGCAGGAGTGCAATTGGCTATTTCCATCACTACATAACCGGAGTCAACAGCAAAGAACAGTTTACGGAACAATGTTGTGTTGGCATTAGGTGCCAATGTAAACTGTGCACTGTCAATAGCAGTGAGCGTGCCGGCCATGTCAAAGATTTTAAACCTTGCCCATGCTGTACCGCCGCTGGTACCGGCATTCCTTACCTGGTAAGAAACCGTTACACTGTCTCCTGCATTAAATCCGTTGGGATTAAAGCTGATGGGTTGTGCTACATGTTTGGTCATATCCGGCGCATCACCCACAATAATAATGCGTGTAGCTTCATTGTTCGTTTCATTTTCTTCGTCTACAAGATTGGCTTCATCTACAACAATCTTCACCACTTTTAATCCGGGAATGAGTGACGAATAAGTAACCGTTGCTGCTACCGTTGTATCTTGTCCTATCTGCAATGTATTGAATGGAACAGGTGCACCCAGTTGAATATTGTCAACATAAAACTTCATGGTGCTTGGCGGAGCTACCCTGTTACCAATATTCTTCACCGTACCAACAATGGAGATGTTTTGTGCTGCATTAGGATTTAAACTGCTGGGCGAAATAAATTGTGATAATACCTGGAAATCTTCTTTACTGTCTGTTACCACAATATTGTATAGCGATGTGTTATTGGTTTCATTGATTTCACAGGCAACATTCGCCGTATCAGTTGTTACAGTTACTATTGCATTACCCGGAGCTGTAAAGGTGTAATTGAACGACGCCACTGCCGGGAACTGTTCACCGGCTTTAATCACCGGAACGAGTGCACTGCCAATGGTGTTGCCATTGTAAACAAAACGAACGGTAACATCTTTTACATCTCTTGTACCAAGATTGCGGATATACGCATTGAATTGCTTAGCCGTATTCACCCTTACTCTTACAGGATTGGAACCTGTTCCAAATTCACCTGCTGATTGAATGGGTGTAATATCAGTACCAAACTGAATACTTCTTGTATTGTTGGTTTCATCACTTTCATTCACCGTTCCTGTGGCATCTGCAAATGCTGTAATGGTAACAGGACATGCTTTATCGTCTGACAACACATTGTACACACGTGAGCCTGCAGTTACAGTACCTCTTTCTCCAATACCTGTTACAGAAGTATTACTGCCAATAGGTAATCCTCCATCTAAGAACTGAACTTCAAATGCACCGGCTGCAATACCTGTATTACGTATGGTAGCACTGAAGGTGATGGCTGAACCAATGGTGACATTAGTATTTGATGGCACAATACGGTCCACAATCAAATCAGGCAATGGCACCACAATGGTTGCTTCAAACCAGTTGTTGTTTTCATTTACTTCTGTCACCTGTGCTGTTGTATCAGTGACGATGCGAATTTTGTAGGTACCTGCTGCTAAGCCGGGCAGACTTACAACGATGGGTACTGCACCACCTCCGGGCACAGTAGCTACTGTTGTTTCAAACAACTGTACAGGAGCTCCGGTAATATTCACCACACGTACCACATGTGCACCTGCTGTGCCGCATTGAATATTGGCATCATTAAACTGGAAGGTTCTGAAGCCGGTTTGTGAAAAGCCATTAATGGTAAGGTCGGGTTCATTGGGTGTTGCTACAATAGTAGTACCCGCCGTAACTGATTCATTGGTAAAGATGCCATTATAAGTTGATGATGGAATCTGGAAGAACTCATTGTATTGATACGTTGCAACGGCTGTAATGTTATTAGGTCCTGTTGTATTCAACGGTACTGTAACAGGATAGGTTTTCACATCGCCCGGGAAGGTGGCTGCACTTCCAAAATCAGGAAGGTCATTGGTGAAATAGGTTTGAATCAACACACCGTTGTTGAAAATTTTCACGGTGTCTTTCCAGATTCTGTCCCATGAACTCCAGAAGTTGGCCGTATTTCTTCCACGATAAGTAATCGTTACATCTGTTGTTGCATTACTGCCCACCACTGTGGCACAAGGTGCAGTGGAACTTGTAACTACTACTGTTGCGTTTCCGGTAATGGGTGGAGCGCCACATGCATTAGGCGGCAAACATTGTACACTTATCGAACCTGTAAAGGTGTTGCTGGTAAAGGTGAAATCAGTAACACTAACAGTATAAGTAATAGTACCACCGCATGGCGGGTTTTGTACAATCAGGCTATAGTTACCGCTTGCATCCGTTGTTGTTTTAAGAATTGCTGTGCCGGTATTAATAGTTACTTCTGCTCCGGCCACAGATGTGGGTGAGCCCGTACCAAAGTATTGTGCACTACCACTGAAGATGAGCCGCTGGCCCGGACAGTTCTGCACCGTTGCAGTTCCTGTAACGGTAATACCACCGGGTAATGTGGGCGTACCTACAATCACCGGACGGATGGCATAATTGTTCAGCACATTACTTTCATTCAATGTTCTGGCAGAATCAATCCATACTTTAATCGGATAAAATCCTTCTGCTGCAAATGAAAGTGTTCTTGTAACAGTTGCTGTACTGTATGCATTGACTGCTGCAACGGTTGTACTTCCAATCAAAATGGTATCACGGTAAAATGAAACCGGCACATTCACAGCATTGAAGGCGCTGTTATTGGTAATGTTTGCCGTAACCGTAAATGTTTCACCCGGCAATGGATTTGTTTTGCTGAAACTGATGTCATTGGCAAATAACCGTAAATCCAGTTGCTGGAAGGTTACAATCGGTCCGCTGTAATAAACGGTGTTTACTGATGTAGCCGCATTGCCCAATGCATCATTGGCAAAGAAACGATAACCGAGTGTGTTGCTGTAAGATGTATAGTTAACGGTGTAAAAATATACGACGCCATTTACATAATCAGTGCTGGTACCTTCTTTGCTCATTGCATAAATACCCTCACCGCCATCTGTAAAATCCTGGTCACCGTTTACATCCAATCCTATCATCGGATGGCCGGGGGCCGGCGGTCTGTTATCGGCAGAGCGGTACACTACTCTGTAAGTAAATACGCCCAATTGACCTGCAGCAGGATTTACACCACGCACTCCATCATAAGGTGATGCAGCAACAAAGTTTAACACCGGTGGTGTAGATGGTGTAAAGCCGGTGCCACTGAGTGTGGTTGTTACTGAATCGGGTCCGCCGGCAGTTGCTTTTATTTTTAAAATTCCATTATAAGATGTAACCGCTGTTGGATTAAATGCAACAGGCAGATTGAGTGTGCCTCCCGGATTTATAACAGTGCCCGCTGAAAATGTGGGAACAAACACGGTGTTGCCCGTACTTACTTCACTCAGTGTAATAGAAGCATTACCTGTGTTACGGATGGTGAAGTTGAAGTTAGAACTGTTACCTGTTTGCACATTACCATAGTTATGACCGGTTGCAGGTTCTAAAGTCCATGAATTAATCACTGCTACACCCGTACCTTTTACAGGTGTTTTGTATAAACCTGCCGAAGTTTGCACTGCGATAGAATCATTATAGACTCCTGCTGCTGTAGGTGTAAAGCTGATACGAATGGTATCCGTTGATAACGGATTGACTGTTCGAGTACTTGTAAAGTTGGACGTAAACGGTGCACCCACTGTTACACCTGTAATGGTTTGTGCAGTGGTGCTGTTATTTCTTACCACTAAACTTCTTGTAGCTGTGGTATTGATAACTGTTGCCGGAAACACAACACTGTCAGGTAATACAGAAATAGTACCTACCTGGAAGGTGCGGAGATTGGTTAAACTCCATTTACCATCAGCAGTACGACTGCGTACATAAAAATTATGCGGCCCAACGGATAAAGAAGTTGTATTAATACTAAGTGGAATATCTGTAATGTTTGTACCCGGTGTAATGGTGATGGGTGTAGCGTTACCAGGTCCGGGGTCTGTATCAATAAAATACTCTGCCTGCACAATGTTTTGTGGTGCCGGTGGAGCAGCGGGATAATTTGGTGCTGTACTGTTACTGAAGCTGCGGATGTTGGTAATACTCCATTTACCATCTGCATCCTGGCTGCGTATGTATAATATATGCGGCCCAACAGTAATACCTGTTAAATCTATCACTGCATTTAAGTTGGCAATATTGGTATTAGGCGTGATAGTAATGGGAGTACCGCTTCCATAAGGAATATTTGCATCCAGTACATATTCCAGTCGTACAATATTTTGTGCAGTAGGAGGTGCCGAAGGATAAACCGGCGCAACAATATAACTGAAAGGTCGGTTACCATTGGTGATGCTCCATTTACCATCTGCATCCAGTGCCCGGATGAAGAGTGAATAAAATCCCTGTGGCAATGCACCGAGATTAATAGATTGGTTCAACCCATTAATATTTTGTTGTGGTGTTATAGTGAGTGGAGTGCCATTACCGATGCCGGGGTCTGCACTGCCGTAAGGAAGTATCACATATTCCACTCTTACGATATTACCCGGAGCCGGTGGCGCCGTGGGATAAGGTGCTTGTGCAAAGGCTGCAAGCCACAATTGCAACAGCACCAAGGTGGTGATGATTCGTCTCATAATGAAGTTTTAATTGTTTGAATGAAAACGAACCTTCTTAGTTATTGGAACGTGTGCTGATAGTAATGTTCAATGGTTGGCCCACCGGAACAGAAGTTGGTACTGTTAACGAATAGATAGTAGGAATAGGTGGAATACCACTTAAACGATAAGGGTCGGGAGTGCCAAAGGGACCGCAATCAGGTGTAACGCCGCCCACTGTTTCACCGGCGCCAAGAGCAGGAGAGCCGGCAGCTAAGCGCCATTGTCCGTCTGTACTGTTACCTGTACTACCCACAACGATTACTGATTGTGCAAAGCCCTGCAGGTTTCCATCACCGGCGGGCAATACACCTGCAAACTGAGAAATGTTATTGCGGATGGTGGAGAACGTTACATTAAAACTTCCTGCACTTATGTTAAGCAAAATGTTATTGGCAAAATACGCATTGGTAATGGTAGCACCGTTTCCAAATAGATTGTTACGTATTAACGCACTGGCAATATTACTGGGGTTAAACACAAAGGATGAAGTGATGATGCAATTGGTAACTTCCAGGTTATCGTAATAAAACTGAGGTGTTGTAGAAACGCCATTGAAATAACATTTATTGAAAACAATATTCTGTGCTCTGTTGGAGGTGCTGGCAGCAGTTGTATTCCAACTGATGTTGCTGAAGCGGCAACGTTCAAACCGGATATTATCTGCCCTTGGGTCCAGCCACAAATCGCCACGCATATCAATACCCAAAAAACGGGAGCCGGAAGCCAATGAATCAAAGCGCCACGCACTGTTAAAAAAAGCAGTTTCTGTATTTGCCTGTAAACCCAGATTGGCACCAGTGCCGGAGAGAAAATAACCGGTACTGATAAACACAAGGCGCTTGTTAATGTTGGTGCTGTTTGTGTAAGCATTTGGCGAACCTTCAAGGTAAACAGTATCACCATTAAGTACAGAGGCATTAGTAAAACAGGCATCAAATGTGGTAAAGTCAGTAGCAGCACCGGGGATATTATTTACCCTCCAGATTTTTGCAGATACAGAATTGCTCAGAAATAATACAAGCATAAAGGCCAGCGTAAAAGTTTTGCGTAACATAGTGTTTGTTTTTATCGTTTTGAATAATTAAAATAGTGACAGGTTTTTCATTTACGAGTAAAGGATAAATGGCTTCTGAAGGATATCAGATTTAGAGTGGCGGGTACAAAAATTCAATAAAACAGAAAGCAGGTCAATCCCTAAAAACAAGGAGATTGTATACTTAATAAAAAATCATCAGAAACAGGGAGTTTTTAAATTGATGTGAATTCTTTAATTTGTAGGAAGCCCAATCTGTCATGAAAAAAGTGTGTATAACGTTTTGTTGTTGTTTTTTTACCATCATTAATATGTATGCACATCGGTATGCAGTGAATAACAGTCTGCAAATACTGCTTTTAAACAGATGTGAACATACGGGCACAGTTAATCTGAACATAAATTATAACAGGAGAGCTGCTGATGTTTATTTGCAGGTGCTGTCATTCCAGGAAACAACCAATACGTATGCACGGCCTGTGAGAGGCAATGTAGAAAAATCATATTTTGCTGATGGCATCAAAAAAGATTCTACGCATTGCTCAAATAAAAAAAATACTTTCTGCATAAGCAGAGTAATGAGGCCTCAGCGAATAAAGTATTATGCATACACTACAACCCGAACAGGATGCTATGCGTTATTAAACATTCATTCAACACCATGAAAGGAAATTTGATTTTAACTCCGGAAAACGCATTGGCATTTGAACGCACCATGTATATGCTGGACAATTCCATTAAGGAACTCCTGATGGTGGCACATAACCTGATGCCGGAAAACCTTGTAAAATTTGGTCTGGATACAGCCCTCAAAGAATTTTGCGAAAGCATTACAGATAGTGGTGTACTCAAGGTGAGCTATCATACATCCGGAATAAATCGGGTACAACTTGTGGGTGATACAGAAATCATCGTTTACCGCATTATACAGGAGCTCATTAACAATACAGTAAAACATGCAGGTGCCACAGAAATTATTGTGCAACTGCTGGCACATAACGGTAAGTTGAATATAACTGTTGAAGATAATGGGAAAGGATTTGATGTACACACTCTTGATATGGCCAAAGGTTTTGGATGGCGTAATATCAAAAACCGAGTGGAGCACCTGAAAGGTACTTTGCAGGTAACATCAACACCCGGAAAAGGAACGGGTGTAACGTTTGAATTTAATGTTTGATGAATAAAAGACTATTTTATTGTCTGCCTTTTTTTTTAATTACGCTCAGCCTGTTTGCCCAGAATACAAGCCAAAGAGACAGTTTGCGCACACGTATGCTGCAATCAAAAGAAGATTCATCACGTGTACTGCTGTATTATCAATATGGTGAGCAGTTTGAACAGAGCAATCCTGATACGGCGGTTTATTATTATAAAAAAGCAAAATCTTTATCAGAAAAACTTCAGTATAAAGAAGGGCTTCGCCTCTATACCAGTTACTACATAGTAATATTAAACAACCAGGGACGCTTTCGTGAAGCGCTTAACCTCTGCCGTGAAGCAGTTGTACTCTATGAGAAAGACGGAAACAAATCCAATCTTGCCGCTGCCTATATTAATGTGGGCAGTGAGTGGCAATATCTATCTGATTTTGAGCAGGCCGCCGCCAGCTATTTAAAAGCCAAACAACTGAGTGATGAAATAGGTAATAAAAAATACCAGCGTGTATGCAACAACAATCTGGCGTCTGTATTCAATGCACTTCAGCAATATGAAAAAGGCCGCAGCTATGCTGTTACAGCTCTTGGTATTGCAGAAGAACTAAAGGATGATTATTCCATTGCATCCTCTACTATTAATATTGCCACATCAGATTTTTACCTGAAGCGTTACCGGCAATCTCTGGAACTGTACCGGAAAGTAGAAACATTGGGTAAGAAAATAAATGATGAAATTATTATAATGGACGGATGGATGGGAATGGCTGATAATTACAGGGAGCTGGGTAATTATGAAGAAGCAGTTCAATATTATAAAAAAATCATTGTACGTTCTGTTCAGAGCAATACACCTGAGTATGAAATGTATGCCTGTATGGGATTGAGTGATACGTATCTACGTAAAAAACAAACAACTGAAGCAGCACCGGTTATTGAAAGCGGTATCATGCTGGCGCAGCAGATGGGAAGTAAAAATGAATTGCGTGATCTTTACCTGCGTGCAGCAGAGTTGTATGAACTTAAAAACGATACCCGTACAGCACTCAATTATGAAAAAAAATTCAGATTGCTGAACGACAGTATTTATAATGAAAAAAATACCAACACCATCCAGCAACTGGAAGCAAGGTATGAGTTTGAAAAAAAAGAAGCACAGATAAGGCAACTGGAAACAGATAAACGAGTGCAGCAACTTACCATCCGCCAAAAAAATATTTTTAATTATATACTTGCCGGTGCCGCAACAGCACTCGTGTTTATATGCCTGCTGCTGTACCGTACGTACACACAAAAACAAAAACTGCAACAACAGCAAATAGCAGAACTTGAAAAAGAAAAACAATTACTTGCCGCAGAAGCTGTACTTCAAGGCCAGGAAGAAGAACGCACCCGGTTAGCCAAAGATTTGCATGATGGTTTGGGTGGCATGCTCAGTGGTATTAAATACTCATTCAATTCCATGAAGGGAAATTTGGTTTTAACACCTGACAATGCCAATGCCTTTGAACGCAGTATGGATATGCTGGACAGCTCTATAAAAGAGCTCCGCTCAGTAGCACACAACCTTATGCCGGAGAGCCTGTTAAAGTTTGGGCTGGATACAGCGCTCAAAGATTTTTGCGACAGTATTACCGGTAGTGGTGTACTCAAAGTAAGTTATCATTCATTTGGAATGCAAAAAGAACTGCTTGATAAGAATACTGAAATTACACTCTACCGTATCATACAGGAGCTCATTAACAATACCATTAAACATGCCGGTGCTACAGAAGCGATAGTACAGTTGCAGGTGCATGAAGGTAAGCTGGAGATAACGGTAGAAGATAATGGAAAAGGTTTTGATACCACCTTTCTTGATGGGGTAAAAGGTATTGGGTGGAGCAATATTAAAAACAGGATTGAATACATTAAAGCAACACTCAGTCTTACCTCACAGCCGGGTAAAGGAACATCCGTACAACTGTTGATAAACATATAGCTGATAAACCAAGCAAACACAAATGCACTCATGAAATATGTTTTCGCCATATTGCCTTTATTATTTGCCTGTATAACTGCGGCGGCACAGGATGCGTATCAGTATCTTAAAGCAGACAGTGTGCGTAGCAGCTATTTCAGTATGCCGGATGACACGGCAAAAGTAAACCGCATGAACAACCAGGCGGCAATGATTATGAACGTTGAACCCATTATTGCCAAACTACTTCTGCAGGATGCAAGAGCCGTGGCCGAAAAAATTAATTATAAGTACGGCATCTCAGTTTCACTGGGAACTGAATCGAGGCTTCTTTTTTACCAGGTAAAATTTGACAGCGGTAAACTGCTGCTGGATAAAGCATACAATCTTCTTGAAAAAGAAAATGATAAAAACGCTGTTATCCAGAAAGCAACACTTATTCATACATATGCAAACATCTATCATCAGAAACAGGAATACGATTCAGCACTTATAAAATATCAGAAAGCTATCAGCCTCTTTACATCAGTAAACGAAAAAAATAAAATATTCTTTTCCTATTATAATATCTCAGGTATTTATCATTTGCTGGGCGATACTGCCAAAGCTATGTACTATGCAAAAGAGTTAATGCAAATGGCAGAAGCAAGTTCCGATATCAATTATAAAATGAGGAGCCTCATAGCATATGCAGAAGCGTTTGAAGGAAAAAAACAGTACGACAGTGTATACAAGTATGCTGAAAAAGGGCTTTCTGTTATAAAAGGAACCAATAATGTATTTGGCGTAGGTAAATTTTACACATTGCTGGGAACGTATCACCGTGAAAAGCAAAAGTATGATTCCTCCATTTTTTATTTTAAAGAGGCCCTTGACCTGTATAGTTCCATCAACATCTGGTACGATATTGCACTGGTTCAACAACAGTTGGGCAATGTTTTTTTAAAAGCAGGCAATTATGTAAATGCTGTAAAATATTTAAAAGAAGCCGATGCAATAGCTGTGGAGCTGAACCTTTACCAGGTGCGGTTGCTTACATTACCCGACCTTGTGGAAGCGCAGGAAAAGCTGGGAAATATTAAAGCGAGTAACAGTTATCTTAAAACATTTATTGCAGTAAAAGATACAGTACAGGAACGCAACAACCGTAAAATGGTAAATGAACTGGAAGCAAAATATCAAACAGAGCAAAAAGAAATCCGGCTTCGGGAGCAGCAGCTAATTATTCAGCGTAAAGACCTGATTACGTATATACTGGGAGGAACAGCCATTGCCATCCTCATCATTTCACTTCTTTCTTACCGCACTTACCTGCAAAAACAAAAACTGCAACAACAGCAAATAGCAGAACTTGAAAAAGAGAAACAATTACTTGCCGCAGAAGCTGTACTTCAAGGCCAGGAAGAAGAACGCACCCGGTTAGCCAAAGATTTGCATGATGGTTTGGGTGGCATGCTCAGTGGTATTAAATACTCATTCAATTCCATGAAGGGAAATTTGGTTTTAACACCTGACAATGCCAATGCCTTTGAACGCAGTATGGATATGCTGGACAGCTCTATAAAAGAGCTCCGCTCAGTAGCACACAACCTTATGCCGGAGAGCCTGTTAAAGTTTGGGCTGGATACAGCGCTCAAAGATTTTTGCGACAGTATTACCGGTAGTGGTGCACTCAAAGTAAGTTATCATTCATTTGGAATGCAAAAAGAACTGTTTGATAAGAATACTGAAATTACACTCTACCGCATTATACAGGAGTTGGTAAACAATACTATTAAACATGCAGCAGCTACTGAATCAATTGTACAGTTGCAAACGGAAAACGAACGGCTCACAGTAACGGTGGAGGACAATGGAAAAGGGTTTGATGTAAACTTTCTTGAACTGTCAAAAGGCATTGGATGGGCTAATATCAAAAACCGTGTAGAATACCTGAAAGGAACAGTAAACCTTAATTCAGAAAAAGATAAAGGAACCAGTATAACCATTGAATTAACGATATGAAACCAATAACTGTTTTTATTGTGGACGATCATTTTCTGGTAATTGAAGGCATCCAGGCTATGCTGCAAAATGAAACCGGTTTGCAGGTTATAGGTCATGCTTCCAGCAGCAGTTCCTGTATATCTTTTTTACAACAGCACCAGCCCGATGTTATACTGATGGATATTAACCTGGGCCAAGAAAGCGGAATTGAGCTATGTAAAATCGTAAAAGATAAATACCCTCAAATTATGATACTGGCACTGAGCACCTTTAATCAGTTCAGTTTTATTGATAAGATGATGGAAAACGGCGCCTCCGGTTATTTACTTAAAAACGCAGAACGTACTGAAATAACTGAAGCTATAAAACAGGCCATAAAAGGCGGCACTTATTTAAGCCGTGAAGTAAATGAAACTTTAAAGGCTGTGGAAGAAGGGCGTAATGATAAACCAGCTTTAACCCGTCGTGAAAAAGAAGTACTGGAGCTGATTGCAGACGGACTCAACAGTCAGGAAATTGCAGAGAAACTATTTATTGGTGTATCCACCATTGATACACACCGTAAAAATTTACTTGCAAAATTTAATGTAAAAAACACTGCCTCATTAATACGAATAGCTGCCAAATTGCAAATGATTTAGCAGCTGTTCAACCGTTAAAAAATCAAACACAGCGTTTATTTCATTACCAGGTCAGCATCAGCTATAATTTCACTGGTTGTATTTTTTTTATCAAAGAAACGGCATTTGATATGATAGGTTTGCCCTGCCATCATAGGGTCACCGGTGGTGAGTTTGGCACGCAGATTTTTACCTTCGGCCGCAGGTAACCCTTCTTTTGCATCTGCAAACAAATCAGGCAGGTTGAGCAGTTCCTTTCCTGTTACATCTGTAAGGATGAGTGTGCAGCCCGGAAAAATCTTTCCGTTTTCTTCTTTGAAATTTTCTACACCTGTTATTTGTATGTTTACCTGTGCTCCGAGCGCCACTTCGTTACTGCTTAATTTTTTTCCTTCTTCTCCTTCGCTCATATAGGCATCTTCAATAGCAAAGCCATTGTAAGAAGTTGAAAGCCCTGTATTCAAATCTTTTTTTACGCCTTTGCTGAAGTTGCAGGCGGCGGTTGCTGTAAGAAGCAATACAAAAAGGAATTTGTAGTTCATTGTTTTGTTATTAAAATGAAGTATTAAAAGTAGAAAGGAGCTTTGTGATTGTATCTCCCTGAAAAGGATGATTTTTCAGTTGAATCTGTTGTGCTTTTTCAGATGATATATGTTAGAATGATTGGTGTAATCGGTTCAGCAGATGCAATGATTAACCACCCACCCTTTTCAACCTCATTATAAACTCTACCCTTCCTTTTGCAAAGGGAGTGATATAGAGTTCGCCCTTTTTTTTATCATGCCACAGATAGCTTTTATAGAATAAAGGTGCAGTTCGGCGCAGTACAATTTCCTGCTGGCCTTTTTGAAAGGTGCCCATCAGGGTGTCGCTGCTGTTGAAGTGTTGGTAGGTTTTAAACTCTTCCATACCACTATCGTTTACATTACGCAGATAGTTGTTTTTGGCTTTGGCATCTTTGTTCACATACCATCGCTCTGTAAACTGAGCCTTACAGCCTGTTAATGGCATGGAGAGTATAAAATTTCCTTTTGTATAATCAATCTGCAAATCATAATTGTGTAAAACACCTTGCTGCCACTCAGTTGCACTACCTGCCCGGGTGGTGCGGAAATGATCATGCGATGTAAGGCAGCAGGGGTCGGCAGTAATAACGGTTACTTCATGCAAACTGTCGTTTACATAGTTCCAGCTTTTCTTACTTCCTTCAGGTATCCATGATTCCCAGCGTTGTGCATTGTATTTATCAGGCTGGTTTACACGGATGGCTCCTTTGACTTCACGGGTGAGTTCCAGATAACCTGTATGCACCCGGTTGTAGTTTACAAAATAAGAGTATGGTTTAGGTTGATTTCCGCCACCCTTCATTTGAACCTTATAGTGAAACGTACCCACCCATCCCCGTTTTATTTGTGGTGCTGGTGGTAAAGGCGGTAATGAATCTTTTTGTAAAGAATGAATTGTTTTAGTGTATGATCTACTCTTCAGTATCAAATCATTTCTGTTCATAATAACTAACAATGTAAAAAGACTGATGCAGGGAATGAGTTTCATAAACGATATTTAATAGTTCACCACAATATTGTTGAGGTAATAAGTATCTGCCGGCATTTCATTGTTTGCACGGTAGCGGCTGAAGAAATAAGCGTTATAAGATACGCTGCTGCTGAACACATCATTGAATGTTGCAATGGTAGCTCCGTTATCCTGCACCATCAACTGACGGCCTTTACGTATTAATTGCAAACGGTGTTGATTTTTTTCTTTGTAAAAATCAGGCAACAGTATTTTCTGATTGAGCAGTGCAATGCCGGCCCTGTTCATCACCATTAACTGCAACTGTCCGCCGTTGTTGAAATAAGGATCAAAGTACAGTATTATACGGTTGAAGTTAACGGCATAGCCATCATAAAAACTATAATAATCTGTTTGGTTGCCGGCTGTTTTAAAACCTTCCATCACATTGTCATATTCCATCTCAGCCAGTGTTACAGCAAACAAACCGCTGTAATACGAAATATCTTTATTCCAGTTTAAGTTGAAGGAGAGTGAGAAACCATCTTCCATTTTTTTATTAAACTGACGAGGATACCAGTAACCTGCTTTATTAATTGCCAACCATTTATTGCTTCCATAATCCTGAACAGCAATATTTTTCATCCCATACCATTGTTTGGGAAAACTTCCGCTTATGTCCTGTTCAAAATTTATAAACACAGGGCCTTTTTTATCCTGTTCTGTTTTGGTTTCTTTTTTAGCAGTAGTGAGTGATGCAGTAAGTGTATTACTGCTTCCGGTTTTTTTAACAGGCTCACCGGCGAGAGCGCACAATACATCTAAGTTGAATGCTTCATAAAAACGATCCATAAATAATTTTTTGGGCAGATCGCTATCCTGTCTTCTTATTCTCAGAAAAAGAAACTGTGGTGCATCCTGTGGCTTGGTTTTATCAAAAAATGAGGGGTCATCAGTCCATACGTTATAACCTTCTTTCACATCCAGTTTTTCCGGTTCTGTATATTCAGAAAGAGTTTCTACTAAAGCCGGTGCATCTAAGTTGGGTGTTTGCATTTTTTGGTTATACCATTGCAGCAGGCCGGTTTTCATTTGTTTAAACTCATTTAAACTCTTTTTATTTCTATCTAATAACTCCGGCCAATAGCTTTCTGCTTTTTTTTGTTCAGCCGTCATGTTATTGTACTTTGCTTCGTCTTTTGCAAGAGACGTTTCATATTTCACAATCCATTCGTTCAGTTTTTTTTCTCTTTGCTGTTTGTAAGTTGTAAATACTTCTTTACGGGTGAGTGTGCGTACCGGCAGTTTACCATTTGCGCTGAAGCAGTAACCTTCCGGCATGTTTTGCATAGTACGGGTATCGGTATAAAGAATGCGATTACCATTGGCATCTTTTTCAATGCGCAGGTTGCATACGTAAGTGCTTTGCTCAGCAGCGCCAAACTTAATATCTGTTAAACCCGGCAAACTGTAACCCAAGGCATTGAGTGTGTTCATCTGAAAATAAATCCAGCAACCTGTTTCACCTTCCGGTTCAATTATTTTATTGAAAGGGTTGTAAGAAAATTTTTTAAGCATGAGGTAGCAATCGTAATAACGGGGTGTGCCGGGAGTCATAGCGGGCCTGTCGCCATAAGCAATACTGAAGGTGGCATGTATGCCATCGGGTAATGGTTGAAAAATGCGTTTCAATTCATTTTGAATAGCCCGGCTGATGTTCCATTGATTGCCATACCCTTTTTGCCGCCACACCCACTGCGGTGGATACTTATCTGTATCAACCGTTTTACCAACCTGCGCAGAAGTTGTTTGAAATATCAAACAGAAAAGCACAGGGAAAAGTAAAAGCCTTTTCATGTGTACTATTTGTATTCAATTTTACTTGAAGCAAAATCTGAACTTACTTCTACTTCTGTTTTGCCGCTTACCATTGAAATTTTGCCCCCGGCCTCTATTACCTTTACACTCAAGGGCACATTGCTGTTACCAACTTTAACGGTTTCACTTCCTGCTTTTACTCCTGCACTCGCCTTTACCCCAAAGTCGTTAATACCGGTTCGGTCAATTTTTACAAAAACACCACCTTCAACACCTGCTTCTACAGCGCCTGCCATCCAATGTTTAGAACTGATATCCAAACCTGATTCGATTTCATATTCACTCCATTCACCGGTAAACAAATCTTCTGTGCGTGCTACCGATGCCACAATCAGGTTTACCTTAAAGGTGAGCTTATTACATTCAGTTGATAATTCATGCCCACCCGGAAAAGTCATCTGCCATTTATTGTTACAGTTCACTGCATCAAAATCCGACAAGCCTTTAAACGGATTGGTTTTAGGATTTCCTATACAAAGCGGTTGTGGCCCAATCTGAAAAACGTTAGCTGTGGTTTCATAAATGAAGGATTCTAAAAAAGCGAGGTATTGTATCTGCATCTGTAATTTGTAAATCTGAAAGTAGTCCTCATCCATACTGTATCTTGCTCCATACAACAGGTGATTGATAAAACGTTTTCTTATACTGTTTGCTCTTTCAAAATACATACGCCATTGTTCATTGGCTTTTTCCAGAAAGGCATCATACACTTTCTTTTCTGCTTCACATATTTCCTGTTCCGGGCATTTTTGTCCCTCGCCGCAAAAGTTTTTATATTTCTCATCCACCGCTTTTTTTTGGCGTTCCATTTCTTTGGTCATTACTTTAATCTTTCCCTTTACAATTTCAATTTCATCTAAGAGTTCTCTGTCTGCTTTTGCATAATCTTCTGAAAAGCTATTGTAGTAAGCAGCCATACGTTGATTGGTATTATTGTTGGCAGCTGCTGCAAATCCGGTAAAAGAAACAGTATTGATTTTTTTGAAAGGTTCTATATACTTTTCTCTTAGCTGTTTCTCTTTTATCTCAAACGCATAGCGTGCAGCCTGTAATTCATCTTTGTATTTTTTCCACTGCGGGTACAGTACCAATACTTCTTCATAGCTTTTGGGGAAGGCAGGCCATTCAAACTTGTTTAATCCTAATACATCGCCTGCGGGATTGCCTTTGTAATCACTGCTTTTCATTCCTGTGTTCCATTTACGAAGAATGGATTCTTTAACAGCACTGTAACTCTCATCCATACTTTTTTTTATTTCTTCTATGGCTCCGTTTCTATCACCTTCACCTTCCTTGATAATGGATTTTACATAATGTGCCTGTCCTCTTCTTCCGGGAAAGCGTTGTATAACCGTATCAGCAATTTTTCCTGCTTTCTGAAATTCGCCCAATCCTAACCAGGCCATAGCAAGGTTATTCATCACCGGCGGACTGGCACCATATTTTGTACGTAAATAATTAAGGATTGGAATAGAGCCGTGCTCCATACGAACGCCATTGAGCAATGCTGCATAATTGTTGAGGGTATTGGCATCGGCATTGGTTTCACTGCACACACGACCCATGATGTACAGGCTTTGCTGCGTAAGATTGGTAAAATATACAGCAATAGCTTCCTTTCCCCAATTACCGGAGTTGGCTGTTTTACTTTTTATTTGGGTGAAAATTTTTTCAGCCTGCTCCACTGCCTGTGGCAGCATTTGCTTTTTTACTGCTTCATGCACGGCTTTACAATAGGTTTTTATTTCAGCATCATTCAACATGCGTTTTACAACACTGTTAATCCGTACTTCATCTCTCAGTGGTACAATACGTTTGTTTTCTTCCCGCACCTGTTTTATCTGTTGTTCTGTTTTGCCGCCGGTAGCAACTGCTTTTTCCTTGATTTCATTCGCTTGTTTCATCGCTTCCTGCTGGGCCCGTTTTTGTGCTTCTTTTTCTTCAGCCGGTGTAAGTTTTAAAGCCTGCATTTCCTGGTACAGGTTCATCATCTGATCAGGATTACTGATCATTTTTTTCATGATGGCAGCAGCTTTGTTTACTTTTTCTTCGTTGATTGGTTGTTGTGCCAGCAGATTGTTGAAAAGAAAAAGTATAAGGCACAACATCCATTTATATTGTTTCATAAAAAAAATTTACCATAGTTTATCGATAGATTGTAATACCGGGAAACTCCTGCCGCAGTTGAATGGTAGCTGCGGGTGTCATAGCTGTTGTTTGGATGTATAATATTCTTAATGCCGGCAATTGCTGCAATACAGCTCTTAAGCGTGGCAGATCAGCATCTGTAAGTAGGCAATAAGAAAGATTGAGTTCCTGCAACTGTTTTAACGTAGTTAAATATTCAAAACCGGCAATTGTAATACGGGATGCCCTTACAACAAAAAGCCTTTTAAGATTAGTGAGCTTGGCGAGGTGAACAAAACCTGCATCTGTAACACCATTAACATCCAAACCCTGCAGCTCAAGCACCTCTAATGTAGTTGCGTTGCTGAGGCTCTGCAAACCTGCATTAGTGATGGACAAAGGAAAACCCTGGCTCATTGTTTTTAACTCTTTAATAGCTCTTAATGTACCGATATGGTATGCAGCGAGGTCATCCATTTTAGATTGCCCGATCAATACAGTTTGCAGTTTAGGCAACTCCCGCAGATAAAATAAACTATCACATAGCGTTTGTAAGTGTTGTTGTGAAGGCGTGTAGAAACCGGTAAAATTTATGCTGGTTTGTGATTGATATACCTGTATGGAACTGTTGGAAACATCCGGTCCACGCAAAGCCCTGTACCATTGATAAGAACGCTCTAAAGGCGAAAGTGTAACTGCTACCGGCGGTGCTACAAAAACAATACTTTTTAAAAAACCATCGAGTGCATATTTTGTTTCTGTGTCTGAACTGTATGCAAGCACAGCATCGCAACTGCCGGCACTCTCATATACTATGGCTGATTTACTTACCATGCCATTGTCAGTACGGCTTTCATAATCGGCCCGTATGCCTTTTGCGCCGCCGCTTTCAATTGAGTAGCGATTCATCATTTCACCAATGATATAATTGGGGAATTTTATTTCCTGATTCCATAGTTGCCATTGTGTTTCTTCCAGGTTTACTGCGCATGAGTAATTACTATACACAACAGCACAAAGTTGTCTTTGCAGATTGTAGATGTATAATTCCTGTTTCCCTTTTTCAACTTTGAAGCCGTTTGGTATTTCAAATGAAAGTCGGCCAAACTGCATTTTCTGTGCCTGACCCCAAAAAGCAGTGCCGAGCAAAGCGAGTAGTAAGAAAAAATTTTTCATTGTTATTTATTTTTAATGAAAGGTTGATATGCATAACCAAATGAGGGTTGATACATAATACAGTCCTGCTCAACGGCTCCCGGAGCCAATATGTGTTGAATGATACTATAGATCAATTGTAAAATTTGTTTCATGATAACACTGATTGATAATTATAAAAGCTGATGAACAAATTTGAAGTAATCAACATTACAGGTCAATCCCTATAAACGTGGAGTTTCTATAAAAAGCCGCATGTGAAAACATACGGCTGCGGTTTTATTTTTCCTGAGTGCTACTCTGCCCGAAAGAGGTAATATTTTTGACCGGTAAATTTTTTATTAACGATGATTAATGCCAGCCCGCCATGTACAGCTTCCATCCAGCATTCAAAAATACCGGGGTCATCTTTTCGCCAGCCCGTGAGCTGTAAGGTTTCGCCATTAAATGTATAACTGCCTTTATACCGCTGTACATAACCATCAGCTGTGCTTTCATTTCTTTGTTTTAAACCATGCATACTTTCATAGCTTCCGTTGGCACTAAAGATGAACTCATCTTTAAATCCCACTTTTGCATTGCCTCCCTGAAAACCGCCTGCAATGGTATAACTGCCGGTAGAACCTGCTTCACTGCTGCGCCATGTACCACGTAACAACTGAGGCGTTACTGTAAATTTATTATAGACCAATACCTGCTCAAATGAATTGTATTGTGCAAACACACTGTTATACAGCTGTTCTTTTGTAGCTGCAAATGCAAGCACAGGTTGTGCACGGCCACTGTTCCATATTACCCGCATGGCTACAAAACCTTCTTCACCGGTTTGCCTGTTTTTAACTTCTGCTTCAAAAATTTTATCATTACCCGGACCACTCATTTGCCAGGGCCTTTCTGCTACATTGCGTACCTGGAAAAACTGATTGACACTGTAGCGCCAGTATTTATCTTCCAGCAACTCTTCGGGCTTACGTGCCACTTTGTCCAATGAATCGTTTACCGGAAATATCCACGCTTTCAAATCACCTTTAGTAACTGTTACATAGGGACCAATATAGGTGCTGGTCCATCCATCGCTGTATTCTGTTGTAATGGTTGTAGCTGCCGGGTTAACAATGTTGCTGCCGGTACCATATGTATTGGTTGATGCATTAAAAGTTGTTGTTGATAGTTTTTTTTCATCAGGAACTACTTCAGAAGTAAATGCCTGGGCAACTTCAGTAAATTTTTTATCAGAAAAAACAGATGCGATATAGTAGGTTTGATTGGCTTTGGTAAACGTAGTTACGGTAATTGCAAAATTCTGTTTGTTATACATGCCACGTGCAGCGCCAAACAGAACGGTCCATCCGTTACTGCTGTCATACTCGTTCACTTCAGGATCTCCCACCTGCTGCTGCGGGTTGCGTGCAAAAAAATTCCAATGTGCTTCAAAGTCTTTTTCAACGGATCCGGCACTGGGTGTAACAGGATAAACAATTAACTGGCAATATTGCCTGCCTTCTTTTTTTTCGAGATAAAGTTTTTCCTGTTGTTCAAGTACTGTAAAACCCTGTGGTTTTTTATAGGTAAAAATATTAAACCGATCCGTTGCCTGAGAAAAAGCAGAACTGAAAAAAATGAATACTGTAACAAAGGACAAATATTGTTTCATGGTTGCTGATGTTTTTTATTTCTGATCTTACTTTGATTTAAACAGTGTGTATTGGAGCAATGGTTCATAGGTATCCTGCATAAACAAAAGATACCCTCCCTTTACTGCAATAAGTTGTGAGGTAAAAGTTGCTGTTCTTCCTTTAAAACGATTGGTAGCTGTTATAGTCCAATCAGCAACAGTATAGGTTCCTTTAAAATCCTGCCCTCCAAACTGTGCAAAACCACCAGCCATATTGGCTGAACGGTACACACTGTTATAAGTTCCATCTTTATTAAAATTAAATTCATCTGTAGTGGAAATGGAGTGCGAAAAGGCGTAACTGCCGTTGTAAGCATTATAATAATCTGTAATACCACCGCCGTTGCTTTTCCATTGACCAACGATATCATTTGCTGTTACTGCAAACTTGTTATAACTCAGCAGCGGATCTATATCATTTGGATGTGGAAATTGTTGCAGGTAACTGTTTTGATCCTGTGTTATAACAAGTACAGGCCGGGCACCTCCCTGGTAAATAATTTTCAAGGCTATATAGCAGGGCTTACCTGTTTGTTTATTTACAGCATTTGCCTGTAAATGATAAATAACCGGGTACTCCATACCACTCCACTTTTGCAGGTTGTTTACATTAAAAAACGGAGTTACATAACAGTTCCAGTAATATTCAACAGGGTTTATGTTATTGGGTTTGGCATCATCCAAAGCCTTATCCGCATAATGAAGCCGTACTTCGGTATTGCCTTTTGTTACCTGCACATAATCATTTAAAGCTTTTGCTATCCATCCATCGCTAAAGTTGGTAACTGCTTTTGTAATACCTGTTTTTGTTAGTGTTGTTGGTACAGGCAATGCATTAACGGGTTGTTTTGTAGAGAATTTATTTGAATCGGGAATAACAGAAGCTGCAAAATTCTCTAAAGCCGGTAAATATTTCTCATGGTTGAATACTGCAACAATTGAATAGGTAACAGAACTATTGGTATATGTTCCTACTGTAATGAGAAAGTTGCTGTTATTATAACTGCCTGCACCACCGCCGTAAATGATGGTCCATGCCCCATCACTGCTTTTTTCCTGATGCTCCGGTTTTTGAATGGAATATGGTTTTACAGCAAAGCTGTTCCAATCTCTTTCAAAATCAGCATCTGCAGTGCCGCTGCTGGCAATGGCAGGCCATAGATAAAGCTGGCAATATGTTTTCCCTTCCTGCTTTTCAAAAAAGAGTTTGTCTTTACTGTCTTTCAACACAAAACCTTTGGGAGCCTTGTAAGAAAAGATATCAAAACTGATTTGTGCTTTTGCAGTACCCGTAAAGAATACCATCAGTAGAAAACAAGGAAAATAGTTCATACGCACCATCATTTGTGCACAAATATGAAACACACGCCAGCCACCTGCAATCCTGAAAAATATGGAATTAAAAAAAGGAACCTACATGATTCCTTTCAAAGTATTAGTAAAAAGTATAATTACAACTTATGTTCTAAATAAACCGGCATCATGGCCCGCCAGGTGTTCCAGTCATGCGGCCATTCTTCGCCCCAGATGTCGAGATTGTAGTTAATGCCCTTGTCGTATAAAATTTTTGCAAAACGTCCGCTGCTGCTTGGGTCTTCATACGCACCACTGCCGGTAACAATATGAATGTGTGGCGACCGACGTATTTGTTCTAAAATTCCATGGTCTGTTAAGTTGGGCATGTAGTGCATGGGACTGTTATAGTACACCTGTTCATCATAATGCCCCTTGGTGTATTCCATTAAATCATACACACCACTCATGGCAATGGCGCCGCTGATTAAATCAGGCCGCTTTAAAAATAAATTCATACTGTGTAATGCACCAAAGGAAGCGCCGCTTACATAGATGGGTGTTTCCCAGCTCGTTTTGTTTTTGATATAAGGCACTACTTCGTTGTAGATGTATTCATTAAACTGGTTATGACGAATGGCTTTATGTTCACCTGCCATATCATTGTTGAGCCAGCTTTCTGTATTGATGCTGTTTACAGAAAACACACGCACTTTGCCCGCATCTATCCATGGTCGAATTGTATCAATGAGCTGAAACCGTTCATACTCCAGATAATCTGCTGCAGCTGTAGGTACCAGTAATAAAGCAAAACCATAATGACCATAGCTTACAATGGGCATGTCTTTACCAAGTGCGGGGCTGTACCAACTGAAAATTTCTCTGTTCATGAGCTGAAATGTTTAATTGAAAAACTGGTGATGAAGTGTGCGACGCAACGAAGTTTTATAACAGTACCACCGCCGGTTACATACTATTACTTCATCCTTAAAAATGAAGTTAAATGAAAAGGATGAAACATCAATAGTTTGCGTTTCATCCTTTCATTCTTTATTTAACAAAGTTGATTTATTTACCACCTTCTGCATCAGCACCACCACTTTCTGCTGCTGCAAGGCCGGCAATATCACGGTCAAAGAAATACAGACCGCTTTTATCACCTCCAATGAGCTTTAATTTATCCATTACGTTACGGGCCAGCGCTTCTTCTTCAATCTGCTCACTAACATACCACTGCAAAAAGTTATGTGTGGTGTAATCTTTTTCTTTGAGGCAGATATCCACCAGCTTATTGATTTCATTGCTCACCAGTATTTCGTGATTCAGCACTTGCTGAAACAACTCTTTAACGCCTTTGTATTTTGCTGCAGGTGCAGAAAGTGCCGGCACCACACCATGACCGCCACGCTCATTCACAAATTTTAACAGTTTGAGCATGTGCATACGTTCTTCATCACTATGATGAAAGAGGAAAGCGGCGATGCCTGCATAACCTTCTACTTCTGCCCAGCTGGCCATGGCGAGGTAAATTTGACTGGATTCTGCCTCCAGCACTACCTGCTGGTTAAGCGCTTTTTCAATTTTTGTATTCAACATAATACTGTATTTAATTCTGCTAAATTACGATTTCGGGAATTTTAAAACCTGTTTATTTAAGTAACACATTCATTACAACAAAAGGCCGTACAATGTTGTTATATTTGCTGTTTAATTTTCAGCTATGATTCAAACAGGTAACCCCGTTATCAGTATTTATACAGAAATGACGCCCAATCCGGAAACGATGAAGTTTGTGGCCAACAAACTGCTCTATCCCGGCAAAAGTATTGATTTTCCTGAAGCTGGCACGGCTGATGCCTCACCGCTGGCACAGCAGCTTTTCACTTTTCCTTTTGTTAAGGCTGTATTTATTGCCAGCAATTTTGTAACACTCACCCGCACGGGTGAGGAAGTGGAGTGGCAGGAAGTAATACCCAGCGTGCGTTTGTTTTTGAAAGAATACCTGGAGGCAGGCAATGAAGTGATTGATGAAACCAAAGTAGTTGAACCACCAAAAGAAGAAATTGTTTTCAGTGGCGATGAAGGTGATGTGGTTAAACGCATTCAGGAAATTCTTGAAAACTATGTAAAGCCTGCCGTAGAAATGGACGGGGGCGCTATACAGTTTAAAAGTTTTAAAGATGGTAAAGTGAATTTGATGTTACAGGGAAGCTGCAGCGGATGTCCTTCTTCAATGGTAACACTTAAAGCCGGTATTGAAGGCATGATGAAGCGTATGATACCTGAAGTGGAAGAAGTGGTAGCAGAGGCGGAGTAAATGACGTCTTCATTCCCAATAATGGAGGAAAGGCAAAACTGTGATTGATTTTAAGAACATTTCATGTCAAGCGGAGCGTAAGCTTCGCTTTTTTATTTTGTATAAACTGTTTAGCGATAAGAACGTGGTTTTTATTATTAATAGATGACATCAAAATTTTTGCATCATTTTTTCCATCTCTTGTTTTATTTCTTCATTGCATAAATTGCTGATACTTCCTTCATGCGTGTGCTGCAATTGCTTAAAGTCATACGTAAATTCATTGTTATTAATAGCATTGCCCACCTGCTGATAGGCCTCACGAAATGGAACACCTTTGTTCACCAGATCGTTTACAGCTTCTACACTAAACAGGTACTTGTATTTTTCATCGGCCAGAATATTTTCTTTGCTGCTGATGTTTTGCAACATCAGCTGCATCAGTTGCAAACAGGCTTTGATTTCTTCAATGGCAGGAAACAGGATTTCTTTGGTGAGCTGTAAATCTCTGTGGTAGCCGCTGGGCAGATTACTCAGCAACAATGTGAGTTCATTGGGAATAGATTGTATGCGGTTACATTTGGCTCTGATTAATTCAAACACATCGGGATTTTTTTTGTGCGGCATGATGCTGCTGCCTGTTGTTAATGAATCAGGAAAAGAAATGAAGCCAAAGTTTTGATTCATATACAAACAGCAATCCATACTGAGCCTGCTGAGTGTAGCTGCAATGCTGCTGATGCCGATAGCCGTTGCTTTCTCTGCTTTGCCTCTTGTCATTTGCGCATATACACTATTGTAGTTGAGCGTTGAAAATTGTAAAAGCTCCGTTGTTCGTTTTCTGTTGAGCGGAAATGATGAACCATAACCGGCACCGCTGCCCAATGGATTTTTGTTGACGATATGAGAAGCGGCTGCCAGAAGTTCTAGATCATCTACCAAACTTTCTGCATAAGCGCCCAACCAAAGACCTGCAGAGGAAGGCATGGCAATTTGCAGATGTGTATAGCCAGGAATGAGATTGTATTTGTGTTCTTCACTTTTGCTGATGAGTAAATCAAACAGGTTTTTTACTTCTGCTTTGATGTTGCTGATTTCTGCACGGAGGTAGAGTTTGATATCAACAGCCACTTGGTCATTCCGGCTGCGGCCGCTGTGGATTTTTTTTCCTGCATCGCCAATTCGTTCTGTAAGGAGTTGTTCCACCTGAGAATGTACATCTTCTACTCCTTCGTCAATAATAAACGAACCGCTCTCAATGGTTTTTAAAATTTCATGCAACTCCTTTACAGCAAGCTCCGCTTCTTCTTTGGTCATCAATCCCACTTCGCCCAGCATGGTTACATGGGCAATGGAGCCTTGTACATCATATTTTGCTAAAAGCAAATCAAATTCTTTATCCCGACCAACAGTAAATTGTTCAACTAACTGTGATGTGGATGTGTTTTCTTTTTGCCAGAGTTTCATACTTTAAGGTTTAAGGTATACGGTGAAGGGAGAAGGGTCTTCCTTAAACCCTATGCCTTACACCTTTTACCTGCTGTTACAATATCTTCTTTAATAATTCAATGTATAACTCAATACCTTCCCTGATTTCATTGGTAAAAATAAATTCATCAGCTGTGTGGCTTCTTGCACTGTCGCCCGGACCTATTTTTAATGCCGGAAAAGGCATCAATGCTTTATCGCTTGTAGTAGGCGACCCATAAAAAGTTCTTCCCAATTCAACTCCTGCTTTTACCAAAGGATGATTCAATTCGATATTTGTTGATTTCAATCTTGTGCTGCGTGGTGTAACATTGCTTTGCACATTGGCTTTGATAATTTGTAATAATTCATCAAAGCTGTACAATTCATTTACACGCACATCAACAATAAATTTACACTGTGCAGGAATAACATTGTGCTGTTTGTTTTCCGTTTCAATAGAAGTAACCGTAAACTTACACGCTCCTAGTAAGTCGCTGCTTTTTTGAAACTGATAGTTTTGAAACCATTCAATGTCTTTGATGGCTTTGTATAGTGCATTGTCTCCTTCGTTTCTTGCTGCATGACCGGCTTTGCCATGAGCTATGCAATCCAGCACTATCAACCCACGTTCGGCCACTGCCATTTGCATTTGCGTGGGTTCGCCAACTATAGCGAAATCAATTTTTGGTAAATGAGGCAATGTCAATTCAATACCACCGGTACCGCTGATTTCTTCTTCAGCCGTTGCAGCAATTACAAGATTATAGTTTAAATTTTGTTGCGTATAAAAATGTAAAAATGTTGCGATGAGTGCAACCAAACTTCCTCCGGCGTCATTGCTTCCCAAACCAAACAGTTTTCCCTCTTTTTCAATTGCTTCAAACGGGTTGAGTGTATATCCTTTATTGGGCTTTACCGTATCATGATGCGAGTTGAGCAGAATGGTGGGCTTGCTTTCATCAAAATGTTGATTCAATGCAAAGATGTTGTTACCTACTCTGCTGGCAGCAATTCCTTTGTATGCAAAAAACTTTCCAATGATGGCGGCGGTTTCGCTTTCTTCTTTACTGAAGGATGGTGTGCTGATGAGTTGTTTTAATAACTCAACTGCTTCTTTGTATAATATATTTGTGTTTTCACTCATGGATGATAGCTGTTCCTTTTGTTCCTTCGATTAAGTGTTGTAATTCTTCTGCTTTGCCAATGATAACTTTTTGCACACCGCTGTTGATGGCTGCAAATGCGTTATCCAATTTGGGTAACATTCCTGCGAAAATTTTCTCTTCTGCTTTTAATTGTTTATAAGATGAAGGATTGATATTACTGATGACAGATGCTTCATCATTCACATCCAGCAGTACACCGCTTTTTTCAAATGAATAAATTAAATCTACATTGTAAAGCCCACTCATTGCTTTTGCCACTTCCTGTGCAATAGTATCGGCATTGGTGTTAAGAAGTTGGCCTTTACCATCGTGTATGATGGGTGCCAAGACAATGGCATCATTTATTTGCAAAAGCGTATGTAACAATTCAGCGTTTACTTCGTCAATATCACCTACAAAACCGTAATCAACAGCCCCCTCCAAACCTCCCCCCGAGGGGGAGGCTTTGCCCTCCAACCTTTTGTGAGCCTTTATTGTATTTCCATCAGCACCGCTTAAACCGATTGCATTACAATTAAAAGATTGCAGCCGGGCAACAATATTCTTATTGATGAATCCAGCATACACCATTGTTACAATCTTGAGTGTTTCGGCATCGGTAATTCTTCGCCCGTCAACCATTTGTTGTTGTATGCCCATTGCTTCTGCCACTCTTGTCGCCAGTTTACCACCGCCATGTACTAAAATTTTTTTACCCTGAATTGCTGCAAATGATTGTAAGAATGACGAAAGTTTTGTTTCATCATCTATAATATTCCCTCCAATCTTAACAACGATTAATTTATCCATTTGCTTTCAGTATTTCACTTAAAACAGCCTGCGCTGCCCAAACTCTGTTGCTTGCCTGTTGTGTTACAATACTATGTTGACTATCCAGCACTTCGTCACTCAATTCAATATTCCTCCGTACAGGTAAACAATGCATGATGCGTGCATTGTTTGTATTCTTTAATTTTTCTTCGGTGAGCATCCAATCGGGGTCGTTGCAATAAATTTTTCCATAATCCGAATATGTGCTCCAGTTTTTTACGTATACAAAATCAGCATCCTTTAATGCTTCTTCCTGATTGTGGGTGATGGTGGCGCCTTTTGTAAATTGTTCATCCAGCTCATAGTCTTGCGGATGTGTAATTACAAAATCAGCTTTATCCCATGCATTGATCCATTGCGAAAAACTATTGGCTACACATTGGGGAAGAGGTTTAATGTGCGGAGCCCAGGTTAATACGATTTTAGATTGACGATTGGCGATTTCAGATTTTTGCTGCGCTTCTGTAATCGTTAAAATATCAGTGAGAGATTGTAATGGATGCAGCGTTGCGCTTTCCAAACTCACAACGGACACACCCGCATATTTAATGAATTGTTTTATGAACAGTTCGCTGTAATCATCTTCTTTTATTTTTAAACCGGGAAATGTACGTATTGCTAATATATCAAAGTAGTTACCCAGAATAGGCGCTGCATCTTTTACATGTTCAACAGATGTACCGCTCATGATAGCTTCTTCTTCAAACTCCCATGTCCATCCTTCGCTACCTACGTTGAATACTATTGGCTGCATGCCGAGGTTCTCTGCTGCAATCTGGGTACTGAGACGTGTACGCAAGCTGGGGTTTAAAAAAATCAAGCCCATGCGTTTGCCCGTGCCCAATGTTTTATCAGCAAAAGGATTCGCCTTGTACATGAGTGCTTTCTGCACCAATGCATCGATATTGTTTACATCATGAACAGAGATGAATTGTTTCATGTCAGATAATTATCCGGTTATATTTTCAATTTCTTCTTTCAAACAATCAATAAACATTTCCGCATCTTTTTTCTTTAATGCAAGGCTTGGCAACAAACGTATTACGTTCGGCTTTGCTTCGCCTGTGAATATTTTTTGGTTGGTGAGCAGGCCTTTCTTTAAGTCTTTCAGTTGTTCAGGTACATCAAACCCGATCATCAATCCCCGGCCACGGACATTTTTGATTCCATCCACCTGCTCCAGTTCTTCTTTTAAATATTTTCCCATCATTACAGCATTACCCATCAGTTTCTCTTCCTCCATCACTTCCAAAACAGCTAACGCAGCCGCACAGGCTAAATGATTGCCGCCAAAGGTGGTGCCCAGTTGAAAATGTTTGGGTTTGATATGTGGTGCAATAATAATTCCGCCAATAGGGAAACCATTACCCATTCCTTTGGCCATGGAATAGATATCTGCATTCACGTCTGCATAATCATGACTGAAGAACTTGCCACTTCTTCCATAGCCACATTGCACACTGTCAGCAATGTAAACCGCACCATGTTGATCACACAAACTACGGATGAGTTTGAGAAAAGAATTTTCTGCCACATTAATACCACCCACGCCTTGAATGCCTTCAATGATTACAGATGAAATTTCAGCTCCATAACTATTAAATGCATCCTGAAGCGCATCTGCATCATTGAACGGAAGAAAAACTACATTCTCTGTTTCATTCACAGGTGCTATGTAATTTTTATTATCAGTTGTGCTTACAGCCAGCGATGTTCTTCCATGAAAGGCTTTTGTGAATGCAATTATTTTTTTTCTGTTGTTGTGAAAGCTGGCCAGCTTCAATGCATTTTCATTGGCTTCGGCTCCACTGTTGCAAAGAAATAATTGATATTCTTCTTTGCCGCTGATTCTTCCCAGCTTTTCTGCTAATTGCTGTTGAATGGGAATTTTGATAGAGTTGGAATAAAAAGCAATCCGGTGCAGTTGTTCTTCAATCCGTTTTACCCAATGCGGATGTGTGTGACCAATGCTGATGACTGCATGACCACCGTACATATCTAAATACTGTTCGCCCCTGTCATCCCACACATAGGAGCCTTTGGCTTTTGCTATTGTAATTTCGTTTATTGGATAAACATCAAATAGGTTCATGTTGTAGTTTTTGCCACAGAAAACACAGAAGTACTGTTTTTGTGTTCTACAGCGATTAAAAATAGTTTGCTTTCAAATTAAGTCCTGTCGTTTCCTCAAACCCAAACATCAAATTCATATTCTGTACGGCCTGCCCACAGGCGCCTTTCAATAAATTATCGGCTACTGAATGAATAACCAATTGCTTTCCCACTTTTTCCAATTGTATCACACACTTGTTGGTGTTCACCACCTGTTTTAAAAACACAGGCTCTTTGGTGATATGTGTAAACGGATGCTCTTTGTAAAAATCTTGATACAAAGCGTTCAGCTCTTCTAAACTCTTATCACATTGTAACTGAGAGCTGATGAAGATGCCTCTGGTGAAATCGCCTCTCCATGGAACAAAGTTTAAGGGTTCGATAGTTGAATGGTTGAAAGGTTTTATTTGATTGAGGCTTTCCATAATTTCAGGAACATGCTGGTGTGATAAGGTTTTATAAGCCTGAATGTTATTGGCCCGCCAACTAAAATGTGAAGTGGCTGCTAAACTTTGCCCGGCTCCTGTGCTTCCCGTAATACCTGTTGTATACACTTCTTTGAGCAATCCTGCTTTTGCAAGTGGTAACAATCCCAGTTGAATGGTGGTAGCAAAACAACCCGGATTAGCTATGTTAGTTGCTGATTGAATCTGTTCTCTGTTCAACTCAGGCAAACCGTAAACAAACTTTCTGTTTTCAAACGATGCGTTTTGTTGCAACCGAAAATCATTGGCCAGATCAATCACTTTTATGTTTGCATCAATCTTGTTTTCTGTTAAAAACTTTTTTGATTCTCCATGACCCAAACACAAAAACAAAACGGCCCCGTCCCAACCTTCCCCCGTGGGGAAGGAGTCAAGCAGGCTTTCAAAATGCAATTCATCTGTAAACTTTAATTCTGATTCACCTATTAAATCCTGATGCACCGTTGAAACCAGTTTGCCTGCATTACTTCTGCTATGAATGAATTTGATCTCAGCAAAAGGATGATTGATGAGCAAACGGATTAACTCACCACCGGTATACCCGGCTCCGCCAATGATGCCCACCTGTATTTTTTTTGTACTCATCACTTATTATTTTCTTCCTGAACGGAATTCCAGATTCTTGTTTGATTGCCGAAGATGGTGCTGAAGCCTCTCACATCTTCTCCTGTATAACCACTGTTCATTTCACCATACTTACCAAACTTACTGCTCATTAAATCAAATTTACTTTCAATGCCTTCAATCATAAAACGGTACGGCATCAGTTGAACAAACACAGTACCCGTTACGTTCTGCTGACTGTTTTCAAAATACGCTTCAATATCACGCATCACCGGGTCGAGGATTTGACCTTCATGCAACCAGTTGCCATAGAATTGTGCTAATGTATCTTTCCATTGTAATTGCCATTTTGTGAGTACATGTTTTTCCAGTGCATGATGTGCTTTTAAAATAATCATGGGTGCCGCTGCTTCAAAACCCACACGGCCTTTAATACCGATGATGGTATCACCCACATGAATATCTCTGCCAATAGCAAAGGGGCCGGCTATTTCCTGTAAATGTTGAATAGCTTCGCTGGGATGCGAAAAGGATTTTTCGTTTATTGAATACAACTCTCCCTTAAAGAAACCCAATTTTACATTTTCACTTTTTGATTTTTCATTTAACTGTGTTGGCCAGGCTTCTTCCGGCAACATACCTTTACTATTGAGTGTTTCTTTTCCCCCCACACTGGTGCCCCACAATCCTTTGTTAATGCTGTATGCTGCTTTTTCAAAGTTCATCTCTACACCTTTGCTTTTTAGATAAGCAATTTCTTCTTCACGGCTCAGCTTCATATCACGGATGGGTGTAATGATTTCAATGCCGGGCATCATAATATGAAAAATCATATCAAAGCGTACTTGATCATTGCCTGCTCCGGTGCTGCCATGTGCTACAGCAGAAGCATTGAGTTTTTTAGCATGTTCAGCAATGTGCAATGCCTGCACCAAACGTTCCGCACTCACACTGAGAGGATAGGTATTATTTTTTAAGCAATTGCCAAACACTAAATATTTAATAATACGATCGTAATAACCTTTTACTGCATCAACCGTTGTATGTGTTTTTACACCCAGCTTGTACGCATGTGCTTCAATGCGTTTGAGTTCGGCTTCATCAAAGCCGCCGGTGTTTACAATAATGCTGTGCACTTCGTATCCTTTATCATTGCTCAGATATTTGGCGCAAAAGGTAGTATCTAAACCCCCGCTGAAACCAAGTACAATGCGACCTCCCCCAGCCCCTCCAAAGGAGGGGTTTGAGCCTCCGCTGTTGGGAGAATGATTACTATTTATAAGGTTGAAACTGTTCATTATTATTTTGAGTTAAGAAAATGATGAATAGAATTACTAAACGTACAGGAGTCGATACGCAACAGAAGTAAAATAGCAGCACAACTGCCGGTCACAAAATCAGAAATGAAAAAAATGATGCAGCAGTTTTTTTGTTTTGTTTTCACCGCCACCATTTTCTTCTTTGTCTTTTCGTCGCAGCGCTTTTATGAATTTCCATTCCTTAAAACGCAATAGCCGCTCCAGTCCGCTTTTATTTTCTTCAAAAAACTGTTTGGTTTCTTCAGGCTCATAATGATCAGCAGGATCATAGAGCATAGCCGTGCACATACAATTCTTACGCTCCTTGCTCATGAGGATGTCATAGTTCACACAGCTTTTACAACCTGCCCAAAATTCTTCATCCTGTGTGAGTTCACTGTAAGTAACGGGTTCATATCCGAGGTCTGAATTAATTTTCATAACAGCCAGACCTGTTGTTAAACCAAAAATTTTTGCTTCGGGAAACAATTGACGACTGAGTTCAAATATTTTCTTCTTGATATTTTTTGCCACACCGCTCTTGCGATATGCAGGAGAAACAATCAATCCACTGTTGGCCACAAAAGCACCATGGCTCCATGTTTCAATATAACAAAAGCCAATCCAGGTACCATTGTTTAAATGTGCAATCACGGCTTTGCCTTCATGCATTTTTTCAGCAATGTATTGCGGGCTGCGTTTAGCAATGCCTGTGCCTCTGGCTTTGGCACTCTCTTCCATTTCAGTGGTGATCGTTTCAGCGTAGTGAATGTCGCCACTATGGGCTACACGTATAATAATTTCCTCGTTGTTCATGATTGTTCAAATGCTTATTGAAAAGCGGATAACCAATCCAAAAGAAATCGTTCGGGGGAAAACGTTCACTGACAGGGGCCATGGTGAAGGGCTCGTCCTGTCAGAATCCACGTCGGGGCTGTGGCGAAAAAACAAAAGCAAAAGAAGTGTAGTATGTGTTTGCCAACGTTTTATCTTTTATTGAGGCGTAAAAATAAACAAGAATTTGATTATTGATGTATTTTTTTTGTGAAGGTTTAAGAACGGATGTAAGTATTTAAGCGGTCACTTTAATTGATTTTAATCAGCTTTCATCAATCGTTATTTCTGGTTGTGTTCTTATCCGGCACCGTACAGCTATCACAGTTTAATTGCCAGAAGCCTGATAAACTCAGATAAAAACAATCGATTAACAAAGCAGATGAATGAAGAGTAATATCTTTACAAGTACAATTTATTTTACTAATAATCTTGCCATGCAATTTTTAATCAAAGTACTCATTACCGCAGTTAATGCTTTTTTACTGGCCTATGTGTTGCCTGGTGTTGAAATCAAAGATTTTTTTACAGCTATTATTGTAGCGCTTGTTTTATCTGTTTTGGATGCCATAGTAAAACCCATACTTATCTTATTTACGCTGCCTGCTACCATATTTACACTGGGTCTTTTTCTCTTTGTGATTAATGCCTGTATTATATTACTGGATGCTTATTTTGTAGGAGGTTTTAAAGTGGATGGATTTTGGTATGCCTTATTATTCAGTATTTGCCTATCGCTCATCAATTCATTTGTACACAAACAGGTGCTGAAAAACAAACAGCAGCAATCAAACTGATGCCATGCAATTCAATCGTAAACATTTAAGTAACGAAGAGCTTCTGCATATTTACCGCAGCATATTATGGCCACGCATGATTGAAGAAAAAATGCTGGTATTGCTGCGGCAGGGAAAAATCTCCAAATGGTTCAGCGGTATTGGCCAGGAAGCCATAGCAGTAGGTACAACATTGGCACTGCAAAATGATGAATGGATTTTTCCGCTACACAGAAATCTGGGTGTGTTTACTGCACGCAAAATGCCTTTGCACAAATTGTTTATGCATTGGCAGGGTAATAAAGAAGGATACAGCAAAGGACGGGAACGCAGTTTTCATTTCGGCAGCAAAGAACATCATATCTGCGGTATGATCTCTCATCTTGGTCCGCAGTTAGCATTAGCAGATGGAGTGGCGCTGGCCCACAAACTCAGAAAAGAAAATAAAATTGCCCTTGCATTTACAGGTGAAGGCGGTACCAGCGAAGGTGATTTTCATGAAGCATTAAATGTGGCCGCTGTGTGGGATTTGCCCGTCATCTTTATTATTGAAAACAATGGGTATGGTTTGAGTACGCCTACGAATGAGCAATACCGTTGCGATAGTTTGATAGAGCGAGCCAAAGGATATGGTATGGATGGAATAAAAATTGATGGTAATAATATTCTTACTGTATATGATACCATCAAAGGTGTGCGTGATTATTGCATCGAAAACCAAAAACCCTATTTAATTGAGTGCATGACCTTTCGTATGCGTGGTCATGAAGAAGCCAGCGGTACCAAATATGTTCCTTCTTATTTGTTTGACATCTGGAAAGAAAAAGATCCCATCAAAAACTTTGAAGATTTTCTGTTGGCTGAAAATATTCTAACTGCTTCATCTGTTGAAATCATCCGTAATGAATTCAAACAAACGATAGAAGATGAATTGCAAATTGGCTTCAATGCAAAACCAATGGTGGTGGATACGGAAGAAGAACTAGAGGATGTGTTTAGCCCACCCATAACCTCCCCAACGGAGGGCTTAGCCAATACACAGCCCTTGCTACTTAATAACTCATCAGTTTCATCAATCATGTTGAAAAGCGTGGATAGTGCGGTTGCAGCTTCCCCCTCGGGGGGACGGGAAGGAGCCCGTTTTATTGATGGTATCAGTGAAGGATTGAAGCAAAGCATGCAACAACATCCCAACCTCATTATTATGGGTCAGGATATTGCAGAGTATGGTGGTGCGTTTAAAATAACGGAAGGCTTTGTGCAGGAGTTTGGCAAAGAACGCATCCGTAATACACCTATTTGCGAGAGTGCGATTGTGGGTGCTGCATTAGGTTTGAGTCTCGAAGGATATAAAGCAGTGATGGAAATGCAGTTTGCTGATTTTGTTACAGTAGGATTTAACCAGATTGTCAATAATCTTGCAAAAATGCATTACCGCTGGGGTCAATATGCGGATGTAGTAGTTCGCATGCCCACGGGTGCTGGTGTAGGTGCAGGACCGTTTCATTCACAAAGTAATGAGGCATGGTTTACCAAAGTACCGGGATTAAAAATTGTTTATCCAAGCACACCTATGGATGCAAAAGGTTTGTTGATTGCTGCTATCAATGATCCCAACCCGGTGATGTACTTTGAACATAAAGCATTGTATCGTTCTGTAACAGGTAATGTTCCTGAAGAATATTATGAAATTGAAATTGGCAAAGCAAGGCATGTAAGAAGCGGAGATGAAATTTCCATCATCACCTATGGTGCCGGTGTGCACTGGGCTGAGGATTATGCAGCCGAGCATCCGGAGATTTCTATTGACATTCTTGATTTACGTTCATTGGCGCCATTAGATTATGCAGCCATACGTACTGCTGTACAACGTACAGGAAGGGTTTTGATTTTGCATGAAGACACATTGATTGGCGGCATAGGTGGTGAAATTGCTGCCTGGATTGCTGAGCATTGTTTTGCAATGCTGGATGCACCGGTGATGCGTTGTGCAAGCCTAGACACACCTATTCCATTTAATATAGAGCTGGAGCAAAACTTTTTGGCGAAAGCGAGATTGGGAGAAACTATTGAGAAGTTGTTGAGCTATTAATATGAAACAGTTTTTTCAGATAGCTTCATTTTGTTTATTATTCTCTTGCAATACACCTTAAAAGAAAACACAACATGTACCTGTTGCTAAAGCAAAGTCAATTATCCTGTTTCAACCTTTGGCATTCACTGATACATCCACGCTTCAACTTATCAAAGAAGCTGTTGAAAAATTTTATAGTGTAACCGTTTACATTCAACCGAATATTTTTATTCCCGACGACCTCTTTTACAAACCACGACAACGCAATCGTGCAGACCGTATCATTCACTGGTTACGCATGAACATGCCTGACTCTGCAAGAACTATCGTAGGTATAACCAATAAAAATGTTTCTGCTACTAAAGGCGAAGTGTATGATTATGGTGTAATGGGCTTGGGATACAGACCCGGGCATGCCTGCGTGGTTTCAACTTTTCGCCCGGCAAAAACTTCAAAGAATAAACAGCATTTACAACAGCGATTGCTTAAGTTAGTGCTGCATGAAATGGGTCATAACTTTGGATTACCACACTGTAGCAATGAAGAATGCTTTATGGTAGATGCTGAAGGAAAAATGAAACTGGACAGAGAGCGCTACCTCTGCACAAAATGTAAAAATCAACTCAAGTTCTGAGAAACTATTGTTTTTCTCAAATCCTTTGTACCTTATACCTCCTTCCGGGAAAAATTCCTTCAACCATTTTTGAATTTTAAAACTGAATGAACATGAAATCAAAACTCTTGCTTGCAGTTGTGTTTTTCATTGCTGCTCACACAGGCGCTCAAACCAACTGGAGCCCCGAGCAATGCATGAAACTCAAAAACATTTCTTCCACCAGTGTGTCGCCCGATGGAAGTAAAGTATTGTACACGGTGCGTGAAGCCATTATGACGGATGACCGCAGTGAATACATCAACCAGGTTTGGATTTGTAATGCTGATGGCAGCAATCATATCCAGCTCACACGTGGTGATAAAAACTCAAGCAACCCTGCGTGGAGCCCTGATGGTAAGTGGATCAGCTTTACTTCCAACCGTGATGGAAAAACCAATCTCTACCTTTTATCAGTAAGCGGTGGCGAAGCTGAAAAAGTGACTGATGTAAAAACGGGCGTAGGAACGTACAAGTGGAGCAATAACGGGCACATGATTGCCTTTACCATGAGTGATGCTGCCAGTGATAAAGAAGAGAAAAACAAAAAGTCAAAGAACGACTGGTATTATATGGATGAAGAAATCAAGCAAAACCGATTGTATGTATTATGGCTGCATCAAAAAGACACCAGCGGTAAACGCATGCAAAAATTATTGACAAAAGACAATTACAATGTAAATGCATTCAGCTGGAGTAAAGACGATGCACAAATTGTGTTCAGTCATGGCAAATCACCTGAAGCAAATGATGGTAACTACCAGGATATTTCTATTGCTGATGTAAATACTTCAACCGTTAAAACAATCCTCAACACAGCAGGTAATGAATCTAATCCGGTCTTCAGTCCCGATGGCAGCAGTTTTGCTTTTCAATTTTCACCGGCACCGGTTGACTGGCCCGGTGCTGATTATGTTTCTGTTTACACAATTGCCGATGGTAAAACCAAGCAACTAAAATCAACTCCAAATGAAGGTGCAGGCATTGTAGGCTGGACAGCCGATAGTAAACATGTAATTGTACAGGATGGCAATAAAACCCTCAGCACGGTTTATGTTCTTAGTGCAGATGGCAGCAACATCACCGAGTGGAATAAAACGGAATCCCTGTTCTTAACTTCTGCAACGATTAACAATACCCATACACACCTGTCTTTTCAACTGCAATCACCATCACAATTTCCGCAGGCTTATGTAAGCAGTATCAGTAATTATGCGCCTGTAAAACTTACAACAGTAAATGCAGATGTATTGAATAAACCGCTTCCTAAAACAGAAGTTATTAAATGGAAAGGTGCTGATGGCAGAGAGATTGAAGGATTGCTTACGTATCCACTCAACTATAAAGCAGGTACAAAAGTTCCATTGATATTAAATGTACATGGCGGCCCTGCCGGCGTGTTTGTACAAAACTGTGTGGCCGCCAATGCGGGTACTTATCCCATTGCAGCTTTTGCAGAAATGGGTTACGCCGTGTTGCGCCCCAATCCACGTGGCAGTTCAGGTTATGGCACTGCATTTCGTACCGCTAATCGTGCAGACTGGGGCGGTAAAGATTATATTGATTTAATGAATGGTGTTGATTTTGTAATTAAGATGGGTGTTGCAGATGAAAACAAAACCGGCATCATGGGTTGGAGCTATGGTGGTTTTATGAGCAGTTGGGTAGTGGGTCATACCAATCGTTTTAAAGCAGCAAGCATCGGTGCGCCTGTTGTTGATTTGGCGCATCAGAATTTAACCGATGATATTGAAGGTTTCATTCCCTCTTATTTCAAAACACAACCATGGGAAAACTGGAGTTTGCTGGATGCACATTCACCGTTGCGTTTTGTACAAAATGTAAGCACGCCTGTTATGTTGCAGCATTGCGAAGGTGATTTGCGTGTGCCTATCAGTAATGGCATTATGTTTTACAATGCCTTGCGTCGTCGTAATGTGCCGGTTCGCTTTTTAGTATTACCCCGCCAGGGGCATGGACCAGTTGAACCAAGAATTACCATGAAAGTAATGCAGACGAATCTGGAATGGTTCAGTAACCATATAAAACTATAAAGCAGATATCGCTGAATTTGAAAATTATTGAAAAGCAGCTTCGGCTGCTTTATTTTTTTCCTTCAAGCTTATTTACATAATCAAGCGAGCCCAAACGGAAACGAAGTGGTATGCCCGTTTTTTGTTCCAGACGGTACTCGCCAATACATATAATGCCCCAGTTGCACATAGGGTTGTACACAAAAGGCCTTACAGTGTTTTTAGAAAGGGGCAATTGCTGGAGCAGGGGGTTTTTTGCAGAAATGATTGGTTGTAAAGGAAGGACAATGCCTGAAGAATCAGTTTTTTGAGCAACAGCATTAAATGAAAATGTTAAGAAAAGGAGCGCCAATGCACAAAAATTGTTCCAACTTTTACAATTAGGCTTATTTTCTCTTATTTTGCACTGTGTTTTATACATGTGTGTAAAGATAAACCGATATCCGCATAATGGCACTGAGTCAGGGACTACAACAGAAACTTTTACAAAAACTTTCACCTCAGCAAATTCAGTTGATGAAATTGCTGCAGGTACCTACGGCCAATCTGGAAGAACGGATTAAAGAAGAAATGGAAGAAAATCCGGCGCTGGAACAAACAGATGAGGATGGCGAAGATTTGTATAATGAAGAAGCCAAAGATGAGTTTGACAGCACAGATGAAGAGGAGTATGATTTAGACGGAAGTGATGATGAATACGAAAATCTCGACCTGAGTGAATATATAAGCGATGGTGATGATGACATAGCAGACTACCGCACCAGAGATGATAACTATCCGGAGCAGGATGAAAAGAAAACAAACCCTGTAAAATTTGAAAGCAGTTTTTATGACTTGCTTATGCAGCAGCTGGGTATGCTCAACCTGGAGCCGAAGCAGCATACAATTGCGGAGCAAATTGCAGGAAGTATTGATGATGATGGCTATTTAAGAAGAGAAACAAGCTCCATCGTTAACGATTTGGCTTTCCGTCAAAACATTGAAACAACTGAAAAGGAAGTAGAAGAACTTATCAGCATCATTCAGCAGTTTGAACCTGCGGGTATTTGTGCACGTAACTTACAGGAGTGCCTGCTCATACAAATAGAAGCAAAGATGAAGCAGAATAATGCTGCAGATGTTAAAATTGCTTTTACTATTCTGGATCGCTACTTTGAAGAGTTTACAAAAAAACATTACGAAAAAATTCAACGTAGCCTGAACATTACTGATGAACAGTTAAAGGAAGCAATGAATCAAATCCTTAAACTCAATCCCAAGCCCGGAGGTAATTTTGGCGAAGTAAATAAAGCAGAGACTTACATCGTTCCTGATTTTTATATTACCAATACAAATGGTGTACTGGAGTTAACCCTTAACGGACGTAATGCACCGGACCTCCGCATAAGCGAAGGATACCGGGATATGCTGAAAGAATACGAGCGTGGCAGCAAAAAAGATAAACGTCAGAAAGAAGCCGTGTTTTTTATTAAACAAAAAATTGACAGCGCCAAATGGTTCATTGATGCCATCAAACAGCGGCAGAATACATTGCTGCATACCATGACAGCAATTATGAATCATCAGAAAGAATTTTTTCTTACCGGCGATGAAACCGTACTAAAACCGATGATCCTGAAAGATATTGCTGAAAAAACCTTTCTCGATATTTCTACGGTAAGCCGTGTTGCTAACAGTAAGTTTGTACAAACAGAATTCGGCACATATCGTTTAAAATTTTTCTTCAGCGAATCCTTGAGTACAGAAAGCGGTGAAGAGGTGAGCACACGTGAAGTAAAAAAGATTTTACGTAATTTAATTGAAGGTGAAGAAAAACGTAAACCGCTGAGTGATGAACGATTAACGGAGTTGCTTCAGGAAAAAGGGTATAACATTGCACGCAGAACAGTAGCCAAGTACCGGGAGCAGTTAAACATACCGGTAGCCCGGTTACGTAAAGAATTGTAATTATGGTTGATTTAGAAATATCAGAACAAGGCGAGTTGAAAGAAGCACAACTGGCGCCACCACCTGTACACCCTGTGCTGAAAGCAGGAGGTATTTTTTTCTCGTATCTATTTCATCCGTTGATGCTTATTGTGTGGGTAAGTTTGTATTTGCTCTATATAAACGATACTATCTTTTTGGGTTTAGATGATTATGACAAAACGAAAGTTTTGCTCCGTATTCTAAGTACATCTGTTTTTCTTCCGATTGTAACAGTATTATTGTTAAAAGGACTGGGATTTATACAAAGCATACAGCTGCACACACAAAAAGAACGCATTATACCTTATGTGGCCTGTATTACTTTCTTTTTTTGGAGTTATTATGTGGCCCGTCAGTTAGGCGATCCTGCACCACTCAAAGCATTTTTATTAACGTTGTTTGTATCTGCATCGGCAGCACTTATTATGAACAATTATTTTAAAGTAAGTATGCATGCTATGGCAGCAGGGAGTGTGCTTGTTTTTTTCGTTTTACTCTTGTTTAACGGTGCCATTGACAGCGGGCTGCCGCTATCTGCTGCACTATTTGTTGCAGGTATTACCTGCACCGCACGTTTTATAGCAGGAAAGCATCATGCGTTTGATATAGGCTTTGGGTTTATTGCAGGAATTATTTTGCAAGTCATTTGCTGGTGGATAAGTGCATAAAAAAGCCCTGCTAATGAAGCAGGGCTTTTTTATTTAAACAACACTGTTCTTCTTAACTTTTTAATAAAACTGACTTTGATTTATATTGATGATTTGGGTGATAAATAAAAAGTACAGATCCGTTTTTGATAGTATTAATGATGGGTGCTGCATATTTACGTGGTACCGCAGGGCATCCAAAACTTCTACCCATAAAACCATTGCTGGCACCAAATGCACTGTTAACATAATCAGAGCCGTGCAGTACAATAGCCCTGTCCAGTGCTTTATCATTAATTCCTTTTTCCATGCCTTGCAATTTTAATGAATAACCATTTCCGCCAAAGTATGTACCAAGCGTAACAAAAAAACCGAGACTGCTTTTATTGGACTCCGGTTTATTTGAAAATTGTGTGGCATAATTCAAACCGCTGTTACGGCCATGTGCTACTAATGTATGAAACAGAATTTTTTGTTCTGCTATATCAATTACATACAAACGCTTTTGAGATGAGGATTTTGAAAAGTCAGCAATGGTTAAAACTTCAAATTTAGATACCCTTCCCTCACGTAATAACTTTGAATAACCTTTGTAAGCCGCATGAAAAGCAGCAGTATCCAACCCCGCTTCATCAAGTTCTATTGCATTGTAAATACTGTCGGCTGTTTCAAGTATCAGCTTTTCGGCAGTTTTGTTGCTTTCAATTACTGATGTATGCACAGTAGAAATAACAGCGTTATGAAAAGTTTTTGCTGCATTACCCGAATTATAAATGGGAAGCTGAAGAAAAAAGAAGAGTGACGTAAGCACCGCAAAAGGATTGCGACGAAGCAGTTTCATAGATACGGTTTTTTTGGATTACGGAAGTTCTTTGTTAACCAACACACGGTTTCTTTCAAACGCTCCATATTTAACGTTTTTTAATGAAAAAATATTGCGCAGCGTTTGGTGAAGATGTTTACGGGGTGGATTTAGGAGGTGCAAAATTAGGAAGATTGCGTATGCCCATTCGTTAAAATACGAGGTAAATCAGCTTTTATTGTGCCTGTATGAGATGGGGCTTATTATAAATCAGCTACTTCGGCAACAATTAAATATGCAGGGTCTGTTTTTTTAAAAAGGATATACTGTATCCATTGTTCCTGTGCGCTGTAGATTCTTTCTCCTTTTTCATTCCAAAGTTCAGGGCTGCAAAGACAACCGAGCGAAGGTGTATTAGGATAATAAGATTCTTCCTTGTAAAATTCAGGATTAATAGTAGTGCCATGTGCAATGATTTCTGTTCGCCCGGTTTTTCCAGCCCAATAACTTTCTCTTAAGCCAATAAATTGCTGCAAGTGTATACCAAGCAAATGATTGTAATGTTTTTCAAATGCAGTATCTGTTCCAAAAAATTCAGATGCTTTATTTTCAAATGGCATTATAAGTTGCAGGTTTGTGGTAGGCCCAATCCAGTTATTGGTTGATGTATCAATACCTGTAACCTTATACAATCCTTGTGGCGTATTGCCATTAGTAAGATAGAATGGAAGATTGGAAATACTTCTTGCCAGTTGCGTAAACTTCAATTCCTCACCCCGCTCATTTTTCATCCATGTGCCATCGGCGAGTCGAATCATTAAATAACCGGGCTTATTTCTGTTTTTGGATTGAAAGCTGCAAAGAACAGTTTGTTCCGGCAGGAACGATGGATGCAAAAAATCTTCTTTTAAAGGAAGTGTGCTTTGCTGCTTTGATTGATTGTATTGATATAGCTGATGATAAAATGAGTTGATAAATTTATCTTGAGGTACTACGCTTAACTTTTTTCCTGAGGCAGCCATGTATTCCAATACCATTGCTTTTACCTTATCACTTTTCAACTGCGGGAATATGTTTTTCAGTTCATCAGTATACCCGGGCAGATAAAGTGTATACAGCATTTCCAGAAACGCACGTTGAAATCCGGGGCCTGTCCTTGGCAACTGTGCTATTTGCAATGGAATGATCTGTTCATAGCGTTCAGGTTTATACAGCATTAATTCCATTGCCCAGTAAGCACTCATCCATTTTTGATACGTACTGTCATTTAATGGAAGTGAAACCGTTTTTTCAATTTGCTCACTTAATTCTTGTGCTACAGAATCCCTGCATTGTTTGGTTGTAAAGGGAAAGCTTAATTGTGCCGATGTAACAACAAAGGCAAGTAATAAAACCGGAAGTATAATAAATTGCTTCAACTTATTTTCTTTTAATTAAAACAGCACTAACAACGGCACGCTCTGTTCCATTATCACCGGGGCGCACGGTTTTTGAATTGTTAACAACCAGTGAAGTGGAACCGCCCCCATCTAAATTCAATGCTTCATTACAGCCCAATGTTTTTAAAAGAGCAGCCAAATCTGCTAAATTAATTCCGGGATAGTTAGGTGCGTTATCTCCTTCAACTGCCAGAATTAAAATAATACCATTGCCTGTATAACCAATAGCAGAGCGTGGACGTGATGTGGTATTGTTGATAGCGATTAATTCTTCTCCATCTGTAATTTGAATATTGTTGTTTTTGATAAGAACAGGCGACCCGCCAATAGCTGCTGCTGTATTCCAGATGCTTCCTCCTGCCGGAAATGTTTCTGTGGGCTGTGGTTGTGGCGCTGTATTCAAAGCATTAGGGCTGGGTGCAGGATAAGAATAAATTAAATCATTACCCGCACCTACACTATAGACCCAGGAAACGGATGGACTTCCTGTTGATGATATACCAAACGCCCCCCTTGTGGGATAGTAAGCAGTATTGTTTCCATTAAAGAGCCGGGTAACTGATTTGATATTGGGAGATGAAACAATATTATTATACTTTACCAAACTAAACGATTGGTTACCGCTGAAATAACCACCATTAATACAGGCAAGTGTAAGGCCGGGCTCTTCCGCAAAAAATTGTGAGGGTGTTTTTGCCGATGCAGCAACTACAGGTTTAAACTCAAACAATGTATTCCTACTGTCATAAGCCAAACAATAAGCTTTAATTCTTTGTGCATTAAAAATACTGTCAAACGAAAAAAGCTGTATACCTGCCGGAAAACCTGTCATAAAAGGTGTTGCCATTTTCCATCCTGCAGGTAAGGGTATAATAGGAGTAACAGTTACAGGTGGTGTAACAACAGGAGGATTAGTTGCCGGCTGATTATCCTTTTTGGAGCAGGCAATGAATAACACAAAGGCAAACAGGGTAGCAATTTTAGACTTCATTTTTAATAAACTTTATCCAGTTTTCTAAGACATTCAAAATAAAACAAACATTCACCTTCAAACCCATACTTACGATTCAATTGAATCATTTGTTGCAACATCTCAGGTTTTACCAGATATCCATCGCCTAATGAAGTAAGCAAGCCCGGAAAAATTTTTTTCTTTTGCTCTGCAGTTACTTGTTCATTTAACTCTTTCAATACTTTTTCATATGCTTCAATATTGTACCGGTACAATTGCGGCATCACATAATCAGCATAACCACCATTGAGCCATGCCGGCCAGTCCTGTAAATATTGCTCTTTACTCCATGGATAAATACTGGGAGCCCATGAAACGATGCAATCCGGTTTTTGTTTTTTTACATCGTTGTACAATGATTTGCCAAATGCACTCAGTTGATCAGCTTTCCATTGCAGCCATGATGGTTCTTTATAATCAGCCGGTGCATCTTTTCCTGTTTGTTGTTTGTATAATGCAAGTGTAGCTGAATCATATCCACCTTCGGCAGGCATAGCAGGCAAGCGATCATCACCCTGCACACCATCAATATCATAATTGGTTACTACTTCCATAACTAACTCTTTCATAAACTGCTGCACTTGGGGATGCATGGCGCTCCACCAGTAAAATCCATTTTTATTGAGCAGCTCATTTTTGCTGTTGCGTCCCACCCAATACGGATATTTTTTACTCCAGCTTGTTGCAGTGTCTTTATACGCATACGAAAAACCAAACTCAAACCAGGCATGTACTTTTAAGCCCTGTTTGTGTCCTTCATCAATAATTGTTTTAATAGGATCAAAGCCATTGTAAACAGGATGTTGTTTGATGCCTATGTATGACTCCACCACGTTGCTGGGATACATGGTAACACCGCCATTCCACACTACAACATAGATATTATTGAGTCCTTTTTGCTTACACAAGGCAACTGCTTCTATAATATGTTTTTCTGAACGGAGGGCTTCGCTTGCAACATTGGTTATCCATGTACCACGGATAGATGCATCTTTTTGCTGTGCACAGGAAGTAAAGAGGGTTGCAATAAAAATGCAGGTAAGTAGCAGCTTCATACGAAATTTTATTTTGTAAAAAATACAGGATTACAAATGTATTTGTTAATGCTCCTCTTTTAAAAAATCCATATACCGGTTATATAAATGATGAGCTGACGGGTACATAGACTGCGGACTCATAAAGTGACTAAACTCAAACGTGATGGCTTTATCATAACCTGCACGTTTGGCCGCATCTAATTTTAATTTAAGCTTTTCAAATTTAATGGGCAGAAATTTAATAGGCATATCCCGATCAAAGCTTTCACAATTGGTCCAGCTTTGAAGGTTATACTTATCTGCTAACTGTTTATTGATGATGAGATAGTCGTACAGTTCATGATAATCTACATGACCATCCTGAAAAGCTATAGCATCAACCGATGATTGAATACCTTGAAATATTTCATTCCACTCAGCTTCGTGTTCTTGTAATGAAACGGTTTGTTCCTTTGTTATAACACCACTGGCGGCCATTACTGCTTTCTTACCGTCAATCCATGGCGAAATAAAAGTGGGTAAGCCGCCGCTTACTGCTTTGCATTGATTGCCTAATGCAGATATGGCTTCAATAGCACCTTTGGTTTTTCTGCTCAGCTCCATGCTTAAGTACCAGCCTTTAAATGAACGGTGATGACCGTACTGCTGCCATACTTCATCAATCACAAATTTGTTGTGATTCACTTCATGATTCATATCACCCGTATCCCAATATTCACCACTATCATACAAGCCAAAATAAAAATGCATGCCATATTTATCAGCCAGCGTTAAAAACAGTTCTACTAAATCAACAGGCGGTGTAAAGCACCCCTGTTTCATTAAATAAGCCGATGGATATGTGATGAATTTTCTGTACCCGCTTCGAATCATGATGACAGTATCAATACCCATAGCAGCCATGTACATAAAATCCAGTTCCCACTCTTTGGCACCCCAGTTTTGATGAGGTATATCATGACTTATTTCATCAATAAAAGTTCCGGTTATAAACATGCTGTTGCCACAGAAACACTGAGGCGCTGTTTTTTAGTTGATTTGCCACAGAGGGCTCAGAAGCACTGTTTCATTTTCAACAATACAGATTTTAATAATAATAATGATGTCAAGTTTCACTAATAAATAACTCTTTTTACTTCTAGCTTTAGTTTTGCAAAGTTTAAAATTAGTCCAACTTTGCAACCCGAGGCTTTAAGATAATTAATTGTTTGTGCATAATCTTCTTCTGCAATTCCACCTTCTTTTGCCTTAACCTCCAGAATTATATTTTTAAATACAACAAAATCTGCATAAAACTTATGTTTTAATATCCTGCCCTTATATCTAATTGGGTATTCTTTTTCACGATAAAAATCAATTTGATTTAATTCAAATTCATGCTCGAATGCATCTTTATATACAATCTCCAAAAAACCGGCGCCTAGTTCTTTGTGAATATCGTAGGCAATTTTAATGATAGCACCTGTTTCCTCCTTAAATGGATACTCCTCTTCGTTAAAAATATTTGGCATATAATTTAGGTTTTAGTTAATACAGAAAAAAACAGAAAAGCTATTTTCCTTTAAAAACAATCATTCATTTGTATTTTTTCTGTGTTTCTGTGTTTTCTGTGGCAATTTTATTTCAATGCACCTATGGTTATTAGCACTTCTTTCCACCTCAAATAACCTGCACCTGTTAAATGTAGCCCATCATTCGTAAATCGGGAATCTAATTTTCCATCTTTATCAATAAACGCATCATACAAATTAACATAGGTAATTTTTTTATCTGCACAAAGCTTTTTCAATTCGTTATTTATAAAAAGAATATGCTCCGTTTTATTTTGATGATTTTTAAAATCTTTATAGTTGTTATTTGTAGGCAATATACTTTGCACAAATATTTTTGTAGAGGGGCTTTGCAGTTGAATGCTGTCAATCATTTTTTTGTAATTGCGGATAATTACTGCATCAGGAATGTTTTTGCTGATATCATTGATGCCAATAAGAATAAAAAGTTTCTTGGGTTGGCGCCTGATAATTTCATGCAGCCTGTATAAAATACCAAATGTATTATCCGCACTGATGCCACGGTTCATTGTATTATAGGCAGGAAAGAGTTCACTCCATTCACCGCCGTCAGTAATACTATCGCCCAGCCAAATAACAGCATTTTTGGGTGTTGGCATCTGCTCAAACATACTCAGCTTTTGATCATAATAATAAAAGCGAAACGAAGAATCATAGGATGGTTGTGCATGTAGTAAAAATGAATTGGCTGTAATAAGGACAAGAGTTAAAAGTGGTTTCATTTCTTTAAACAAGTTATTAGTGTAAAAGTATTTGTAGAAACGGTTATCTAAAAACTACTCTATAAAAATGAGGCCGGCAACCGCTGCAGTCTGTTCAGTTTAAAACTGTTACAAATGTAACAGTTTCATATCACGCCTATTTCCTAAATTGCTGCATTAAATGTTTGCCAAATGATTCGCAGTAAGATTGCCGGTATTGGTATGTATGTACCTGCACAGGTTGTAACCAATAACGACCTCACACAATACATGGATACCAGCGATGAATGGATTCAGGAACGTACCGGTATTAAAGAACGCCGCTATGCGCACCGCACAAAGGAGACAACTACTACCATGGGCGTAGAAGCAAGTAAGATTGCCATTGAACGTGCAGGTATTACACCACAGGATGTTGACTTCATTGTTTTTGCCACACTCAGTCCTGATTATTATTTTCCCGGTTGTGGGGTGCTGCTGCAACGTGTCATGAAGATGAAAGAAGTGGGTGCATTGGATGTACGCAATCAATGCAGTGGTTTTGTGTATGCGTTGAGCGTGGCCGACCAGTTTATAAAAAGCGGTATGTACAAAAATATTTTAGTGGTAGGTGCAGAGAAGCATTCCTTTGGTTTGGACTTTACTACCAGAGGAAGAAATGTAAGTGTCATTTTTGGTGATGGTGCAGGCGCTGTAGTGTTGCAACCAACTGAAGAGGCTAACCGTGGCATCTTAAGTACACATTTGCACAGTGATGGCGCTGATGCTGAAATACTTGCCATGTACAACCCCGGCACACATGCTAATTACTGGAAAGAAAATTTAGCCACATTCAATGAGGGAGAAATTGCAGATATGTTTATGAGTCACGCCATGATTGATAAGGCGGAGCTGTTTCCCAATATGGATGGTCCGCAGGTATTTAAAACGGCCGTTGTAAAATTTCCGGAAGTGATTACAGAAGCATTAAAAGCAAATCACTATGAAGCTGCTGATTTGAATCTGCTCATACCGCACCAGGCTAACTTACGCATTGCACAATTTGTACAGCAAAAACTAAAGCTGCGTGATGATCAGGTGTATAACAACATTCAGAAATATGGTAACACTACAGCAGCAAGTGTTCCCATAGCTTTATGCGAAGCCTATGAAATGGGAAAAGTGAAGGAAGGGGATTTGATTTGCCTCGCTGCATTTGGCAGTGGTTTTACCTGGGCCAGCGCATTGTTGAAATGGTAAGTACTTTTTATTTTTGAACCTGTGCAGGAACACATCATACATACAAAGCATCTGTTTCCGGTTTTGGATGAAATGCTGATAGCGTTACTTCAATCTCTTACTGAGGAAGAATGGCGTAAACCCACCATTGCTAAACAATGGACGGTTAAAGACATTGCTGCACATTTGCTGGATACAAATCTCAGAACACTTTCATTTGCAAGAGACCGCCATTTGTTACAACCCGATATACCCATTGAAAACAATGCTGACCTTATTACCTATTTAAACAAACTCAATGCTGAATGGGTAAAAGCTGCCAGCCGTTTAAGTACAACGGTATTAATTGATTTATTAAAAAGTTCAGGGCATGCGTTCTGTGATTTTATGCAAAAGGCCGACCTGCATGCTGATGCCATTTTTTCAGTAGCATGGGCAGGTGAAGCAACATCTAAAAACTGGTTTCATATTGCCAGAGAGTACACGGAAAAATTTATTCATCAGCAACAAATAAGAGATGCCGTTAACAGACCCGGTTTACTTACACGGGAATTATTTTATCCGTTTATTGACACATTCATGCGGGCCTTGCCGTATACCTACAGCGATATCAATGCGCCCGATGGAACATTGATAGCTGTAACAGTTTCATCAGAAGCGGGAGGCACATGGCTGTTAAAACGCAACAACAGTAACTGGAGTTTGGTAGCAGCAGATAAAACGCAACCGGCCGCTCATGTAACAATAGAGCCATCAATTGCATGGAAACTTTTTTCAAAAGGAATAACACCGGCAGAAGCGGCACAACAGGTTGTAATTACAGGCGATACAACATTAGGTGCTATTGCATTAAACATGATTTCAGTAATGGCTTAATCAATCATAAAATATTTTGTATGAAAAAAATAACAATGTCTTTTTTAACTGTTTTGATGTTTTGCTCAGTTTTTTCTTTTGCCCAGCTCAAACAACACATCAACCCCGATGGAGTGAATAAACCAAATACCTACTCGCAGGTAGTAAAAGTAAATGGAGGTACAATGATTTTTACATCAGGTATTGTGGCAGATGATGTAAACGGAAACATCATTGGCAAAGGAGATTTGAAAGCACAGGTAAAGCAGGCATTTGAAAATTTAAAAATCGTACTTGCTGCAGCAGGTGCTGATTTTAAAAATGTAGTAAAGATGACCTACTATGTAATTAATTACAAGCCGGAACAACGATCTATTATTCGTGAAGTGCGTTCTAATTATTTGCCAACAGAAAATGCACCCGCCAGCACACTGGTAGGAGTAGCTGCTTTGTATATTCCCGAGGTACTGATTGAAATTGAAGCGGTGGCGGTGATCAAGAAACAAAAGAAAAAATAATTCCTTAATAAGAATCCCAATAGTTTTGCGACGCTATGCAGCGTCGCTTTATTTTTTTAATCAATCCACGTGCCGGTGTACAAAAAGGCAAACCGCTTCCTCAAATCATTGAAGAACGTTGCAAAGCTGCACAACAATCTTTTGAGATTGTTCCTACTGTAGCAGATGGCAATTACAACTTTCTTATTGAAAAAATTCAGCAGCAGCAAATTACGGATGTTGTTATCTGCGGTGGAGATGGTACCATCAGTGCAGTAGCATCGGCCATCCGTCATCTGCCCGTCAATATTGGTATTATGCCTCGTGGAAGTGGTAATGGGTTGGCATTGGCAGCAGGCATCAGCAAAGAACCGCATAAAGCATTGGATGTAATCTTTAAAGGCAATCAGTTGCTGGTAGATGCATTTCTTATCAATAACCAATTTTCCTGTATGCTCAGCGGTGTTGGCTTTGATGCAAAAGTGGCACATGATTTTGACCGTGAACGCAAACGTGGTTTTTGGAAGTATGTAAAATTGGTAATGAAGAATTTGTTTTCCATTCGTACCTGGAAGTTTACCATCGATAGTGCCGAAAAAAAGTTTACTGCCGATGCTTACTTTATCAGTATTGCCAACAGTAATCAGTTTGGTAATTACTTCACCATTGCACCCAGAGCAAGTTTAAATGACGGGTTACTTGATATAGTAGCAGTTGAAAAAAGTAATTTAATATTACTTCCCTTTCGTGTGTTGTGGCATATTCGCTTTGGCACGTTTACAAAACCTGATGCAAAAAGCTATGGCATAACCTATTTTCAAACTGCATCAGCAACAATCACAAATCATGAAGCTGCACCGTTGCATATTGATGGTGATGGTAAAGAAACCCCGGAACTGTTAAAAATTGAAATTCTTAAAAACGCATATTGCTTATTAGTGCCCTGAAGATTTATTATGAAAACTTCAGCTATCTTTAAGTTATTATGATTCCTTTCGCAATACCTGCTATCATAAACAGTTTAAAACGCAAAGAGTATTCGCCTTTTCGAAGAGGAAAGATGCGTAAAAAAGCAGAGCGCTCATTAAAAAATTTTTTTGCTGATTCTTTTCTCATTGTTTTAGGTGTGCTGTCTGCAGGTTTTGGTTTGCGTGGTTTTTTATTACCCAATGATTTTATTGATGGTGGTGCTGTTGGAATTTCGTTACTTGTAACAGAAGTTACAGGTATATCACTGCCTTTAATTTTGGTACTGGTAAACCTTCCATTTATTTTATCAGGAATTAAAGTAATCGATAGCTGGTTTGCAGTTAAAACTGCTATTGCCATCTGTATGCTGGCCTTAGCCGTAGCGGTAATTCCTTATCCTGAAATGACACAGGACACATTATTAGTAGCCGGCTTTGGCGGATTTTTTCTGGGTGCAGGTATTGGTCTAGCTGTAAGGGGCGGATGTGTAATTGATGGTACCGAAGTACTCGCCATTTTTGTAAGCCGAAAGACGGGCTTAAGCATTGGCGATGTGATTTTGATTATCAATCTTATTATATTTTCGTTTGCTGCCTGGCTGCTATCGGTTGAAACGGCCATGTATGCTGTGCTCACCTATTTATCTGCATCCAAAACGGTTGATTTTGTAATTGAAGGTATTGAAGAATATACAGGGGTTACCATTATTTCTCGCAAGCAGGAAGCTATTAAAGATGTAATTACTGATGAATTAGGCAGGGGCTTTACTGTGTACAAAGGTGAACTTGGTTATGGCAAACGTGGAAAAACAAAAACACCAACAGATATTATTTACACAGTGATTACACGACTTGAGGTAAGTAAACTCAAAGCTGAAGTGGAAAAAATTGATCCGGAGGCTTTTATTATTATGCACAGCATTAAAGACACTAAAGGTGGTATGATTAAAAAGCGCAGATTAAAATATTAGTGGTTTATTTTCTTTTTTGTAATTCCATCAATCGCTGAAGTGCATTTGTATTCTTCTGATTATATACTGACAAAGCAATGTCTTTCTTTTCCCGTTCTGTTAAATGAAAACTTAAGGCAGCTCCTTTTTTTTGTGAAGAAGGTTCATAAATGAAACTGAAACGGTACACGGGCACATTGTTTTTGGTATAGCTCATCATACTTTCCTGCATATAATCCTGCACTTTGTAAAAATTATATTGCAGTGTAGTTACGGGTTTATACAGTATATCGCCAATACTGGGCTCTTTAAAATCTTCTTCCCAATCGCCTTTCTTACGGTCACGTATTTGTATATAAATCACACCGGATGTATTTTCTTTTATCCATGTGTTAAATACATCCATAAACCGAACTGTGATTTCCTGCCCGTAGTTATCCCGCAAGCCTGCATCCATTACATCCACAATAGGGTGTGTGGGCAGCCATACATTGGGCAGCACATACGGAAAGGTGGCATTCATACGCAGCGCAGTGAGCAGGCGAAGATTGTAAGGATTCAGGTCTTTAAAGTAAGCGCCATAATCAATAGCATCAGGCTCTGCTGTAATACCACGCAATGAATCTTTTTGCGGACGCATGAGATAAGATACCGGCTGTGAACATACAATCATCTTCCGTCCATCCTGACTCACCGTTGAACAAAATAAACCAATAGGGATGGATGCTGTTCGTTCTTCTGCTTCGTAATCAGCAATACGATCAGTTAAAATAGTTCCGGTGTTGTAATTCAGTTGTTGTTCAAATGCATAGCCTCTGTCTTTTACAAAACGATACGGGCCCACTGAAAATTTTTGTGCCGGCGCAACTAAATCTCTTGTTACATAAGCAGAAAAAATAGGATTGAGTAAATCTTTAGCAATATTTGTTTTGTATTTCGGGTCATGTAAATCAATTATTGAACCCTTTAATTTTCGTCTGTACAACTCTCTGTAGTAAGTGGCACCCAGCATTCCGCCTGAAGCGCCGCTGTACACAATTGTTTTTTTCATAAGTGTACCACTGAGGGCACTGTCTAAATGACTCAACACATTTACGGTGAACGCAGAAGAACGATTGCCGCCACCACTTACATTAATGATGTAGAGAAATGGTTTGTCTTCACCCTGCTTTTGCTTCCATTGATTGAGGGTGGCAATCATATGCAGACTGTCTTTCGTAATCTGTTCATTGGTGCTGAGCGCCAGCATAGATTTTAAATTGTACTCGGGTCGTTTACTTCTGTCTTCATAATTTAACCCAAACGCTTTATTGCGAATATCAATATACTCATAGCGAAAGAGCAGATTAAAGATCAAGACCAATAGTACTGCTACAGGCACGCTCCATGTATCTAACCAGTAAGCCAAGGCACCAGATGCGGCAATCAATATGGAAAAGAATACAAAAATGCTGGCAGCAGCCGGTAATTGCAGTTGTGGTGTATCCAGAAACAAACCGTAAATCATTAAGAACAAAAAGGCAAGTACAATGGCCATTACCGCTGCAAAGTTGTGCCGGTTAAAGATGAGGTCTAAAAAACTTTGACTGTAATGTGTTACATTTCTTGCTTTACGAACAGTAAAAAATCCGGTGAGAAAATACTTCACTTTAATGGTTGCTTCATGATGATGTACGAGTGAAATGGGTTTGTACTTTTCTATAAACTGTTGCGGATTGCTGAGCACCGGCCTCAATGTTCTTAAAATTACCCGCTCTGAACCGTAGAAGTAAAAAAATGAAAAGGAAATAAAAAGTATTAACCCGGATAAAAAACCCGCAGCTATCAATACAATTTCACCCGTGGCCATTAATTCTTTTAAATGATCAAACCGTATGAGCTGTATAAAATAATTAATGAGAAACAGCAACGGAATACCGGCATTGTTCAAACAGTATTTTAAAAACGGTTTGGAGGCAGTAGCCAGAAATTTAAAGAAGTTACTGAAGAGGATAAACGTGGTAATATTCCAGCTCATCACAAACACACCATAAGCGGCACCTACAAAAAAGGCGCTTAAAAAATCCACCTGGCCCATGTACTCCGGAGCCAGAAATAATGAATCAGCACCAAAGTGATTCATGAATCCGCCGCTGATGGCACTGCCCAGCAAAAACCAAAAAAGCAGCAGCAGTTGATATTTTCTGAAATGCAGAAAAATTAACTGAACCGGAAAACTATGCCATATGCCAAGCAGGTATTTCTTCATGTTTAATTGATGATGAAGATACAAACGGTTTGGATTAAACGTATAAGATGGGTGCGATGTTGTAAATGCTGCTTGCTAATGAATTCTTTCTCCTCCTTGGTATACAACACCTCCACATGGAAATTTGCATCATCATAACAATTGTGCAGCGGAAAACGATTCTGCGAAGTACAGGTTTAAACTTCCTCGGGTATTACAGGAAGTTTGATTTTCGCCGTCGTTGTGTCTTTTGACCAACGACTCATGCACACCGCCCTCACTCCCTCCAATGCGTTAGAAAGCCGAACTGATCAATCAGTGTTTTGTAAAATCTGGCAGAGGAATAATAATAGTCTTCAGGTTTTTCACACAACCCTGCCTCCACAGGATTGTAATGTAAATAATCTGCCTTTTGCAAATACACATCATCACTAAACAAGTCAATGCTTAAGGCATTACGTTCCCAAATTTGGTACTCCCTGTCGGCAGCAGTTACATGAAATGCTTCAAGTAATTCCGGATTATTTCTTTGCAAATTAAATTTAATTTGCTGTGCGGTAAATTTTAAAAAACTATGCTGTACTTGCTGAGGTGTAAAACCATTAACAGCCTGCCATATTAAGTGAATGTGATTGCTCATAATTACAAAACTGTTTACAACTACACGTTTTTCGCTTACCAGAAAACGAAGACTGTTAACTATGATTTCCTTGTACGTATCATCAGCCAGTAGATGTTTCCATTCTAAAATAGTAGCAGTGAAAAATTGCGTATGGTGTTCTGTCTGTATCATGGAGCTTGTGATACTACAATTTACAGCTTTTCATGTAGCTATGTGCTTATGAATTCCTCGTTGGTGAAAACACCGAACGAGGGCGGTATGCTGTTTTTCATCATTGGTTCTTTTATCGGCGTCGGGGAACACCAACAGCGGCAGGAAAAACAATAAGCAGATGAAAACAAGTGGAAACAAAAAAGCTCCGGATGACTCCGAAGCTTTTGCTCCCCCTTCAGGACTTGAACCTGAGACCCTCTGATTAACAGTCAGATGCTCTAACCAACTGAGCTAAGGAGGAATGTTTTTCCGTTTAAACGGGTTGCAAAAATAGGGGATTTCAAAGATTGTCCCCAAGCAATCCACAAATATTTTTATTGAAAAAGACTGAAAAGCCCGTTCGCTTCCATACCCACATACACACCATCTTCTCTTACCTCCACAGGATAGGTTTTTAAATAATACCCTTCACCGCTCACATTGCGTCCGTTTTGTAAACTGAATTTGTAGCGGTGCAGCGGACATACAATATTACTCAATGCATCCACAAACCCTCCCGCCATATACCCTCCGGCATGCGGACATTTATGTGCACATGCAAATACCTCATCGCCTTTACGGGCTATACATATAATTTTATCTTTTACCTGTACTTCGCAAAGGTTATTTCCCTGCCACAAAAAATCAGCAGCACTTTCTGCAATTTTATGCCAGTTATATTTCTTTTCGGCAGGCATTAATAATAGAATTCTGATTTGTAGGGGTAACGGATGCGGTAGCGTTCACGTACACTGTCTAAAATTTTTGTACGGAGCTCGTCAATGTTCCGTTTATCTGCAGCACTGATGAACACACAATGTCCCTGTGTATTTTCTTCCCAGCGTTCTTTCAGCTCCCGGAGAATCATTTCTTTAACTTCCTCTTCCAGCCATTCATCAAATTGTGTTTGCTCATACAAATCCATTTTGTTGAATACCGTTACCACCGGTTTATCAGCACAATTCATTTCCTGCAGTGTTTTAAGTACTACCTGCATTTGATCTTCATATTGCGGGTGAGAAATATCCACTACATGCAGCAGTACATCACTTTCACGTACCTCATCCAACGTACTTTTAAAACTTTCAACTAAGTGATGCGGCAATTTGCGGATGAACCCAACCGTATCGCTTAAAAGAAACGGTGTGTTTTCAAACACTACTTTACTGGTAGTAGTATCAAGTGTGGCAAATAATTTATTTTCTGCAAACACTTCCCTTTTACTCAACAGGTTCATCAATGTACTTTTTCCTACATTGGTATAACCTACTAATGCCACACGTATAAACTCTCCTCTGTCTTTCCGCTGCGTTAATGCCTGTTTATCAATTTCAGTGAGGCGCTTACGCAGCAAAGAAATTTTATCTTTTACAATACGGCGGTCTGTTTCAATTTCTGTTTCACCCGGGCCTCTTGTACCAATACCACCACCCTGCCGTTCCAGATGTTTCCACATGCCTTTTAGTCGGGGTAGCAAATATTGATATTGTGCCAGCTCCACCTGCGTTTTTGCCTGTGCTGTTTTTGCACGGCTGGCAAAAATGTCAAGAATTAAATCACTGCGGTCAATGGTATACACGCCCAACGCCTTTTCAATGTTCATAATTTGAGCACCGGTCAATTCATCATCAAATATTACGAGTGAGATGTTTTTTGAAACAACATAGTCTTTTATTTCTTCTAATTTTCCTTTGCCCACAAAAGTTTTACTATCAGGGTGCGGCAGCTTTTGGGTAAACCGTTTAATGGTTTCAGCACCTGCTGTTTCTGCTAAAAAAGCCAACTCATTCAGGTACTCATTTACCTGCAGTTCTGTTTGCGTTTTATGGATTAATCCAACCAGCACAGCACGTTCGCTACTTATTTTTTTACGTTCAATCATATTGTTTAGGGAGTGCAAATGTACTGATACAAATACAGTTTTATAAGAGAATAAAAAAGCGGATACAACATGTATCCGCCCTTAACAATCAGAAATTTTATTTTATAAGCCGGTAACCATTATACCAATGGTAAACGGACGAAGAAGATTTGGCCCCTGACCTTCTTTAATAAAGTCGTTCAACTGGTATTGTGCAAATAGGCCAATATTACCATAACCTATACGTGCAGTAGGTGCAATTCGCAAGCCATTAAAATGCTGACGGCTTCTTTCTTTGCGGGTAAAGTTTACATTACCGGCCCCATCTCTGTCAAATCTTGTTTTATCTACCGCACTAATCATGGTGCCCACTTTTACACCCAATGCAAACTTCCAGCTCTTATTGGGATTTTCAGGATTGAGCATATAACGTAATTCAACAGGTGCTTCCAGATAAGCCGTTTGTAATTTGATACGTTTATAAGCATTGGCAGTATCTGCACCGGTATTTCTCGAAAAACGAAATGAACGGCTATTAATGATATTCAAATCTCTTTTTGCATCTGTATCAAAAAACATATGATCCGTACCAACGCCTGCACCTATGCCCACACTCCACCGTGGATCCGTTTTGAATGGAAAATCAAAGGAAAAGTAAAGATTAAACGAGCGGGATAAACCTGTTGTTGCTATTGAATCAGGAGCCTGCATCCATTGTAAATAACCCAATTGAATCATTAAATGATCTTTTGGGCGATTGGTGAGATTGATCTTACTCCAGTCTTTTTTCTTTTTGGAGGGTTCATCCTGTTGTGCAAACAATACAACCGTTACAAAAAGAAAACTCAGTACTAAAAAACTTTTTTTCATTGTTGCGTATTAGAGTTTAAGCAGCTCCCGTTTAACAGGAACGCAAATGTATTGGTAAAGCGGTTAACCAAAGGTTAAAGCTACCTGTAAAAAAAGCCCCGTAAGCGGAGCTTTTAGTGGATCCTGCAGGATTTGAACCTGCGACCCTCTGATTATGAGTCAGATGCTCTAACCGACTGAGCTAAGGATCCGGCCTTTTTAGGCGGGGGCAAAGATAAAGAAATCAACTATTGTTTGAAATACAATTTCTTTGCTTTATGAAAGCGGTAAAAAACATCATTTTTGATCTGGGCGGTGTGCTGCTGGATATTGATTTTGAGCGGTCGCAAAAAGCATTTGCCAACCTGGGCATATACAACTTTAAAGAAATGGTTACACCTTTTCATGGCAACGAACTGTTTAATTCTCTGGAAACCGGATTGGATGCCGATGCTTTTTATGATGAATTTCGAAGGCTTACCTCTACCCAACACAGTAATACAACTATTGAAGAAGCATGGAGTGCCTTGCTGGTCAATTTCCGAAAAGCAAGTATTGAACAGCTGCTGCATCTTAAAGAACGCTACCATACTTTTTTGCTGAGTAATACCAATGAAATACATGTGCAACGCTTTCAGCATATGTTTCGGTCAAGTTTTGAAGGCAAAGAACTGGATGATTGTTTTGAAGCTGCGTATTATTCCAACCGCATCAAAATACGAAAACCTGCGCCGGAAGCCTGGCTTTATATTATGGATAAACACGCACTTCTCCCTGCCGAAACATTATTTATTGATGATGGTGCTGCTAACATAGAAGCAGCAAAACAACTGGGTATGCAAGCCATTCACTTATTACCCGGCATGTATATTGAAGAACTGGAATGGTAAACTTATGATTACCGGCTCACAACTATTGACTGAATTTACTTTACTTCCTCAAAGTCAATATAATCTCCGCCTTTAGAAGCAGGTTGAGGTTGTTGCTGTGGTGCGGCCTGGCGTTGAAACTCCTGCGCCTTTTCATTCATTTGTTCTTGAAAAGCATTCATACGTTTTTTCATATCGCCGGCCACCCGGCTTACAGGAATAAGAAAATGAAAAATAAATCTGTACAGGATATAAATAAGAAGACCTATTAAAAGAATGCGTAACATAATGCTGCAAAGTTAGACGCTTCCCATCTATGCATTTCTAAAGAATTTGATAAATGGCGGGTTTCTAAAAAAGATTTGTGCCATACGGCCTCCTTCCCGTACATTTGCAACGGAAAAAGAACAGCAGAAGGGAACGGAATCGTTCCCTTCTTTATTTCACTTACATGAGTATTGAGCAAAAAACAGAAACCATCCGAGGTCTTGCACAAGACATGATTGCAGAAGAGCCCGGATATTTTTTAGTAGATGTTAAGCTTAAGCCGGGCAACAGCATTCAGGTGTTGCTTGATGCTGATGGTGGCGTATCCCTCAACAAATGTGTGAGTTACAACAGGTTACTTTATAAGACGATTGAAGAAAAATCGCTTTTTGCTCCCGGCGATTTTGCCCTGGAAGTTTCTTCTCCGGGACTGGATGAACCGTTGAAGCTGCCTCGTCAGTATCAAAAAAACATTGGTCGTGCAGTAGAAGTGATTCTTAAAGATGGGCAAAAAGTTAGCGGTAAACTGTTGGCAGCCGAACCGCATGTGGTGGTGGAAGAAACCAAGGGCAAGGGTAAGAAACAGGAAATTGTTCAACATACATTTTCATTGGATCAAATAAAAACAACAAAAGTTCAAATTGTATTTTAAAACAATCCCGTAACAGGCGGGAGTAGAAAATTCTGAGTTATGGCTAGTATCAACCTCATTGAAAGCTTCCAGGAATTTAAGGATGCGGAAAATATTGACCGCCCCACCATGATGAAGGTGTTGGAAGATGTGTTCAAAACATTACTCCGTAAAAAATACGGCAGCGATGAAAATTTTGATGTGATTGTAAACACGGAAAAAGGTGATTTGGAAATCATGCGCCGCCGTACCATTGTAGAAGATGGACAGGTTGAAGACCCATTAGCCCAAATCGAATATTCCTCAGCCGTAAAAATTGAACCGGATTATGAAGTGGGCGAAGAGTTATATGAAGATGTGGACATTCATGACTTTGGCCGTCGTGCTATTTTGGCTGCTAAGCAAACGCTGGCCAGCCGTATCAACGATTTAAAGAAAAACGTTCTGGTAAAAAAATACAGCGATCGTATTGGTGAAATCATCAGTGCAGAAGTGTACCAGGTATGGAAAAAAGAAGTACTGTTGCTGGATGAAGAAGGCAATGAATTGTTATTGCCCAAGAGTGAGCAAATACCACAGGATTACTTTAAGAAAGGCGAAAACATTCGTGCCGTAATTAAAAAAGTAGATTTAAAAAACAATGCTCCTGTCATCATTCTTTCAAGAACAAGTCCGCTTTTCCTTGCGAAATTGCTGGAAATTGAAGTGCCTGAAATTTTTGATGGTCTTATCGTTATCAAAAAGATTGTACGTGAGCCGGGCGAAAGAGCAAAAGTAGCGGTAGAAAGCTATGATGACCGTATTGATCCTGTAGGGGCCTGTGTGGGTATGAAGGGCAGCCGTATTCACGGTATTGTGCGTGAATTGAAAAATGAAAACATTGACGTTATCAACTTTACCAATAATATCAACCTGCTTATCCAGCGTGCACTTACGCCTGCAAAAATCACCAGTATGAATGTAGATGTGGAAGGCAGGCATGCTGATGTGTATCTGAAACCCGATCAGGTTTCACTCGCCATTGGTAAGCGTGGTGTAAATATTAAACTCGCCTGTGAGTTAACCGGTTTGGAAATTGATGTATTTCGTGATACAGATGAGGAAGGAGATCAATTTGATATTGACCTCGATGAATTTTCTGATGAAATTGAACCATGGATCATTGATGAGCTCAAGCGTGTAGGTTGTGATACAGCCCGCAGTGTACTGGAGCTTACCAAAGAAGAATTAGAGCGTCGTACAGATTTGGAAAAAGAAACAATTGAAGAAATTCAACGTATTTTGAAAGAAGAATTTGAAAAAGAATAAAGTGGAAAAGGATAACAGTTGCAATTTTAGAAAATCACTTATCACAAAAAAAGAAAACATAAAAGAACTGAATGTCTGATAGTAACACACCACGTTTATTGGCTGCCGCTAAAGAATTTAATATCGGTAAAGATACCCTTATTGATTTTTTAGCCGGCAAAGGATTTAGCAGAGACGATCTCAAGCCTACCGCAAAGCTTACGGAGCAGATGTACCGTGCTTTGCAGGCAGAGTTTTCTTCTGATAAAGCAGCTAAAGCCAAAAGTGATCAAATTGAAATACCCAAGGGCGGATTAGCTGAAAAAAAGAAAAAAGAAGATGAGGAGGTTTCATTTAAAAAAGAAGTTAAAAAAGCAGCAGTTAAAGAAGAAGAACAACCGGTAGTGCCTGCCCCCGAAGCACCGGCAGTAGAAGAACCTGCACCTGCTCCCGCAGTAGTGGCAGAAGAAGTAAAACCTGCGGAAATAGCCGAACCTGAAATTGTAAAAGTAGAAGCGCCCGAAATTGAAGGGCCAAAGATTGTAACAAAAATTGACCTTGATAAAATCGACAATTCTACAAGACCCAAGAAAGTAGTAAAGAAGAAAGCAGAGGTTCAGGAAAAAACAAAAGAAGTAGAAGTTGTGAAACCGAAGGTTGAAGAACCGGCCGAACCGGCAGAGCCGGCTCAGGAAGAGGTGATTATTGAAAACATTAAAGCTGAAGTGCTGGAAGGCCCTAAAATTTTAGGCAAAATTGAACTCCCCGTTAACCCTGATACAAGACCCAAACCAACTATATCTGATAAAGAAAAACGCAAACGCAAGCGCATTCCTATTGATAAAAAAGGAACACCTGCTATTGAAGATGATCGTAACCGTCCCCGTGTGAGCGATGGCAACCGAGGCGGTCAGCAAGGTGGTGGCAACAGACAGGGTGGCGGCAACCGTAGCGGTCAGCAGGGTGGCGGCAACAGACAGGGTGGTGGTAACCGGGTCGGATTTACCAGAAGAGAGGATAAGGTTATTGACGAAAAAGAAATTCAGGAAAAGCTCAGAGAAACACAGGCAAAACTTGCAGGTGCAGGCGGCCGTGGTAAGAGTTTAAAAGCCAAATACCGCAAGCAAAAACGTGAAGAAGCAGCAGAAAATGTTGACGGAACAGATGAAACAAATATTTTGCAGGTTACAGAATTCATCAGTGCCAGTGAGCTGGCAAGCTTGATGGATGTAACGCCTACTGAAGTAGTGGCCAAATGTTTTGGACTGGGCTTAATGGTTTCTATCAACCAGCGTTTGGATGCTGAAGTAATTGAACTGGTAGCAGGTGAGTTTGGATATGAAGTACAGTTCATTGATATGGAAAAGCAGGCAGAGATGGAAGAAGAGATAGAAGAAGACAGCGAAGAGGAACTGCAGCCACGTGCTCCTATAGTAACCATTATGGGTCACGTTGATCATGGTAAAACATCGTTGCTGGATTACATCCGCAGTGCTAATGTGGTATCTGGCGAAGCGGGAGGTATCACACAGCATATTGGGGCATATGAAGTAAAAACAGAAAGCGGTAAAAAAATTACCTTCCTTGATACGCCGGGTCACGAAGCGTTTACGGCCATGCGTGCCCGTGGTGCCAAGGTTACAGATATTGCAGTAATTGTAGTAGCGGCTGATGATGCTGTGATGCCGCAAACAAAAGAAGCTATCAGCCACGCACAGGCTGCCGGTGTACCCATGATTTTTGCAGTAAACAAGATTGATAAAGACGGTGCCAATCCGCAAAAGATCTACGAGCAATTATCACAGATGAATATTTTGGTAGAAGAGTGGGGCGGAAAATTCCAAAGCCAGGAACTCTCAGCCAAAAAAGGATTGAACGTTGATAAACTATTAGAAAAAATATTATTAGAAGCTGAATTGCTGGAACTCAAAGCTAATCCTGACAGAGAAGCTACCGGTTCAGTAATTGAAGCATCGCTTGATAAGGGTCGTGGTTATGTAGCTACCATTCTTGTTCAAAACGGAACATTGCACCAGGGTGATTTGATTGTGAGTGGTCAGCACTTTGGTCGTATCAAAGCCATGTTCAATGAACGCAATCAGCGTGTGGAAGTAGCAGGTCCATCAACTCCTGTTCAAATTCTTGGTTTAAACGGTGCGCCGCAGGCGGGTGAAAAATTCAGAATGTATGAAGATGAAGCGGAAGCAAAAGAAATTGCTTATCGTCGTGCACAGATCCTGCGTGAGCAGGGCATCCGTACCAAAAAGCATATCACACTGGATGAAATCGGCCGTCGTTTGGCATTGGGTAACTTTAAAGAACTCAACCTTATCATTAAAGGTGACGTGGATGGTTCAGTAGAAGCGTTGACCGATTCATTACAAAAACTATCTACACCTGAAATTGCGGTGAACGTAGTACATCGTGCCGTGGGTGCCATCAGCGAGGCTGATGTTACGCTTGCAAGTGCATCGGATGCCATCCTTATCGGTTTTAACGTTCGTCCATCATCACAGGCAGCAAAGCTAGCAGAAAATGAAGGGGTACAGATTAAAAACTACTCCATCATCTATAATGCCATTGAAGAAGTGAAGAGTGCGATGGAAGGATTGCTGGAACCGCAAATACAGGAACGTGAAGTGGCAACGGTTGAAATCCGTGAAGTGTACAAGTTTGATAAAGCTACTGTTGCCGGATGTTTTGTTACAGAAGGTAAGATGAAGCGTGATGCCAAGATTCGTCTCTTCCGTGATGGGGTACTCGTCTATCCACGTCAGGAAGGTGCTTTTGCAGAACTGGGAAGTTTAAAACGTTTTAAAGACGATGCAAAAGAAGTGGTAAATAATATGGAGTGTGGTTTAACCATTAAAAACTTTAGTGACATAAACGTGGGCGATACCATTGTGGCATATGAACAGGATGAAGTAAAACGTACGCTTTAACACAGATAAAAACATTCGTTAAATCAGAGATGGCGATGCTGCAACAGCCGTCATCTCTTTTATTTTTGACCTCATGCAAAAAATGAAAATTCTTTCTCTGGCTGTTTTGCTGCTTGTTGTTGTAACAGCCGCATTTGCACAACCACGCAAAATTGTGGCCGATAAAATTGTGGGGCAGGTGGGCGATCGCATTGTGTTGAAATCTGATATCGATAATCAGATTGCTGATGCCAAGCGTCAGGAAGTAGATCTTCCTGCAGATGCCAGTTGTTACTTAATGCAGCAATTGATCATCAATAAAATGCTGGCCTTGCAGGCAGAAAAAGATTCCTTGCCCGTAAGTGATGAAGAGGTGGAAGCAGATATTGATAACCGTATCCGTTATTTTATTCAGCAATATGGCAGCCGTGAAGTAATTGAACAAATTACCGGAAAAACCATTTATCAGTTTCGTGAAGAAATGCGTGGGCCCATTAAAGAAGGAAAGCTGGCAGGAAACATGCGGAATAAAATTGTAGAAAACATCAAGATCACGCCCACTGAAGTAAAAGCTTACTTTGAACGTATACCAAAAGACAGCTTACGTTTTTATGAAGTAGAACTGGAATTGGGTGAAATTGTGGTGTATCCCAAAGCGGGGCGTGAAATGGAAGAGTATGCACAGGACGAGCTAAAAGAATTCAAACGCCAGGTAGAAGCTGGCGAAAAGAAGTTTGAAACACTGGCATCACTTTATACAGATGACCCGGGTAGTAAACAAACCGGTGGTATGTATGTGCTTAACCGTACGGATAAGCAGTGGGATCCTACCTTTTTTAATACAGCTATGAGTTTAAAAGAAGGTCAGGTATCACGTGTCATCAAATCAAAGTTTGGCTATCACATCATTCAATGTGTAATGAAGAATGGTGATGAAGTAACAGTGCGTCACATTTTAAAAATTTCGAGAATTACCGAACCTGATATTGCAGCGGCACTTTTTAAATTAGATACCATACGTACCAGTTTAATTGCCGGACGTATTAAGTTTGGCGAAGCAGTGAGCAAGTATTCAGATGAAGAACAATCAAAATTCACCGGCGGTCGTAAAATGGGCGGAGATGGTTCTTCCATCATCACTATCGATCAATTGGAGAAAGACATTGTTCCGGTGCTTGATTCATTAAATGTGGGCGAGTATTCAAAGCCATTTGCTTTTACAGATGAGCGTGGGAAGAAAGGCGTGCGTATGATTTATTTGATTTCAAAAACCGAACCTCACCGTGAAAACTTAAAAGATGATTACAGCAAGATTGCTGCTCGTGCTTTGGAAGAAAAAAAGGAATTGGAGTTGGAAAAATGGTTTAAGCGTAATGCGTCTACCTTTTTTGTACAATTAGATGAGGAATACAATAGCTGCCCAAGCATCAAAGCCTTACTGGAACCAGTCAGCAAATAGTTAAGATTATCCCGAAGCTTCCAACAGTTCGGGATAATATTTGGAAAATTGCATGTACGTACATACATTTGCATTGTGAAATTGGAGGAAGCCATACAAAGTGTGAAATTTAAAAACCAAACCCACAAAGCGGGGCTGAATATTTTATATACTGCCTGGTGGTTGAAAACTACCATGAGCAGGGAGTTAAAAAAATTCGGACTCACGCATGAGCAATACAATGTGCTGCGGATACTGAAGGGAAAAAGTCCGGAAGAAATGTGTGTAAAAGACATTGCAGGCCGCATGATTGAAAAAAGCTCCAATGTACCCCGCATCATTGATCGGTTAGTGTTGAAGAAATTAGTAAAACGTTCAACTGATGCCAACGATAAACGTCATACAGTTATGACGCTCACAGCAGCAGGGTTTAACATTCTTGAATTAAGTACGAAGCGGATTGATGAAATGTTTAACGAACTCATTGCAGTATCTGAAACCTCAGCGGCAGAATTAAACAACCTGCTTGAAAAATTCAGGGAAAAAGAAAATTGATATTTTTTTAAACAAATGCATGTACATACATGTAATTCATAAAAGGAGAAATGAACAATGAAAACAATTCTTCACAAAGCAGCAACCAGAGGTCACGCCAATCATGGCTGGCTCAACAGTTATCACACTTTCAGCTTTGCAGGTTATTATGATGCGTCACGCATTCATTTTGGCGCTTTGCGTGTGTTGAATGATGATACAGTAGCAGCAGGCATGGGCTTTGGCACACATCCGCATGACAATATGGAAATCATTTCCATTCCCCTCAGCGGTGATTTGAAACACAAAGACAGCATGGGTAATGAAGCCATCATCAGGCAAGGCGATATACAGGTAATGAGCGCCGGCACCGGCATCAGTCACAGTGAAATGAATGCCAACCGTGATAAGGAAGTAAAGTTTCTGCAGATATGGGTATTCCCCAATCAAAAAAATGTGCAGCCACGTTACGATCAAATTTCGATGGATGAAAGCAAAATGAAGAACAACTTTTTACAGGTATTAAGTCCTGATAAAAATGATGAAGGCGTTTGGATTCATCAAAATGCATGGTTCAGCATGGGGTTGATTGAAAACGGAAATACCGTCAACTATGCGTTGAAAGATAAAAACAATGGCGTGTATGCATTTGTACTGGAGGGTACAGTTTCTGTAAACAATGAAGTGTTGGAAAAAAGAGACGGATTAGGCATTACAGAAACAGAAGCCTTCACTGTAACAGCAACAGACAATGCAAAAGTGTTATTGATGGAAGTACCAATGAAATAACGAGCAATTAAATACATAACAATAAAAAACCTGAACAAAATGGTAACGTACAAAATTGACGCTTCACACAGCGACATCCTCTTTAAAGTAAAACACCTGATGATTACAACCGTAACAGGAAGCTTTAAAGTATTTGATGCTACTTTAACTGCTGATAAAGAAGATTTCAGCGATGCACAAATCAGTTTTACGGCTGATGTAAACAGCCTTGATACCAGAAGTGAACAACGGGATGCTCATTTAAAGAGCAACGATTTTTTTAATGCAGAACAGTTTCCTGAATTAAAATTCACTTCTACCTCCTTTACAAAAAATGGTGATGGTTACATTCTGAAAGGTGATTTAACCATTCGTGATGTAACTAAATCAATTGAACTGAAAGCAGATTATAACGGTGCTATGGTGGACCCATGGGGACAAAGCAAAATCGGTTTTGAAGCTGAAGGAACCATTAAGCGTAAAGAATTCGGTTTGAACTGGGATGCAGTTACAGAAGCAGGCGGAGTAGTGGTAAGTGACGATGTAAAACTGCAACTGAACGTGCAGTTTGTAAAGCAGAATTAATACACTCACAGTTGTTGAGTTTTCATCAACCTGTGAGTACAACTCACAGGTTTTTGTTTGTTCAGAAGAAGAGTTGTGTGTTTGATATGAGACAAAATAATTGTGCAGCATTTAAATCTCTGTGCAATCTGCGTGCTAATTATCTCCACACAGAGCTTTTAATAGAACACAGAGAGATGAAAAAGTGTACTATAGTTTATTTAAGTTCTTCAAAAAATGTTCAATGTTTATTATGAATAAAGCAATCAAATACATCCGTAAAGCCTCACCTTCACATATGGTAGGCGACGGATTTAAAGTAAAACCCTACATCAGCAGGGATATGTGGAAAGATGTAAGCCCGTTTCTAATGCTGGATTATGTAGAGCCATGGAATTTAATGCCTACCGATCATCCCCGTGGTGTAGATGTGCATCCGCATAAAGGATTTGAAACGGTAAGTATTTTATGGGAAGGAGCCCTGGCACATGAAGACAGCAGCGGTGGTAAAGGCAAACTCTTTGCCGGCGATGTGCAATGGATGACAGCGGGCAGTGGTATTCTGCACAAAGAATTTCATGAAGAAGAGTTCAGTAAGAAAGGTGGTGTGCTGCACAGTGCCCAGTTGTGGGTAAACCTTCCGGCACAGTACAAAAATGTACCACCTGCTTATCAGGATATTCATGCTAATGAAATACCTGAAGTGCTGTTGAATGAAGGCAAGGCAAAAGTGCGTGTACTGGCAGGCGAACTGAATGGGGTTGCGTCTAAAGCAAAAACATTCACCCGCATTAATATTTATGATGTATATGCACAGTCGCATGCTGATTTTTCTTTAACGGTACCTGAAGGTGATAACACCTCCATTCTGGTGTTACAGGGCACCATTCATGTAAATGATAGTGAAGTTGCAAGAGCCGGTGACATCCTCGTTTTTGAAACAGCAGCAAATACCATAACCATTCAAACCAATAACGATACCCATCTGTTGTTACTGAGCGGCGAACCCATTGATGAGCCCATTGCAGCCTATGGTCCGTTTGTAATGAACACACAAAAAGAAATCATGGATGCGATTAATGAGTACAACGCAGGTAAGTTTGGAGTATTAAATTAACAATTATGATTCAATCAACTATTGGCAGTGAAGCTTACAAAGTAACGCACAGCAACGGGCGCCACACTTTTTATGCAGATGAACCGGAAGAGAAAGGTGGCAACGACACAGCGCCCACGCCGGATGAGTTGTTAGAAGCAGCATTGGCAAGTTGTACGGTCATCACACTTCGTATGTACACCACGCATAAGCAATGGAATGTGGGAAACATTCAGGTGAGTGTATCACTGGTTCGTGAAAAAGAGAAAAGCATCATTACCCGTGAATTACATTTTGAAAACGAACTGACTGAAGAACAAAAACAACGTTTGGCACAGGTAGCCAAAGCCTGTCCTGTTTCTAAAACATTGGGCGGCATCAATGAACTTTTCGTAAACGTAAAATAAAAGCAATTAATGAAGCATATTCTTTTCAAAAAAGAAGAAAGAGGTATTAAAGACATTGGCTGGTTGAAAAGCAATTTCACTTTTAGTTTCTCCTCCTACTACAATCCTGCCCGTAATGGTTTTGGATTGCTCAAAGTATTTAATGACGATTTTGTGGAAGCCGGTAAAGGCTTTGGATTGCATCCGCATCAGAATATGGAAATCATCAGCGTAATGCTGGCCGGTAAGATGAATCACATGGATACGATGGGCTATAAAGAAATTGTGGAGAAAGACTGGGTACAGATTATGAGCGCCGGTAGCGGTCTTCGGCATGAAGAATACAATGTGGGTGATGAAGAAGTGAACTTTCTGCAGATATGGATTGAACCCAAACTGCAGAACATCAATCCCCGTTACCAGAAACGCTTCTTCCCCAAAGAAAAGCGTAAGAATCAACTTACTACCATTGTGAGCAATGAAGAAGGGCAGCACCACTGCTGGATTAATCAAAATGCAAAGCTCAGTCTGGGTTGGTTTGAAAAAGATGCAGTGGCTGATTATCAGTTGAATCCTGTAAACAAAGGCGTCTATGTTTTTGTTATGAATGGTTCAGTAACGGTTAACGGTATTGAGTTAGGCACACGTGATGCGGCAGGTATTTGGGAGGCTTCAGCCATCAGCATTCACGCAAAGGAAGAATCAGAATACATTATTATTGAAGCACCCATCAATCACTAAAAAAATTATCATATGAATATAGAAATTATAGCAGGCAGTCCCAGAGAGAACAGCGTAACATACAGAGTGGCTTTATTTCTCAAAACATTTTTAGAACAACATACACAGCATAACGTAAACATTATGGATGTGCGTGAGTGGAATTTACCGCTGCTTCAGCATGTATTTGTGAGTGAAGAGGCTACGCCTGATGCTTTTAAGCCGTTGAGCAGACGAATGTTTGCGGCCAATGCGTTTCTGCTCGTTACTCCGGAGTACAATGGCAGCTACACCCCTGCCATGAAAAACTTATTGGATCATTATCCCAAGCAAAGCCGTAAAGCATTTGGTATTGTTACGGCCAGTCCCGGTATCATGGGTGGTATGCGTGCTACACAACAGATGCAATTACTCATCAATGCTTTGTATGGCATTGCCAGTCCGCACATGCTGGTAGTGGGCAATGTAGATAAGCGCTTTGATACAGAAGGTAATTTGCTGGATAGCAGCTTTCAGAAATCGGTTGATGTGTTTGTGAAGGAGTTTTTATGGCTGGCGGAGAGCTTACATCCAGAGACGGTGTTGAATTGAGCAGGCTGGGTAGTCAAATTTTAACTGTGAGTTTATAAAGATTGAACATTCTTTTTTCAGTAAGAGCTTACAAATGAAAAAAACTACGATTTTTTTGTTAACAGTTATCATGTTTGGTTGTTCCGCCAACAGGGACCTGTCCAAAAAGAGTACTACACCTGTAGATTTTCAGAAAAACTTTAAAAGCATACATATAGTTTTTGCACAACGAACAGGACAGCGATTTAAAGATTACGTATCTTTTCCTTCAAACTCTTCCATTCTCTGGAATAAAAGAATATCTGGTATACTTTTCCCATTAAGTTTTGATTTAACTAAAGATTTATTCATTAATCAAAGGATTAATAATTTTGAAATTGATACACGATTTATTATTGACACAACAATAAGGGCGGGAGAGGCTTACTTTAGAAACCGAAGGCCCAGAACTTCACAATGGATTACATCAGAATGGATTCATAAAACAGCTTTGGACATTCAAGCTAATAAACCCTATCAACTCGATTCTGTTTTGATAAGAACGGGACAAGCAAAAAATTTAAAGAATTTAATCTTTTATGTATTTCATGATTTACGTAACCCATCAGCTGGAGGGATACCAAGTGGCAATTATTCAAGCTATGGTGAAATGGAGGTGCGACTTCGTAGTTATGTATTTGGTATATTAAACAAACAGGTAGTTTATTACAAAGACCATTTTTATATAGCAGGGGATATACGAAAATTAGACAGTGTGCAGGTAGCAAAAATTACATACAGTTTGTTTGAGGATTTTTTTAATGCTGTTCAAAAATAACCACTCGGAATCTATCGGTTAGACTTACGATTTAAAATCCAACAGTATTTAAAATCCAGGAAATATGGGTGGCAGCCTAATTGTTCCCCGCAAACCTTACAGGTGTTTTCAAAACCTGATTTAATACGTCTATGTAAAAAAGGAGCTTTACATTTGCACTTTCAATTTCAAACGGCTCTTTTCCCAATACGTCATGAGTGATGAAATCAAACACGAATGTGGCCTCGCCTTCATTCGTTTAAGAAAGTCTTTCTCCTATTACCAAAAACAATATGGTTCGGCACTGTACGGTCTTAACAAACTGTACCTGCTCATGGAAAAACAGCACAACCGTGGACAGGACGGTGCCGGCATCGCTGCTGTAAAGTTGAATGTAGAGCCGGGTTATCCTTTCCTGCATCGGTTGAGGAGTAATGCCAATCAGCCCATTGCCGATTTGTTTTTTAAAGTGGGGCAGGAAGTGGCCGAGCTGGAAAAATACCAGCCTGATATTAAACAGCACCCCGGTCTTATGAAAGGTCATCTGCCCTTTCTGGGAGAAGTCATGCTGGGCCATTTGCGTTATGGCACCCAGGGAAAAAACAATGTAGAGTTTTGTCATCCCTTCATCAAACGCAACACACATCCTTCCAGAAATTTAGCCCTTGCCGGCAACTTTAACCTGGTGAATACGGAAGAACTCTTTAGTCTGGTAAATATTGACCCGGGAGAATTTCAGCGCCAGAGTGATTTGGCGGCTATGATGGAAGTGGTGCATCATTTTCTGGTGAAAGAAGATGAGGTAAACCCCAATAGTCCTGCTATCTCTTCCCTGTTAAAAAAAGCAACGCCTTTGTTTGATGGTGGCTTTACCGTAGGCGGTATGACGGGTAACGGAAGTGCTTTTGTAGTGCGTGATGCTCATGGCATTCGCCCTGCCTATTACTACATTAATGAAGAAGTGATTGTTGCCGCCAGTGAGCGTGCTGCCATCCGCACCACATTTAACGTGGGCGAAAATGAAGTACTGGAGTTAATGCCCGGCCAGGCATTGATGGTAAACCCCGATGGGAATTACAGTATTGAGCAGGTAATGCAACCCAAAGAACGCAGGGCCTGTTCCTTTGAACGGATTTATTTCAGTCGTGGCAGTGATGAAAAAATTTACAGAGAGCGTATTACACTCGGTCACAAATTGAGCAAGCGGGTGCTGGAGCATATCAACTATGATTTAAAGAATACGATCTTCTCTTATATCCCCAATACAGCGGAAGTGGCTTTTTATGGTTTGGTGAAAGGGATGGAAGAATACCTCAATCAGATCAAAGTGCAACGTATCATGAGCTGGGGTAATGACTTTGATGAAGAGAAGCTGAGTGAAATGATCAACCGCAAGATTCGTCAGGAAAAAATTGCCATTAAAGATGTAAAGCTGCGGACGTTTATTACAGAAGACAGTAGTCGTAATGAAATGGTACAGCACGTGTATGATGTTACCTATGGTACGGTACGTAATCATGAAGATACACTGGTGGTAATTGATGATTCTATTGTACGTGGTACCACTCTCAAGGAAAGTATTGTACGCATGCTGGGAAGATTAAAGCCTAAAAAAATCATCATTGTTTCCAGTGCGCCGCAAATTCGCTATCCTGATTGTTATGGTATTGATATGAGCAAGATGGGTGATTTTGTTGCGTTTAAAGCAGCCATTGAATTATTAAAAGAGCGTGGACAGGAAAGTTTGATTGATGATATCAAGAACACCATTAAAGAAATGGCCCGCAACAACCAGTTGCACACAGAAAATGTGGTGCGCCGTTTGTACAAATCATTTACTACAGAAGAAATCAGTGATAAGATTGCGCAACTGATTACACCGGCTAATTTTTCCATACCGGTGCAGGTGATTTATCAGAACATTGAAGATTTACATGCCAGCTGCCCTACCAATACCGGCGATTGGTACTTTACAGGTAATTACCCTACACCCGGAGGGAATAAAGTATGTAACAAAGCATTTTTAAATTATCTGGATGGAAAGAATGTGAGAGGCTATTAAGATAGTTTAGCTGAATTTTTGATATATTGTTATACCGACTTTAAAATTCAGTGAGGGTTAACAACGACTCTGAACCACCTGCAACAGCAGGTGGTTTTCTTTTTATCTTTCCTTCATGAAACAGCTTTTACTCATTCGCCATGCCAAGAGCAGTTGGGCTGATGCGGGCATGGAAGACTTTGACCGTCCGCTGAACGAACGTGGTAAAAAAGATGCGCCTGAAATGGCTAAGCGCTTACTCAAGCGGAATATTTCCATTGATGCATTTGTAAGCAGCACAGCCAATCGTGCACAAACCACCTGTGCCGCATTTATGAAATTGTTTAATGCAGATAAAAAGAAGTTGTTTTTAAAAGAGGAATTGTATTTAGCGCCTCCACAGCAGTTTGAAGAGGTGATTACGTTATTAGATGATGCTGCAGAAACAGTTGCCATATTTGCACACAATCCCGGCATTACAGATTTTGCAAACAGTCTTACCAAAACAAAAGTGGATGATATGCCCACCTGTGCGGTGTATGCAGTTAAAGCAGATACAAAAAGCTGGAAACAGTTTGCAACTGCAAAGAAGACCTTTTGGTTTTTTGATTATCCCAAACTGTTTTAATCAAACTAAAAAAGAGAAAACCGTAGTTCCTGTGTAGTGGTTGAAAGATCATCTTTAAGATTGACCCCTGTAAAAGATGCGTTATTTACTTTCCACTCCTGACTTATAAAGTCGAGCTCAAAGTTTGAAGATAAAATATCAATTGTAAGGGTTCTGTTATTACCGTTCTCACTCCATGTGCCATCATAAGTGGTAATGCCGTCATTTACAGTTAACTTACCATCCGCAGTAAAATTAAATTTATAACCTGTATATAAAACAGTAAATACAGCATTCATTTCCCTTGCCAGGCTTATCTTCCACTCTTTTGCTGTTAATACACTTGAAACAGACGGAGCTTCTGTTCTTTTGCGGCAACTGATAAACAACAGTAAAGAAAAAAGAAAGATAGATAGTATATTCTTCATAGTAAATGGGATTTAAGGTGAAAATACAACGAAAAAATCTTTTCCGTAGTATATATGTGTTTAGAAAAAAGCCCCGTAACTATTTGTACGGGGCTTTTATGTTACTGTATGTTGTATTTCAGTTTATACCGTTCATAGAGCTGTTTGTGTTTGTCAGTTAAGCTTACTTCTCTTCCCTGTATGCAGGCATAGGTGATAATGCTTGTACGCATATCAAGTATATCGCCTTCACTTATAACAATGTTTGCATCTTTACCTGCTTCAATAGATCCCGTCATTTGTTCAATACCCAGAATTTTTGCAGCATTTAACGTAATGGCACTAAGCGCCTGCTCTTTAGTAATGCCATATGCAGCCGCAGTGCCTGCATTAAACGGAAGATTGCGGCCACGTGTTTGGCCATCTTCATCATTAATTGCATACAGTACTCCTGCATTTTGCAGATAGGTGGCTGACTTGTAAGGCAAATCAATATCATCATCAGGTGTAGTGGGTAATGAGTGCCGCTGACCAAGGATAACGGCAATATTGTTTTGCTTCAATAAATCAGCAATCAAAAAACTTTCACTGCCACCCACAATCACTACATCAAATCCAAACTCTTTTGCAAAATCTATTGCTACCAGCATTTCTTTTACAATATCACAATGCACAAACAGTTTTTGTTTTTTGTCAAACAACTTTTTAGCGGCTTCAAATTTTAAGTTTACTTCTGTATGTGTTGTTTCTCTATGATACGCTTTTGCCTCACGAAAGAAGTTTTTGATTTCTTCAATACGGGCCAGTCCTTCCTTTACTACATCAGCAGCTGTTCTTGTTTCTGTAAGACCGAGAAATGCAGCAAACGGATTGGGGCGAAAGAATAATGATGGCATGTTCATATGCATGGCTCCATCTGCATTGTACAAAGCATCTTCCCAGTTCCAGGCGTCTAACTGTACTACAGAAGATGAGCCGCTCACAGTACCGCCCTGTGGTACTATATTGGCCAGTAAAATTCCATTGCTCTTGAGTGTGTTGATCACTTTTGAATCTGTATTGTAAGCAACCACTGAACGGATGCTTGGGTTTACACTGCCGATTTCAGTATGATCAATAGTGGCCCGTACACTGCTCACTTCTGCAAGACCTAATTGTGAAATGGATAATATCAAACCGGGATAAACGTGTTTGCCTTTGGCGTTTACTGTTTTTGCACCTGCGGGAACCTGTATGCCTGTACCCACTTCAGTAATTTTTGAGTCAGTTACTTTAATGGTACAGTTTTCAATGACCTGTCCATTGCCCACATGTACGGTGCCGCCGGTAATATAAAAGACACCTTTATTTTCTTTGGCAGGATACACATTATCCTGTGCCATTGCTGCATAAACAAACAGCACTAATGTTATGATTGATAATAATTGTTTCATCAGTTTGAATTTTAGTCGTTACTGTTTTGTGTTTGCGCTTCTGCTTCTATTACAAGCAATCCGTGTTTGTGATTGTGCTCACTGCATGTATGCATGATTTCCATACTGGGAGCAAAAGGAACTACAGGGGCACCCATTCTTTTTTCGCCAATCATCTTTGCCATTAAACGTGCACGTTCTTTTGCAATTTCAATACGCAGTTGCTCATCCTTTACACGATCGTAGTACACAATGCCGTCAACAATCGTAAACAATGCCTTACAGTAAATACTCAAAGGATTGTCACTCCATAACACCACATCAGCATCCTTGCCCACTTTAATACTGCCCACTTTATCTGCTACGTGCAGCATGATGGCCGGGTTTAATGTTACCATCTTGAGTGCCTCTTCTTCACTCATGCCGCCATACTTTATACTTTTTCCGGCTTCATGATTGAGGTGACGTGCCATTTCAGCATCATCTGAATTGATAGCTACCAATACACCTGCACGCTGCATAATATTGGCATTGTAAGGAATAGCGTCTACCACTTCCATTTTATAATTCCACCAATCACTGAAGGTGGAGGCGGCTGCACCATGTTGTTTCATTTTGTCGGCCACTTTATAACCTTCCAGAATATGGGTGAAGGTGTTGAGTGTAAATCCAAACTTTTCTGCCACACGCATCATGTCTGTAATTTCACTTTGCACATAGGAGTGACAGGTGATGAATCGTTTTTTGTTCATGATTTCAACCAATGCATCCAGTTCCAGATCTCTGCGTGGTGCAAAAGCTTTTGGATTTTTTGTTTTTTCAGCATCATATTTTTTCCATGCTGCTTCATAATCTTTTGCTCTTGTAAATGCATCAATCAATACCTGGCTCACACCCATACGTGTATCCGGAAAACGATTGTTTTGTTGCGATGAAGAACGTTTTACATTTTCGCCCAGCGCAAACTTGATAAAGCCGGGCCAGCCCTGAAACTTCAGCTCTTCAGCATTGGCACCCCAGCGTAGTTTGATGAGTTGTGTTTGTCCGCCTATTGTGTTTGCTGATCCGTGAAGGATGTGTGAAGAGGTAACACCACCGCTTAACTGTCGGTAGATTTGAATATCATCAGGATTTAAGTTGTCAGTAATCCGTACTTCTGATGTTACACTTTGTCCGCCTTCGTTAATGGAAGCAGCAGCAATATGCGAATGCTCATCAATAATACCGGCTGTAAGATGTTTGCCCGTGCCATCAATGATTCTTGCGCCCGGTTCATTTAAATTTTTGCCAATGGCTGCAATTTTTCCATTCTTGATTAATACGTCTGTGTTTTGAAGGATACCTTCTTTTTCATTGGTCCATACAGTTGCATTTTTTATAATGATCGTTTCCTGTTTGGGTGCTGTTTCAAAACCATAACCATTAAAGGGATAGGTGAGTTTTCCCATTTTAGGTGCAGCGGAGGTACGGCTGCTATCCGTTTTTGTTTCTGTTTCTTTTGAATACGTAGCCGTCCAGGTAAAACGTGTGCCATTCACATCATCACCCACACCGCTCCATACTTTATCATTGGCAATACCACTTAAGCGAATGTTATTTCTGCTTCCTTTGGCATCAGGGAAATTGAGCTTTACCTGTTTGCCATCAAAACTAAAACGACCTGTTACAGTGTCCTTGCCAATGATAGTTGCAGTAGTATTGTTTTTTACATCCAGCGTAAAATTTTTATTACCGGCCGGCGAATACACTGTTAAATTATAGATACCTTTCGCATCGCTCCACAATTCTTCTTTTACTGCATATTTTTTACCCTGTATCCAGTTTTGATAGATGACTGTTTTTTCATTGAATACCGGACCACTTGTAATAATGAAGTTGGCCAGTTTACCTGCCTCCAGACTTCCCACCATATCATACACACCTAAAACAGTAGCCGGATTTTTTGTGAGTGCTTCCAGTGCTTTGGTTTCACTTAATCCATATTGAATGGCTTTACGCAGGTTGGCCATGAATTGTTTTACATCACGCAAGCCAGTAGTACTGATGCAGAAGTTAATACCAGCTTTTTCAAACATAGCTGCATTGGCAGGCGCCATTTCCCAATGTTTCATATCCGTGAGTGACACAAAGCGGGCATCATGCGGATCTTCTACATCCATGGCCGCAGGAAAGTTAAGCGGCAGAATAAACCAGGCATTGGTTGCTTTCATTTCATTGATACGCTGGTATTCATTACCACCTGCTTTAATAATGTATTGTATGCCAAACTCATCACCAATTCTATCTGCACGGAGAACATTCCATTTATCACCCGCATCAAAAAACTGCGGCAGGTTTTGCAGCTCATTCCAGTATTTGAGTGAAAGATTAATACCTTCTGCTTTGGGATTTGTTTTATACCAGGCAGCATCCAGGTAAGTTTGACGGAGCAATGCAATATTACCCATCATGGAGCTGGGGTAAGTTTGCGTTGAAATACCTTTATTGAATGAATAATGAGCTGAGGCACGTTCTTTTAAAATCACTTTGTTTTCTTTTTCACCTGCAAGCGAAACAAATACACCGCTGCCTCTGGCAATACCATCTCTCTGGTGAACGAGTGCTGCACCAAAACCACTTTCACGATAATTTTTTGCTTTTGCATCATCCGTTACAAACAGATGCGAAGCGTTTACATCTGAACGAATTGCCTGGTTCCATCCAAACGCTCCTTTTTGATTAGAAGTGAGCTGGGCCGGTGCATTAAAGTTGAAACCACCAGGTGATCGTTGTAAAGCAGGCATACCATAATCTGCATACACATCAATAAATGAAGGGTAAATAAACTTGCCTTTACAGTCAATTATAACAGCGTCTGATGGGATGGCAACTGAATTGCCAATAGTTAGGATACGGCCATCCTTCACCAGCATGGTTACCGGTGCGGGAGCGCTTGAAGCATCTTTTACAATCATTGCATTGGTAAATGCATATGTGGCATATCTGTTGTCTGCCACGCCGTTTACAGGAAATGTTTCCTGTGCGTTGATGACTGCGGCAGTGAGCAGGCACCAACATAAGAGCAAAATTCTTCTCATGTTGAAAATTTAATTGTTGTAACCGTAAGTTAAGTTGAAATTTTTTTCATGAAACAACTCAATGATGAGCGGAGATAAAATAGTAAAATCCGCAATTTCATAGGATAAGCACTTCTTTTTTTATGGTTACTCTTTCTAAAGTTCAACAAATCTTGAAATTCAGGGTAATATGATGCCTAAAAAAGGTAAAACCATTAGGCAAATTGAGAAGATATTTCTATTTTTAATTTTACAATCCAATATCAATCTTGACCACATTGACCGCCATACCTGAGTGTTTCTTACAATCCCATTTGTTTTATTATAATCAAATTGGTATAAATGGTAAATTAATTACCGCCAATGCTCACTTTTTAAATACGTTCAGAATTAGTGAGGTTGATATGCATCAACTGCATCTGATAAATACCATACATCCTGAAGATGCAGAACAATTCAAACAAGCAGTTGAACAATGTATAGCTCAACGGGGTACAACTGTTCCTGTTGTTTTGCGGAAACCAACAGGTCTTACCACTTTTCCTCAAACAAAATGGGAGTTAACATTCATTAATGACTCAAGTTATGAAGAGCCATATATACAATGCATAGGAACTGATTTTAATACTGAACTAAAAGGAAACGAACATTTGGAACAACACAGCCCCAAAGAAAATACCGGTGCCGGGTTGTTTACAACATTGCTGAGTAATAGTGTAGATGTAATCCTTATTTGTGATATAAGTGGCGTAATTACGTTTTGCTCACCAAATATCAGGGGGGAAATGGGTTATGATGTGCATGAATTGATTGGTAAAAATGGATTTGACTTTGTGCATCCTGATGATTTGGTAAATGCTTACAGCTCTTTTGAAAGTGAGATCACCAGTCCTGATGCCAACAATTCTGTAGACCTTCGGTTTAAAGCAAAAAACGGAGGTTGGATTTGGTTTGAAACAAAGGGTAAAAATCTTTTGAAGCATCCACTGGTACATGGTTTAATTATTAACCTTAACAATATAAGTGTACGAAAAGAAACCGAGGAAGCCCTGCAGCAAAGCGAAGCCAGGTACCGGAGTTTTTTTGAAAACCTTCCCTACCCATTATTTTTGATTGATCCCGATTCAAACAGTATTGTTAATTCCAATTTGTGTGCTGTACAAAAATATGGTTACACAATTGAAGAGTTTCAGCAAATGAAACTGAAAGATTTGTATGAGGAAAATCCTGAAGCAGACTTCTCAGAAGATTTATCCGGGCAGCAGAAAATGGTGAGACACAGAAGTAAAGCAGGCGAATTAATCATTGTAAAATTAGAACAGTATAAGATACAGCATGAAGATAACGGTTATCAGATGATACTGGTGCAGGATGTAACTGATAAATACAACCGTGAGAGAGAAGCACAGCTTGCATATGAAATATCAAATATTTTAATGCAAAACACTTCTGCAGACGAAGCGCTGGAAAAAGCACTTCAGAAAATCAGGAGATTTACAGGTTGGGATTTAATTGAACTGTGGACACCTGCCTATGATCATTCCTTTATAAAAAATGATATTTCTGCGTATTATTTCAACCATCCCAAAGCTGAAGAGATTAAAGAGTTTGTTTATAAAACAAGGCTCCGGCATTACAGTAAAGATGTGTATAGCAATGTACCTGTTTATCAACTAAAAGAACCTTACTGGATTGATTTACGAAGCCCCGGAACATCACTCACACGAAAAAATATTGCATTACAATGCGGTTTTGTTTCTTCACTTGCTGTACCTATCCTCAATGAAGGACGTATAATCTGTTGTGTGTATCTGTTTGCATTTGAAGAAAAAGGACATAATCAATATGCTGAAAAACTCATTGTTACATTGGGCAGCTTAATTGGAGCCGAAATTGAAAAAAGAAGAAGACAATTAGAGCTTGATCGTTTCTTTAAAATAAGCCCCGATATTATGACTATTGCCGGTCTTGACGGGAAGTACCTGAAAGTAAATCCTGCTTTTGTTCGGTTTATTGGTTATACTGAAGAGGAGGCAAAAGATATTCATCCGCTGCATTATGTGTATCCTGAAGACAAGGAACCGGTTCTTGAAAAATTAAACGAACTCTCAAACGGAATTTCAGTAGGATATTTTGAAAACCGTGTGGTTACAAAAAAGGGTGAAGTAAAATGGATAGCCTGGACAGCCACTCCCGTTTTTGAAGAAGGAATGGTAATAGCAACCCACAGAGATATAACAGAGCAAAAGTTGATTGAAGAAGAACTCAGACAAATAAATGAGCGTTATGAGTATGCAACAAAAGCTACTACAAACGAGGCTATATGGGATTTGGATTTAAAAACACACGAAATAACCTATAGCGAAGTATTTACCACCCTGTTTGGCTACAGTTCTTTGAAAGAAGATGCTACACTCTGTTTTTGGGAAAACCATATTTATTTTGAAGACCGTGAACGGGTAACGTCCAGCTTTAACACATTTCTTTCTCAAACCAAAACACCTAACTGGTCTTGTGAATATCGCTTTCAAAGGCGTGACGGTACGTATGCTTTCATTGTAGACAGAGGGTATATGATTTTTGATAATCAAAACAAACCCATTCGTGTAGTGGGAGCGATGGAAGATATAAGTGAGCGAAAAAAACTGGAAGAAGAACTTGTAAGAAAGGAACGATCACGGCAAATGCAGATTGCACAGGCGGCTGTTAGTGCTCAGGAAAAAGAAAGAGCAGATGTGGGCAAAGAACTGCACGACAACATCAGCCAGATGCTTACCAGTACCAAGTTGTTTCTGGATATTATGCGAAACAAAACGCCCGATGAAATGCTGGACCGCAGTATAAAAAACATCAATACTATAATTGCAGAAATCAGAAATATTTCCAAGGCATTGGTACCTTCAAGTATTGAAGACCTCGGCCTAATTGCATCTTTAAATGATTTGCTGGATAATATCAGGATTACCAATATTATTGAAATTGAGTTTTATCCTGACACAGATGTTGAAACAGTAATTAATGAAAATTATAAATTAACTTTGTACCGAATTGTACAGGAGCAAATCAATAATATTGTAAAACACGCCAACGCCCGTAACGTGTTAATAGAATTATATCATGAAAACAATACAGTTGAATTGGTGATAACTGATGATGGAAAAGGGTTTGACCCTGCTACAGTAAAAAAAGGGCATGGTCTTAAAAACATGAAAAGCAGGGCCCAGCTTTTAAACGGAACCATAGAAATAATAACCACACCCGGCAACGGATGTAAATTAAAAGTTCATATACCTTATCAATAAATTTATCTTATGGAGAAAATAACAATTCTTATTGCTGATGATCACAAGCTTATTCGTGAAACATGGAGTTTTATTTTGAATAGCGATGAACGCTTTAACGTAATAGCACAATGCAGTAATGGTGAAGAAGCGGTAACTCTTGCCCAGCAATTGAGACCGAAAGTGGTATTGCTGGATATAAATATGACGCCTATGAGCGGTATTGAAGCCACGGAACAAATACGCAAATTTTCGCCTGCGAGTAAAATCATTGGCGTATCCATGCACTCTCAACCGGCGTATGTAAAAAAATTGCTCAAGCTGGGGGCTCACGGGTATGTTACCAAAAACTCACCGCAGCACGAAATGTTTGAAGCAATTCTTGAAGTAAGCAAAGGCAACCGTTTTATCTGTTCTGAAGTAAAAACGATTTTAAGTGAGCAGGCTTTTGATGAAGAAACATCTACAGGAGCCAATTCTCTAAGCGGAAGAGAACTGGAAATCATCAAACAAATAAAAAATGGTCTGTCATCCAAAGAAATTGCAACTGAACTCAATATTTCTTTAAAAACAGTAGAAGTACACCGTCATAATATTTTAAAGAAACTCAATCTTAAAAACAGTGCCGCACTTGTAAACTATATCAATGAGTCGGGCCTTGTAATATAACAGAGAGAACCTTAAATGAACCGGGGAAACAGCTTGCTGTTTCCTCTTTTTATTTTCAGGAGTTTGCTAATTTCACCGCCAAAATAGTGCTATGGCCATTCGCATCTTCATCACCGGCGGAACATTTGACAAAGAGTACAATGAGCTTACCGGACAATTGTATTTCAATGATACACATATGCACGACCTGCTGGAAATGGGCCGCTGCAAAGCCGATGTGGAGATACGAACCCTGATGATGATTGACAGCCTGGAAATGACTGATGATGACCGTGACCTTATAGTGCATCAGTGCAATAATGCTGACGAAGATAAAATTGTAATCACTCACGGTACAGATACTATGAGTGAAACCGCAGTTTATATTGCCAAAAAAATAAAAACAAACCACAAAACGATTGTTCTTACCGGCGCTATGATTCCCATCAAATTCGGAAGTAGTGATGGCTTGTTTAATCTGGGTAGTGCACTTGCCTTTGCACAAACATTACCTGCAGGTGTATATGTAGCTATGAACGGCCGCTACTTTAACTGGGATAATGTGCGCAAGAATAAACAAACAGGGATGTTTGAAGAGTTGAAGTAACTACTTTTCTTTTTTTCGCTCTCCTTTCCATGGCAATACAAAACCTCTTGCTTCATTCAATGTAATTCCAAATACCTTATTGCCTTCAACATAACCGCTGTGATAATAAGTGCCGCTTTGATCGGCTGTTGTAAAAGCAAAATAAATTTTCTCCCAATCGGTATTTAAAAAACCACCGCTGAAGGGATAGCCGTAAAACTCGCCGTCAAATTTTTTGCCATCTACTTTAGTGAATTTAAATTCTTTCAGATACGGTTCGCTTTCCGGTGAGGGGCGTAGGTCAATGATGAATGTTCCAACAATACTTTCTGCAGTTAATTTGCTTTTGGTTTGTGCACAAATTGAGAATGAAGACAGAATGCCAAAGGCAATAAATATAAATTTCATGTGTGTAATTATAATTCAATGTAATAAGAGTAATCTATCTATTATTTTTTGCCAATCAATTTCTTCATAATAAACTCCATCTGTACATCCCGTTTAGCAGCAATATCTTTCACTTTTGTTTTTACTACATAGTCAGGTGTAACACCTGCATCAGGTTTTGGAGTTAAAGGTGCCTGGTAAATTAACGGAAGATCCATTTCCATTTTTGAATTGGGCAGGTATAAAAAGAAAATCTCACCACCATTAATACCCTGCTGCGTGCCACCTGTTGTTTCTCCAACAATGGTACCCATTTGATTTCTTTTGAAGGCCGCCGCCATAATGAATGTAGCAGAACTGTTGGTAGCATCTGTAATGAGATAGATCTTTCCTTTAAAGTGATTGGGATTGGAGAATACAGGCATGCAATTATTTAGAGGGGCGCTGCTTTCGTAAAATCCATCTGCTGTTTTGGTATAACCTGTTTTTGGTTTCTTAAAGTTCTCATCCCAGGTATCCAGGTAAGGCAGCAAGCTGTCAGGAATAGATGTATAACGGTACAATCTTCTGATGGGGTTGGCACAGCCGATAGGTTTGGTAGTGAGATAGGACAGCACAGACTCCATGGCTTCATCAGCACCGCCTTCGTTTTCACGAATATCAACAATCAAATTTTTATACCCTGCTTTGTTCATCGCTACAAATACACTGTCTAAATACTTTTTAAAGTCAAACTTCCAGTTGAATGTGGCAAAGTCACCTAAACGAAAAACGATGGTGTTCTTGTCAACAGGTTTCAGGAACCAGCTTTTTTCATTCTTGGGCACATCACCATACTTTGCAATAAAACCTGCCTGCCTGTTTTCTTTGCTAAGACCTGCAAGCGTTACCGTAATTGATTTTCCGTTGGCTGATTTTACCCTCAGTTTATAATTGGGTTCATTAATGTTTTGTTTAAAGAACAGTGGAAAAAAAATGTCAAACAGACAATAACGGTCCGTATTAATATCTCTCTGGTAAATATTGATATTATCCAGCTGCTTGTTACGGCTGTTTAAACCATCGCCTTAGCTCACTGTAAGCAGGCTGTCAATAATTTGTTTTACAGGGATGTTGTTAATCGCTACAATTTCATCACCCGCTTTTAAAGAAGTATTTTCTGACAGATTGTGTGTAATAACAAACCGCTCTTCAATGATACGAAACAACACAGGCAGAAACACAGTGGAATACAAATTCCCTTTGAGAATTCGTTTGTTGTTATAATAACTCACAAAGGAATGACCGCATCTTAACTTGATATTGAGCTGCGACAGCAGAATAAAAAAACGTCTTTGCTCTAAAGCGGTGTTTGTTTGCAAATCCAGCTCTTTAAAGTAGTTTTCAATTTGCTGCTTGCTGTTGTAACGATACAATCCGGGATGAATATTTTCCCAGGCAGATTTCAAAATACGCAGGTCTGCTTTCATTTGCTGAGGTGTTAATACTTTCGCTCTTACTGTGTATTTATACTCATGCCTGTTGATCCATTCTGTAGTGCCTGTAAACAATACGTCTTTACGTTTAATAAATACATCACGACCCAAAGTATAAGTATGTCTTAATAAAGCAGCTTTGCGGTCATTGCCATCTACACCCATTTCTTCTGTAACAATTTGCAGATTTCCGTCGGGCAGGATTTGTTTAGAAGTAATTTTTTCTTTGTCAATCATCAAACCATTAGCTGCAATGGTAACAGTATCTGTCCAGTTGGCGTTGGGTTCTTTGGGAAACGAATTGGAAAATGTAAAACGGTTTGTTCTGCCCAACTGCTCCACATCAACATTTGCAGGCATGGTGTATGGTTTGCCCGATGTATAATCCAGATAGGTTAAACTGCCCTGCCAGCTTCCAACGATCGTTTGAAAATCTTTGGCATCAACCTTTGGGTTTTGCTGCGCAATAGATGAAAGACTCAACATTAGCAATACAGTAGCTGTAGCAAATTGTTTTACGGTAACTTTTGTAACACTGCGTTTCATGATCCAATGGTCAACAGAATATTTACCGGCACCGGCAACAGCGATTAACACGAATCCCCAGAACAATAACTGCTGGTAATACATACCTACTAATGGCGCCGGCTCTTTGTACCAGAGAAACGAAACAACAAAAAATTGAAATGCTAATTGCAAAGCAGAGAAACGTGTAAAAAATCCAATGGCAATGCAAAGCCCGCCAACAAACTCACCCCATGCTGCAGCTGCTGCCCAAAAAGCGGGCGATGGAAATGTAAAACCCAATTCACTTACTTGTTTTACAAACCAGCCCGGTGCAGCCAGTTCATTCATCTTTGGCCATCCTGCACCAACAGCAATGGTAAAGCCAATATAAAAACGAAAGAGTAACCAGGCGACATTGAAGGTTTTGTTGCCCGTAAAGCTGCAGCCGAAGAAAAACTGTTTCATGATATATTGATTTAGAATCTTATTGATTGATGTTGAATGTTTTGTTGTTGTCTTCTTTCTTCACAAGTAAAAAAGGTGGTTGATCCGAAATTTTAGTACCACTCATGACTGTATTAACCTGCTCCTGGCTGGCGAGATAAATTTTAGTGCCAACAGGAAAGCGATAGGTTTTTGTAGCATAAGGAAGGATTACAAATGCATTTGTTCCGTTTCCATTTTCATCGGGTCGATAGGAGATAACTGAGAGTTTGGTTGGGAACAAGCTGTTGTTTCTTAATTTGAAACGAACCAATTCAAGCGATGCTCCTTTTTTATTTGTAGCAGTAGTTGTATTTGAACTGCCAAATAGATTTGTTACTTCATTGTTTCCATTCATATTCAGTTCAACCAGTTCTTTTGTATTCACTACAATATCTGCATTGCCAGATGAACTTAGCGTTGTTTTTGCGGCAGTGAGCGTTCCTGCATTAATATCACTATTGCCTGTTGTTTGCAGTATAACTTCATTTACTGTGCCTGAAAGTTTAATATCTGCATTCCCTGAGCTTACCAGTTTGAATCCTTTCTGATTGAGCTGTTTAATTTCAATATTCGTGTTGCCGTTGTTATTAAGTAATTCCAGCGCAGGCACTTTAATGGTTACCACGGTGTTGTTAGATGATAGCCAGCGATCGTACTTGCCGCCGCTTAAATCAAAGGATAGTTTTAATGTACTGCCTTCCTGCTTGTAGCGGAAAAAATCTTTCAGATTATCATCAATGGTAACATCCATTGCAAATCCTGCTGCTCCTGCTTCTACGATTACCTGTGCATTCATGTGGCTGATATCCAGGTTGGTGAAGGGAGATATGACTGGGTTCAATTTTACCAGTTTGCCATTACCACTGATTTGTTCCCATTTTTTACCGTTGTAATTAGAATAGCTGGTTTGCGAATTACCTGTAAATGCCAGACTGAGGAAAAGGATTGGGGTGATGAGTATCTGTTTCATGATTTTAAAATTTTGCTGTAAATGATTTGTTTCAGCAAAGATTCGTTCATGAACAACGGTGGGTCGCCTCAAAAGTTGATTTGAGACGAAGTAAAGAGGTCTCAAATTATTTGCAGCAGTATCAAATGATCTAAGTGATTGAAAACAAGCGGCGTAGTTTGAGGTGAAGTGATGCCATGGAAAACAGAAAGTACAAGAGTGCGACGCAAAACCGCCGCCATGGAATACGAATGCCCGTCACCTAAAAGTGTATTTATAAATTTTTCTCCATCCACTCTTTGGGACTGAGACCCGTTTGCTTTTTAAAGGCACGGTTAAAGGTGGCTTTGGAATTAAAGCCGCAATTAAAGGCGATGCCGAGAAGGGTTTGATTTTTTTGCTCGCCCTGTTTGAGCTTTTCAAGCATGGCATTGATGCGGTACTCGTTTACAAAATCATTAAAGTTCATACCGAAACCGGTATTGATGATTTTGCTGAGCAGCGAAGGGTTGGTGGAAAGTTGTTTGGCTAATTGCGAAAGCGTGAGCTCCGCATTTTCATACAGATGCTGCGATTGCATGAGCGTGCTGATTTTTTCTTTCCAGTTGTCCAACTCAATGTTGTTGATTTTGCTTTCAACGATTTCAAACTCGGCTTCAGTTGCGGTTGCTGCAGTGAGTAAAGCAGGTGATTTGTATTGAAGCAGCAACTCAGGCTCAAACAATAATTTACGCAAAGGAACAACTACTGCATTAAAACCATTAATCGCTACATAATACACCACCACAGCAAATACAAAAAAGGAATACCACGAGCCTTTATAATCAAGATGTTGAAAGAAGGGGAAAAATGATAATAATTCCTCCAGCAACGGAAGAATGGTGATGATGGCAAATGCGATTAAAAAATTGCGAAGCCAGTTGAGATTGGCTACATCAACAAAAGAAAATTCATACATCACATATTGCTTGTACTGGCGGTAAAAGCGAATGGAAAGCGCTAAGTAAAAAAGAATACTGATGTTTTGCAGCCATTGGTACCAAACGTCAAAATCAGGGTCGCTGTAGCCATTCATCAGATAATATTTTTTAACGATGAGTTTATCTGTAACTACTACTATTAAACTCCAAAACAAATAAGCAATACCGGGGACAAAGTGTAATAAATCTTTTTTTGAAAACCGAAAATGAAAATTGGTAATACTCCTTACATAGAAGTACAACAAAGGCCCCATGAACAATCCATGTACAAAAGGTGTGTAAAATAAAATTTCACGATACACAGTGCCTTCACCATACCATCCTGCAAAACCCGTCATCCATGGTACTACATATAAAGCAGCAAAAAACAAAAACCAGCCAAGCAGTTTATCGCTTATGCTATCCTGTTTGTAACCACGGCGCCACAACATGAAGGCATACACCATAATGTGTACAAAAAAGATGAGCAGCAGCGAACTGTAACTATTAAAACTGAATTGCATGAGAGATTGAAAATAACAAACTCTGTTCAATAATGGCACTTGGAGTTTTAATTTAATCAAATGTGAAGTATTTGATTCTCTGCGCTCTCATAGCCTCTACCTGAGATTTTTTTTGCACGCAGAGAAGCAGAGGTCGCAGAGAGAAATGACAATGAAATTTTCATTTCATAGCAAAGGATGTTGTTGATCTCAATGGTATTAAACATGTTTTGTATTTTTAGCGAAATACATGGCATTGAATTCCAATTATCAATTTTTTAAAGAACCGCAACGGGATATAACCATATCAACAGGGGTAACTAAACTGCCCTGTTTTTTTAAGAAGGTGCATTACACCGTTTGTTTGTTTGCTGCATCAAACGAGGCGTTGATGAACCGTTTGAATGGAACAGGCTTAGTGCCTGCATTGAAATGGGGAAGAAGTTATGTAGTAGCCATTGGCATGGTGCAGTATGAAGAAAGTGATTTGGGCAGTTACAATGAAGTGATTGTTGCCATACCATCTTTACCTGAAGGCATGAAAAAGCCTTTCAGCAGTTGGCTGGATTTAATCGGTTCATTAGATAGCAGAAAGGTGGGACAGCATATTATTCATATTCCTGTAACCAGCGAATTTTCAAGAGCAGCAGGAAATGAATTGTGGGGTTATCCAAAAATTGTGGCGCCAGTTGAACATGCGTTTACAACCGCATCATTGCATTCGAAAGTGTTTGACCCGGTGAGTCATGAATTGATTGCAGAGGTGAAAGGTAGTTTGGGTTTTGGTATTCCATCTATTCCTTTATCATTGATTACCTACACGTTTATGAATGAACGATTAATGCGAACCAACGTGAAAGTAAGTGGTATGATGAAATTAAGATTGAATCATTCCATACGTTTAACTGTTGGCGAAAGTAATCATCCATTGTCGAATGATTTACGAATGCTGGGGCTTGATGGAAAGAAACCTTTTTTGGTGATGGATACTGACAAATTTCAGAGTGTGTTTTATGAAGCACACCCCGTATGACGCACTCGTTTGCATAGGAAATAACAACAACCATGATTAATTATACAAAGTACAACTTAGTTTTTGAAGATGATTTTAATTCACCACAGCTGAATCAAAACGACTGGCTGCCGTTTTATTTGCCGCAGTGGAGTTCACGGGCAGCATCCGCTCCGAATTATAAAATTGAAAACAGCAATTTGATTTTGCAAATTACCAAAGAACAGCAACCGTGGTGCCGGGAGTTTAATGGTGCGGTAAAATGTTCATCGGTACAAACGGGTGTTTACGCTGGAAAGTTGGGTTCAAGTATTGGTCAGCATGGCGTATTCAATAAAAATTGTGTGGTGCGTGAAGAACAAACAGCGCAACATACTTTTTTGCCGAAGTATGGTTTGGTGGAGATAAAAGCAAAAGGTATTAATACTTTATCCAATGTAGTTTCCCTATGGATGATTGGTTATGAAGATGAGCCGGAACGATGCGGCGAAATTTGTGTGTTTGAAATCAAAGGATGGAATGTGAAACAGGAGAAAGCTGTGATTGGCTATGGCATTCACCCATTTGCTGACCCGAAATTGAAAGAACAATTCTTTGAAGAAACATTTGACATAGACGTGATGGACTATCATGTTTATGCAGCAGAATGGATGCCTGAAAAAACTGTTTTTTATATTGACGGACAAAAAATAAAAGAGTTACCGCAGGCGCCTGATTATCCTATGCAACTGATGCTGGGCATTTATGAAGTGCCCGAAGGAGTAATGGATAGCAGTGATTACCCGAAAGAGTTTGTGATTGATTGGGTGAAAGGTTATGCTCTTAAAAACTAAGCTGTTTACACTTTATAATACTTTGGCTTGGCGTGCAAACGGTGTCCCGGCTCATAAATCAAACGTATAAATGTGCTGAACCGTTGATTGTTCCGTTGCAGCGGAATGCCGCTTACAATACCAACGAGTAAATTTTCTGCGATGCCTACCCGCATTTGCGGACGCAGAACGGTGTTCAGAATACCGTTTTCAATTTCCTTATTGATTTCAAGACCAACAAAATTTCTGGTACCGGGAATCATGTAGTGCATACTGGTATTAACTTGCCAATTGGTGGGGGCAGCTTTTTCACCTTGTGGTACAAATATCCGGGGACCTGCATATACCATACTGTGAAAATTGGTACCCCATCTTTTTGCTGCAATTACAAAGGGGTTGTATACATGTCCTTTAAAAATATTGCTTTTACTGTAGTTTTTAAATTCTGCCAGTTCCAGTTCATGAATATAACCTGCGGCCAATGAGGTTTTGAGTTTTTCTGAAACAAAGAAAGAATATTGCATAGCCATTTTAAAACTGTTCAGTTTGCTGGAAGGCACAGAATCACGCTGCACACCGTTTACAGGATAATAAAATGAGAAGGGTAATTCCACTTCCAGCCCCAACCGGTTAACAGGTGCAAACTCATATTCAACAAGTGCAGTATAGAGGTCATACTTATTATTATCATTCAATCCCAGGCCGATGTTCCATTCTTTTTCACCTTTGCGTGCGCCTAAGTCTCTGATGAGGTCAATGAACAAGGGCTCCGCATGCAATACTTTGTCTTTTCCTTTCTTGTCGCTTTGTACTTCTTCAATGTAAAGGCTGTCCGCTAATTTTCTGTATTCCTGAGTACTGTCAATTTGTGCAACAACCGTAGCACCAACGAGCAGAAATCCCATTAAAGCAGTGATTTTTTTCATGGCGCAAAAATATATGATACTTATTGCGGACAAATAGCAATCACTATAAATAAGAAATTTTTAAGAATATCAACTTGAGTTATGAGTTGACTTATTTTAATGCGCTATAAAATCTTCAATACGTAGCGCCACTGCATCCCATCCTTTTTCCAGATTTATATTATGTCCGCCTTTCATCATCACCAGTTCTGTACCGAGCTGTTGCGCATTTTTTTTAAGAGATAGTTTATGGATGAGGAAGTCCTCTTCACCACCAATCATAAGCAAAGGAAAGGATGATACTTTTTTTTTCGGCAAATGCAACAACATCATATCCAGGTAAGCCCTGAAACTTTCATCCTGCATCTTTGGTACCACTTCATCAATCAATGCATCACTTACTGAAGGTGCAAACATGAGCTTCTTTGCTTTAGCCTTTGAATTGAATACAGGTTTAAAACTAAATGTAAACAATGCCTGTAAAAAAGAAAACGGATAGGCTTTGATTACCTGCCATGTAGCACCACTGATGCCGCTTGCAGGAACAGAACAAAGCAAGACTGCTTTTTTAATTTTTGCTGAAGGATGCTTTTGCAGATAATGCTGCACAATAAATCCACCCATGCTGTGACCAATCAAATACACATCCGTTTCAAGTTTTGAAACTACGCTGTGCACATCTTCTATGTATTCGTTAATAGTTCTCCATCTAAGTGAACCTTTGCTTTCACTCCCGCCATGATTGCGGTAGCTGATGGCAATCACATCGTACCCATGTTCTGTAAACCACGGTTGAAAATTGTTTTCCCAATACCAGGCACCGAAGCACACACCGTGCAGGAGTACGATAGTTCCTTTTGAGGGTGACGATGGTTTTGTATGGATGGTTTCGATGAACATTTTAGGTGCCACAGAAAACACAGAAGCGCTGTTTTAGTTTTCTGAATTTCTTATCTGTGCTTCTGTGTATACAGTGGCAGTTTTATTTTACCTGTGATTCTATGGCAACACTTTCCCTCCTCACATAATCCTTCGGCAATTGTTTCAATAATCTTTTTCTGAACAAATGATGGTCTACGGTTATTGTATGCCGTGGTGTGTTGATTTGTTTAAAGTCAGGATGCTTCAGCTCCTCATCAATCAACTGTTGCACATTAGATGGGCGTTTCCACTTACCTGCAATTTCCCTGGCCATGATTTTGCTTTGTAATTCACTGCCCGGCCAGATGCAACCCAGCGGCTGAAACAAACCAATGAAGTAAACATTCTCAATGGTGGGATGCATCATCCGTAACCACAACGGCACTTCCCCTTCGCTGTAATCAATAAAACTTTTATCAAAAAACGGATGTGCAATGACATAACCTGTACAGGCAACAATGGAATCATATTCTCCAACCGTTCCATCTTTGAAATAAACCTTATCACCATCCAGTCGTTCAACATCCACTCTCGGTTTTATTTTGCCATGACGGATGGTGTAAAACAAATCTTCATTAATAGTAGGATGATGACTGCCAACAGGTCCTTCCGGTTTTTGCAAACCGTATTCTTTATAATCACCATTACGAATGAATAAGGAAAGATGTACCAACGGTCGCCAGATGAAACGTGGCAGCCAGTCAATCTTATGACTGAACACATCAGCTGGTTTGCCCATTAAAAACTTAGGCGCTACCCAGTAGCCTCTGCGCCAGCTCATATCCACACTCCTGGCAACACGACTGCTTTCCACTGCCACATCACAGGCGCTGTTACCGCCACCAATCACCAGCACACGTTTATCTTTAAATCTTGAAAATCGTTTTACATGATGTGAGTGAATGAATTCACCGCTGAAACTTCCTGCAAACTGCGGCTGGCGTGGTTGCCAGTGATGACCGTTGCACACTGCCAGTGCATCAAAGATGTTTTTGCTTTCAATATTGTTCTTCACCGTTGTAATCAGCCATCGTCCGTCGTTCATCCGTTCACAGTGCTTCACCAATGTTTCAAACTCTATGAAAGGCATCAAGCCAAAATATGTTGCATAATTCTGAAAATAATTTTTCAATTGCACATGGCTGGGGTAATCAGGATAATCTGATGGCATGGGATAATCTTCATACTGGCTTAAGGTTCGTGAAGAAATGATATGCGTGGTTTCAAACACAGAGCTGTGACTTTCTTCTTCTGTAAATACCCAGTTGCCGCCCACTTCTTTGCCGTAGTCATAAACGGTTACCTGCAATCCTTCATCCAGTAAATTTTTTGCGGCTGTAATTCCACTGGGGCCTGCACCAATAACGCATACATGTTTAATCATATCCTGAAATTGCTGAATTAATTTTGCAAATGCTGCATCCCCTGCTCTTTATACTTTCCCTGAAAACCCGCAAAAAAAGTAATGATTTGTTTAAAATCTTTTTCTTCATCAGTTGGGTAAATTAAATCACCAATAATGACTTCTTTCTTTGTAAAATCAAAACCAGCAAGAAGTATAGGAACATTTGCTTCTTTGGCGATGTAATAAAAACCGGTACGCAGTTTATCCACTTTCTTACGTGTGCCTTCCGGGCTCATGGCAAGCCGAAACTTATCATGTTGTTTAAATTTTTCAGCCACCTGCTGTACCATACCTGTTTTGGAAAACCGGTCAACAGGTGTTCCGCCCAGCATACGAAAAAACCAACCAAATGGCCCGTCAAATAATTCCTTCTTACCCAGAAAGTAAGCATGTTTAATAGGAGCAAGATGACGAACGCTCAATCCCACCACTATATCCCATGCACTTGTATGCGGACCTACAGCTATTACCATTTTGGGTACTTCATCAGGAAAACGGCCAACGATTTTCCATCTCTTCCATAAAAACCATCTTGACATTAGCCAATGAATCATTGCAATCGTAAGTTTTGAAAGCAAGAAAGGTAAACTGAATTTTTAAACTGCTCAAAAAAACCTGCTTGTAATCAAAGCAGGTTTTTCAATTATATTTTATTTCAGATATTGACCATACCATTGCAGGTAACGCTCAAATCTGTCTTTTGCATAAGATGGTTTGTTAATACCGTGGTATTGTCCGGGATATACAATTAATCCCGTGGGCACACCATTGGAGCGAAGTGCCTGATACATTTGCTCACTACCTACAGCCGGCACATTAAAATCTTTTTCACCCGTTAAAAACAAAGTGGGTGTTTTTATTTTTTCAGCATTGAGAAACGGATAGGATAATTTTAAATATTTCTGATAGTTATTGTTTTTCCATGGTGCACCCAGCTCATTATCCAATTGCAGGATATACTGATCCACGCCGTACAATGAAAGTTGCAGGGCACTGCCGGCACCGCTGCATGCTGCTTTAAAACGAGTATCTGTTGCAATAGTATAATCAGTAAGAATACCACCATAACTCCATCCGCCAATACCCATCTTTGTTGCGTCTGTTATACCTGCTTTAATACAATAATCTACCGCACCTAAAATATCAGCTACTTCTTTATTACCCCAATCTGCATAAATGGCTTTGCAAAATGCTGCACCTCTGCCACTGCTGCCACGATAGTTGACAGCTACTACAGCATAACCTTTTGCTGCCAGCATCTGACGTGTGAGATCAAAACCAAATTCATCCTGTGATACAGGGCCACCATGAATGAAAAAAATGGTGGGTAAATTTTTTCCATTACTACCGGGTGGTAAGAATAATAAGCTTGAAACTTTAGTGCCATCTTTACTGGTAGAAACAATTTTCTGTACGGTACCTAATTGCAGCGGACTTAAAAAATCATCCTGCACTTTTGTTAATCTTCTTTTTACACCGTTTTCAATGGCAAATAATTCAGCAGGTAATTGCGGCTCGCTGATGCTTGCTATCCAGTTGCCGTTTGGATGCAATTCTAAATTGGAGATAGAGTGTTCTTCTTTTGCAGTTGTTTTTAATACACCGGTACTGATGTTAAATAATCCGATATAACGAAGACAATCATCACCAATAATAACCGCAACTTCATTGCCATCTTTTGAAAAACGTGGGGAACTTGCTGTACGATCAAGAGCTTGCGAAAGTAATTTAGGCTCACCGCCTGCAGCATTAACCACACATAAAATGTACTGGTCATACATATTAAATGCATCTTCGCTGCTGCTGCGTGTGTAAGCAATGGTTTTACCATCAGGGCTCCATTGTGGTGCGCCATCTGTTCCTTTCCAGGTGGTGAGTTGTCGCATTACAGCACCTTTTTTTGCCTCCATCACATAAATATCATCGTTGCTGTTTTTATCAGGGTCTGCTGTGCGGTTACTTACAAATGCAATATGTGAACCATCAGGACTCCATTTAATATTTTCTTCATCATAGTTGCCTGTTGTAAGTGTATCTAATTTTTTTTCTTTTATGTCAAAGAGATAAATATGTGATTTACGTTTGTCATGCAAATAACCCTGTACATCCTGCTTAAAATGATAACGATCGATTACCCATGGTTCATTCTTTTTTTGCTTACTTGTATCTTCTGCATCTTTAATAATGAGCGCCAGCTTTGAACCATCCGGATTCCATTCATACGTTTGCAGCTCACCTTTTACATTCGTAAGTGCGTATGCTTCACCGCCCTGCCGGTTTAATACATATACTTGAGATGTGCCACCGTTGCGGGCTGTAATAAATGAAATGTATTTACCATCCGGGCTCCAGCGGGCATTGCCTTCTCCTTCTGGTGTATACGTAAGCTGAAGTTTTGTATTACCATCCCAACTCATCATCCACAAGTCGGATTTTCTGGAATCTTTTGCACTGTCAATTGAAGAAATGCTGTAAAGAAACCAGTTACCGTCGGGTGCGATTTGACCACCAGTTATACTCAATGTTCTGTATACATCTGAAGGTTGAAGATTACGTTTTGTTTGTGCTGATAGTTGAAAAAAGGAACCGTAACACAAAAGGAGTAAAAAAAATCTGATGCTCATAATAAAAGGTTTAATAGCCGAATATAATGAATGTAATATATGGAACGAAGTATATTTTAAAATTTTGATGATAGGAAAAGCAGCTGTTGTTGAATATGATTGTAATTAAAAGTACAGTCAATCACTTACATGATTCATATCAGTTTGTGATAGAAATCACTTTTTGCAACAACAGCAGTTTCTACCTTGCTGCTGAAAAAATCAATAAAATGAAAACGCATCATCAAATTTTAATTGTAGGCGGTGGCAATGCAGGTATTACAGCAGCAGCACAATTACTCAGACATCATCAGGAATTGGATATTGCTGTTATTGAACCCAATGATAAACATTATTACATGCCGGCATGGACACTGGTGGGTGGCGGTGTTTATGATATGAAAGATACTATTCATGAAGAGGCGGATGTAATGCCAAAGAAAGCCCATTGGATTAAAGATTATGTAACAGGTTTTCAACCGGATGAAAATACGCTCACCACCCAAAGCGGAAATGTATACAGCTATAATATATTAATAGTGGGCGCCGGTATACAAATGAACTGGCATTTGGTTAAAGGATTGAATGAAACCCTTGGTAAAAACGGTGTTACGAGTAATTACCATAAAGACTATGCAACCTATACATGGGATTGTTTAAAAAACTTAAAAGATGGAGATGTGGTTTTGTTTACTGCGCCTGCAACACCTGTACGATGCGGAGGTGCTCCGCAGAAAATTATGTATCTGTTTGGTGATTATTGCCGTAAGCACAATATAAAAACACATCTTGAATTTACCAGTGGAGGTTCAGTTATTTTCGGCATCAAGAAATATGCTGATGAACTAACCAAGATGGTAAATAAATATGGAATTCAACTTTCATTTAAACATGACTTGATAGCCGTGGATGGTACTTCTAAAGTGGCTACTTTTAAAGTAACAGATGCCAATGGCATTACAACTGAAGTACAAAAGAAATTTGACGTTATACATGTAACACCACCTCAGAGTGCACCTGATTATTTTAGTCAATCATCATTAGCAGATGTGAAAGGCTGGTTTGATGCTGATAAATACACGTTACAGCACGTTCGTTATAAAAATGTATTCGGTCTGGGTGATATTTTAAATACTCCCAATGCAAAAACCGGAGCAGCTATACGTAAGCAAACACCGGTACTTGTGAAAAATGTATTGGCATTTATGAATAAGCAACCGTTGCAGGCAAAGTACAATGGTTACGGCAGTTGCCCGCTGGTGGTAGGTTATGGTAAGTTAATATTAGCTGAGTTTGGATATGATAACAAGGTGATGGAAACGTTTCCGTTTGACCAGAGTAAACCCAGCCGGCTCATGTATCTGCTCAAACGTTATGTATTGCCGTGGCTTTACTGGCACAAGATTGTGAAGGGGCAGATGTAATTTTTTATTTAAGGATGATGTGCATTACGGCTGTAGTTTATGGGTATCCTAAATGAGTAATGGTTTTTTTTTGTTTTACAAATAATGCACACGTTTAGGTAAAACGTTATTTACTTTATCCTGCATTTTTATTTGCCTTTACCTTTGTACCCGTTATGACAAATGATTCTCTCCCTTCGCATAAAGCCGTGAGCAACTGGCTCATGTTCGGCGTATTTATGTTGATTGTACAAATTCTGCTGGGCGGCATCACCCGTTTAACGGGCAGCGGACTCAGTATTACGGAATGGGATGTGGTTACGGGTACTTTACCACCACTTAATGAAACAACATGGTTAGCTGAGTTTGACAAGTACAAAGCCACACCTCAGTTCAAACTCCTTAATACTGATTTTACACTCAGGGATTTTAAGTTTATTTTCTTTTGGGAATGGTTTCATCGTTTGTGGGCACGGCTTATGGGAATGGTTTTTGCCATAGGTTTTGTTTATTTTTTAAGTAAGCGTTACTTCAAAAAAGAAATGGTAACACCGCTCATTGTTCTTTTCATTCTTGGCGCACTGCAGGGAGCAGTGGGATGGATTATGGTAGCCAGTGGTTTAGTGGGAGATGCAGTATATGTAAAACCTACACGTCTTGCATTGCATTTTATTTTAGCTATGGGTTTGTTGTGTTATACATTTTGGTTTGCATTGCAGCTGAAGATTGATAAAAAGCAGATTACTGTAAATAAATCTCTTCATCAGTTTACATTGGCATTAACGGCTTTACTCATCATTCAATTGTTGTTTGGCGCTTTAATGGCAGGGCATAAAGCTGCAACAGCGGCACCTACTTGGCCAATGATTAATAATTCCTGGATACCGGGTGCATTGTTCAAAGAAACTCCTTTGCTGCTTAATTTCATAGAAAACAAAATCACCATTCATTTCTTTCACAGAAATATTGCTTACCTGTTTACATTGCTGATAATTATCTGGTATTACAGAGCAGCCGGCGTAAAAGGCTCTGCTATATTTAGTGCTACAAAGTTTATTCCGCTGTTTATTACATTTATACAGGTGGTGCTGGGTATTTTATCTGTACTTACTGCGCCCGGCATTGTTCCAAATAAATGGGCTGAGTTTGAATGGATGGCACAACTGCATCAGCTCACAGGAATGTGTTTGCTGCTGAGCTTAATATGGGTGCTGTATTTGGTAAGAAGGAAATAATGTACAGAAGCAGATGCGATTTGTATAAAGAAGAATTTTTTAAGCGTCCACAATTTTTTTACCGAAAGGCATTAATGAAATTTCAATCAACTTAAAGTGTTGTTTGGCCCATGGTATTCCAATAATTGTGATGTAAAGTAATGCACCCATAATGATGTGGTTGAGCGTTACTGCTATTCCACCTGCTATAATCCAGATGATATTTGCAAGTATGGATAAACATCCGTTGCCGGATGATGCAGTAACTACTTTTTTACCAAACGGCCACAATACTAAGCCCGCCAGTTTAAAACATTGCAATCCAAATGGGATACCTATAATAGTGATGCATAAAATGATACCTCCAAAAAAATAGCATAGGGCGGCAATGAAGCCACCAAAAATTAACCAAATAAGATTTCCAAAAAAATTCATGTTTAACTTAGTTAGAAATTTTTTGATAATGCCGCTGTTAATTTACGCCGGGACATTTATAGGATGAAAAGCTAAAAGTAATACCAATAGTAGCCATTACATATTGATCTTTCTGCTTGCTGAAACCCCGTTGATTGCCCTGAACGCCAATGGGTATTCCGGTTTCATAGCTTCTGTCTTGTAAAAATGAAGCCGGAGATCCGGGCTTAAATGCAGCGATACCGGCATATGTGGTAGATACATCATCAATATAATCTGAAGTTGTAAAACGATGTGCAACTTCTAAGTTGAGATTCATTCGGTCAGTTAAAGCAAATTTTACACCTAAACCTACAGGAAATGCCAGCGCTGTTAATGAATAAGGCCGTCTGTCACTAAACGCAGCTGAGCCCTGCCCCTCAGTACCCAGTGGTTGAAGAAAATATTTTTCATTACCAAGAAATGCGTACGGATTAAAACCTACTACACCTGCACCAAATGTAACATAAGGTGTAAATCGCTCATTGGGATTAGTGGGGTTAAAGCGAAAGAAATTGAAATCACCCTGCACCATCAGCTCCCAGATATTGGTATTAAAGCTGAGGTTTCTACGGCGGCGAAATTCGTTTTTTGTTTCATACACATCGCTGTAGCCTAACTGAGCAAAATTACCTCCAATACGTATGGCCACATAATTATTGATTTGACGGCGAAAGAAAACACCTGCAGCTATTTTTGGGCGATTTAATCTGCTATTAGGGTTTAAATCTCCGAAATAGTGTGCGGTTCCCAATTGTACGCCAAACTCTCCTTCGTGCTTAAAACTTTCGTACTGTGCAAAACCTGCCTGTGCAATGAGCAGACAGGAATAAAAGAAGAGGTAAACCAATTTCATGTTCAGGAATTTCTTCTGCATAATGATATAACGCAAAGATGATGTTTTTCATTTGCCACCAGCTATATTTTTTATTAATTCCTTCTGTCTAAGCCCCACGAAAGTTTATTGCGCAGGGTTTGCAGAAAATTGTTTTCATTGAGGCGGAGTAAGCTTACTGTAAAGTCTTCTTTTTTAACGGCAACCTGCACATCTTTTTTAACAATCGCTTTTCTTGAATCTAACGTACATAAAAAGCTATCGGCCCTTCCTTCAATTTCAAAAGAAATAATATTATTGTCCGGTACTACTATTGGTCGCACATTTAAATTATGAGGTGCTACGGGTGTAATAACAAAACTACCACTGTCAGGAAATACAACCGGGCCGTTACAACTTAATGAATAGCCGGTGGAACCGGTAGGCGTAGCTACTATTAATCCATCAGCCCAATAGGTATTTAAAAATTCACCATTCAGATAGGCGTGAATTTTAATCATAGAAGAAGTGTCCAGTTTATGAATGGCAAATTCATTTAAGGCATAGGGTGTATCATGAAACATAGGAGTGTTGCTGTCACAATGTATCAGGGTACGTTCATCTTTTACAAACGTATGATTTACCAGTGATGCCACTGCTGAATCCAGTTCTTCACGGCCAATGCTTGCTAAAAATCCAAGCCGGCCAAAGTTTATACCCAGTAAAGGAATTTTTTGGTTTCTTACTAATGTAACTGTATCCAGTAAAGTGCCATCGCCTCCCAGGCTTATCATGCATTCAAATGCATCATTTAAATCAGTGGATGATTCAAAGAGTTCCGGTGTGGCAGTAAAGTGTATCTGATCTTTTATTTGCTCATACAAGCCGCGGAAAAAAACAGGTTTTATTGCGTTTTGATACAATTGATCCGTTAATCGTTGTATGTCTGCTTTTTGATCCTGCTCATAAACCCTGCTGTAAATTGCAACTTTCATGTAAGTTCTTTTTAATCGGTAGTTTTTGCAGGCTTTTAAAAATCCTTGCGTACATGTAAAAATAAACCCTTTTCGCCCAACTGATTAAAGGAATAATCAAAACGGGCAGTAAAGTCATAATAACTGATAATATCTAATCCGGCACCATAGGTATATAGAAATCTGTTATTGAGCATACCGGTAGTAAAGAAGGGCATATGAGAGCCGCCAATATTACCATATACTCTGCCTATTAAACGAAAGGGAATCTTTTTATACTTTTCGTTTTTAATAAAAAAAGTAGGCACATTTACACGAATCAGTTCTTGTGCCATCGAAGTGCGGAGCATACCTGCAAGCACTCCGTCAATTACGTAATACTCCAGTCCCTGCATATAAAAATCACCATAACCCATCATTGTTAAATTGTATGTGGGCTGGTTAAAAGGCAGTTTTACACTTCCAATTGAATAAAATGTAAGAAATGTTTTTTTACTTAATGGAACATATTTGCCCAGTTTACCATACAGCTGCCAGAGATTCATGCCTTCAAATCCCATTCCACGGTGCAGGAAATGTCCGTTAAATGCAATCCCTTTTGTAGGATATGCTATATTATCTAAATCATAATAACTGTAGGAGTATGAAACTTCGCCAAAAGATTGCTTTGTTTTATTATCAGTAAAGTAGGGAAGAAATCCTTTTGAAGTATTTCTGTTGATGATAAAAGGTATTGAATCTGAAATGCGTTCATTTACGAAATTAAAACGAAGATAATGCCGGTGATTAATTCCTTTTCTGTAGGTTATGCCTGCTTCAGCCCTGAAGGTAGAACGTACAAAATCGCTGATTTGATGATTGCTTGCAGGAAAAAATACCTGCTTGTTGCTGTCTGTTGCGAAATTTGTTTGGCGGTTGCTGGTATAGAATACACCAAACAAAAATCCCTTTTCTAATTTTTTATCAGCAAAAGGCTGCTCATAATAAAGAATCAGCTGCCTGTTATAGCCATTAATATATTTAAAATCCAGCCTGTCTCTTCTGCCGCTAACATTATCCCATTTAAATTTCAATCCGTAATTTACACGTTCTAAACTCGCATTCTGTTCTACAATCCATTGATTAACGTTACGGTCAACAATTTTAAAGTGCGGCGAGGGAAAAATATACCAGCGCTCTTTTACAACAAACTCTATTTCCAGTTCTTTTTCAGTGAGTTTTTGAATAACAGGATTTACTTCAAGAAAGAGTTGCGTATTTACTACATCCTGTCTGGCTTTTACAATGGCATCAAACAAATGTGCAGCGGAAATGTAAGAGCCTTCTTTAAAACTAATTTCACGAAGAATAATATAATCTTTGGTAACCTTATTGCCTTTTACTTTAATTCGTATAATTCGTATCTGGGCATCCTGCGGCAATACGTCAATGGTTTCTTTCATTTGCTGTCTGATGCTATCAAACGAAACACTTGCCTGACCATTTAAGTCCTGCGCCACAACAAAAACTAACAGAAAAATTAACAGATATGAAATCCAGGTTTTCATCATAAAAAAAATCAATCGCACAACGAACATTAAATTTACTCAGAAATTGGCAAAATAGAACAACTGCAGTTAAATGTTGAGATAATTCATTAAATGATCAAAATTGAGACGAAGCTCTTCTTCGGAAAGGTTTTCACCAAAGTATTGAACAACGTTGTATTCATACCGTTCCAGCGAAGCCAGAATATCATGCAAATCATTTTTATTGATTTTCATCGCTACCATTAACTCTCCGTTGGAGGCATCAGTCCATGTATTGAGATGTATAATGCGGGCATCATTTGATTCCACAATGCGCCCGAGTTCAGAAATGGTGAAATTGTTTGGGGCCATTTGTAAAATAATTACACCACCCGGTTCTGCTGCTGCATTGTAATGCGCTGCTGCATTCAATAAGTCAACGGCGGTAATAACCCCTAAATACTCGCCATCTTCTTTTACAACCGGTAGCAAGCTCAGGCGGTGCTGGTGCATTTTTTTTAAAGGTGCCAGAAAAAAATCTCCTGACTGTACGGTTATGTGTTGTGCACTATTTAATAAAGATTCAATACGTGTTTTTTCATCAGCATTCAGTAAATCATTTTCATGCAACAAACCTGCATTTTTTTGATTAATAACCACGGGAAGTTCGGCTACATGAAACTCATGCATCAGTTCCAAAGCTTGCTGAACAGTATCAGTACTTTTTAAATACGGTATTTCGTTTTTTATGAGTTCAGCAGCTGTCATAGTGAAGATGGGTTTTTAAGGTTTAAACGGGTACCGGCCTGCTTAATTTTGTAAGAAACCCATGCAGTATTTCGTTAAACTCCTGCGGCCGTTCCATCATTGGGGCGTGGCCACACAAATTAATGAAATGCAATTCTGAATTGGGTATAAGCCGGTTAAATTCTTTTCCTACAAATGGAGGTGTAATGGTATCATTATTTCCCCATATCAATAACGTTGGAACTTTTATTTCATTGAGTTCTTCACCCAGATTATTTCTGATAGCGCTTTTTGCAAGTGCAATAATCTTAATTACTTTGGTACGTTGGTTTACTATCTCATATACTTCATCTACCAGTTCTTTGGTAGCGGTGGCAGGATCGTAAAAGGTTAACTCAGTTTTTCGTTTGATATAATCATAATCTCCACGTTTGGGATAGGTATCGCCCATGCCATTTTCAAACAAACCGCTACTGCCGGTAAGTATCAGTGATTTAATACGCTGCTGATGCTTAAGTGTGTGTACCAATGCAACATGACCTCCTAAAGAGTTGCCCAGCAAATGAATGGTGTTGTATCCTTTTGCTTCAATAAAACGATGTACAAATTTTTCAAGACCGCCTACAGTAGTATGCAATAAATCCAGCTCAAACAGGGGAAGTATAGGCACCACTACGGTATTGTGCTTTTTGAAATATTCAATAAGATCTTTAAAATTACTGAGCGCACCAAAAAGCCCATGCAGAAGTATAAGCGGTTCGCCACTTCCCTCTTCAATGTAACGGAATTTATCGAGATGTTTAATTTCGTAGTTCATGGAGCTTTGATAAGCAATTGTTGTTTGCTAAAGTAGTTGTTTTGTTTCAAATGTGCGAATAAAATTCATTGAAAACAAACGCAAAAAAACAGTTTCAAATGTAACGGAATGCTTTTACAAACTATCGAATTGTCTATACAGCGGAAATTTGTTTGTTTACCGATTCAAAGAAATTACTTAACTGTTCAAATAAATCTCTAAACACCGGAATAATAATTCCTATTTTTTCAATAACCACGGGTGCCCATGGTTTAATATAGGGCCATGTTACAGATTGTGATAAAGAACTGTCTGCAAAAAGATGCAGCTGCTGTGCATAAAATATAAACACGCTTAAAATGATCATATATAACACACCAAAAAAGAAGATGCCCAGTAATTTATTAAGCCAACCCATGAAAACCAGTTTTACAGCACTTTCTAAAAATTTTGCCCCCATACGTACCAGCAGTATTACGGCAATGAATACCAGCAAAAAACTCAGGAATGGAAGCCATTTAACACCTATATTGGTAGAAGTACCCAGCCATACTGCTACTGATGCACTCAGCTTTAAGGCTGCTGCAATGCCTGCAATAAAGGCTAGCACAGAAAATACAGCTATAATAAATCCTTTTTGAAAGCCTTTAATAATGGCAGTAACCAGAGCAACAGCAGCGATTATGTCAATAATCATTAAGAAATTATTTAAGCAGTTCTTTTACTACTGCACTAATAGCTTTGCCATCAGCTTTACCTGCCAGTTGTTTGGTAGCTGCACCCATTACTTTACCCATATCAGCAGGGGAAGATGCACCGGTATCAATTATAATTTTTTGGATTGCCAGTTGTAAATCCTCCGGGCTTAGGGGTTGTGGTAAAAATTTTTCAATAATTTTTATTTCCTCTTCTTCTTTCTGTGCAAGATCTGTACGGTTTTGCTGCTTAAATATTTCGAGAGAATCTTTTCGCTGCTTAACCATTTTTTGCAGGGCCTTTAATTCCGCATCTTCGGTAACTTCTTCGCCGGAAGTTTTAAGCAGCAGCAGGGCTGCTTTAATGGCACGCAGCCCACGCAGTGCCGCTTCATCTTTAGCTTTCATGGCTTCTTTCATTTCCGCCATAATGTTTGTTTCTAAGCTCATAGTAAATAAGTTTAATGATTGTGCTTAAGTTGGTCTGCTTTGAATTTTTTCATCATTGATCCGGCAAATTCTTTCATGTCTGCAGCAATTTCTGCATTGCCTGTGGCACGTTGAAAAGTATCTGCCATGGTCATGAGGGTTTGATAATGAAATTCAACCATTTCATCTACCATCATCTGTTTTGTCCAGAGGTCAATACGTAAAGCGCTTTTATCAGCCCCATCCCAAAATGAAACCATCATAGCTTTTGCTTTTTGATCCATGTCTGCTGTACTGTCTGATGCTTTCCATGAAATTTCTTCGGGTACACGGCTCTCATCCAGCATTACATCAATAGAAATTGTACTCTTATGTGTCATATTTAAAATTGAAGAGCAAAGGTAGGATGGTGAAGGCAATTTAATTACATGCCTGTTAATGAACTCTTTCCTATGCCATTTTGGTGTGGTGGGTACACAAACTAATGATTCAAAAAAGAAAAGAACGTTGAAATTATTTTCTCTGAGTGATTGAAATCAGAAGGTACGGAGGCTTTATTTATAACTTTATTTCTATACGTTTCATCTTTGTAAAGCAACATTAGTTTTTGTGCAATATCATCCGCATCCATTTCATTTGCATATACATACATCTCCGGCTGTTGTTCATAAGATGGAGGCTGCAGCAGTAACACCGGAATATTACAGCATTGTATTTCACCATTTGAAACAAAAGAATCATCCTGTGCATACTGAATAACTGTATAGGAAGCAGCAGTAATAACTGATAAATCTGCCGCATTTGTTTTTTCGATACATATAACATCATTTTTATATTTATATGTATTTAACAGTACCACGAGTTCCTTCGTTTTTTTTAAATTTAAAACAAGTTTCATTCCGGATTGCAGATGTTTTTTAAACATGGAAAAAGCTCTTAGTAACTGAACAATTTTTGGTAATGAACCTGCGGCGCTGTTCAAAATAAAAAAATGGGAACCACCGCACATAGTATTACGAACCTCACCGGTAACTTCATCATTAAGCGGTTTAAATTCGTTTCTTGGAATTGCAGGCAATACTTTTATTTGCTCCCCGCTCACCTTGAGTTTTGCCATTAATGATTGCTTTAATTCAAATGAAGTTGCGAGAATATACTGGAAATGTTTTAATTGCACCTGTTTTGTGGTGTGCAACTGTTCATTTGAATGCAATAAAAAATAATTAAAGTGCTTCTGTATAAAAATAAAAGGGCTGATTATATACTGTGGATGGAGCCTCGAAATTTTTTTAGAAAGTTTTCTGCGTTGATAATACCTTACAAGTGATGATTGCCTGTGCATCAGTACGCATTCAATAACCGTTAAATTATTTAAAGCACCTGATTTAATTTGATTTGAATTTGCAATAAACACCCAATCAACCTGTGGATAGTATTTTATTAACTGGTTACAGAAAAAAACAGAAAAAAGAACCGGCCTTTTTTGGTTAAAATCTTCAACTGAAATATCAATAACAACACGCATACTCAAAAAAAATACAAATGTAAGCGCATTACACAGGATAATACGGTATTACAGTAGTGCTACGTATCGTATATTCAGTATTCATCCGTTGTTTTTCCTAAGCATAAAATCATGCAGTGCAAGGTTGTATTTTTTAAAAAGATAATGTAGTTTTATAGTAGAATAAGAACCGAAAGATGAATGCCTATAGTTGGTTTAAGTAAATACACTTACTTAATAAAAATTGAATTTTTCCCGGATAAATAAAAAAAATACCACATCAGCAAGTTTGGAATAATAATTGTTGGTATACGTAATCGAAATCAGGGAGGCGTTTTTCTTTCTTAAATTATTGAAAATCAGGGATAAAAATATTATCCGGGCGGCACTTACTTAAATAAGCGCCTGGTGTACGATGATGGTTTTACAATGTGGATTTTGGGTAAACGACCCCGCTTTCCAGCGGGGTCTTCTGTTTCTAAGGGTTTTCTCCCATTTTTTATTTTCATTTTTCGTTTTATGTTTGAACAGAGATATTAATCCATAATCCGTTCAAAAAACCAGAAACTATGAAGACGATTTTATCTTTATTTATTTTTAGTCTATGCACTACAATTTCTTTTGCACAGGAAGATTTCAAATTTACTTCCGGAAAAGATAAGCACGACACTAAACCTCAGCTTTTTAAGAACCTTTCTCCAAAATTTGCTTTAAAAAACGACTTTGTTTACAACATGTTCAGTTTTAAAAATGATGAGCAGGTAACTATTACAGTAACAGAGGGTTTTGTTTTTAATGGAAAAGTTATTTCAAAAACCACGGAAAGCAACGGACTAGAAATTATTACCATTGAAAGCAATCAAAAAAAGGGATTGGTATTATCACTTTCAAAATTTACCAAAGCTGATGGTACTGTAGATTATATGGGTGTTATTACCAGCCGTGAGTTTAGTGATATGCTAATGCTTGAAAAAGATATCGTTACCGGACATTATCAATGGACCCGTAAAAATTTATCTCAAATGATAGCCGATTAGCTTTTTTTATCCGTATACCCTGAAGAAATATAACCTTAAAACCAAAAACTAAAATCCATTCTCATGAAACGCTTTATCTCGGCTTTGTGTCTGAGTGTACTGCTTTTCTCAGTTATTAAAGTACAAGCACAGGTACCTAAGCTTAACAGTTTTCCTGCAGCAACCGCCACCATCTTCCTTGATTTTGACGGACAAACAGTGAGTTCACCATTTTGGACCGCTACTCCGTTTTATGCAACGCCTGCTAACTTAACAAATGATCAAATTACAAAAGTTTTTAACCAGGTTGCAGAGGATTTCAGACCATTTAATCTCAATATCACAACTGACTCAACAGTTTTTTTTGCTGCGCCTGCCGGAAGAAGACAACGAATTATAATTACAGAGTACAGCCAGTGGTATGGCAATGCAGGAGGCGTAGCGTATAACCCATCATTCCGGTGGACTCAGGATGTACCCGGCTTTGTATTTTCTAACCTACTCCGGATTTACTATCCTGCCATTCTGGAAAAAGCGATAGCCGAAGCTGCATCTCATGAAACGGGTCATACTCTTGGCCTTGATCATCAGAAAGTTTATAACAGTAGTTGTGGGTTAGTTACTGAATACAATCCGGGAGTAGGAAGTGGTGAAATAGGCTGGGCACCTATTATGGGAAACAGCTATCGCCGCAACCTCAGCTTATGGCATAATGGTACTGCTTTAAGTTGTGCAAGTGGACAGGATGATTTAAGTATAATTGCCGGTAATACCGGTGTTGGGTACCGTACAGATGATGTGGGTAATACAAGGTCACAGGCTGCAGCTATTCAATTTAGCGGGTCGGCTTACAGCACCTCAGGATATATCAATTCTACAAATGACATTGATATGTTTCGTTTAAATCTCTCTGACAGAGGACGATTAACGGTTAACGCTGTTCCTTATAATGTTTCGAGTGGTTTTGAATCGGCCAATATTGATATTCAGGTAGAGCTCACTACTCAAAATGGCACCGTTATCAGAGTGTTTAATCCTACTTCATCGGTTCAGGCTGTAGCAGATACTACATTAGATGCAGGTACTTATTTTTTACGGGTGTCAAATGTGGGAAATGTCAATACAACAAATTATGGAATGCTGGGTAACTATACAATAAGTGGCAGTTTTCAATCAGGAAACATACTGCCTGTTTATGATTTGAATTTGAGCGCACGAATTGATAATGAAAAACATCAACTGGACTGGAACATAATAGCTGATGAACCAATAGAAAACATAAGAATTGAAGTATCGGTTGACGGTAAAACTTTTACATCCCTTCAGGATATAAATGGCAGTTTGCGCAAGTTTGTATACCAGCCATTTGAAAAGTCAACACTTTACTATCGCCTTCATGTAATTACTGCGTCTCAATTAAAATATTATTCAAATATTGTGAGCCTGCGTGCTGTAAATGGACGTAAAAAATACAATATCACTACAAATTTCATTAACAGCAGCAGTATAGTAGTTAACAGCAATGGCAATTACAACTGGAGATTGATTGGAATTAATGGCCATGTTTACAGCAGCGGTAGGCTTAACAACGGTGCAAACCGTATTGAAGCAGATGCCCTCACCAGTGGCATGTATCTGCTGCAGGTGATTGATGGCACTGAAATAAGCACTGAAAAACTCATTAAGAAATAAACAGTTGTTTTTTGCTTACCTGTTCTTATAATCAAGCTGCCCTGAAAGGGGCAGTTCTTTTTTACATATAGGTTGCTTACATTTGCTTTTTACACGTATGGAATATAATACTACAAGAAATCATTTGAGCATTCGTGAATACGGCCGCCATATTCAAAAAATGGTGGATCATATCTTAACCATTGAAGACAGAGAAAAACGCCAGGAGCAGGCACATGTAGTGATTGAACTCATGGGTTTTTTAAATCCCCATTTAAAAAATGTTGAAGATTTCCGTCATAAGTTATGGGATCATTTGTTTTTAATATCTGATTTTAAACTGGATGTGGATAGTCCCTATCCCATCCCCACTAGAGAAACACTAAAAGCAAAACCCGAACGCCTGCATTACCCCAAACGTTATCCACGGTATAATCACCTGGGTAAAAATATTGAACTCATTATTAAGAAAGCCTTAAGCGAAGAAAACCCTGAAAAAAAACAAGGCTTTGCCAACGCTATTGCTTACTACATGAAACTTTCTTATAACAACTGGCATAAAGAAAATGTACAGGACGATGCTATACAAAGTGAGCTGAGTACTATTACAAAAGGTGAATTGGAGTTCAACAACCGTCCATTTGTACGTCAATATCGGCCCAGTGATGATTACAGAGATAACCGTGGTGGCGGAGGTAAACGTCATAAGCAGTTTCAACACCGTGGTGGTGGGCGAAATAACGGCGGAAGCAGAGATAACCGTGGCGGAAAATTTAAGAAAAGATATTAAACAGAAATAAAGTTATCTGGTTATCTGTTTTTTAATGCAGGGTTCGGTGTTTCCGGCCCTTTTCTTTTACCTTGCATAGTTGAATTACTAAACTAATTTTATTTAAAGTTTCATGAATTTTAACCGTAACTGAATTATACAATAACTTCATAATTCAACTATAATATGCACTCTTTTCAAGTAAAAGGCGGAAAAAGATTAAATGGTGAAATTGTACCGCAGGGAGCCAAAAATGAAGCGTTGCAAATAATAAGCGCTGTGTTACTCACTCCGGAGAAAGTTACAGTTACTAACATACCTGATATTATAGATGTAAATCTTTTGATTGAACTGTTGGCAGAAATGAATGTGAAGATTGAGCGCACTCAACGGGATACATGTATATTTCAGGCCGATAATGTAGATATTGATTATTTACACAGTGAAACCTATAAAAAGAAAAGTGGTCGTTTGCGTGGTAGTGTAATGCTTGCAGGCCCTATGCTGGCACGTTTTAAAAAGGCCTTTATACCCAAACCCGGAGGTGATAAAATAGGAAGACGCAGATTAGATACCCATGTAATTGGTTTTCAAAAATTGGGGGCAGATTTTAATTATCACCCTGAGGACGGTTTTTTTCATTTAACTACCAGCCAGCTTAAGGGAGTGGATATGTTACTGGATGAGCCTTCAGTAACCGGTACTGCCAATATTATAATGGCAGCAAGTATGGCAAGCGGTACTACAAAAATTTATAATGCTGCCTGTGAACCATATATACAGCAACTCTGCACCATGCTCAACAATATGGGCGCCAGAATAAGTGGTGTAGGAAGCAATCTTCTTACTGTAAAAGGTGTAACAGCTTTGGGTGGAACTTCACACCGCATATTACCAGATATGATTGAAGTAGGATCCTTTATAGGTCTTGCGGCAATGACACAGAGTAACATTATTATAAAAGATACTGCCATTCAACATCTAGGCATTATTCCTGAAAAATTTAAACAGCTGGGCATCCATATGAATTTTAGCGGTGATGATATTCATATACCCGAGCAGGATGTTTATGAAATTCAACGATATTTTGACGGGGGTGTTCTTACCATTTATGATCACCCATGGCCGGGATTTACTCCAGATTTGCTGAGTATTGTGCTGGTAACAGCAATACAGGCAAGAGGCAGTGTACTTATTCATCAAAAAATGTTTGAAAGCCGTTTGTTCTTTGTAGATAAGCTGATTGATATGGGTGCCCAGATTATTTTATGTGATCCGCATCGTGCTGTGGTTATTGGATTAGAAAGGGAGCAAACTTTGAGAGGTATAACCATGAGCAGCCCGGATATACGTGCCGGCCAGGCATTACTTATTGCTGCACTGAGTGCAGATGGACAAAGTATAATTCAGAATATAGAACAGATAGACAGAGGCTATCAAAATATTGATGAAAGATTAAGAAAATTAGGTGCTGACATTAAACGGATAGAAGGGTAACAAACTGCGTTACTCATGTTCTCTTCCCACAATCTTACCTTTTTTCCAGCTGTTTTGCATTTCTTCAAATTCCTTAAGGTCTTCTGCTGTAAAATCTTTGTTTGATAAATTTTTTAAATCAGGCTGGCCGGCATTTACCCAAGCTGTATACCAAAAACTGGCTACTGCAAATATGCTTTGTCGCATTCTCCGTTCTACCATTCCGCCTAATTTATCATTGTAGAGTTTTGTAAAAGCAGTAGAGTAAGTGCGAATGATATTTCCATTTCTGTTTTCAAATGAATACTTGGCATCGCTGGCATAAGATTGCGTAAGTTCTTTTTCATAACGTAATACAGTATCTGCCGCCGCACCACTTTCCAATACTCTGGCCCAGATAAACTCGCCCGGCTTTTTTATATACTCAGCTTTCCCAATCCAAAAATCAAACTCTTTATCTGCCAGTAATTCCGGAATGCGGCTTTCCCAAAAGCCATGAATACCGTTTTGCCCTGTAAACTGCCCGTTATGATTATGGCTGGCGTGCAAGGGTACATGTGCATCAGAAATATAATGACCAATTTCAGCGCTGAGTTTTAAAATACGTACCTGATTTTTTTCTTTGAATGCAAATGTTAAACGGCTCAGCATCGTTTGCACCCACCATGGTACAATGCCATAAGCATTAATGGTGTCAGCCGTATATTTTGCTACGGCACTGTCGTAATTTCTTGGCAAATCAGGATAGGGATATTTGCCATAATGATCAATATCAATGTAATGACGGGGTCCTTCCTCAGGTATTGCATATCGCCGCATATCAGGATCTACAGCATGGTCGCTTAAAAACTGAATGTGTTGTTTGTAAAAAGAAATCATTTGCGGGGGTAATAAAAAAACAGCGAGGTAGTTGATTTTTTTATGACCAAAAAAACCCCAACAGTAGCAGTACTGTGTAATGAAGCAAAATGCAACTACAAAAAAAATGCGTTTCAGATTCATGTACATTCAATTATTACTCTTCCACTTTTGTTACACCGCCACTTATTGCAAACTTCATCGCTTCAGCAGGCGTGAGGTGTGAATCTAAAGATTTTATTCTGTTTGAAGGTATTAAATATACATTACCGGCAATAGAATAGCTCATTGGTACATACACTGCTACATAATCTTTAAGACCTAAATCCTGCACGTCATCACTGGTTAAAAAACCCACACGCCATACATCATTATCGTCAATATTGGCCAGCACAGGACGGTTAAACTTTTTCTTTTCGCCGGCAAATGCTTCAAAAAAATCTTTAGTGGTAGAGTATATAAATTTTATACCCGGTGCTTTTTCCAGCCAATGATCAAACAGATTAAAAATACGGCTCTGTATAAAAAAAGTACTCAAATAGCCAACAAGACAAATAGAGGCAATAATGATTAAAAAGCCCAGGCCAAAATTGCGCACCTTAACACGCCCGTCCTCTATAGTGGTAAAAATGGGAATTAAATCATCAATGCTTGTTACAATCCAGTAAATGGAATAAACGGTTACTGCCAATGGCGCTGTTACCAGCAAGCCCTGCAAAAAGTATTGAAATAACTTTCTGTAATTGAATGATTTAAACATATGCAAAGAGTTTCTATTGTTCAAAATTACAGGTTTACAAACGCATGTAAGGATATTAATTTTTTGTTACGAACGGAAAAAAATAGTGATGGAAACTTTTGCAACGTTTAAAGTTTCCATAGTTTTGTGCCCGATTTCAGCATATGGAAACAAAAAACAGAATACAGGAAAAGGCTCATGAAATGTTTATACGCTTTGGCATCCGCTCTGTTTCAATGGATGATATTGCCACACAACTGGGCATCAGTAAAAAAACGATTTATCAATATTTTGCTGATAAGGATGAGTTAGTAGATGCTGTTATTGAAGATGAGGTGATACAAACACATAAAGACTGTGAGTTTTGTAAGAAAAATTCAAGGGATGCCATTGATGAACTGATGCTCACCATGGAGCAAATACATGAGCAGTTTTCGCAGATTAATCCGATGTTATTATTTGACCTTGAAAAATTCCATCCTAGTGCGTTTCGGAAGATAAAAAAAATGAAGGATGAATACATGCTGCAGGTTATAACCACAAATATCAAACGGGGCATAAAGGAAGAGTTGTACCGGCCTGATGTGAATGTAGAGCTTATGAGCAGGTATCGTGTAGAAACGATGTTCATTCCGTTTAATATGGCTGCGAGTGCTCCTTCTAAATTTAACGTGGCAGCAGTTGTGTATGATACTATGGAGCATTTTGTTTATGGCCTTGCAACACTCAAAGGATATAGATTAATAACTAAGTATAAAGAAGAACAAATCAAAAAAAGAAACTATGACAAGACTAACAAAAAGTAAATGGTTAGTTGCATTTCTGCTATTGTTAAGCACTGCATCTGTTAAAGCACAAACTGCCTACAAGCTGAGTGTACAGGAGGCTGTAAGCCTTGCATTAAAGAATGTAGCTGATGTAAAAAATCTGCGTATTGATTCTATGAAACAACTGGCGCAGAACCGGGAAATTGTTGGAGGCGCCTTACCTCAAATTTCAGGTAGTGCACAGGTAGCACATTATTTAACACTCCCCTTAATTCTTTTTCCCAGTGCAGGTGCTACGGATGTATATCGGGTACTCAATCAGGAAGGCGTAAGAGATGGCAATGGGCAAGTAATTGCTGCCAAACAGGAGTTTACAGTAAACCAGTTTTCATTTGTGCAGCCATGGAATGTAACTGCAGGCGTAAGTATGAATCAGTTGCTTTTTCAGCCGGATGTATTTGTGGGATTGCTGGCACGCAAAACTTCTATGGACTATGCAAAAGAAAATATAGCAGTAGCTGAAGATAAAGTGCGGGAGCAGGTACAGAAAGCGTATTACCAGGTGCTAATAGCACAGCAACAATTGAGCGTGTTACAAAAAACATTGGAACGCCTTCAAAAATTAACCTCTGACCAGGAGCAGTTATTCAAAAATGGATTTATTGAAAAACTGGATATTGATAAAACCACTGTTACGTTGAACAACACAAAAGGAACGGAAACACAGTTGAAAAATATTATTGAGCTTGGTTTGGCCTCACTCAAGTTTACCCTTGGTTTATCACAAACTGATCAGTTAACATTAACCGATTAGCTAAGTCCTGAACTGGTAAAACAGAACATTCTGGATGAAGGAAGTTTTGATTACAACACACGCAGTGAGGTGCGTTTGCTCAATAATGTACAAAAGCTGCAGCAGTTAGATGTAAAGCGAAATAAATTAGGCTACCTCCCCACACTTTCTTTTTTCTATCAGTTTCAACAACAGGGTTTGCTCAACAAGGATTTTTCTGCATTCACAGGAAAAAATTGGTTTTGGTTCAATTCCAATCTTGTGGGTCTTAATTTGAGTGTTCCCATTTTTGATTTTGGTGTACGTAAAAATAAAATACAACAGGCACAATACACGCTTGATAAAACAAATAACATCATTGATAACACCAAGAAAGCAATTGATTTTGAAAAGAATGCTGCACAGATTAATCTGCGTAACGCCATCATTAATATGGATGCACAGCAAAAAAATCTGGAGCTGGCAGAGCGTGTGTACAATACCACCAAAAAGAAATATGAGCAGGGTGTTGGCAGCAGCTTTGAAGTATTAACTGCTGACACTGAATTACAGCGTGCACAGGGTAATTATTTTGATGCGCTTTACCAGGCAGTGGTAGCCAAAATTTCATATTTAAAAGCCACGGGAAAACTTCAATAAAATAACAACCAAATACATCATTATTATGAAACGAATAATCACATACATGTTTACAGCAGCACTTGTTATGCTTATGGCAGCCTGCGGTGACGGTGCAAAAGAAAAGAAAGGCAGTCTGGGTGATAAAAAAGTGCAACTGGAAAAATTGAAAAAGGAAGCTGCTGCTGCTAATGCCGAGATTAAAAAGCTGGAAGAAGAAATTACAAAGCTTGATACAAATGCAGCATTACTTTCAAAATCAAAGTTAGTGGCTGTTGCCCCCGTATCTGTACAGGATTTCAGCCATTATATTGATTTGCAGGGAACAGTTGAGGCTGAAGATATTTCTTACATCGCTCCCGCTAATGGTATGGGTGGTGTAGTAACTGCATTATACATAAAAGAAGGGCAGTATATAAAGAAAGGACAGATAATTCTGAAAATGGATGATAAAGTACTGCGTACACAGTTGCAGCAGTTGCAGGTACAATTGGATTTTGCAAAAAATATCTACAACCGTCAAAAGAATTTGTGGGAACAAAATATTGGCAGCGAAGTGCAATTGATTTCAGCAAAAAATAATGTAGATGGTATAGAAAAACAAATAGCCACCTTAAATGAGCAGATTAAACTTTATACTGTTACTTCAAGCGTTAACGGTATTGCAGACATTGTAGATGTTAAAGTGGGAGAAATGTTTGTTGGCGCCGGCGCAAGAGGGCCGCAAATACAAATTGTAAATAACAGTACACTTAAGGTAAAAGTAAGGGTGCCTGAGAATTACATGAGCAGAGTGCGTGTAGGCAGTTCGGTAATCATTAGTTTGCCCGATGCAGGGAAATTATTTAATTCAAGCATCAGCCTGTCCTCACAATTAATTGACCCGGGCAGCAGAACATTTGCAGTAGAAGCATCCATACCCGGCGGTGGTGTGCGCCCAAATACAATTGCAATAGTGCGTATCAAAGACTACAGTGCTCCTGATGCAATAGTAATACCTGTAAATCTTGTGCAGACAGATGAAAATGGTAAGTATGTGTACGCCGTTGAAAGAGACAGTAAGAACAGAAATGTAGTTAAAAAAATTCCGGTGCAGGTGGGTGAATCTTATAACAGTATGATTGAAATTAAAGCAGGATTGCAGGCGGGGATGCAATTGGTTACAGCAGGGTATCAAAGTGTGTATGATAAACAAGTTGTACAGATTGATGGTGAAACAACTGCATTTAACTAAAATCAATTTTTTGTACTTGCTTGCTGTGGTTTTATTATAAGATGAACAGCGGTTAACAGGTACAAGGGTGCGACGCCACCAGAGAAGAACAGAATTACTACAGATGACTACCAAAAAATAATTTATGCAATCAAGTTTTATAGAAGGCATCAGTAAAAAGTTTAAAGAATTTAAACTCACAAGCTGGAGTGTTGATAACCGAACAGCCATTTATATAGTTACTATAATTGTAACACTGTATGGTTTGTACAAATTCAACACGATGCCCAAAGAACAATTTCCTGATATTGTGGTGCCCACTATATCAGTAGCTACAGTGTATGTGGGCAATTCCCCTGCTGATATTGAAAATCTTGTTACAAGGCCTATAGAAAAACAGGTAAAAAGCATCAGCGGCGCACGTGTGGTAAAAGTGCAATCCACATCACAACAGGATTTTTCACTCATCATTGTAGAGTTTGATACAGATGTAAAGACAGACCTGGCTAAACAAAAAGTGAAAGATGCTGTAGATAAAGCAAAAACAGAACTTCCGCAAAATTTAACGGTTCAGCCTGATGTACAGGAATTTGCTTTCAGCGAAATGCCTATCATGTTTGTAAACATCAGTGGTAATTATGATGGTGTGAAATTGAAACAGTATGCTGATAAACTGCAGGATAAATTTGAAGACCTGCGTGAAATAACCCGTGCAGATATTGTAGGTGCACCGGAGCGTGAAATTCAAATTAATGCAGATCCTGTTCGTATGACAGGTGCAGGCGTAAGTTTTGGTGACATACAAAATGCAGTACAGCGTGAAAACAGCGACATCAGTGCCGGATTGATTGAAAGCGGCAATATGAAACGTACCGTGCGTGTACGTGGCCAGTTTAAAACTGTATATGATCTTGAAAACATAGTTGTAAAAAACATTAACGGCGCACCTGTTTATTTAAAAGATATTGCATCATTAAAAGATACAGTAAAAACATTAGAGAGTTTTGCAAGGCTTGATGGTAAAAATGTTATAACGCTCAACATTGTAAAACGCAGCGGCGAAAACCTCATTAATGCAGCAGATAAAATAAAAGCTGCTGTAGATGAAATGAAGGAGAATGATGAGCTTCCGAAAGATTTAATTGTAACCATTACAGGCGATCAAAGTAAGCAAACCAAAACATCATTTAACGAATTGGTAAATACCATTATCATTGGTTTTATATTGGTGTTGCTCATCCTTATGTTTTTTATGGGTGTAACCAACGCCTTCTTTGTGGCATTAAGTGTACCGCTGAGTGTGTTTGTGGCATTTTTATTTTTACCCGTGGCAGATGGTATCATTGGCACAACAGTTACACTCAACTTTATTGTATTGTTTGCATTGTTATTTGGATTAGGTATAATAGTAGATGATGCCATTGTGGTTATTGAAAACACACATCGTATTTATCATAACGGAAAAGTACCCATAGTACGAAGTGCGAAGGAAGCAGCAGGAGAGGTTTTTATTCCCGTATTAGCAGGTACAGCCACTACACTGGCACCTTTCTTTCCGTTACTGTTCTGGAAAGGAATCATTGGTAAGTTTATGATATACTTACCTACCATGCTCATCTTAACATTAGCCGCCTCATTAATCGTTGCGTTTATCATCAACCCTGTATTTGCTGTAAGCTTTATGAAGCCTGAAGGCAGACAGTATGATGAGCCCAAAAAAGCCATTTTCCGCAAGCCCTACTGGTGGGCATTTTGGGGAATCGGTATTTTAATGCATGTAATGGGCAATCATGGCTCTGGTAATTTTTTATTCTTCATGGCATTGATGGGTATCCTCAACCGTTACGTATTGCGTGATTCCATTTATTTTTTCCAGGAGCGGGTGCTGCCTTTCTTAATGAACAGCTATGAAAAACTGTTGAGCTGGATATTAAAAGGAACAAGACCTGTATGGGCATTTGTTTCGCTGTTTGTACTATTTGCCATTTCAGGCATTTTGCTTGGAGTAAGTGTTATGTCGGGAAGAACAAAAACAACCTTTTTCCCCAGCGGCGACCCTAATTTTATTTACGTGTATTTGAAAATGCCTGTAGGAACTGATGTGCGAACTACTGATTCAGTAACACGTTCACTTGAAATGAAAGTATATGAAATACTGAAAAATGATAAACCCGGTGCACCCGGTTCCATTGTTGAAAGTGTAATTGCCAATGTAGCCGTAAGTGCAAATAACCCTATGGATAATAACCGAAGCACACAAAGTAACCTGGGCCGTATTCAGGTTTCGTTTGTAGAGTTTGAAAAACGTCATGGAAAATCTTCAGCTCCGTACTTAACTCAAATAAGGAATAACATAAAAAATATTCCCGGTGCATCTATTAGTGTTGAACAGGAAAATGGAGGACCACCTACAGAGCCACCTGTAAACATTGAAGTGATTGGTGAAGATTTTGATCAAATTGCAAAAGTTGCAACAAATCTGTACAATTATCTTGATACAAACCGGGTGGAAGGAATTGAAAACCTGCAAATGGATGTAGACCTTAACAATCCTGAAATTACTGTTACTGTTGACAGGGAGCGTGCTTTGATTGAAGGAGTAAGTACCGGCCAGATTGGTATGGAAATACGCACTGCCCTATTTGGAAATGAAGTGAGTAAACTAAAGCAAGGTGATGATGAGTTTAAAATTCAGTTACGTTATTCCGATTTGCAGCGAAACAATATTACGGAACTGATGAACATGAAGATTACATTTCGTGATTTTACAACCGGGCAAATTAAGCAGGTGCCGGTAGGTGCAGTTGCAAAATTTGATTATACCAGTACAAGCGGAGGGGTAAAACGCAAAAACTTTAAACGCACCATTCAACTGCAGTCAAACGTAGCTGATCCTACACAGGCTGCTCCTATTAATGCGGCATTGAAAGAAAAGATTGATGCATTCAAATCTTCTACACGTTTGCCTGAAAATGTAACCATTCGCCAGAGTGGTCAAAGTGAGCAGGAGGCAGAAACATCACAGTTTCTGGGTTTAGCATTGGCCATTGCTGTAGGACTCATTTTTCTGATTCTTGTATTACAGTTTAACAGTTTAAGCAAGCCATTTATTGTAACTACAGAAATTTTCTTCAGTATTATAGGTGTGCTTATTGGTTATGTTCTCACAGGGCAAACTATTGCAACTATTATGTTTCTGGTAGGAATTGTAGGGCTGGCCGGCATTGTAATTAAAAACGGTATCCTGTTGATTGAGTTTACAGATGAATTGAGAGGACGAGGCTACAAAATAAGAGAAGCGGTTATACAGGCCGGTAAGATACGTATCATACCCGTATTGTTAACCGCCCTTGCAACCATGCTTGGCTTATTGCCACTTGCTGTGGGTTTCAATATTGATTTCGTTTCACTGTTTCAGCATCTGAACCCTAAAATTTTCTTTGGTGGTGATAGCGTGGTATTCTGGGGTCCGCTTAGCTGGACAATCATTTACGGGCTCATCTTCGCTTTCTTCTTAACACTTATGATGGTGCCCAGTATGTATTTAATTGCAGAGCGTTTACGCAGACCAATGGAACGCTTTTACGGAACCAAATATGTAGCATTGTTTGGTTTCCTGGGGCCATTCTTTTTCATCTTTGTTTTAATCATGTATATTGGAAGAGCCATACAGGGTAAACGGGTGTGGATGGGGCAGCAACGTAAAACGGTAAAACAATAATTTAAAACTACAATTGGTATTTGGTTAAATGAAGTCCCGCTCAAAAGGCGGGATTTTCATTGCCGTTTAAAAAAACTTTATACTGCATATGTTGCAGTAATTTACCTTCACAAAAAAATTATCATCATGCCACAATCTCATGAAATTGATTACCGCATTATAGGGGAGGAAATGCAGTATGTAGAAATTGAACTCGACCCCAATGAAACCGCTATTGCCGAAGCCGGAAGTTTTATGCTGATGGATGAGGGTGTACAAATGCAAACCATCTTTGGCGATGGAAGTGCCAATCAGGGTACCGGAGTTTTGGGCAAATTATTCAGTGCCGGAAAACGGTTACTTACCGGCGAAAGTTTATTTATGACTGCTTATACCAATATAGGCAGCGGTAAAAAGCGTGTAAGCTTTGCATCACCTTATCCCGGAAAAATTATTTCGTTGGATTTATTACGGTTAGGTGGCCCTGTTATTTGTCAAAAAGATGCATTTCTCTGTGCTGCCAAAGGAGTAAGTGTGGGCATTGCATTGCAGCGTAAACTTGGTACAGGTTTATTTGGGGGCGAAGGATTCATCATGCAAAAACTGGAAGGTGATGGAATGGCCTTTGTGCATGCAGGCGGACATGTGTTTGAACGTGAACTGCAACCGGGTGAATTAATTAAAATTGATACAGGGTGCATTGTTGCTTATACACACCAGGTTGATTTTGATATACAGTTTGTTGGCGGCATTAAGAACACCATCTTTGGTGGTGAAGGTTTATTTTTTGCTACACTGCGTGGGCCGGGTAAAGTGTGGATACAAACATTACCTGTATCAAGGCTGGCCAGCCGTATTCTTTCTTATGGCCGTGGTGCAAGAAAAGAAGAAGGTAGCCTCCTGGGTGGTCTGGGTAATTTACTGGATGGTGATGGAAGATGATAAGCGTTGCCTTAATAAATTTAAAAGCCGGAAATATTTTTCCGGCTTTTTGTTTGGAAATCTCAATTCTTTAATCGTATATTTGCGATATAAATTTAAAGACGGTCTTACCCGTCTCTTTTTTAAAAATAATCATCGTATAGAAACGATTAAACTATGGCTATTCATAAAAAAGAAGAATTCACCCAAAAAGAACAGGAACTGGCAGCATTTGCCAAAGCCATGAGTCATCCTGCACGCATTGCCATTTTAAAAGTACTGGCTCAAAAGAATGAATGTATTTGTGGAGAAATTGTAGATGTGTTGCCGCTGGCACAATCAACCGTATCACAACATCTCAAAGAGTTAAAAACAGCCGGATTAATAACAGGTGAAACCGATGGGCCACGCAGTTGCTATTGTATTAACTGGAAAGCATTTGAAAAATTTAATTCAGATTTTAATCTACTCTTTCAAAAACTGAAAGACACGAATGCAAAATGCTGTTGATCATTAAACCCTTATCAATAAATCAAACAACATGACAAACGAAACACAACTCAAAGAAATTGTAAAGCAGAAGTATAGCGAAATCGCCTTGCAGAGTAAAGAAACCAATCAATCTTCCTGCTGCGGTGCAGGTGGCTGCTCAACAGAAGTATATAACATTATGAGTGATGACTATACAGGTCTCAAAGGGTATAACCCTGATGCAGATCTTGGATTGGGCTGCGGTTTACCAACACAGTTTGCTAAAATTCGTCCCGGTGATACGGTAATTGATCTGGGAAGTGGTGCAGGTAACGATTGCTTTATTGCAGTAGCTGAAACAGGGCCTTCAGGTAAAGTGATTGGTATTGACTTTACACCCGCCATGATCGATAAAGCAAGATTCAATGCAGAAAAAAGAGGGTTGAACAATGTGGAGTTTCGCCAGGGCGATATTGAGCACATGCCTGTAAGTGCCAACACTGCTGATGTGATTGTGAGTAATTGTGTATTGAATCTTGTGCCGAATAAAGATGGAGTATTTAAAGAAATGCTCCGAGTGTTGAAACCCGGTGGTCATTTCAGTATTTCAGATATTGTATTGGTAGGTAATTTGCCTGATGCCCTGCGTAAAGATGCAGAGATGTATGCAGGTTGCGTTTCGGGAGCTGTTCAAAAAGAAGTATATATGGAGCTTATACAGCAAAACGGATTTGAGCATATTACTATTCAGAAAGAAAAAGCGATTGTGATTCCTGACGATATTCTCGAAAGATATTTAAACAAAGAGGAACTGTCCAATTTCAAACAGGGTACTACCGGTATTTTTTCCATCACTGTATTTGCACAAAAGCCATCAGCATGTGCACCCGGCAGCGGTTGTTGTTAATTCTTTTTTTCACATATAAACCTTAGCATCATGAACACAAATCAAAATGATCCCGGATGTTGCGCAGGCAACAATGATTGTTGCGGCGGCATCACCGAAATGGGATGTTGTTAAACAAATCAGCGCCCCGCATGTGCGGGGCGCTGGTCTTATTTCCTGTTCTTGACAATCTATAAAGTTGCTTTTACCATACCTCCATCTGCAATCATGGTTTGTCCGGTTACATACCTGCTGTGCGGACTTAACAACCACAAAGCAAGACTGGCAAAATCTTCAGCCTCACCTAATGAACCAACGGGAATCTGATTGACTGCATTCTTTTTAACTTCTTCAAAAGACAATCCTGTTTGTTCTGCTTTTTTAATATAAAGCCGATCAATAGCAGGTGTGTTGTGACTGCCGGGGCCGATAATATTCAATGTAACACCGCTTCTTGCAATTTCCTGACTCAGCGTTTTTACCATACCCACCACCGCTAAGCGAAGTGAATTGCTCAATACTAAATTTTCAATCGGCTGTTTTACGGATGAACTTTCAATGTACACAATACGTCCATAACCTGCTTTCATCATCTTTGGTACAAATGTTTGGGTGATGGCCACTTTCCATCTTAGAATTTTTTGATAGGCATCATCCCAATCCTGCAAAGTTGTTTCTAAAACCATTTTTGCCGGCGGGCCTCCTGCATTTACTACCATACCATGCAGTTGCCGTTCACCCACCATATATTCCAATTGATCAATGGTACCATAGTCAGTAATATCTCCGGATAGCAGCTCAGCGTTTTCAATCCCACTGTACAGCTCTCTGAGTTTATCTTCTCCTCTTGCAATTACAATAACACAGGCGCCTTCCTGCAGCAAAGCCTGTGCAATGGCTTTTCCAAAACCTGAAGTGGCGCCACTTACAATAAAGAGCTGATTGTTAATCTCAAGATTCATAGTTTCATTTCATTGTTTAATTAATTCTGTTAGCATGACGTGTTACCAATAACCATCCTTCTTTTTTACGAACATATACTTCTGTGTAAAGCAGGTCAATTACAACAGCTTTTCCGTCCACTACCACATCAAATTTTCCTTTTCCGTTAATGATCACAGCGCCTTTGTACACCCGTGCTTTGGCTTCGGTTACTGTAACACTGTTCATGATGAGCTTGCCGTTTTTTAAGTCTTCAGTAATTTCTTTTTTTGTTTGCTGCCAGCCATTGCTATGCACATACACTACCCGTTCATCCAGAATAGCATTGAGCGAATCCAGTTGCTTCTTCACCATAAACTGAAATTTCTTTTCATGCAACCGCAGTACAAACTGTTCCGTTGCAGACTCTTCATTGATGGTTTTTTTCTGTCCGAAAGAAAGAATGGTTATCAGAAAAAAAGTGAAAAAAAGAATAAAGCGCATGAGGATTGCTTTTTTAATTATGGATCAAAAGTAGCATATATGTACTCCTGTACAACAACTGTTATATACTTTCAAAATCAAGATCATTATGAAAGGTTTCCTCTAACTGACTGATGGACCACATGGCCAGAATACAAACAGTAAATGCAATGGTAGCGGCAGTTTTCCATTCTGCAATATGCAGTGAGGAAGTCATCCATGTAAACAAAGCCCCAAAAGGAATCACCCAGCCCCTCACTAAATTTAAACCACTGCCTGTAACCAGTGTTCTGATATTGGTTCCAAAATTTTCTGCTGCCAGTGTAAACAGCTGGATCACAAAACCAACGCTCATACCCAAACCTGCAAAGGCAATATAATAGAGTGTAACAGAGGTTTGCGCAAGCGTAAAAAACAAAATCAGTGATATAAAGTGCACGCTCAGAAAAATGTAAATTGATTTTTTACGACTTTTCAGCCATTGACTTACAAAGCCAGCCAGTACATCTCCGATTGATAAAGCAATAAAGAAGCAAACGATAACCACTCCTTTATCCGGTAACGGATACATACCCATACTCGCTGCTATGTAATTGGAGAACTGCATCATCACTCCATTTACAAACCACGCAGGGATCCCTGCCAGTAAAATAAAGATGAATTTTTTGAGATAGGTGTTGTTGCGCAGAATGATTAGAAAATTCCCTTTTGAAACAGTACTGTGCTGCGAAACTTTGAACAATCCGCTTTCCACAACACCAATACGTAAGAACAACAACATAAATCCAAGAATACCGCCCACCAGATATACTGTTTTCCAATCATAGTTTTTACCAATGATCACAGCTACAATTGCTCCCAGTACGCCAAAGCCCGCAAGAATAGCCGGACCTAAACCTCTGTATTCTTTTTTCATTTGTTCACTCACCAATGTAATACCGGCACCCAGTTCACCCGCAAGTCCAAGTCCTGCCAGAAAGCGACACGCTGCATATTGATGGGTGGTATCAACAAATGCATTGATTAATGTAAACGAAGAATATAAAATGATACTGCCAAACAGTACTTTTAGCCGCCCATATTTATCGCCAATGATTCCCCATAAAAATCCACCGAGCAGCATACCAAACATTTGCATGCTTTGCAAGTAATTGAGGTCTGCTTTAATAGAATCGCCTCTTACGCCAATTGCTTTCAGGCTTGGCTCACCAATGGCAGCCAGTGCCATAATATCATAGAGGTCTACAAAAAAACCAAGTGCAGATACGATGATGCCCAGAACAATTGATTTGTTTGAAATATGGATACCTGCGTTTTGACTCATGTTATTTGTATTGATTCTTTAAAGGCACAAGCAATTGTTCTAATCCGTTTAGCTTTATTTCGTAGATGGTGGCCAGCAGTATACCCAGTTTTCCTTTTGGAAATCCTTTGCGTTGAAACCATTCTAAGTACGATACGGGTAAGTTGCACAGCAAGGTGCCTTTGTATTTGCCAAAAGGCATTTTTAGTTGCACCAATTGCAGTAACAGCTCGGGGTTGAGTTGTGAGGCGTCTTCCATTACTCTTCCTTCTTTTTTACAATTAAATACCAATCATTTTCTAATGGCAGGTAACCGTAATCATAACAATAAAAATATTGTTTGCCTGCTTTGGTATTGTAAATATGGGTGTGATAATTGAAATGAAAACCGAGCCGTTGCAATTTATCTTTGTTGGCCTTGGCCGTTTCTTCACCCGGTGGCAGGATGCTTTCTAAAATCTTTCGGTTTTTGAGTAAGGTATTGTTGATGTTACGTACATAAGTGCTGTAATTGCCTTTTGATTTCTGTTGATTGTTGTAATTATTGCGGCAATAATCGTCGCAAAACTTCTTATCCACCCGTCCTTTCAGGGGTTTGCCACAGGCGGTGCAGGTTTTGGTGTCGTTGCTTTGTAATGCAGTCATAGCAAGGGTTTGAGCCATCAAGATAACAAAAAATTATCCGTGTGCAAACGTTTATACACGTTTAGCTTCGGGAAGAAACGGGTAAAAACCGACTACGGCTTTTGGGTGCTATCATCTTTGTGTTGTCAATCGGCAATGACGTCTTGTTCGGTTGACTGAAATAACAAAAATTCGCCCCCATCCCCTGAAAGGGAGTAAGGCATAAACTTAAAAATTTAAAGTCATGTACGCACTTAAGAACAAAGTTCAATTAATCGGAAACCTTGGTAATAACCCAGAAGTAAAAACATTTGATGGAGGAAAGAAAATTGCCTCATTCAGTTTGGCCACTAATGAAAGCTATCGTAATGCCAAAGGTGAAAAAGTTACTGATACACAATGGCACAGGTTGGTTGCCTGGGGTAAGGTGGCTGAAATTGCTGAAAAACATTTAGCTAAAGGAAAAGAAATTGCTATTGAAGGTAAGTTGGTAAACCGCAGTTATACTGATAAAGGCGGCACCAAAAAATACATCACAGAAGTACAGGTGAGTGAAATACTGATGCTGGGTGATAAAGAATAGCTACAACTTTTGCCACAGATGACACAGATTTGCACGGAAGCCAATCTGTGTACATCGGTGAAGTCTGTGGCTTTTACTCAAAAAATTTATAATTATGTCAGAGTTTTTGTATAAATCAACTACTTATCAACTCATAGGCATTTGCATGGAAGTGTATAACACACTCGGTTATGGGTTTTCTGAAATTGTATATAAAGATGCCATGGAGTTGGAGTTTTTGGAAAAAGAAATCAATTATGTACGTGAAGATGAACAACCTGTACATTACAAAGGCCAAACACTCAAGCACAGCTTTTTTACTGATTTCACCATTAACAACAATATCATCCTTGAAGTAAAAAGCAACAAAGACGGTATTACGGATGATGCTGTTGCACAAACGCTCAACTATTTAAAAGCATCAGGATTAAACCTTGCTTTGATTATAAATTTTGGCAAAACATCTTTGGAATACAAGCGCCTCATCTATTAAAACAAACCCGATCCATCCCAACTTTCCTCTGCATCTTTGCGGGGGAAAGTTTTACCGCATTAATTTACTGCTATGCAATCTGTAGAACGTAATGAACTGTTTGACCTGGCCTTTCGTTTTGTAACCGAAACACAGGAAAGTATTTTTCTTACCGGTAAAGCAGGTACGGGCAAAACTACTTTTCTCAAATACCTTCAGCAACATTGTGCTAAAAATAGTGTTGTGGCTGCACCCACTGGAGTAGCAGCCATTAACGCAGGCGGTGTTACACTGCATAGTTTGTTTCAACTACCTTTTTATCCGTTTATACCAACTGAAGCCAATAAGCAGGAGCTGCTCAAGACGATCCGTTATCAAAAACAACGTATTACACTCCTGCGTAAAATGGAACTGCTGGTGATAGATGAAGTGAGTATGGTACGTGCAGATGTGATGGATGCCATTGATACCATTTTAAAAAGTGTGCGTCGCAATCATGCAGTACCGTTTGGCGGCGTGCAGTTATTATTGATTGGCGATTTGTATCAACTGCCGCCCGTAGCGAAAAACGATGAGTGGAACTTGCTCAAAGACTATTACAACTCCACTTTTTTCTTCGATAGTCTTACGATTAAAGAACAACAGCCACTATTAATTGAACTTACAAAAATTTACCGGCAAAAAGAAGAAAGCTTTGTGCAGCTGCTCAACAAAGTGCGCAACAATAGTATGGAGCGGGAAGATTTTGAGCAATTGAATAAACGATACATTCCCAACTTTCGTCCGGCGCAGGAAGAAAAGTTCATTACCCTCACATCGCATAACAACCAGGCCGACCAGATCAACCAATCCAAGCTGCAATCCTTATCAGCACCTGCATTTACCTACACAGCAAAAACAGATGGCGATTTTCCGGAGAACCTGTATCCTGTTGAAAAAGAATTATTGTTGAAAGAAGGGGCACAGGTAATGTTTACAAAAAATGATACAGATAAAAACTATTTCAACGGAAAAATCGGAACGGTTGTAAAACTGGAGAAAGATAATATTGTTGTAAGCAGTGATGGCAAAGAGATAACAGTAAAAAAAGAAACATGGGAACATACACGTTATACCATTAACCGAAGTGATGAAAAATTGCAGCAGGAAGTGCTGGGTACTTTTTCGCAATACCCGTTGCGATTGGCATGGGCCATTACCATTCACAAAAGCCAGGGTTTAACGTTTGATAAAGTAATGATAGATGCAGCAGCTTCGTTCAGCAGCGGACAAGTGTACGTAGCACTCAGCCGCTGTACAAGTCTGGAAGGGATTGTATTAATAACACCCATTCCGCCATCTGCTATTTATACAAATATGCATGTAGTGCATGCACAAAGTTCGCTGGCGCCTAAAAGTTCACTGGCTGAGCGGTTTGAAGGTGCCCGTCATGTATTTACACTGCAACTGATTGAAGAAATTTTCTCATGGCGTGCTATGCAGCAGCCATTGGCCTTACTCAACAAACAGATGCAGCTCCATGCGGGTAAGCTCAATGAAGCATCTGTGCAATGGGTACAAAACTTTACGCAAAATTATTTACAGCAAAAAGCAGTGGCAGATAAGTTTGCCATTCGTGCACATGAACTCATGAAAGATGATGCGGTAATTGAAAACAATCCGGTGCTGCAAAAACGAATAAGCGATGCGGCGGGTTATTTTATTCCTGTTCTTAACAATATGAAACATGATTTGGAAAATCATGACATCATTACAGAGCACAAAGAAATTGCTGCTGTGCTGGATGAACCTTTGCAGGAGCTGATGCGTGCACACATTACCATACACTATTTATTGCAATATGCATTAAAGCCGTTTGAGGTAACAGGTTATCTCAAACATAAATTGAATCTTTCCGTTCCCCGCATACAAATCACAAGTTATGCGGCTGCTCAAAAATCAACTGCTGTAGCGGGCGACATCCCCAATCCTGAATTGTATTATTTGTTGAGAAACTGGAGAGACAGAATTTTCAATGAAGAAAATATTCCTGTGTACATGATAGCAAATTCAGATACGCTCAGAGAAATTTGTTTGTACCTGCCATTAACCAAACAACATCTTTTATTGCTTAGCGGTTTTGGCAAAACAAAGGTGGAACGCTTTGGTGATGAACTGTTAGATATAGTGGAGCGTTATTGCCATCAAAACGGACTGGAAACAAATATTGAAGCAAAAGCAGCATCACCCAAGCGTGTGCGAAAAGAAAAGAGTACAGAGCCGAAAGAAGAAAAAATACCTTCCTCAGCAATTACACTTCAATTATACAAACGGGGTAAAACAATTACTGATATTGCCAGAGAACGTTCACTTGCTGTGAGCACCATTGAAAACCATCTTGCTGATTCCATTAAGACAGGTGAAGTTGCTGTGAGCGATTTTGCTGATGCTGATGTAGTAAAGCATGTGTCAGAAATTTTATTGAGTAACCCTGATAAAAAGCACGGTGAATTAAAGGCATTAATTGGCGATACTGTGAGCTTTACACAAATACGTGCTGTAGCTAATCACCTGCAATGGCTAAATGGGCAGAGCGAAGCGGTTTAGTATTTGATGAAGCGTAATTAACCTACGTTCTTCTACGAAGATGGTATAGGAGCTTAAACAATATTCAAAACCCGGCGAAATAAAAAAGTAAACTGCCTGTTTAAACTTTTCTCTTTTATTCAGTCATAAGTTATATTCTTCATTTATAAAAAACCAACAAAATGAAAAAGCTTATTCTTTTTTCAGTTATTGCAGTATTCTTTACAACGGCATCGTTCACAACATTACAGCAGTGGAAATACATTGGCGATAAATGGGCGGCCTTTGGGCCAGACCGTGATGTGCTGCGGGTGGGCATGAGAGATCAATTTCGTCAAATAAAAATTAAAGTAACAAACGGGCCATTGCATATTGCAGATATGGATGTGTATTTTGACAATGGTGACAAGTTTAATGTATTGCTCAAAAACAATTTCAGGGCAGGCCAGGAAAGCCGTATTATAGATTTACCCGGCGGGTTAAGAAATCTGGATCGCATTGAGTTTAAGTATTCTACCATCGGCCGTGCAAACGGCAGAGCACGTGTTGCTGTATGGGGAAGGAGATAATATTCTGATTATAAAAAAAGCCGTTGCAAAATGATGCAACGGCTTTACTATTTTATGAATGAAACTTTAATGATGATCATCACGCTCTGCAGCCAGTTGATACGTTAAAGGGCTTCTCCACAATGCACTTAACAGTAACTGACGCATGAACAGAAATTCTTTGGGTATGCGGTCATACATTTTTTCAAACAATTCTTCATGATCCAGCAATTCCTGTTTCCATAATTCTGAATCAATTAACTGCAGTTCATGAAACTGCTCACGTGGAAATTGATCCAATCCCAAGCCATTCCAGTCCAGATCACGGTAACGGGGCCTCCAGCCGATAGGGCATTCAATGGCATTGGCCTTTCCTTTACACCTGTTTACAATCCATTTGAGTACACGCATATTTTCACCAAAGCCCGGCCACATAAATTCACCTTTCTCGTTTTTACGGAACCAGTTTACACCAAAGATGCGTGGTGCATTGGGCAGGTCACGACCAAACTGCAGCCAATGATTTAAATAATCACCCAAATGATAACCGAGGAATGGTAACATGGCAAACGGATCACGACGTACTTTACCCAACTCGCCAAAGGCAGCGGCGGTCATTTCACTACCCATGGTTGCGGCAAGATAAACACCAAAGTTCCAGTTGAATGATTGATAAACCAGTGGCATTACACTTGTTCTTCTGCCGCCAAAAATAAAGGCGCTTATTTTTACACCTTCAGGGTTATCCCACTCGCTGTCTATTACAGGGTTTTGATAGGCAGGAGCTGTAAAACGTGCATTGGGGTGTGCAACAGGTTTGCCGCTGTTTTTATCCCAGGGTTTGCCGTGCCAGTCAATGATACCTTCCGGCACTTCTTTACTCATACCTTCCCACCACACATCACCATCAGGCGTTACACCCACATTGGTAAAAATGGTGTTGGCCCTTATGCTTTCCATGGCATTGGGGTTGGTTTTGGCATTGGTACCGGGTGCTACACCAAAGTAGCCGCTTTCGGGGTTGATGGCATACAAGTGGCCACGGGGTCCTTTATGAATCCATGCAATATCATCACCCACGGTGGTTACTTTCCATCCTTCCATTTCTTTGGGCGGAATAAGCATGGCAAAGTTGGTTTTACCACAGGCACTGGGGAAGGCGGCTGCTACGTAACTTTTTTCACCTTCGGGGTTTTCTACACCCATAATAAGCATGTGTTCGGCCAGCCAGTCTTCATCACGGCCTATTACACTGGCAATACGCAGGGCAAAGCATTTTTTTCCCAGCAGTGCATTACCACCATAACCACTGCCGTATGAAATAATCAAACGCTCTTCAGGAAAATGGCTGATGTATTTCACCGTGGGGTTGCAGGGCCATTTTACATCTTCCTGCCCGGGTTTTAACGGGGCACCCAACGTGTGCAGACATTTTACAAAGTCGTTGTTTAAATAAGGCATCACCTGCTCGCCCATACGTGTCATGATACGCATGTTGATGACTACATACTCACTGTCAGTAAGTTGTACACCATAGCGGCTGAGTTTGGAGCCCACGGGACCCATGCAGAACGGGATTACATACATGGTGCGCCCGCTCATGCTTCCCTTGGTTAAATTTTCAAGGATGCCTTTCATTTCAAGCGGGTTCATCCAGTTGTTAGTGGGTCCTGCATCTTCTTTACGAAGGCTGCAGATATAAGTGCGGTCTTCCACACGAGCCACATCACTGGGATCGCTGAAACAGGCGAAGCTGTTGGGCCTTTTTTGAGGGTTAAGTTTGATAAAGGTTCCTTTGTCAACCAGTTGCTGACACATGGAATCGTACTCTTCTTGTGAACCTGTACACCAATGTACTTTGGCAGGTCCGAAATGTGTGGCCATTTGATCCACCCATTGTTTTAATTCAGGTTTGGCAGTAGCAATCATATACGTAAAGGGAGATTTTGAAAGCTCAAACATAGGATTACAATTTTGATTAGCAAATTATTTACTGATGCAAGATTAGTAAGAGCCTGTGGCAGAAAGTATGAGAAGAATCATACAGCGGTATAATGTTGGTTTTCAAGGGGGGGGGTGTCAGGACAATTAAAAAATGGAGAAGCAATAAATAGTTTATCTGCACAGTCTGGCATAAGCAATAGATAAAATTTAATCTGCTCTGCGTCTGAACAACCCAAACGCATAGGATACCTTAAACGCAAGAGATTGCAGTTGGTAGTCTTTACCGCCACGGTCATATTCATATTTTAAACCAAAGTTGAACACATTGCCCCGCTGGCCCACTTCTAATTGATAACCACCTTCCAGTGCGCCTGCAATACCATTGCCCACCAGCGGCTCCGGCATACCGGGCTCTGTAAATGCTACACGGCAATAACCGGCTGATGGAATTACATAAAAACCCGTTTGCTCCTCACTAAACACATGCTTGTATCCCACTCTTATTGACAAATACCCACGACCCGGTTCATTGCTTGTAAAAAAGGGCTCGCCTTTGGTGGGGAAAAAGGCAAAGTCCAGCAGCTCCAGCCGTATGCTTTTATTGGGCGCACCACCCAGCGGAAAATCATAAAACGCAAACAATCCATACCCCTGCCCAAATTGGGAACTGTTCTTACCAATGAGGCGGGAGGTCATGAGCTGGGCGTGGGAAAACGAGTAAGCAATAACAAAAACTGCAAGCAGAAGAATTGATTTTTTCATAACCGTTAAAGTATTTTTTTTAAGCCACGCAAAAATAATCGGGGAATGGAATAGTTTGCATGAATTATTGATGGCTGTGTTGCTGTAACAGTAGAGGATAGCATTGCCGGTTAATATAGCTGATTTAAATCACTGCTAATCTTTTGATGAATCAATTTTCATTCTTATTTTACACACAATTCTCTTTTTGAATGGCAAAAGCAGCAAAGAAAAACACTGCTCTCAAAGCAGATATAGATTTCGAACAACAATTATGGGATGCGGCTAATGAACTCCGTGGAGCAGTAGCAGAAAATCAATACAAGGATTATGTATTATCACTCCTCTTTGTGCGTCATTTAAGTGAACGCTATGCAGAGCGCAGGGAAGAACTGCGACAACTGGCAGCCGATAAAAAATCAGACTACTTTACTACAGATAGCAAACAGTTAAACCTGCTGCTGGAAGATGAACTGGAATACCAGGTAAAGAACGTGTATAAACTTCCTGAAGAAGCTACCTGGGACTACCTGCGCATCAATGCAGAGCAGGATGATATCAAAGTGAAAGTGGATAAAGCCTTTGTGCTCATAGATGAAATACTGGGCGAACGTAATGAAGATTACAAAGGTGTGCTGGAGCCCATCTTTGTCAAGAGCCAGTTAACGGCTACACAAACTGCGGGACTCATCAATCTCTTTTCCAAACCTGAATTTTCAGAAACCAATAACCCCGAAGCCGACGTATATGGCCGTGTGTATGAATACTACATCGGCAAGTTTGCCATGGCAGAAGGTAGTGGTGCGGGACAATTTTTTACACCCGGCTCTGTAGTACGTTTATTAGTGGAAATGCTGGAGCCATTACATGGCAAGATCATGGACCTTGCCTGTGGTAGTGGCGGTATGTTTGTACAGAGTTTAAAATTCGTAACAGCACATGGCGGGGATAAAAGCGCTATCTCCATTTACGGACAGGAACGTTATGAAGGAACATTGCGTTTGTGTAAAATGAATTTGCTTTTACGCAACTTAAGTTTTGATGTAAAGCTGGGCGATTCTTTATTACAGGATAAGTTTCCCAATGACAAGGCTGATTTCCTGCTCATGAACCCGCCCTTCAACATCAGCAAGTGGCACCCTGAAGATTTGCCCGACCAGGACCCACGCCTCTTTGGACCCAAAGAAGTATTTACTACGGATGGCAATGCTAATTACATGTGGTTTCAAACCATCTGGCACCACCTGAGCAGTAAAGGCACTGCCGGTGTGGTAATGGCCAATGGTGCGATGACCACGGGTAATGCCGGTGAAAAAAATGTGAGAGACCATATGATAGAAAACGGCATGGTAGATTGTATTGTGCAGATGCCCGATAAACTCTTTCTCACAACGGGTATCCCTGCCTGTATTTTTATCCTCAGCCGTAACAGGGATGGAAAAGATGGTGAACACAGGGAACGCAAAAACGAGATCCTCTTTATTGATGCCCGTAAGCTGGGACAGATGGTGAACCGCAGACTGAGAGTGTTTAGTGATGAAGATGTAACAAAGATTGCGGATGTATATCACCAGTGGCGCAATTTCCCCTCCCGGGAGGGGTTAGGGGTGGGTTACAAAGACATCGAAGGTTTTTGTAAAGCCGCTACTCTGGAAGAAGTAAAAACCAACAACAATGTACTCTCTCCCGGCCGCTATGTAGGTACCGAAGCAGAAGAAGATGACGGCGTACCTTTTGAAGAAAAGATGAAGCACTTAACACAACAGTTAAAAGAGCAGTTTGAAGAAGGGGCAAAACTGGAAGAACAGATCAAAGAAAACCTGAAAAGCATTGGATATGGCTGGCATTGAAAAAGACTACTATAACATCCTTGAAGGGCTGAAAGAAAAAATAAGGCTGGCCCGTCAAAAAGCTGCGTTAGCAGTAAACCGGGAGTTACTGCAGGTTTACTGGGAAATTGGTAATGCCATTTTGCAACAGCAAAAAGAAGAAGGATGGGGTAAAAAGATCATCAGCAGATTGGCTAAAGACCTGAAGTCTGAATTTGATGATATGAAAGGTTTATCTGAACGAAACCTTGTTTACATGCAAACCTTTGCCGGCACATGGCCTCATTACCCATTTACGCAGCCGCCGGTTGCGGAAACACAAGACGAGTTAAAAAAACCAGGAAGCACAATTACGCAACCAGCGGTTGCGGAATTACAAAGTGCTGAAAATAAAGCCGGTGTAATTGTGCAGCAAGTCCTTGCACAAATTCCATGGACGCATCATACGGTGATATTGGATAAGCTCAAAACAGAAAAAGAGCGGCTGTTTTATATCAAAAAAACGGCTGAAAACGGGTGGAGCAAATCGGTGTTGTTAGCGCAAATTGAAAGTGGTTTACACCTTCGGCAGGGTAATGCCATTACCAATTTTGCACACACATTGCCGGCTGCTCAAAGCGACCTGGCAAGAGAAACACTCAAAAATCCTTACCTCTTTGATTTTTTAAGCATTGGCGAGGAAATGCAGGAACGGGAATTGGAAAAAGCATTGATACAGCACATAAAAAAGTTTATGCTGGAGTTGGGGCGTGGTTTTGCTTATGTGGGCAACCAGTACAACCTGAATGTGGAAGGGGATGATTTTTTTCTCGACCTCTTGTTTTACAATTACCACATGCACTGTTTTGTAGTATTTGAATTAAAAGTGGGTGAATTTAAACCGGAGTTTGCAGGTAAATTAAATTTCTATATCAATACTATAAATGATCAGATTAAAGGCAGGGATGATAAACCCACCATTGGTGTGCTGCTGTGCAAAACACCTAATGAAACAGTAGTAAAATATTCATTACAGGGAATAGATACGCCCATGGGCGTGGCCGACTACGAATTTACCAATGCCTTACCCAAACAATTAAAAGGTGAAATGCCCACCATTGAAGAACTGGAACAGGAAATTGAGAAAGAAATAAATGAGTATAAAGAAAATCTTAACCCGGTTGATGCAAGGCTGCAGGCCATAAAAGAAAAACTCAAAGGAATTAAAACCGATGAAATACAAACACAGGTAACCTTTCCAATTATTACAAAACTTTACAAAGAAGGACTCAGACCCCTGTTTGAAGAAGTGATTAACAGATTCTCTGTTTTTGATGAGGATTTCAGGGATATTCATTACGGTTGGGTTATTGAAACTTTAAGAACAGATAAGCTTATAACCATAGACGCATATTTTGAAAATGAAGACACTGTAATGCAACGCAAAGACCTTATATTTTCTTATAACCTGCCTACTTTTAAAAAATCAGGTACGGAACCTTTGGGTGAACATTTGAGGTTAAAAATTGAAATGCAGGAGTACTGGTACGGCTTTAAACTTGAAAACTATAACAACCAGCAACCATTCTTAAAAAAATTATACCACCAGCCATTAACAACTGAAGACAAACAACAGATCATTGATTTGCTCATGAACACAGTAATGGACCGTATTGAATGGATCATTGAGTATTTGAAAAATAAAGAAGCCCGTAGTATTAATTAAAATAGATAGTTAATAGACGTGGGGGTGTAGAAGAAGATTTGCCTTTTGAAGAAAAAATGAAACACTTGACACTGTATTTGAAAGAGCAGTTTGAGGAAGGGGCAAGACTGGAAAAGCAAATAAAAGAGAACTTAAGAAGTATTGGATATGAGATTTTGTAATTTTAAAAGTAAAAACTAAAATATTCATGATATACGAAATAAGATTAGCGGGTGTAGAACAAGACGATGGCAAAATAGATTTGCAACGTCTTGCGCAACTTGCACAAATAATTTCTGAAATTGCTAAGGGTGCACTGCAAATCCGTTTACAGGGTTTCAGTATTGAAAGAGGCAGAACATCTGAACGTATAAGTAATGCTTTAAAAATAAAGCTTGCAGATTTAAAAAAAGGTTCAACTATTCTAGAGTTAGAATGTGAAACCTTTGGAGAAACGATGGCTGGGCAACAAGGTGATGTATTCAGACCTGAGATTATACAAGAATTACCTAGCCAAACACCAATGAGTATTGTTATTGACTCTTTCAGGCAGGCTTTAGATTATAAGGAAGAGGCAAACCAACTAGATAAAGCATTATTAAAAAAGCTGAAGCACTTTCAGAAAGTATTTATTTCTGATGAAGAGTTTGTAACAATGAGTAATCGAGGAAGTATACCAGATTTAAAATTGAAGAAAAAAGATTTTGAAAAAATTCAAATCCTAGAAGAAAGTATTCCGGAACCACAGGAAATATTAATAAATGGTATAGTAGACGAATTAAAATATTCTAAAAGTAGAGTTACAATAGCAACGAAAGAGGGAACTGTTAACGGAGTCTTAAGCGATGAATTAGAACCTGAAGATATTTCGAGGTATTGGGGGAAAGAACTAACAATTGCCGGCACTGCTCATTATTTGCCAAGCGGGAAAATGTCTTTTTTATATATAGAAAAGTTATTTGAGCCATCAGATGCTGATAAATACTTTTCAAAGCCATCTAAAAAGGAAACAGTAGAGCAACAAATACTCCGAAAACAAAAGATTTTAAAAAATGGCAATCATTTAAGCGAGATAGTAGGTCAATGGCCAGGGGACGAAAGTATTGATGAAATTCTAAATGCCCTTGACTAATGAGAAGATATTTGCTTGATACTGGAATTTTGGTACACTATGCAAGGCAAAGCAAATTGTATCAACAAATAGAAGCGGCTGAGAATTTGTCTGCTTCAGATTGCATGCCTATAATTTCTGTTGCAACACAAGCAGAAATATTAAGTTTTGGAGTACAACATAAATGGGGTACAAAAAAAATACAAGCAATTCAATCTCTTTTCACTAAACTAATTGTAATTGATATTAATTCTGCTGACACAGATTTATTAAATGCGTATGCAGAAATTGATGCATATAGCAAAGGTAATTTGCCAGGTATGCCATTGGGTAATTCAGCAATCACTATGGGTAAAAATGATTTGTGGATGGCAGCTACTGCAAAAGTTGCCAATGCAACACTACTTACAATTGATGGCGATTTCGATCACTTAAACGGAATATTTATTAAAGTGAAAAAATATCAACAACAATAACATTAAGTTGATAGAGTAAAATGCTTTAAGCATGCAGAAACAAAAAATAACCATCTTAACTGGGGCGGGTTTAACTGTAACAAGCGACTTTGCGGGCGTTTCTACTTGGAGTTTGACTAACAAAATAAGGAGTCTAAAAATACCGGAATTGGATATCGCAGGAATGAGGCCAGGAGAATATTTCTATCGTAAGTTATGCCTTCACTATACTGGGAAAAGAAAAAATGATTGTGACTTAGCTACTGTAAATTTCGAAACAATAATACACTTACTCGAAGAGATGTACGCATATCTCTCTTCATATATAAAAGGCGATAAAGAAGTAAGAGCAAAATATAAAGGTGTGAAACCTTCGTTTTTACGTTTACAGGAAACTATATCCAAAGATTTATACAAGGTCAAATTTGAAGCGAAAAAGGTTGGTCTTTACCAATTAATTAAAACCTATCATAATTATTTTATAAATGCAATTATTCAAGAGCTTAAAGAATTTAATCGGGATGCTTCTAATAATGGTATGAATTCTTTTAAGAAAGACTTCATACAAAAGTATTTCCCAGAAAAAGAATGGATAAAAAGAATATATACCTTAAATTATGATACTTGGATGAACTCATACATGGGTTATTATGATGGCTTTGATAACAAGGGAATATTTGAGTCTGAAAAAGTAATGCAAAAAGATGGCTTTAATTGCCATTACAATTTACATGGATGTATTCAATGGAGAAATTCATTGGGTGCAAACAAAATGGAAAAACAACAAAGAATTGTAAATGTTTTGAATTATAGCAAGGCTTCAGATTTTGGAATTAACAGAGAGCCTTTACTTGCAACTCCCATTATAACGGGATATCACAAGCTGGAAAGAATGAAGTATACTCCGTACTTGCAATTTTTTTATTCAATGCAAAAGGATATACTTTCTTCAGATACATTATTGATAATCGGCTATAGCTTTACTGATACTCATATTAATAATTTACTTTCCTTATATAAAGGGAAAACTGTGATTGTGGATTTTATCTCAGCTTGGAATACTGCTGAAATCAAAATGCAGGAGTTAATCAATAATCCCGCTAAGCTTGAAAGACTCGAAAAAAAATATGGCACAATCGATACCACTGATGTGCAATATGATAGATTTGATGATGCCGTTGTAGAGAAATTGCAAAATTTTGAACCTTTTGATGAAGGTTTTGACCCAACTGAAAAACAAATTGCAAAAGGTTGGATTAATTCAAAGAATAAAAAGACAAGAGTATGGTGGAAAGGTGTGGGTGAAGAATTTTACAATAACTGGGAAAATCTAATTGCTTAATGCCCCAATTCAAAACATTTAAACTCGGTGATGCTATAAATTTAGTTAAAGATGGATATACCCCATCTTTGACTGAACATTTACATTACATTGGGCTTGAACATATTGAACAACAAACTTTAAGATTGGCAGGAATTGGAAAATCTTCTGATGTAACAAGTAATAAGTTTCGCTTTAAGTCAGGAGATATTTTATTTGGAAAATTGAGACCTTATTTCAGAAAAGTTTACAGGCCGAAATTTGATGGTGTTTGCTCCACTGATATTTGGGTAGTAAGAGCTAAAAAGAATTTTGACCAAGGGTTTATATATTATTTGATGGCAAGTGAAGAATTTGTTGATTTATCAAGTCAAGGAAGTAGTGGTACAAGAATGCCAAGAGCTGACTGGAATAATTTAAAAAATATTGAGTGGGAATTTCCCTCCCTCCCCACCCAAACCCGCATCGCCGCCATCCTCTCCTCCCTCGACGACAAAATAGAACTCAACCGCCGCACCAATGCCACACTGGAAGCCATGGCCCAAACACTCTTTAAAAAATACTTTGTAGAGGATATTGACCCGGATAATTTGCCGGATGGATGGAGGATGGCCTCTTTAAATGAATTAATGGATTTTGAAGGAGGTATGCAGCCTCCAGCTAATCAGTTTATAGATATACCTGAGCATGGATATGTCAGACTCATACAAATTAGAGATTACGAAAGTGATTCAAATATTACTTACGTTCCATTAAAAAATAATCTTCGATTTTGTAATAGAAAGGATGTCATGATTGCTAGGTATGGGGCATCTGTTGCTAGAGTTTGTTATGGTTTAGATGGCGCATATAATGTTGCCCTAGTTAAAGTAAAACCTCATAAACCATTTTATACAGAGTTTCTTAGGACCTATTTGAAATCAAAGGATTGTCAGGAAAAAATCATTAATATGAGTTTTAGAAGTGTTCAAGCAGGTTTCAATAAAGATGATTTTAAAAGTATTATAATTCCTGTACCGAACGATGATCAAAATTTTATATCATATGAAAACGAGGTTTCTATTTTGATTGATAAGATTCTTCGCAATCGTGAACAGAATAAAGTATTAGCAAAAACACGTGATTCACTTCTCCCCAAACTCATGTCAGGCGAAATAGAAGTGAACGCAGCAGAAAACGAATTGGTCAGCTAATGAATACAAGCAATGAGTAAATACCTTGCAGAAAGCGACATCGAAACCGCCGCCATTGAATGGTTACTGGAAGACAAGCGCTTCCAATACCAGTATGGCCCCAACATCCAGCGCAACCATAAAAAAGCTGTGCTGGAACATCGCTTTGCTGCATATTTACAAAATCGCTACCGTCATGTACCCGCCAAAATACTGGCAGAAGTACAACAGGAATTTCTCTACCAGTCAGGTACGGATCTGCATCACCGCAACCACAGCTTTCAGCTCAAACTCAGCAAGGGCA